>ENA-OYXX01000245-OYXX01000245.1-human-gut-metagenome-genome-assembly--contig:-NODE-245-length-26437-cov-4.951103_pt1 | contig 26437 bp, 21 predicted proteins | sample MGYA00243976_ERZ653434 | MGnify/ENA primary metagenome ERZ653434 (study PRJEB26926, sample SAMN06165112) | human gut metagenome | biome: ENVO:00009003; feature: ENVO:2100002; material: ENVO:00002003...
GTCTTATAAAGATTATAAAGATTATAAGTCTAATATCTGTAGAACACGCCGTCGCAGACGAACCTGGCGGGACCGGTCATCATGACGTGGCCGGTCTGCTCGTCCCAGTGGATATGCAGCGTGCCGCCACGCAGTACAATGTCCACATCGCGGTCCGTCAGGCCGTTCAGCACTCCGGCCACAGCGGTGGCGCATGCTCCGGTGCCGCACGCCCAGGTCTCCCCCGTTCCACGCTCCCACACCCGCATTCGTATGCGGCCACGGTCCTCTACCTTGGCGAACTCGATGTTGCACTTGCGCGGGAATATGTCGGCGACCTCCAGCATCGGACCTTCCTGCAGTACCTGACGGTCGGTGATCTCGTCGACAAAAACAACAGCATGAGGATTACCCATGCTGACAGAAGTGATTCGGTACTCGATTCCGTTGACGGTCTCGGCCTCGTTGACTTTGATTTCAGGATTATGGCTTGCCACCGGTATCAATGCCGGAGTCAACACCGGCTTACCCATGTCCACGGTGACCTCCGTGACGCAGCCGCCATCCGTCGTAAGATCCAGGACCTTGATGCCGGCCAATGTCTCCAGCGTGAAGCGTGTCTTGTCCGTCAGGCCGCGCTCGTAGCAGTACTTGCCCACGCAGCGGGTGGCGTTGCCGCACATCTCCGCCTCCGAGCCGTCGGCGTTGAACATCCGCATTCTGAAATCAGCCTTGTCACTGGGGAGAATCACCACAAGCCCGTCGGAACCGATACCGAAATGGGGGTCGCTTACTTCGATGGCCAATTGACTCAGGTCATCGGGAACGGGCTCAAAACCATTGAGATAGATATAATCATTTCCAGCGCCGTGCATCTTTGAGAACCGCACCTCGCGGTCCTCCCGGCATGACGCCTTATCTATGTAAGTACTCATGCTTTGGATTTGAAAATGCAAAGTTATAAAAAAAATCCCAACCTTGCCAAAAAAAACTTCATAATCACGGCTTCAGGTCATGGCCGGTCATTGCGCAGACGCAGGAGTCGGACCATACGTTCTCGGCAGTCTCGATCATGTCGATTATAGTATATACAGGGAGAATCAGTCCCATCACCGCCACAGGCGCCCCCATGCCGGTCATCAGCGAGAGGGTCAGGAAGTAGCATCCCATCGGCACTCCGGCGTTGCCTATGGCCGAGATCACCGATATCGCCACCCATGTTGCGATTGTGGTGAAGTCGATGGTCATTCCTCCGTTCTGCAGCACGAACAGCGACGTCACGGCTATGAATGCCGCGCATCCGTTCATGTTGATGGTGGTGCAAAGCGGCAGGACGAACCTGGAGATACGTGGACTCACGCCCAGGCGTGCCTCCGCGCTCTGCATGGTGACCGGCAGCGTAGCCGCCGAACTCTTGGTGAACAGCGCCATCAGCACCGCCGGAGCCATAGCCTTGAACACCTTGAGGGGATTCAGGCCACGCGCCAGCAGGAACAGCGGAAGAACTATGAGTATCTGCGCGAAGTTACCGCCCACCACCACCAGGATATATTTTCCGATGGTGTCCATCATCACGCCGCCCGACGCCTGCGCCGTCAGTTGTTCGGCAAAGGCCACGATACCTAACGGCAACGCCCAGATCAGACCGCGGATCAGCATGAACAGCATCTCCTGAAGTCCGTCCAGACCCTTGCGGAGCACTGCCTTGCCCTCGGTGTCCGGCATACGGGAGATGGCGAATCCCATTGCGAAGGCTATTATGAGTATCGACAGCACATTGCCCTCCAGTATGGGCTTGATGATATTGTCGGGGATTATCGAAAGGAAGTGCTGACCGAGCGAAAAGTCCTTGAGGTTCTCCGGCACAGCTCCGGTATCGGTGGCGAGGAGAGTGGCCGGAAGGTTCCCCGGACGGATCAGGGCGTAGAGGCAACCGCCAACCACAGCGGCGGCCAGCGTGGTGAGCAATGTGTACTGCAACGCCTTGCCGAAGACCTTGGCTGTGGACCTGTCCCTTCCGAAGGAAGCGAGCGTAGTGATCACGGCCAACGCGATTGTGGGCACGGCCAGCAGCTGGAACAGCCGCGTGTAGATCGTGGCTATCACGTCTGCCGTCTGGTCGATGGCGTTCACTCTGAGCAATCCCAGTATCACCCCGGCGGCCAACGCCCCCAGCCATATCATGATCTGCTTGCGGTCGAAACTCGACTTGGAGTTCGGCCTGGCGTCATGCTCCGGCAGATATTTGTTCTTCTCCATAACTTGAACCTTGATTATAATAATCTAACAAATGTTAATTCCATTTGTTGAATCGGGGCAGTAGGGTCCTTAAGGGCCTTAATGACTCTAAAGACCCTAAGAGCCCTATGGGTGCTCGAAGTGCTGGTAGTCCTTCAGGGTGCGCCAGGAGCCGCCCCAGCGGAAACCAGCCTGACGGAACAGACGGCAGGCCAGGTCGTTCCGGTCAATCTTGCAGGGGATGTCCCGACGCTTGTCGCGGTCGAAGGCATATTTGCGTCCAGCTGCGGGGACCACCCTCCAGGTACCGTCCGGCAGACGCTTCACATATGGATTGTAGAGCGTGTTGATGTCTACGGCCAGTCCCAGTCCATGCTTGGAGATCTCGGTCTTGGAGCCTGTCTTGTAGCGGAAATTGAACGCCGAGGTGTTGTTGGCGCTCATCGACTTCTCGTCATCGGCATCGTAATTGTCTATAAGCACCATCCGGTCTATTCGGTATCCGGCGTCGTACAACTGGCGGAATATCTTCAGCACCTTGCCGGCGATGCGTGCGTTCACCACCATCTCGCCGCGCTGCGGCTTTCCATTGGCATTGCGGTGAAGCATCTTCAGGTAGCGGAAGTCCGAACGTTTCAACGGACAGTCCGCTTTCCACGACTTCCCCTGCATACGCTTGAACACCGCGTCGCTGATCGGCTCCGACCGGAACCAGTCTTCCGTTCTTCGTACGGATGCCTCATCCACGACTGTCCCGGCCACCCAAACCTCGGAGGCATTGTCCTTGGCCTGCGGAGGCATCGCGCATGTCCACAGACAGGCGATGACGCTTATCAGTAAAATCCATTTTCGTAACACATAACTTTAACGCAAATCCTGCCGCCAGTGTTGTGGCACCCCGTAAAGTTTGGGCCAGGTCTCGTTCCTTAACGCCTGAATCTTCAATTCTGCTTGCGATAGGTAAACGCGGCAAGCAGCAACATTCCGGCCGCGAAGGCTGTCAGGGCGCCGAACTGCGGCAGGAGTTCCGACATTGTAGTTCCCTTCAGGTACACCGCACGCATTATCTCGATGAAATAGCGCGGTGGAACCATGTAGGTGATATACTGCGCCCACTGCGGCATGCTGCTGATTGGCGTGAACAGCCCCGCCATCAGCTGGAAGATCATAATGAAGGCGAACATCAGGAAGATGCTCTGCATTATCGTGGCCGACTTGTTGGAGATGAACACCCCCAGTCCCGACATGACCAGCGAGAACAGCAGCGTGGCCAGATAGATGCTCCATATCGGTCCCTGCGGCGACAGACCGTACACCGCCCAGCCGATCACCATGCCGATAGTGACGATCACGACTCCGGCCACCCAGAATGGAATCAGTTTTGACAGGACGAAAGTCATCTTCGACACCGGGGTCACGTTCATCGCCTCGATGGTGCCGGTCTGCTTCTCGTTCACGATGTTGATGGCCGGAAGGAACCCGCAGATTATGATGACCAGCACCACCATCAGGCCCGGGATCATGTAGTTCTTGAAATTCAGCGTCGGATTGTACTTGTACACCACGCTTATGTCGGACTCCGGCACAGGCATCCCCTCCTCGGCGCGGTAGGCCCGGAGCGTTCCGGCCACGGACTGCGTGGCGTATTGAGAGCCAAGGACGCCCTTGGTGGCGTTAACGCCGTTGGCCGACACGTCGATCCTGGGATTTCCGGTCACAAGGTCACGTGAGAAATGCCGCGGTATATCCACGATCACGTCCGTCTCGCCGCTGCGGATCTGCTCCATCGCCTCGCCGAAAGTAGTCACCACTCCCCGCACGGTCATCTGCTCCGACGCATCGATGTCGCTCCATATCCGCCGCGACAGTTCTGTCCGGTCGTTGTCCACCACCGTGACGCCAACGTTCCTTACATCCATATTGGTGACCAGCGGGATGATCAGCATCACCATCACCGGCATCACCAGCATCACCTTCGGTATCAGCGGGTCGCGCCTCAACAGTTCCATCTCCTTGCGCAACAGTGCCTTCAATATCCTTAGATTCATAGTTTCATCATTTCTGGTTCTTGAACTTCCTGACCGCAAGCATCAGTATCAGCGCGGTCATGCCGGCCAGCACAGACACCTCCGTCACCACATATTCCAGCGGCAGCTGCTGGATCATCAACTTGCGCATGGCCGCTATGTACCACCGTGCCGGAACCACACAGGAGAACCACTGTAACACTTCCGGCATATTGTCTATGGGAAATATCATCCCCGACAGCATTATCACCGGTATCATGAACCCGATGGCCGAAACTATCATCGCCGCCACCTCCGTCTTGACCAGCGTGGAGACCAACAGACCGATCGACAGCGCCAGCGCGATATAGAGCATGGAGATCAGCACCACGTCCACCGCCTTGGCCGAGAAAGGAATGCCCAGCACGGTGTAGCTGAGCGCCAGCATCAACGTCAATATCAGGCACGACAGCAGGAAATAAGGCACCAGTTTGCCGGTGATGACGGTACGGGGCCGTATGGGCGACACCAGCAGAAGGTCCATCGTCCCGGACTGGCGCTCGCTGACTATCGACACCGACGTCATGATGCCGCAGATCAGCAGGAATATCAGTCCCAATATGCCCGGCACGAAGTTGTACGCGCTCTTCAGCTGCGGGTTGTACAGCACATGGCCAATGATCGGTGACGGCTGTCCAGGTCCGGCTATCAGCTGGCTGATGTATGCCTGCGCGGCCTGTGCCAGCGTGGTGTTGGATCCGTCGGTCACAATCTGCGACCGCAGCTGTCCGTTGCGTGTCTCCAGCACCACTACCGCGTCGGCCTGCGACGTGCGCAACAGCCGGTCGATGTCGCCGTGCTCGGCCAGCCCGGTAAAGGTGAAGCAGGGATTGGTCTGCATACGCAGCAGGATGTCGCGGGTACAGTCGGTGTGGTTGCTTACCACAGCCGCCACGCGGACGTCGTTCACGTCCGTAGAGATGGCGAATCCGAACAGCAGCAACAGCACCATCGGCATCACCAGCACTATCAGCAGAGTCCGCGGGTCCCTGAGCAGTTTCAGGAACTCCTTTCTTACTATAGATTTGAAAATAGTCATAGCTTAATCCTCCACTCAATCTCCCCTTTTTGCCCCGGCCGCAACTACGCGGAACACCTGGTCCATCGTCTCGGCATGATAACGGGCCTTCAGCGCCGCAGGCGTGTCCAGAGCCTCGATGCGGCCGTCCACCATTATCGACACCCGGTTGCAGTACTCAGCCTCGTCCAGGTAGTGGGTGGTGACGAATACAGTCATCCCCTCCGACGAGGATTTATAGATCAGTTCCCAGAACTTACGGCGCGTCAGCGGATCGACGCCGCCGGTAGGCTCGTCCAGGAACACCACCGCTGGACGGTGAATCGTGGCGACGCTGAACGCTAATTTCTGCTTCCATCCCGTCGGGATGTCGTGGACCAGCGTATCGCGCATCCCCTCCATCTGCAGTTCGGCGAACATATGGTCCGAACGGTCGCGTATCTCGCGGTCGGACAGTCCATAGATCGCGCCGAACAACCGGATGTTCTGTATCACGGTCAGGTTCTCGTAAAGCGAGAATTTCTGGCTCATGTAGCCTATATGCCTCTTCACCTGCTCCGACTGGCGCACTATGTCGTAGCCGTCCACAGTGCCTCCTCCCTCCGTGGGAAAACTCAGACCGCACAGCATACGCATGGCCGTGGTCTTCCCCGCGCCGTTGGCTCCGAGGAATCCGAAGATCTCTCCAGGAGCGACCTGGAACGTGATATGGTCAACGGCCGTGAAATTCCCGAACCGTTTCGTCAGATCATGCACGGATATCACCGGCTTGTCCTCATTCCTGCCCATTTCCCATCAGTTTTATAAACAAGTCCTCGATGTCGCCATGTGCCGGGTGTATGGTCACGTCCCGCAAACCCTGGCCGGTCATGGTGCGGACACATGCCGCGCTGTCGAACGTGGCGTCAGTCACCACATGCAGCTCTGCGCCGAAGGTGTAGCAGTTCGCCACGCCGGGATAGGCGCGGAGCTTGCCTAACAGACCGTACATATCGGTGGCGCGTGCGGCGTACAGGTTCTCGTCCAGTCCGGCCACCAGCCGCTCGGGCGTGTCGGAGCGGAGTATCTGTCCCTGATGGATCAGCGCGATGCGTTCGCAACGCTGCGCCTCGTCCATGTAGGATGTAGACACCAATATGCTTATTCCCTGCTCCCGGAGCGTGCCGAGCATATCCCAGAATTCGCTGCGCGACACTGCATCGACTCCTGTGCTTGGCTCGTCAAGCAATAACAGTTTTGGCCTGTGGATCAGCGCGCAGCTAAGCGCCAGCTTCTGCTTCATGCCTCCCGACAACGCTCCGGCACGACGGTCGGGAAACCGCTCCAACTGCCTGAACACCGGCGCGATCAGGTCGTAACCCGACTTGACCGAGACCCCGAACAGCGAGGCGAAGAACTCCAGGTTCTCGCGCACGGTCAGATAGGGATAGAGCGAGAACCGTTCCGGCATATACCCCACCACATCGCGGATTCCCCGGAAGTCACGGACCGTGTCCATACCCAACACCTTGGCGGTGCCTGAGTCCGGCCGCGACAGGGTGGTGAGTATGTGGTACAACGTGCTTTTACCTGCCCCATCCGGACCGATCAGCCCGAACATCATCCCCTCCGGGACCGTCAGCGATATGTCGTCCAGGGCCTTCACCGTGCCGTAGCTTTTGCTCAGCCCCGTCACCTCGATGGCGTTCATAGCTTCACCTCTCCGTATTGTCCCAACTTCAGGCGTCCGTCGTTCTTCACCGCCACCTTCACGGCATATACCAGATTGGCCCGCGTGTCGTTGGTCTGTATGGACTTCGGGGTAAACTCGCTCTCCTCAGCAATCCAGGTTATGACGCCGGGATACTCATACTGCTTGTCGTCGCCGAAATCGGCAATGACCTTCACCTTCTGACCCAGCTTGATGTCGGCCAGCTGCGAGGCGGTGAAGTAACTGCGGAGGTATATGTCGTTGAGGTTGGCTACCCTGAACAACGGCTTGCCTGGAACGGCGAACTCCCCTGCCTCGGCGTATTTCACCAATACCGTGCCTGTCACGGGCGACTTCACCACGCTGCGCTCCAGTTGGTCGGCTATCTGACCGGCCTGGAACTCGATGGCGCGTGCGTTGTCGCCGAGCGACGTGCGGTTCTTGCCGAGCGTCGACAGATGCGCCTGCAGCTGGCTGCGAAGCACCTTCAGCTGTGCCTGGGCGTCATCCAGTTGCTTCTGCGTGGCTGCTCCGTCAGCCATGAGGCGCTGCAGCCGGCGGTATTCCTGCTCCTGGTGCGCTATCTGTGCGCGTATCGACGCCGCCTGGACATCCACGTCCGGCTGCGAACTTATGGCCGACGCCTGCTGGCTGCCCAACTGACGGCGTTGCAGTACCAGCATGGCGGTATCCACAACGGCCACAGGCTGACCGGCCCGGAGGCTGTCTCCCTCCACGGCGTCGAAACTCAATATCTTGCCTGTTGTCTCGGCGGCGACAGTTACGGTTGTTGCCTCGAAGATGCCGGTGGCGTCATAGTCCGGCTTGGAACCGCATGATGCCATGAAAGTAATGGCAAGCGCCCCAGTATATATGATTGACTTGTTCATTTGGCTATTTGTTTAAGGTGGTTCGTAATTGATGGATTTTCTTCAGTAATTCAATCTCATGGTAGCGTGCCGTCATTTCGGCGCGGTTCTCGTCAGTTATCTTGTTGATTAAGGTAAATGTGTCTATGACGCCGTTCTCCAGTTGCGATTCGGCGGCACGTCGTACGTTGCGCCGCAGCTGCACTATCCTCTCGTCATCCGCCATGACCCGGCGTATGGCATCGATGTCGCCGGTCTGTGATGTCGCCGCTAATTTGTTGTTGAACAGGAAAGTCTCGCGGTCAGCCTCGGTCTGAGCCTTGTCCAGGTCAATCTTCGTCAGTTTGTTCACGCGTGTGTAGAACGCGCCTATCTCCCACTGGATCTTCACTCCTGCCAGGGCGTTGAAGCCGGGGGTGCGGTCGCGCATGCTGCGGAAATAGTCTATGCGCGGATAGCCGTAATATGCCTGGGCGAAGAATCCGGCTTTAGGCATCAGCGAGGCGGTGACTGCAGCCCGCTGCGTTTCGGCCAGCCTCAGCCTGGAGTCAAAGAGTCTCTGCTCGGGACGTTCCGGCTCCATGTTGGCCGGCATCTCTGACGACGGCCTCTCCAGCGTCTGTCCGTCTAAGACCATCCCGGTGAACAGACCCAACACCTGTCGGTAGGATTCCGCCGTCCTCCGTGCCTGGGCTATCTGCTGGCTTATGGTCAGGATCTGCGCCTCCAACTGGTCCACGTCGCTCTGCATCGCCACGCCGTTGCGCAGCATTGCCGTCAGTTTGTCGCGGTTACTTTCCAACTGCCTTAACGTCAGTTCCGACTGTGCCGTCTGCTCATCTATCAGCAATATGCCGAAATACAGGTCCTCCACCCGCTCTCGCACACCGTACAGTTCCACGTCAAGCGCGTTTCGCTGCACTTCAGTCGACGCTCGCTGAATCTTACGCCCCGCCTTCGACATACCCCCGTCCCAGATAGTCTGCTGCAGATCCACTCCGGCCTTGTACTGGAAGGGACTCAGCCCTTTGAAGTCATGTCCCAGTTTGGCCATAACATCCTTCAGCGCGTCCGGGAACGACGGCACTTCGTTCTGGATAGTAGCCTGCCCGTAAACGGTTATTCCCGGCAGCCACCCTTTATTGATGTCCGATAGATTAACCTCGTTGGTCTGCTCTAACAGTTTGTATTTGCTGACCAACGGGTAGTTGGCCTCGGCCTGACGGACACATTCCCCAAGCGTCACGGCCGCGACGGGTGCGGCGAGACACAGCATGAACGCAGACAGAACCTGTCTGTAGATACTCTTGCTCATGGTTTCAGGCGTTTCATTATGGTGGTTATGATCTCTTCCTTACGCATCTTCAGATAGTTGTCAACATTGACGTCAGGACCTTGTACAGTCTTGACCAATGGCACAGACATCACGGCAAAGAGGTCGAGCGAGACGATATCGACTATCAGCATCAAGGCGTCGACGGGCGCGTTTTCACCTTGACGCGCTCCCTCGTCTATCTGTCGCTGAAGATTGCACAGCATCTCGGGAAGGCGGCCGAATTCGGCTTCAACCATCCGTCTCAATATGCCGCTGTCGCGCTGCGCCTCCCTCAACACGAACATCGGCAGTTCGGGATTGGCGGCCACAAGGTCGAAGTGCCGATCTATACCCAGTCTGAGGCGATAGAACAGGTCCACGTCGTCGTCGCGGAAGAATCCGGTCAGGATTTCACGCAGCACGGTCACTTTGTCGGCCATGACGCGCTCGAACAGGTTCTCCTTGGTGCGGAAATAATAGTGCAGCATGGCGTGCGTCACTCCCGCCTCGGCGGCAATGGCTGTGGTGCGCGCTCCCTCATACCCCTTGCTGAAGAACTCGCGTTCCGCGGCCTTCAGAATCAGTTCTTCGGTATTGGGTTTGTCCTGGCCCTCGGCCGTCTCTTGACATTCGGCTCCTGGTTGGGTTATTCTCTGGTTTTCTGCAGGTTTCTTCATAAACATACTTGTTTAACAGTTCTGTTAGCGCAAAATTATAAATAATTCAGTTACCATGCAAGCGATTTCAAAAATTATTTTCTGAATGCGAAAAAATATGAATCTTTTTCGACCGTATCTCAGGATAATTTGTTAAATTTGCAGTGGAAAAGAGGGAGGACCCCTTTCGAGGGGTGTTGCAGAACTGCCGAACTGCAGGGACGTGCCTTCGGCACGTTTGCCTAACATTCTGATTGCAAATCAAACATCCCGAAGGGATGTCCCTACACCCAGCGGTTTTGCAACAGCCTCCCCCGCGAAACCCTAATGTATTTACCAACAAAATTAAGAGATACTATGATTTCGAACAAGATTCAAGACTCGTTCAACAAGCAGATTGTAGCCGAGATGTGGTCGGCCAACCTGTACCTGTCCATGTCGTTCTACTTCGACCGCGAGGGTTACACCGGCTTCGCCAGCTGGATGAAAGCCCAGAGCAAGGAGGAGATGGAGCACGCCTACGAGATGGCAGACTTCCTGCACAAGCGTGGCGGCATGGCGCACATCGGCGATATCACTTCCGTTCCCCGCGACTGGGAGTCTCCCCTGGCCGCCTTCGAGGAGGTTTACGCACACGAGTGCAAGGTTTCGGCCATGATCAACGCCATGCTGGATCTGGCCGAGGAGGAGAAGGACCGTGCGGCCCAGGATTTCCTCTGGGGCTTCGTGAAAGAGCAGGTTGAGGAAGAGGCCACGGCCAGCGGCATCGTGGAGCGCGTACGCCGCATGGGCGGCACCGACATCTTCGGTCTGGACCAGGAGTACGGCAAGCGCAAGTAAGCCGGTCCCTCCCGCAACAACCCACAAAAAACCGCAGCCGATCACCCCGACCGGCCGCGGTTTTTCTTTTGTCAATACCCAATAAGCCTCGGAAACTTGCCGATATCGGCAAGTTTCGCTATCTTTGCGGTGGTTTTAACATTTAAATCTTGCCGATATGGAGTATCTATCAGTGAAAGAATGGGCGCAAATCCACGGTGTTTCGGAAAGAACTGCGCGTAATTATTGCTCGCAAGGGAAAATTGAGGGAGTTTATCTGATTGGAAAGACCTGGAATATCCCTGCTGATGCTCAACTTCCTCAACGTAAGAAAAAACTTGCCATATCTCCTCTTCTTAATGCGTTGCGCGAACAAAAATCAGGAAAAACAAAAGGCGGCATCTATCACCGCGTGCAAATTGACCTGACGTATAACTCCAACCATATGGAAGGTAGCAAACTGACGCACGACCAGACGCGCTATATATTCGAGACCAACACAATCGGTATCGCCGACAATGCCATAAATGTGGATGATATAATCGAGACAACAAATCATTTCCGAGCCATCGATTATATCATTGATGAGACGGAGAGCAAACTTACAGAGACATATATTAAACACCTTCATTATTTATTGAAGTCAGGAACATCCGACGAACGCAAGGATTGGTTCAATGTCGGAGAATACAAGAGGCTGCCAAACGAAGTCGGAGGCAATGATACGGCGGAGCCTGAGAATGTCCACAAAGAAATGAGGCTTCTCCTGAACGGATATAACTCCAAGAAAGAACTCTCATTTGAGGATATTCTTGATTTTCACCATCGGTTTGAATCCATCCATCCGTTTCAGGACGGCAATGGACGTGTGGGCAGATTGATTATGTTCAAAGAATGTCTCCGCATCGGCTTGGTTCCCTTTATCATCACCGATGACCTCAAGATGTTCTACTATAATGGCCTGCACAACTGGCCCGATATCAAAGGCTATCTCATGGACACATGCCTGACCGCCCAGGACAACTTCAAACTCATCCTGAACAAATTCAGAATCAAATACTAGGAACAGCCATATATTAAATATTCCATTATGAACTACAGGAACATCATCTTTGATTTTGACGGCACGTTGGTAGATACGGCCGCGCTGATTATCGCGACAATGCACCGGACCATCGACGCATTGCACTTGCCGGTCAAAACCGATGCGGAATGCAAGTCGATGATTGGCTACAGACTGGAGGATGTCCCTCCGCTCCTATGGCCGGAGATTCCGGACATGTCCGAACGGTATGTTACAACCTATCGCCAGATTTTCAACACTATCAAGGATTCCTATAAGATTCATTTATATCCTGGTGTACTTGCGACCCTTGATACGCTGCATCGCTATGGAATCCGGATGGCTATAGCCTCCAGCCGCAGCAAGACGTCATTGCAGGAATACTGCGCTGAACTGCACATCGCGGATTATTTCCAGATGCTGGTAGGCGGTGGTGATGTAGTAAACGGCAAGCCATCTCCCGAACCGGTAAACCACATATTGTTCGCGCAAGGATGGAACAGCGACCAGACGCTTGTAGTCGGTGATATGAACGTGGACATCCTGATGGGCAAACGCGCCGGCGCCGCCACTTGCGGCGTGACCTACGGCAACGGCTCGGCTGCGGAACTGCAGGAAGTCGGTGCCGACTACATCATCTCCCATTTCTCATCCCTTCTCAGCATCCAGCAGCAAGAATCCTGAATATTTTTCCTGAAAATAGATTGGTCAGAACCATTTGCTCTCGTTTTACAAACTCAAAAATTTTTCAAGTTTGTAAAACAAAAACATATGAAATTAATAGATAGGCCTCTATATGGTAGTGTTTCACTGAGTGTGTCTGAGGCGAGATCACTCAAGCCTGTAGACCTCAGATGACGGTGCAAATTTAATGATTTTATCTCATAGTTTCGCTGAATGACAAAAAAATTTGTGATTTTGGAGTGCAGCCGGACGAGGAAACGGGCTCTGTCGAGGAGCAACCCGCCAGCGACAAGGCTGCGCCCACACTGGAGACAGTTGGATGACAGAACCGCTTCACAAGAGACGGTTCCACTGTTTTCAGGAGGGCCGTTCCGCTAAGAAGACCTTTACAGTCAGTCAGGAAAAAGCTTTTTGTCGACGGTAATGTTCGGCAAGGTCCTGTCGAAGGCTTTGGGATCCATGGCCACGCCGCCCATCAGCGTCAGCACCGATTCCTCGTTTGGCATGGCGGTTAAATTTTTGTGACCTTGCGTACATGGCGCACAAGAATCTATTCCTTGGCGAAAGCCTGACTTGATGCCAATCAGTTGGCAATCTATATTTTACTTTGCAATCCTTTGCGCTCATGGCGGCTTGGCGGGGAACTAAATTCAGGGTGAAGCAACACGGATTGCCGGACACATGTGTGGCGCGCGGAGGCGCAGAGAGCGCGGAGATTACGCAGAGGATGAGGTTGGCCTGAAGGCCAATGCCGTTCAGTATGGCTGCCGCTGAGGCCGCCGAGACTGCCGAAACCATAAATGCCTCTCGCCCGGAGGGCGGAGCAGCCTGAAGTGTGGATCAACGCTCAGCCTCCGTGAACTCTGTGTAGGGAATGTATCCCCATCAGGAATCCTGCTCTTGAATTGTTTCTCTGCGTCACCTCCGCGCTCTCTGCGCCTCTGCGCGTCAATACAAAACCGTATGCCGCGAGTTTTGGAGAATCCAAATGAAATAGTTTAACCCACTTCAATAAAGAATAAAGTCCGGCGCGAGGCCGGACTTTCATTATTGAATTATTCAATCATCATGGACAGGTACTTCTTACCTCGTCACTATGACTTCTGACTTGCGGATTACTCTTCGGTCTGGGTTTCGGCGTATTCCTTCAGGAGCTTCTCCTGGACGTCGCCGGGTACCAGCTCGTAGCTGGAGAAGTTCATCGAGAAGGAGCTGCGGCCGCCGGTGATGGAACTCAGCGACGTGGAGTAACTGGACATCTCCTTCAACGGAACCTTGGCATTCAGTTTCTCGATACCGTTCTCCGAAGCCATACCCATGATGATGGCGCGGCGTCCCTGCAGGTCGCTCATCACGTCACCCATCGTATCGCCGGGAGTCAGTACCTCTACGTCATAGACAGGCTCCAGAATCTTCGGGTTGGCCTGCTTGAAGGCCTGGCTGAAGGCGTTACGGCCTGCCAGACGGAACGAGATCTCATTCGAGTCAACCGGGTGCATCTTGCCGTCGTAGATCATGACGCGCACGTCACGGGCATACGAGCCAGTCAGCGGGCCCTGCTCCATGCGGTCCATCAGACCCTTCACGATAGCCGGGATGAAACGGGCGTCGATGGCACCGCCGACAATACAGTTGTAGACAACCAGTTTGCCGCCCCACTCCAACGGAATCTCCTGCTTGTCGCGGACGTTCAGCTTGTACTCCTGGTTGCCGAACTTGTAGGTGTCGGGCTCAGGCATACCCTCGGTGTAGGGCTCGATGATCAGATGGACCTCGCCGAACTGACCCGAGCCACCCGACTGCTTCTTGTGACGATAGTCGGCACGGGCGGCCTTGGTTATAGTCTCGCGGTAAGGTATCTTCTGCTCCTGGAACTCCACGGGCAGTTTCTCGTTGTTCTCGATACGCCACTTCAGCGTGCGCAGGTGGAACTCGCCCTGACCCTTGATCAGAGTCTGCTTCAGTTCCTTGCTCTGCTCGATGATCCATGTGGGATCCTCCTCGTGCATACGGGTCAGGATGGCCATCATCTTCTCCGAGTCAGACTCCGTCTTCGGCTTGATGGCACGTACAAACTTAGGCGCGGGATACTTTATGAAGTCGAACTGCCAGTCGCAGCCCTTCTCATCCAGAGTGTTGCCTGTGCGGACATCCTTCAGCTTGACGGCCGCGCCGATGTCGCCGGCCTGAAGCTCGTCGATTGGAGTACGCAGTTGACCGCATACGGTGAAGATCTGAGCCAGACGCTCCTTTCCGCCACGGGTCACGTTCTCCAGGTCGGCGCCTGCCTTCAGCGTACCGCTCATCACCTTGAAATAGGAAACCTCTCCGATGTGCGGCTCCACGCTTGTCTTGAAGAAGAATACGGAAACCGGACCGTTTGCGTCGGGAGCCACAGGCTCGCCGGCGATATTCTCCGGAGCCGGCATCTCGTCCACGAACGGGCAGACGTTGCCCAGGAACTCCATGATACGGCGCACACCCATATCCTTCAGCGCGCTCAGCACCACTACAGGATAGATGGAACGGCTCACCAGACCCTTGCGGATACCCTCGCGCAGGTCATCCTCGGTCAGAGGCTGGTCGTCGAAGAACTTCTCCATCAGGCTCTCGTCGTTCTCGGCTGCGGCCTCTTTCAGAGCGTTGTGCAGCTCCAGGGCCTTGTCCATCTGGTCGGCGGGGATCTCGCTGATGGTGGGAACACCTCCGTCGGGACCCCACTCGTACTTCTTCATCAGCAGCACGTCGATCATCGAATGGAAGTTCGGGCCGCTCTCCAGCGGATACTGGATGGGGATGACGCGCTGGCCGAAATGCTCGCGCAGCTGCTCCAGCGCGTTGTCATAGTCGGCCTTCTCGGCATCCATCTGGTTCAGGGCGAACACCACCGGCTTGTTCAGCTTGGCCGTGGTGCGGAATATGTTCTGTGTACCGACCTCGACGCCGTACTCGGCATCAACCGTTATCAGTCCCAGGTCGCACACGCCCAGTGCGGTGTAGGCATTGCCCACGAAGTCATCGGATCCGGGGCAGTCGATGAAATTAAGTTTCTTACCGTTGAATTCAGCGTTGAACACAGTCGAGAACACCGAATAGCCATACTCTTTCTCTACGGGGAAATAGTCCGAGATTGTGTTTCCGGCCTCAATGGTTCCACGGCGCTTGGTTACTCCACACTCGTAGACCATTGACTCCGCGAGTGTGGTTTTTCCCGAGCCCTTCGATCCCAGAAGGGCTATGTTCTTAATTTCATTTGTCTTGTAAATCTTCATAGATATCGAGATTTTTATTAGGTTCACTCTGTCGGGGGATTGCTTTGCGGAAGAGAGGGCGCACCCCGCTTGTTGACGCCAAAGTTAGCAAAAATCCTTAAATTTTGTATATTCCGTTTGTATGTTGTTTAACATATTTTCCCGATTTTCGTCATTTTGCTGTATAAAAATGATTAATTTTGCATTCCGAACGTTCATTTTAGTACGAACATAAAGAATCTGTACACTTTTTGATTTGTGTTTTTACGCATATGAGAACGACATAAGATTTATGAAAGCGTCAGAAAGCATCGGAATCTACATACATATCCCCTACTGCACCCGGCGGTGCCTTTACTGCGACTTCTATTCCGAAGGAGTGGTCCGCGCCGACTGGCCGCGTTACGTCACGGCCCTGCAGACCGAATTCCGTAACCGTCTCGCCGGTCCGGAAGGCAACCCGCTGCGGCAAAGCACTGCCTACACATTGTATATAGGCGGAGGAACCCCGTCGCTGATACCTCCGGCCGAGTTCCGGCGACTGGCCGACGGCATACCCGGCACTTTGGGACGGGAACCGTCGGAATTCACCATCGAGATCAACCCCGATGACGTCACCGAGGCGATGGCCGACGTCTGGGCCACTGCCGGCGTGGACCGCGTCAGCATGGGTGTGCAGTCCCTGGTGGATTCGGAACTGAAGGCCATAGGACGCCGCCATGACTCGGCGACCGCACGCCATGCCTATGATATATTAAGGAGTCGCTTCGACAACATCAGCCTTGACCTGATGTTCGGGCTCCCCGGTCAGACTCCGGATTCCCTTGCCGTGACACTGGACGGGTTCATGACCATGTCGCCGGAACACATCTCCGCCTATTCGCTGATGTTCGAGGAGCGCACCGCCCTGACGCGCCTCCGCGACATGGGACGCGTCCGGGAGGCCGACGAACAGGACAGCGTGGCGATGTTCCGGATGATCTCGTCACGGCTTGCCGAAACCGGCTTTGAGCAATATGAGATCAGCAACTACGCCCGCCCCGGATTCCAGTCGCGCCACAATTCCGATTATTGGCAAGGCCTTCCCTACATCGGTCTCGGCCCGGGCGCACACAGTTTTGACGGCCACCACACCCGCGCATGGAACCGCCCCGACGCCCGCGCATATATGTCGGCCATGGAACATGGCTGCGACCGCCTGAGCGTCATGAATTCCGAAAATCTTACAGACGAGGAGCAACGCGAGGAGATGATCATGACGCGTCTCCGCACCAGTGAGGGATTGGACCTTCAGGCCTACGGCGACCGTTTCGGACTTCAGGCCCTCGCCTCCCTCACGGCACGGGCAAAGCCAATCGCAGCCCGCGGTCTTCTCAGGCTTCACGACTCCCGCCTGACGCTCACCGCCTCAGGCATCATGATCTCCGACGACATTATATCCGACCTGTTCTGACGCCATACGGTCAACAAAAAACGTCCCGCATCGCAACGATGCGGGACGGGATTGTCAAGAGGAAGACTGGTTCGAAGATCACAGCACCACTTTCTGCCCCCGGATAACATAGACTCCGGATGCAAGATTCTCAATCACGTTGCGTCCGGCGGCAATTCGAAGCACAGCCACAAGCCGGCCGGCCGTATCGAATACATCCACAGCAGCCACGCTGTCCGAATATATCACCAGGACTCCATACTCACGCGCAATCCTGAAGCCGGATACCGGACCGGAGACATCCACACCGGTAGGCAACGTTTCAGACACCTCGACATCAACGGGGATGCTCGAGACATCAGCGTGGGACACGGCGTAAACGCTGAACGGACTTACAGTAACGTCAGATGCCATGCCATCTACCGCGTCGTTCTCCACATACATGGCAAGCGAGGCTCCTGCGGCGTCAAAGGCGCTGCCGTCCTCACGGAGCAGATATGTACCTGCGGCAGCCATGTCGCGTTCCGACAGGACAGCCATCAAGTCATACTCAGGACCTTCCGTGCGGATCTCGGATGGAGTCTGGGGAACCTCGCAGCCTTCAGCCACAAAACGCGCCAGGGCATTACCATCCTCCTGATACAGAGCCGCCAGATAGGGAGTGTTGGGCAGAATCTGTTCGGTCAGCTTCAAGGCGCCGTCAGCGCCAAGCGATGCGGTCATATACAGTCCATATGGATTGCTTGCCGACCTGCGCACATACCGGGTCATCTCATTGCCGGATGCATCGGTAACCTTTGACGGAGCAAAGGGCAGCACCAGGCCCTTCCAGCCTTTGTCTCCGGTATTGGATGCGCCAAGCTGCATTTCCATAGATATGGTGCGACCTGCCGGGACGCTGAAGGCATTGACCGCCTGGAAATCATTCTCCGGGCTGATGACTATGTCGTTCAGGGCCTCGTAGACACGTCCGGACTCGGCAGCGGCATCCTGCCGTACCTGCACATAGTTCACTCCGGCGATCTGAGGAATGGCTACACCTTCATCCAGATACACCACGCAGTTGGGATTGAGCCCATTGAAGGCGTTCGGATCGTACCCCTCGATGGCCTCGGCGCGTTCCGCACCGCGCACGCGGACCGGCTGAGCGTCGGGTCTTGCGGCGGTGAAGATGATGCCTGTCATTCGGTCGCAGCCGCTGAAAGCATCCGCGCCCACTCCGGTTATTCCCGAGAAACTCAGGCTTCTGAGCGAACGGCAGTCCTTGAAGGCGTTCGCCCCGATTACATCCACGCATTCGGGAACCACCACATTAGTCAGGTTGACACAGCCATTGAAGGTATCCGCTCCGATGACCGCCGCTCGGGGCAGCGTCACGGTCACCAGTGTCTCCTTGCCCGTCATGGCTCCTTCGGGAAGAGCCTCGGTCAGAGCCGACAGGTCGAGTTCCTCCAGAGCCGGAAGTCTGCCGATAAGGTCCACAACGGTCTCAGGTGCGATTCCTCCCGCCAGCGAGACACTTGTCACGTCCACCGCCTCCTCGGGATTGATGGCGGCTACCTCCGCCGGAGTGAGGAGAGCCCCGTTTACGGGAACGGTGTACACATCCACATTCACATCGCCATCGGTGACCTCTACGGTGTAGTAACCCTCGTCATCCGCCGATACGACATTCTCACCAACCTTCACGACAGGCCTGACCTGAGTTGCGTCTATGCCGCTGATCCCGACTTTGAAGCGTACAGCGGAATCCTCCCTGACTCCCTGAAGCACAGGTGCGGTCGCGTCGTAGTAATTCAAATATTCAAACTCCGTCGCGGCATCACCAAGCGATTCATTGTTACGGACATCGGGATTGATCTTAAGGCTGCCCGAAGCGCACTTGAACCTCACGTCATAGAGATACACCACATCGATGCTGTGGTCACCGCTCTTGTCAGGGTGTTTGTTTGGATTATAATAAGTGAGGGTCAACGATCCGTCTGCAGCGATTCTGTCCTCTCCAAGCAGCTTGCCGTTGTCAAATACCTTTACCTGCCTTTCGGGTGCAAACGCATCTACATCTTCAGAACGGTTGGCAGCCAGCGTACTCTTGACTCCTAAATACAGTTTCCCTGAGAAATCAACAGACTCCACAGGGATATTATCCCCAAGGAATGAAACCACTTGTTTTATATTGATGGAATTATCCGACATAAAGCAACGGTCTACCGGATAGTTCACTCCATATACAGGATATTCACCTACAATGTTAAAACCGTTATAAACCCATAGATTGCGCCAGTCATCCGAATCAACGCCATCGTGACGGGTAGAATATGCAGTCAGATATTCAGGACTTACCACAACGGTCACTTTCCTGCAATCGACAAGTCCAAGATTATTGCAATTTGGACTTTGGTTCGCACCATGTTTTGTATCGATATGATGGACCTTTCCTCCGGACTTAGGCACACATGGAACATAAAGTGTTGTAAGCGACGTACATCCCACAAAACAATCCTTTTTAAGGCCACCTGAATAATTCCACCAGCCATCTCCCACGAAATTATCAAGGTTCGCGGGCAGTTCCAGTTCCTTGATCTTATCACACCTGTACAACGCGCTCGCACCAATTGAAGTGACATCCGCCGGAAACTTCAGATCCTTAAGTTTAATATCGGCAGTTGTATTCGAACTTGGACAGAATGCATTCGCAGGGAAAGAATTGGCCGGATAGGAATTCGGATTAAACCGGTCGGCAACGATAGTCGCGCCAGACAGGTCGAGGGACACAATGGTTTTCCATGCCTGGAATTCCCTGAACAGGGCCAGGTCGGTATAGTCTATGCTTCCCTTGACCACAACCTTGGGACGCAGTGCGTCACGACGCTGGTTCTTCAATTCTGTGTTGTTCGGATCCCACAGACGCTCTCCGGGCTGAAGGTCAAACACCACCGCCTCCATCTGATCCGGAGATATCACCCTGATGTCAAAATCAAGGTCTTCCTTGGCGATGAACGAATAACTGATGGATTTCACTTCCTTGGCATAGGGCTGTCCGTTTACCAGCATCGTTATGACATTGCCGGCGGACTTCGGGGTGATCTTGAACGTCAGGTCCCGGCCACGCACCGCGCTGGTCACTATTCCGGACATATTGGCCAGTTCCTCCACTCCCTCCGTGAACGTGAAGTTGTAGACCGGGGTGGCGTTGTTCAACGCCGGAATGGCAGCCACCACATTCTCGTTGGCTCCGTTGACGAGTTTCCAGTTCTTCTTGTCGATGGAGGTCACCAGTCGGATCAGGTTGCCCTCGCGTACGGTCGCCTCCTTCACGCAGCAGGGCACCGTCATCTTGAAATTGGCTCCCGGCTCGGCCGACCAGTTTCCGATTTCAGATATGAACTCCTTGATGCGGCCGTCGGCAGTGGTCAGGGCCAAGGCCCAGAAAGCCTTGGAAGGAGCGTCGAAAGCATTGATACGTATCGAGAAGGGTGCGCCGGGCATGACATTGACCATATCGGTGAACATACCCACGCTGCCGGTGGCGTCCGTAATCGTCCATGGCGACTCAAGCGGACTGACTGCCATTGGTTCCACAAGGTCGAAGTGGATTATGGTGCCTGCCGACAATGTGGCGGTGTAGTTTCCCTCGGCATCCGGTTTCAGCAACGTGGAATTCGCATATACATCCATCCGGTTGTCATTGTCGGCGATGTGCTCCGCCTGGAATACGACTTTGGTGCCCGGAGCGTAACGGCCCGGATCGGTGTCGCAGGTGAATTTCACCTCCTGGTCCTCCATCACCGCGAAGGCGCAGTCCGTGGCGACGGGAAAATCATTCTTATCCTGCCAGGGACAGGTAAAGGTCACGTTGGCGTCGATATCGGGCTGATTCCAGTATTTGTCCTGCTTGTAGGCGCCTGCCGCACCCATGTTGACGCAATGTACCGTCCTGTCCGAAGGTGTTCCCCGAAACACACACCAGTTCACGAAGGCCGGCGTGGGGTTCTGTACCCAGACATCCCTCAGGTAAGACGCTCCGTTGAACACGTTATACTCATATGTGCTGACTGCTGCGGGAATCACGATGCTGGTGATTCCGCATGAACGGAAACATCCGTTGTTGAGGCGGTTCACGCTTGAGGGAAGTATGACTTCCTTAAGGCTCCATAGGTTCCGGAAAGCCTCGCGTGGAACGGCGTTGGCCTGGTTTGTCCCGTTGGCGGCGATCCTTACGCCGGACAGGTCCAGCCGTGTCAACTTCATGCTGCCCTTCATGAACGCGAAATCGCGCGCGTCGATCGTGCCGAACAGCGTCAGGTCCTTGATCGTACCTGCGTCGGCGCCCTGTACCAATGTCTCAAGCGTACCGGGCTGGCCCACCCACAGGCTACGCTTCTCCTTGACTTCGGAAGCCGGCTGGACATACACGGCGATCTCCATGTCGTCCAGGACATTGCCGATGGTGTAGGTGTAATCGGCACCTGCCGTAAGCAGATAGCCGTTACCTTTCACAGTCACCACATCCCTGTCGGGATTCGATGGGACCACCCTGAATGTGTAGTTCCATCCCTTTATCACCTTGTCGGCTCCGGTGAACGTAGCACCGGAAATTCCGGAGGGAACGTCTACCGTGAAATACTGCGGCACGGCGCCCTTGGCCGGAATCTCATTTACGGTCACGAGTTCGCCAGCCATGGGGAGCCAGGTGCGTCCGTCGTCGTCACTGGTGGCCATCCGGATCATGTCGCCGTCTTCCACCTCCGCACCCTCGGGAAGACGGCAGGTGTAAGCCACCGTTGAAGCCGGATACAGCGCCATGCCGCTCAGGGTCATGCCGTCCACCTTGCTCAAGGTACACTTGAACGCGCCCGAGGCATCGAACAGAGCCACCGCGAATTTTCCAGAGAACCTGTCATAACCGAGATTCTTCACATTGCCGACTCGGACGGTGAACTCCATGCCGGGAGCCAGGTCGCCCTGCAGGTCGGAACTCATGCCCGGCTGGCGTCCGTCGCCGGTGATGTGGAGCGGCGACCAGGCAGTGTTGGTGCCGTTGCCGGGCTTGATGTTGTAGATTACGGTGGTGAGGTTGTTGAAACTGTGGGACTGGCTGACTGTGGGATTCAGCGCGGTGCTGACGTACCAACCGCCGTTGCTGTTGCCGTCGGCGCCGCCCCATCCCCAGTTCACATGGATCATACCCGAGAGGGGGTCATATCCGTCGACCACAAAGGCATGTCCCGCCGTGACATCCTGGCCGCAATACAGCACCGGACGCCTGTTGCGGATCTCGTTCTCCACCAGTCCGTCGAACTCCGCCTGCGTACGGGTCTCCGACCGTTTCCTGTAGGAGACTCCCGGATCGTATCCGAAATAGTTCACAAGCGCGGCCGGCACCTTCACCTCGTACGCGCTGGATCCGGAGTAACCGAACTGTGTGCCTATGCTTGCCGCCGCGTGGTAGATAAGCGTGGACACCGCCTCCGCCTCAGCGTCCGTATAACCCGAGCGGTAGCTGTCCATGCGCATGTTGTCCCAGTCATACGTCACGTCGAAACTGACGCCGTCGTAGCTTCCCGTGCCATGCTGAGGATACTCATGGTACTTCATGATCATCGCCATGGCCGTACCGACACAGCCGGTGAGAGCGTTGCCGGGCACATGCCGGTTGAACGGAGCCTCCTGGCGCCACTGGGGAGTCTCCAGCAGGATCCGCTCGCTGCCCTGAGCCGCACGGCTTGCGAGCCTGCGGCGCTCCGCCGACGTAAACGGTCTCTGAAGATTCGGCGCCGCCTTGATCTCCTTTGCAAGACCCTGCAGCATCCAGCTCATGGCAGGAGGCATGGCTGACGCGTCGTAACGTCCGTCAGGCGAATATCCCAGCACCGGCGCGGTGCAGTCATCCGCCGAGACAATGATGTAACCCGGCCCTTCATGAGTGTTGAACACATAATAGAGAGGGTGCGACTCGGTCCCGCCGACGCAGGCGAGATCCAGGGCATCGTACGAAACCGGTCCGCCATGGCCGCCCGCGCTGAAGAATTCAGCCGCGATATGCCGTGCGTCGGTTTCCGACACCACACCGGCATGCGCGACTGTAGCGGCACATGCCAGCAGAGGGAAAATCAGCTTTTTGTTGAACATAGCTACTGGGTTAATTTTCTCTGTCGTTTAATTACATATAGTTGTTCGCAAATGTTTGAGTATCCTTAATCTATGGCATGGCCATCCATGACTTGAATTCCAATCCGGGCGCAAAGTTAAGCAAATAATTCCAATCAACAAAAAAGGCCCGGCGAATACGCCGAACCTTTGCAACAATATCAAACAATAAGGTTTGCCACGTTATCCTGTCACAGGATGAAGCAGACATCGAAACTTATACGGTTGTCATGGGCCTGACCTCTGTACCAGGTGTGGCGCTGGCCGTACAGGTACTCCATGCCGACCTGAAAGAAACTCGATATCTGATAGAACACGTTCGCGCCGACATAATTGGCGTAACGGTAGTTGTTGCAGTCGTCGGGATTGTCGCCGCTCTCGCTCTCGGCCAGGGCGTAGGCTCCCACATTCCACATGCGTGCCATTGAATAGACCGCGTTCATCTGCCAACGCTTGTCTATGTTCCACGTTGCCGCGAAGACCAGGCCCATCTCGGGCGTAGGGGTCAAGGCTCCCGGATTCGAGCTCTTAGGAGTGAAACTCAATGGAATTCCGGCCAGGTCCAGTATGTAGTTGCCTATCCCTTTGCCATACACGACCTGTCCGCAGAACGACAGCTGCCGGATGGGTGTCCAGTTGCCGCTCAGCTGAACGCCCCATCCCAACGTGGTGCGCCGCCGGTTGTTCAACAGGTCACGGTAGGTCAGCGTGCGCAGGATTCCCGACAGGCGTATGCGGTTGCCATCGTCACGGGCCCACTCCACGTATGCGGGAATGTCCGGAACAAGCTGGTTGTATGCCGTTGGATCCACAACCGGCTTGTTCAGAATGTCCTGCCCGTTGAACTCCTTGTAATCCTTGCCCAGGTAGCGTCCGTCGCTGGTGTTGAAGGTAGGGATCTCCACGCCGACAGCGGCACGGAACCCGTTGAAGACCGGAGTCTCGTAATTGAACAGGTAGTTGGTGGCGTCCACCGCGCCGGAAGGTCCCTGAGGGTCGATCATCGGCGGCATGTTGGCGTTCTCGTCCTCGAACAGGGTCTTTTTCATACCGGCCGTAAAGCCTCGCCATTTCACATAGGCCATCTTGAGTTTCAGCGGATTCCTGTATCCGTCGGTTCCGATCTTGAAGAACCCGCTGATCTGGTTCCGGGTTCCTCCGAACCCCACTACCTGCAGCGTTATGTTGGCGTTCAGGGCATTGATATAGAAATCCGAATTCTTGAACCTCGGCGCCGGGACCGGTATCTGGTTGGTCACGAAACCGCCCGCGGCTCCCGATTCCTCATACAGGTCGTTGCCCAGGTCCCATCCCATTATCGGCTGTATCTTGCCTCCGATGGTCAGGATGAACGCATTGTCTCCCGTGTGTATGGCGAAATGAGGCACAGGAGTGTCCCTGAAGCTCAGCGGACGGTCCTTCTGCAGGATCTCGTACACTGTGGAGTCCTTGGCGGTATGTACCAGATACAGCCTGTTGTCCGTGGAATGTTTCATCTCCTCGTTCCTCATCTCGACACGGGGAGTCTGGGCATATGCGGAGGATGCGATAATGAGGCATCCCACGCAAATCAAATTTAAAACGTGCTTCATTGTCTTGTTTTGATATCGACTGTTCTTGCTGTGGCCGACGCCTGTGGCACAGAATCCGACAGCAGGTTCGACCTGTCGCCCGTATCGAAATGGATGTCGTTCATTTCCAGCGGCGTTAGCGTCACGGCGTCCTTCAGGTCTGTTTCAGGTATTGTCTTCATTGCTTTGCTATTCTGGAGTTGATGAATGTGGTGACGCGGTTCAGTCCCAGTACCGATGCCACATAGGCGGCCAACAGCACGAACAGCGGCAGCTGCAACGGGAAGACGTCGTGCCACCATCCGCCCGACAGGTAGCAGAAGAACTGCAGCCACAGCAGGCCCTGGGTGATTACGCACATGGTGCACCACGTCTTTATACGGAATTTCTGATACCATATGGACCAGAACGTGAACGGCAGGCAGCAGCCGTTGCACAGAGCCAGCCAGCGCGTCATCTCAGGGAAACACAGGATTGTCAGCAACGAAACCGTGAAGTACCCCACTCCTACCTCCGCCCATCCGAACAGACCGAAGAACTTCGACGCCTTCTGCTCCAGCACCGTGTCGCACCCGTGCTTCTGCAGCACGCCGCATATGCGGTCCGCCGCCTTGACGTTCACCTTGAGCGACTTCAGCAGCAACTGGAACGTCACATACAGACCTACAAGGTCGATCACGAACAGGAATATCGTGGAGAGATGGCTCCAGGCTCCGCTCCATATGAATCCGGCCGCGAGCAACGCCACGCAGCAGACAATGAGCATCCATGCCTTGACACTCTCGGCGATCTCGTAGAAACGGTGCCTGGGATAGTCCGGCTCGCGGGAATCCGGCTGCGGGTACGCCAGCAGAGCCACGCCGCTCCACCGTTGCTCAAAGAGGTCCAACGCACGCCGCTTCCGCTCGTGATAATATATGTAGTCCACTACACCGGAGCCTCCGGCATCCTTGCCGAAGCCGGTGACGATCACGAATCCCGTACCCTCCTGGGCTATGAACGGAACCGGTATGCGGGTCAGCTCGGACTTGTCCGCCACCTTGACGCCGCGGGTCTTGATTCCATAGGAATTCAGCAGCCGCGAGAATCCGAACAGCGACTTGAACGACATCGCGTGAAACGCCGCATCGGACTCCGAACCCGTATGCGGCACCCCCAGCGCCTTCAGGAAGTCGCTGAATATCGTCACTCCGGTCTTCATGACTTATGCCTCTCCAAGAGCCTTGGTCACGTGGGCCGCAAGGACACTGCCTTCCATCTCACCGCTGCCGCGCCACACTTCCTGACCATCCTTGTAGATGATGAACGTCGGGATTGACTGCACATCAAGCGCCTCGGCCAGATCCTGGTTCATGTCGATGTCGAACTGGTACACGTTGGCGCGTCCACTGAACAGGTCGCGCAGGTCGGCCACGACCGGCATCATCCGCTGGCAATGGGGGCACCAGCTTGCATAGAACTCCACCAGCGCGACGCCGGTGTCTGATTTCAGTTTCTCATATTGTTTGGTATCCATAGTAATTGGGGTTATTAGAGTTTCAATATATTCGAGAAACTCGTGATTCTCGTGATTCTCGGATTATATAAAAAAAACGCGGGATGAACCGAATGGTTCATCCCGCGTCTGCGGTTATGC
>ENA-OYXX01000248-OYXX01000248.1-human-gut-metagenome-genome-assembly--contig:-NODE-248-length-26279-cov-7.524100_pt1 | contig 26279 bp, 17 predicted proteins | sample MGYA00243976_ERZ653434 | MGnify/ENA primary metagenome ERZ653434 (study PRJEB26926, sample SAMN06165112) | human gut metagenome | biome: ENVO:00009003; feature: ENVO:2100002; material: ENVO:00002003...
ACACGTAAGGAGTCGTCGGCAGCGTCAGATGTGTATAAGAGACAGATTATATACCTTGTTACATTCTCAGAAGAATTATAATATGGCTTAATAAATTCTGTTTCAGACTCCGTCAGGTTTAATGCAGCTAATTCATACATTGAAAGTCCAAATATACCTTCACCAATATTAAAACCATATTTTTCTGACAATTTCTTGTTTATAAAGTCATAGTGTGGATGTATTCCATTTGTCAATTCGTCTTCTGTCAAGAATATGTTATCCTTTACATTGTAAATTTTATCCAAAATATCATCGCTTTGACTGAATGTGATATTCTTGCCTAATAAATTAGCTCTCCTAATAGTTGGAGTATAGTACTCCGCATCATTTGATGTTTTATCCAAAATTGATATGGCCTCTTTTTCAGTTGCTTTATATTTTGTTAATTTACGATAATCAAACGTATAATCATCTGTTACCTTGTCTTTTTGGAACATCATAATCATAGTTTGAATGCTTGCACTTTCAAACATCATTATAGCACCAAAATCAACAATATTGCAAATTCGTGTTTCCTTAATAACCTTATCCCTAAGTTTGCTTGCACCGAAACTTGTCACCCAATTGTTTGTTGCTATAAAACACAGAACACCATTAGAATTCAACAGATCTAATCCATTGCAAGCAAAGATATACCATATATCCATTTTCCCCTTATAATAAGGAGAGTCTTTATATGGTTCAAAGAATGTCTTTGACATACGCCCCTCTTTGATATACGGAGGATTGGCGATGATTATATCAAAGCCAGTGAAAGTTCCATTGTCATCTAATAGTTGAGGATATTCAAAACGCCACTCAAACGAATCTTTATATTTTTTGTTGTTGAGAATCCTATTCTCCTCTTCTACAATACTTAATAGCGTTTTTTTAGCCTTTTCATATCCAATTGGATCTTCTTTTGCTTTACATTTGCCCCAAAAATCCACAAGTTCATAATTTTGCACATCTGCTTCTGCCTTTTGTTTTTTCTTTAAATCCTTTATAGCCAATGTGATTTTGAAGCAATTCTTTATTTCATTTATTTTTGTCCTTAATCCAACTTTATCAGAATGTTTCTCTGTATACTTAATAACGTCTTGTTTGTATTTTTCGAGAGTGTAATCTTCCCATACGACCTTGTTCTTTTTTGAATTTTCTTTTCCTACACGATTGTATTCCTCAAATACATTGGCAATAGGGGTATCTAATGAATAACGATATATTTGAGAATTTCCACAAGTGATTTTATAATCAAGATTTGGCAATGGTTGTGGTTCTTCTGCATCAACAACCAATGCCAGCCAAAATCTCAGACGGGCAATATCTACCGCTCCTTGCTCTATATCCACACCAAAAATATTGTTTTGGATAATGTCTCGTTTTATTTGCGTGGAATTAAAATCACCGTTGGGTTCTGTATGGGAATGTAAATGATGTATAGCATGATACAGTACATACAGAATGCCCATCGGAAATGCTCCCGAACCAATAGCAGGGTCGCACACCTTTACATTTTTTAAAAGTTGTGTGAACTGCGTTGCCGTTTCCTTTGTCTGGATTATAGGCAAAACGATTCCTTTATTTATTAATTGTTCTATTGCGTCAGCATATTGTTCTTTTGGTTCGTGGGTCTTCAGATATTGTATTACACTTTGACGGCACATATACTGCACAATCTCCTTTGGCGTATAAAAAGCTCCCTTATCCTTGTTGTCCTCCAGCAAGTTCTCGAAAATATGCCCAAGCATTTCCGGGTCGATACCAACTTCGCTATCATCTGGGTCGTTCTCGTCAATGGTGAAATTATACATGGAGAAGAATCCCATAAGCTCCTTGAAATAGGAATATGGGAAATCTATATCCAGTTTGTCTATGCTGTCTTTTTCAAACAGTCCTCCATTGAGGTAGGGTATCTTTATGTTGTCTCCCAAGATGCTATCGGCAATGTCATTTTCACGCTTCTCGTTCAATGTGTTGAAGAACAACGGTTCAAGCACGTCACTCAACAGCCGGTCATTGCCGTCGTACTTGTCTATGAGATGGGCAAGGTAATTCCTGTCGCCTCCTTCCCAATCGGGATTGGAGGCGGGCACTCCCATCCATCCCTTTTTCTGAAGGAAATGTAGAAAAACGATGCGGCCGAGAAGTTTTTTCACATAGTCACGGTTTTGCTTGCTGTCGGACAGTGTAGCGAGGAACTTGTTGTATTGCTTCTTGTAGCCATCAAAGAACTCCTTGTTGAGTCGCTCAACGGAGAAAGCATCGGTTACGTCGGCAAGATATACGGAGTCTTTTTTGCGTTTTCTCTCTGCCAACTCAAACAAACGGTTGGCGGCTGTGGTGCAGGTTTCGTTTGGTCCGAGAATGAAAGTGTAACGCTTTGGGGCTGTCTCGTTGGTTTTGGGTTGTCCGTTTTCATCGAAGACTGTCTGTTTGGCAACATAAGTCAGACGATAATCTTCCTGACTGAGCGAGTAATAAAAGACCAATGCCCCATGAATCAAAGATTGGTCAACATATTTTGCCGCGATGTCGCGAAGTCCTCTGCGGTTACGAGCTATCTGTACGCTGTCAGCCACTTCAAACTTGAATATCGCCAATGAGCGTCCATCGTCAAGACGGACATTGCCGACATGACCGCCTTGCTTGATTAATGACGCATCAATCTCAACTTCTTTATTAAACAGCTCGACCTTTGGGAAGAGGGTGTTGAGCAGCTCTTTCCATACGTCAAAGTCGAACTTTGCGGATAATATATGTTTTAATTCTGTCTGATTCATTGTCTTTTATTTTAGATAAAAGTATTAATAACTGATTTCACGCTGGGCACCCGAACCAAGTTCAATCATTTTCCCAACGTGGGGAAAATGGTTCTTTGGATTTTCGCCTGCGTTTAGACATGCCTCTTTTGCTTTCATTTCTCTTGCACTCCAACATTCTATACCCTCGTATTCATTTGCTATGGATTCGAACTGACGAAACAATTCTATGATTTCTTCTGTTTTCATATTTTTATTTGTTAATGGTTAAAACTCTCCGAAATAATAATCTCGGGCATTTGTTCTTTGTTCCCAGTCTTTGTCTCAACAACTCCTTCTCCTGTATGTTCCAAGGGATAAGTGGATATGATTTCCATTAACCGTTCAAGCAATATTGCGGGAGCGATAGGTGTGGTCTTTGTGGTTTTCTGGAGTTTGTTCACATCCCGTTGCAGCTGTTGGAATCTGCCAGTTGTTATTGCCTGTTTCGCTTTTTGTATTAAGGCAGCCTCTTCTTTTGTGACATTAGGCAAATTCGCGAATCCGTCAAGATAAGAGATGGCTTTCTTTTCGTTAGGTCCTTGGCTTGGATTTATCTTTTTGTCCGTGGCTTTTGAGTCCTCTTCCTTTACGGAGAAGGATTTAATGGCTTTTGCTACCTGATTGTGATGCTTGTCATGCAGAGGAATGGATTTTTCTTCCACACTTGCCTCGAATCGTTTCACTGCCTCCAAGAATGTGAGTTCTTCTATACTTCCGTCTTCACGGACAAGGGTAAAGGCATCCCTTCTGTTGTTACGGATGAATGTAATGGTGCTCATGGGGATGAACTCGTTCTTCCTTCCTGCGCGAGCTCTTAATGGCATCTTGGCAATATGTTTTATCAGGTCGGGCTTCTCTTCCTTCAATTGCCTAAGCCACATGAGATAACGCAACCTTTCATCCCGCTCCTCGTCGATGGTCTTGTCAAACAGCCCGAAACTCTCCGGACTCTCATCTGTGGAATAAATCTGACTGTCTTCACCCAATGCGGCATGGAAGGCAAACAGTTTCATCTTTGCCTTTTTCTCCAGTTCGATAGTCTCGTCAACTTTCGCTGTCGGGAAGAAGTTGAATATATGTACCTCCTTGGCTTTGCTGCCTATGCGGTTCACACGTCCGATGCGTTGCATCAGTCTTGTAGAATTCCAGGGAGTGTCGTAATTCACAATTACATTTGCCCGATGCATATTCACACCCTCCGCCAAAACCTCCGTGGTGATGACGATGTCATAGTCATTCCTTTTCCCGCCTTTATAGTTGGCATCAAAGTTGGCTTCGAGAGCGGGCATTTGGTCGTTTCTGTTGTCACTGTGAACTGTCAATATACGATTGAATCCTTTTCCCTTTAGGTTCTCAGACAAATATTTGGTTGTTTCCTTACTTTCTGAGAAGATGACCAGCTTGCCCTCCTGATTGATGGACTTGTCAAACAATTCATCAAGATAAACATTAATAAACTTGTCCAGTTTGGGATCGTAGGTTATTTCATCCCACGCTTTGACCAATCTGTCCAGAATCTTACCGTCATGCTTCAGCCCGTTATAAAAATCCCCGTCAAAATCATCTACTGTGCATATTTCAATCGTAGGGTCTGTCTCTTTTGACTCTTCTATCAGCCTGATAAGCTCCTCTTCCTTTCCTGCACTCAACAATTCGTTGACTTTCAGGTTTGGCGCTATATATATCACGCCCTTATCAAACATGTTGAGCATGACTTGATTAGCCTGATGGTATCTGTGCAAGGATTTCTTAAATGCGAAGAAACTGCTGTCTATGCGCTTTACGAGCAATGTCTTCATAATGCTTGCCAACTGTTTTGAGCTTTGGTCAGCCTTGGGATATTTTTTCTTTTTATCCTTTGCAAGATGTCCTATAGCCTGATAGCGGTAATACTTCAGTCCGTCTGCCTTGTCGCTCAAATCTTTGATGGTATTATCGTATAAAAGCTCCAGCTCCTTGTCAAGCTCGTAATACATTTTATGCGGAGCCCTGACATCGGGAAAGTGTACTTTCTGTTTTTCCAAATCCTTTCGGTACGCCTCGTTTTCCATTAAGTCGGTACGGGTACGCCGCACGGTTAATGGCTCCACAACCTTCACGCGGATTTTTTCGTATATGGCTTTTATCCCGTTAGAAATAAGCTCTATGTCATTTAGTTTCTTTATTCTCTTATATTCATCTATTTGTTCACGGAAGAAACGCTGCAAGTTGCCTTCTTCCAAGGTACTGTCCTTGGAGTCTTGAAACAGATAGACCAGATTTGCAATATCTTCAGGCCTGTTGTTCAATGGTGTGGCGGACACAAGTATCACCTTTTTGTCATGCAGACTGCCGTCGGCATGGAGCGCCTTTGTCTTGCATAACTTCTGTAGTTCGTTATACATGGATGCCGTATCGCTTCTGAACTTATGGGCTTCGTCAACTATAACCAAATCATATTGAGCGGGATTTTTCAACTTGTGCAGACTTCCGTTTGTGACAATCTTATAATTGTCAAGTTTGAACTCATTCATAGTCCTTTCCCATCCTTCTTTCAAGGCGGGAGGTACGATGATTAAAGTGTTTGAGCGGTGCATCGGGAATCCGTTGTCAAAGAAGAATCTTTTGGCTATAAGAGCCGCCACGATGGTTTTGCCCAATCCGACAACATCGGAAAGGAAAAAGCCGTTGTGTCTCATCATCTTTGAATAACCGTCATTTAAGGCATCAATCTGATAGGACAGCTTTTTATACCCCTTGGGCAAGTCTGACACTGAATTAGGGTCGAAATCTATACTCTTTCCAAAATACTCCAGAAGGAATTTCAGATAGATTTCGTAGGGAGTGAAATCTGGATTGAGATGTGTGTCTGTCTTTATAGCTTCAATATGGGTAATGTCAACGGCTATAGCTTCTGCCCATAGCCTCTCAAATGTCTCGGTGGCAAATTGTATGTCATCATCATATCTAAGCTCCACATTAAACTCAAAGTTCTTTTCAAGCCCGGCTTCTGTCAGATTGCTTGAGCCTGTAATGACAGAGCCATAGCCATGAGTATGATACACTTCCTCGCGGAATATATAGATTTTGGCATGTATGTTTTGCTTGGGATGAATACGCATCTCGATTCTGCCGGACACAATATCCTCTATGAACTGGTACATCCCGTCTTCCACTTCTTTGTCGTATTTTGCCTCTTGAATATTTTTCTTGATGTCATTGAGGAATTCTTTTTGCGACTGTTCTGCATTGGGATTAAACAGTAATCCCTGCAGGTTTGCTTGATAAGTAAGCTTATCCACATTTATTCCAACCAAAATTCTGATGTGTGGGGTCTGCTGTATGAACTTTCGGATTCTAAAATATCCGGAAGCCCTGAAATATCCTACAAGTGCATCAAAGAAATGCACTTTTTTATATTTGAAGACTCCTTCAATCTTTTCAAGGAGGGTGTTTTCTTTTTCATTGGTGAAGAAATTTGTGCCCATACTTTGCAATATTTCGATGTCTGATACAAAATTAACAACTTTATTCGAAATAGCATTCATCGGCAAGTGAATAATTCACCATGCAGTAAAAAAATAGTAAATTAGTGATATGTACTTATAATGATTGGTGTCCGGTAGACTCAATAGACAGACAATCCGTCCAAAAGTCTTACCGGACACCAAATGGCTATTCTTCCTTTTAAGCTTTTATTAGCGTTGACAGTGCCCCACCCGGGTTATTCCGTTTCAGGAAAATCCTTGTAATCGTAATAATCGAAAGCGGCCTGTGCCTTTGATTTCTTTCCGTTGGATGAGGCGTAAAGACCGATACCGAGACCGTTGAAACGGTTCAGCTTGTTGTCTTCGGTCAATGGCAGGAGGCTGAAAGGTGCTGTCGTTGTCAGTTGTTCCGGTGACGGACCGTAGGAAAAGACACCGGTCAGGTCATTGCATGAAAGGCGGATGACCACGTTCTTGTCGGTGTATGGTATTCTTTCCAATAAGCGCTTCTCGCCCTTATCCTTGATTATTAGTTCCAGACAATCGGATCTTTTCAATAAGGCGACGTACGCCCCGTTGTTGCGATGAAGCACCATTCCTGCCTGCTCATTCTTCTTTTTTGAAGTGAAAGTGAGTTTTGTTGTAGCCGAATATTTGTGGCTTGTCGGTTTTCTCATGAGCATGGCCGGACATACGAGACTGTCAATAGTCTCCGGCCGCAGTTTGAGAAGTAACGTTCCGTCGGCCACAGTGTAGTCTTTTTCATGTGGTATGCGATTGTAATACCACCCAATGGGAAGACTGTCGCCGTTGAAATCAAAATGCTCGCCATGGTCTTTCTTCTTCGGCATCCGTCCCATTTCATGGCGGCTGACAACAGGTGTCATGTAGCCATACCCGGGATTGAAGACCAGTTCGCCGTTCTGTATTTCGACGGGACAGATAAATGTCTCGCGGGTGAAGGTATGTTTGCCGTCAATCATCCGTTTCCCCAAGGCAACGGCATACCATTTACCCTCGGGCGTTTCCACCAGATCACAATGTCCCACGCACTGTATAGGTACGGAGTTGCCCATCTGACGTTGCGACAACACGGGATTGATGGTCTGCGGAAGATAAGTCCCGAAGAGCTTGTCGCTGGTCAGGACCGTGGCGGCATGGAAGAAGTCGGTTCCTCCTTCGGCTATCAGAAGAACATACTTCTTGCCTATTTTATACAGATGTGGGCCTTCGGCATATTTCGCATTGAGTGCATGTCCGGTGGCAATGTAGTGACGTTCTCCTGTCAGGCGTCCGTCGTTCAGGTCAATCTCCTGCATCCAGATGGCGGTAGAGGCCCTGTATTTCCGTCCCGGAAATTTGCCGGTGTTGCTGAGGATATAGCTTTTCCCGTCTTCATCCCAAAAGATTGAAGGGTCTATTCCCGGCATGTCTTTGATGAAAACAGGGTCTGACCATGGTCCTCTCACATCATCCGCAGTGATATAGAAGTTTCCTCTGTTTGAGACGTTACAGAATATGTACCACTTACCTTTGTGGTGGCGGATGGTTGGTGCCCAAACTCCGTCCTTGTCTTTGACACCGTCGAGCGATACCATGTCGGGGCGGTCGATGGCGTGTGCCACCAGTTCCCAGTTCTGGAGGTCCTTGCTCCGGTAGATCGGTAGACCGGGATAGAACGTGAACGACGAATTGCATATATAATAGTCGTTGCCAACCCTGCAGATTGACGGGTCGGGATTGAATCCCGGGAGAATGGGATTCTGAATGGTGTTGGTCTGGGCCGATGAAGTCATAATTATCAGCATGTTTGCCAGAACCATCATAAGTATTCTTTTCATCATTTCATTCTTTAAGTTATGTCATCAATTACGTAAACGCGAAGGCGCAAAAACGCGAAGCCCGTGGTCGCGGCATTTATTCTATCGCAATAAATCTTTGCGTTTTCGCGCCTTTGCGTTTACGTCATATATAAATTCACTTATAATGTTAGTTCCGGATATTCATTGTTGCCGTCTTGTAGCTCTGTTTCAGTTTGGCCGTTGACACTTTCACCGTAACCTTTCCCTGCTGCCTTGTGCTGCGCAGTATCACCTGCATGCGGCCGCCCTTCATAGGCTTTGCCGTCACTCCGTGGAAGAGGCTGTCCGTGTAATGATCTCCGTTGTCCATAGCGACGAATGTGGCCGCTCCCGTGATGTCGACACTGAGCTCTTCGTCGAATGTCGGGACAATGCGGCCTCGGCTGTCAACGGCCGTTATGTTGAGGTAGAGCAGATCCATGCCGTCGGCCGTCCACTTGGTGGTCTCAGGTTCTATGCGCAATGCAACGGCTCGGCCTGCCGTCTCTATGCGGTGGCGTGCCGTCTCACGTCCGTCGACATCGCGGGCAATGGCCTCGATGGAGCCGCCATCTCCGTAGGGCACATTCTTCCACATTATTGTGTTGCGCTGCGATTTGTCCTTGACTGTCGTGTCGTTTATTTGCGTGCCGAAACTCTTGCCGTTGACAACGAGTTCGACTGACCGTGCGTTGGTGTACGTCACGACATCCTGCGTCGTTCCCGCCGCGAAGTTCCAGTGGTCGAGGATGGCCGGACGGCCTACGATGACATCGTTCCAGCTGACGCTTTCGCCGCCCTTGCGGTCAATCACGCCGATGTGCACTAACGGTTCGTCAGCCTTGAAGGCCGAACGCACGAGGTAAGCCTGCGGATAGGGGCGCATGGTGTGGTTGAAGAACGAATAGTTCCATCCCTTTTTCGGCCATGCGTTCGACTCGCCCCAATATTCCACGGCACCCCAGTAGGCCATGCCTACGCTGCTCTCATGGTCCATGTTGTAGTAGGCTTCGAGCATGTTTGACGTCTCGGCCTCGCTCTGGAAGATTATCAGATGGGGCGCATGTTTCTTATAATCGGCATATCGGGAAGACTGATAGTTGAACGAGGCAATTTCAGTGGCGCAGCTCAGTTCTGGCGGTACGAGATAAGAGTTGAAGTCCTTGTCGCGCTTGGCTATCGCTCCGGCCCGCGCGGGATACATCGCCACCGTTGTCAGACGGGTGTCGTCGAAGCGCTTGACCAGCTCGTCGAATATCCTGTATGTGGTCACGCCCCAGTCGTTCAGTCCGCCGAAGCCCGCCCAGTTTTCACGTATCTGCAGCTCGTTGCCCAGACTCCACATTATGACGCTCGGGCGGTTGCGGTCGCGCTTTATCCATTCGGGGATGAGCCGGTACCACAGGTTTGTGAACGGTTGGCGGCCGCCCCAGTAGTCGCCGTCGCTCCACTTGTCTATCAACTCGTCGACAATAATCATTCCAACGCGGTCGGCAATCCTTGCGAAGCTGTCGCTATACGGATTGTGCGAACAGCGTATCGTGTTATATCCGAACTCCTTCAGCCGTAGCATCATGCGCTCGATGGCCTTGTCATAGGCTGCGGCTCCGAGTGCACCGAGGTCATGGTGCCCGGAGTTGCCTTTAAGGAACAGCTTCTCGCCGTTGAGACGGAAGCCGAAATCGGGCGAGAATTCCAGCTTTCGTATGCCGAAGGTTTCGCAGAGGCTGTCTACAGGAGTTCCTCCGGCACACACCACAACCTCGGCACTATATAAATAAGGTGTGTCGGGCGACCACAGTGACGGCTTGTCGATGCTGATTTCGGGCAGTGCCATCTCTGTGATTTTCTGGTTTGTATGTCTGGGCATGCCGCTCTCGGCCGTTCCCATCACCTTTCCGGCTGCGTCAAGCAGCCGCGTGCGTATGGTTACGTTGTTCTTCTGCCAGCCCTCAACTTCCACCTGAACCCTGACCGTGGCTCTGTCGCGGCTCACTTCGGGCGTGGAGATGAACACGCCGTGGCGGGCGATGTGCGTCGGATTGGTCACTTTCAGCCGGACGTCGCGGAACAGTCCGCCTCCGGTGTACCAGCGTGAACCTTTCTTCGGACCTGTCGAGGCGTAGACGGCCACTACGTTGTCGGCGTCGTAACGCAGATATTTCGTTATATCGGCCTCCAGTCCCACATAGCCGTAATCGGTCGACGCCACCTTGTGGCCGTTGATATATACATCACCGAGGTAGATTATGCCCCCGAAATCGAGCGACACCTGCATGCCCTGCCAGAGCGTGTCGGCCCGGAATGTCTTGCGATACCATCCCTCGCACATCGGCTTGAATCCGCGCGCTCCTCCACCGTCCTTTGTCCAAGGCTGCTCAAACTGGAAGTCGTGGGGCAGGTCGAGTGTGCGCCACGAACTGTCGTCAAGCGTTGGTGAGGCGAAGTCGGTCTCTTTGTTCTCCTTGGTTACGAGACAGAACTTCCACCCGAAGTTGAACAGTGTGTTCTGTTGCGAGACAAAGTCGGCCAGCGGACGGTTGCCCTTTCGGGTCTCGTCTTTCACGTTCTGATACTGTGCCTGTGCGGGCATGAGGCATCCTGCGTACATGGCCATGACGAATGTGGCTATGTATGGCATGATGCGTCTTTTGATGTTGTTTGTCATTATTCTATATAGTTGTTTGTTGTCGTTATTAAGCTGTAGGTCATTATGATATTCCGGTAAGTTTTTGCAAAGTTAGATATAAATATCTTCATCATACCATGATAATTGTACGAAATATGGTATAATTGTTCGGAACACGGCCTCTGCCATAGCAATATTTAGGGAAAATATAGATTGAGTTTACAGATTATTTATTAATTTTGCAGCGTGATAAAAGCTAATATCGCACATTAATAAAATTCGGAAGGGCGGCGCGTGTATCTTATGATACGTTGGGCGCCCTTTTTCTTTAAAATGACACCGGCGTGATGAAACATACCGTCTTTATACTTTTTTCAGTATTACTGTTTGTTGCCTGCGGGCAGTCTTACGAAGAGAAGAAACTTCTTTCGCGACAGGAACGTATACGGCTGGCACGTGAGGATTCGGCGGCACTGAAGATAGCCGTCACTCCCACACTCGACTGCCTGCCGCTGTATGTGGCTGCCGACTATGGCTTGTTTGAGGCTTTGGGTGCCGACGTGAGACTGAAGCATTATGCGGCACACATGGACTGCGACGAGGCCATGCTGGCACGGCGGGTGGAAGGCACGGCCACCGACCTGGTCCGCGGACAGCGCATTGCCGACAGGGGCATACTGTTGGATTATATAGCGGCTACGGATGCCTGTTGGCAACTGATAACCAACCGCAACTCACGTATAAGAAACCTGAAGCAGCTCAACGACAAGATGCTTGCCATGACGCGCTATTCGGCCACCGACTTGCTTGGCGATTACGCCGTGGACAGTGTGAAGCTGAAGCCGGAGATGGTGTTCAGAATACAGATAAACGATGTCAGCCTGCGACTGAAGATGCTTGAGAACAACGAGATGGATGCCATGCTGTTGCCCGAGCCTCAGGCCACGGCGGCACGCATACAGAAGCATCCTGTGCTGATGGACTCGCGCAATCTGGGGCTGCGTCTCGGTGCCATAGCCGTAAGGGCCGACCTGAAGGGTGATACAGCCCGACAGAGACAGACAGAGGTGCTTGTCAAGGCGTATAATATGGCGTGCGACTCAATCAACAGGCATGGTGTGAGAAACTATCGGTCTGTGATAACGAAATGTTGCAAGGTGGGGCCGGCGGTTGTCGACCGCTTGCCCAAGGACATTAAGTTTGTGCATGCGGCGCCCCCGCGTCAGGCGGATGCCGACCATGCCGTGGAGTGGCTGCGGAAAAAGATTGAAAGTGACGCAACAATACCTGATAACGATGGAAACAAATAAAGAACTTGACGATATATTACGACTGATTGACAACCGCCGTCTCTCCGGAGCGATGGAGGCGTTGGCAACGTTCGGCTGCAAATACCCCGAGCTGAATATAGGCGACCGGCTTGACAGCATACGCGGAGACTATGAACGTATGGCCGGTTATTGGAGTCAGGGTTACCGCGACCCGCAGCTTGACAGCATCTACGACGAACTGTTGCGGCGTATGTACAGACTCACGGCAGACACATGTCTGCGTTATGCCACTACCCATTCGTCGTTTATGGCGGGCATCTGCCGGCGTCTTGACGGGGCGGGGCGCGACTGGTCGGAGGATGTGCTGCGCAGGTCGCTGGAGACTTTCGTTACCGATTTGGCCATGCTCGGACTTGAACCGGAACACATCGGGGCAGCCCGCAAGGCCGGCATCCATGCCGCTCACCAGCAGATGATGAACGACCTTTTCGACTATATCTGGACATCGCCGCAGTGGTCGGACGGTATGGCCGCTACGTTCGAGCAGATATTGCTGTCGCCCACGGTCGATGCCAACGACCAGCTGCTCATCGTGTCGGCACTGATGCTGAGTGCAATGAACATCTTCGACATCTGCAAGTTCCGTATTCTTGTCAATGTTTACCGCCGCAGCGTCGATGATAGTGTTAGGCAGCGTGCGCTTGTGGGGTGGGTGCTGTCGATGGGGCAGGGGCGTGATGCCCTTTTTGCCGAGCAGCGCCAGCTCGTGGACGGGTTGCTTGCCGACGGACAGGTATGTGCCGAACTGACCGAACTGCAGATACAGTTGCTTTACTGCATGATGGCCGAAAGCGACACCAGCACCATTCAGAAAGAGATTATGCCGGAACTGCTCAAGCACAACAACCTGCGCATCACTCCCGGCGGCATCGAGGAAAAGGCCGAAGACCCTATGCAGGACATTCTCGATCCGGAGGCTTCGGAGCGCAATATGGAGAAGGTGGAAGAGAGTTTCCGGAAGATGAAGGACATGCAGAAAGCCGGTTCCGACATATATTTCGGAGGGTTCTCGCAGATGAAGCGCTTCCCGTTTTTCGACAGCATAAGCAACTGGTTCGTTCCGTTTTACCCCGAGCATCCGGCCATAAGCGGCATTTACGGCAATGATGGTGGGCCGGCCAAGTTTCTTAAGAATATAGTGAAGGGAGGAATGTTCTGCGACAGTGACAAGTATTCGTTCGTCATTGCCTTCAAGCAGGTGGTTGACCGCATACCGAAGAGCATGCGCGAGATGTTTGACAATGGCGGGGCACTGATGGGCGTAATCGATGCCTCTTCCGAAATGCAGCAGACTCCGGCCTATATCCGGCGTTTCTATCTTCAGAATCTTTACCGTTTCTTCCGCCTTTATCCTCTGCGCGGCAGTTTCTTCAATCCTTTCGACCACGGTGATGCCGAAAACCGTCCGGCGGGTTATGTCTTCTTTGCCAATCCTCTGTTCCGGGGAACACAGCTCGAAAGCCGGTTCGGTGAGATTGCGGCGTTCATGGTCAAGCGGAAGATGTACACCGAGGCGGCCTGCTTGCTCGGCAATTACAGTGAGAAGTCGCACGACTATCAGTATTATATGCTTGCCGGTGCGGTGTTGGCAAGCCGTGACAGAGCCGTCATGCAGTCGAAGTTGGCGGAACACACGGCGGAGGAGTGCTTCCGCCATGCCGTGGAGCTGCGCCCCGACGAGCCGCGTGCCGTTCTCGGTCATGCCCGGTCGCTGTTCGGCGAGGGACGCTATGCCGAGGCACGCGACGCCTATGCCACATTGTTGCGCCTGCAGCCCGACAACATGGCCTGTGCGTTGAGTTACAGTGTCTGTCTGACCAATCTTGAACAGTATGACGAGGCTATGAAAGTGCTTTACCGCCTCAGTTATGAGCATGCCGGTAACAGCAATGTTGACCGTGTGATGGCGCGTGCCCTGACCGGCAGCGGCAAGTATGAGCAGGCGCGCAATATTTACGAACGGCTTTGCGGAAGTGACGGAGTGGAGAATGAAGACATCATCAACAGCGGCTACTGCGAATGGCTTTCGGGTAACAACCTGTCAGCTGCCGGTCTGTTCGCGCGCTATCTCAAAAAGCGTTATCCGCAGGCCGGGCTGGGCAGCTATGGCGAATATGCCGAGAGCGACATCATCATGCCCGAAGAGGATTTTCTGAAAGGGCACGGGGTGACGCCGACCGAGATTCAGCTGATGGTCGACTTGATATGCGCCACAATCCTGCGGTAGGCGAATGTCCATGCCAGTGGCAGGCATACGCCCGCTATGGCGTACAGCACCCAGAAACAATCGTCGTTGGCGTGCTCGTGAATAACCATGTGGCAGCCTATCTGCTTTATGTCGAGACCGTAATACCATATTTTGATTAGGCTGACAAGCTTGAAGGAAAGGATGTGAAATACGAAGATGCACATCGTGTTGTCACCGCAAAACACGAGAAATCTCTTCAACCGGTTTTCGTGCCTGTCAATATACGTGCTGATGTTGTAGGTCATGAGAAACCCGCAAAGCGCAGGTATGGGCAGGGCGAGGAAGTCGTTGAACCGGGCGTTCCATGCCATACTTGTGGGGGCGAACCGTGAGAATGCAAACACAATGGCGGCAAATGTCAGCGTTGTCCACCAGCGTACGCGGTATCTGTTCACAAATTGCCGGAACAGGAAACCGCATCCGAAGAAGAACGTCCCCATTATTTCGCGGTAGCCGCCTTGTATGAGGTTGATTACTCTCAGTCCCTCGCATGTTTTCCACATGGCGAGCAACAATGCCGTCAGGCATACTGCCAAGGGGATGACGGTACGGTGGTATTCGTCGCGGAAACAGTCTTTGCAGCCGTTGAAATTGTAACTGCCGCATCTCCGGAACATGCTGTCGTACAGCTTGAACAGCACGAGATAGAAGATGCTCGCCACGAGCAGTCCGCGGAAGAACCAGAACGCCCCGCACAGAAACTGGTCGTAGCCGCCCATGGCACTCACCATTGTCCACAGGTTCTGCTGCATCTGGTGCCATGAGTAGGGGTGGGTTACGCCTCCCGCACCGTTGCCGTACTGCTCGTTTAGTATTCCCACGCTGAACATCAGGTTGTGCAGCAGGAGAAAGAAGACCGACCATTTCAGAAACGGCAGATAAAGCGATTTGAAGCGTCTCTTGACGAATGTGGCTTCGTCGTCAAGATACTTCAGGGAAAAGAAGAAGCCTGCCGTGATGAAGAACAGCGGCATGTGAAACTCGTAAAGGAACGAGCCGAGCCAGCCCGTTCCTTCCGTATGGCCGATGACCATCAGTATTATGCCTATGGCCTTGCAGATTGATATGGTCGTGTTGCGTGACATTTTTTTCTTTTAAAGAAACGGTGCGAGCAGATGGGCAAACCATCCTCTGAACTTTTGCCACGGCGTGCGGAACTCGTCCCACACCTCTTCCGTCAGGTAGACACTTTCACGTTTGTCGCGTTCAAAGAGGTTGTCAAGCTCCTTTGTTGTGTGTGTGTCTATTATCACGGCGTTTTCCTCGTAGTCCATTCTCAGGCTGCGAGCGTCGAGGTTGGCACTGCCCACGGTGCAGAAGCGCCCGTCCACCATTATCACCTTGGTGTGATGGAAGCCCGGCTGGTACAGCCACACGTCGACACCCTTCTTCATGAGCTTGTGCACGTTGTAGAACGCACAGTCGGGAGTGAGCGGAATGTCACTTTTGGCTGCAAGCATTATCTCCACTTTCACTCCGCGTCTGACGGCATTCTTTATCGACCGCTTCAGCTTGCGGTTGAGCGTGAGATACGGGTTTATCAGCTTTATGGAGTCTTGCGCACTGTTGATGGCGCCGAGATAGAACGTTCTGATGATTTTGTTCGTCTTGCGCGGCTCGCGGTTGATGATGCCCACCAGCTTATGACCGGCGGTGACGGTAGTGTCGGGCTTCAGACCGGTAAACTCCTCCGGTGTGTAGGCGCGGAAATACTCGGGGCGCCAGATGTCTTCGCCCGTCACCTTCTCCCACATACGTGAGAATATCATCTGCAACTCGTTTACGGCTCCGCCCTCTATGCGGCAGTGCATGTCGTGCCATTCGCCCACCTGTTCGGTGCCGTTGATGTAGTAGTCGGCTACGTTCATGCCTCCGGTGTAGGCTATGCTGCCGTCTATGACCACAATCTTCCGGTGGTCGCGGTTGAACACATGGTTGACCCAGGGAAAGCGTATGGGGTCAAACTCGTATATCCTCACGCCGTCCTTTCTCAGTGCTTCCACATGTTTCTTGAGCAGTGGCCGGTTGTTGGAGTCGTTGCCGAATCCGTCGAACAGCGCCCTTACTTCCACCCCCTCCTTCACTTTCTCGCGCAGCAGGTTGAACAATTCCGATGCAATCGAGTCGTTGCGGAAGTTGAAGTATTCCAGATGTATACTGCTACGGGCCTGCCGGATGGCCTTGAACATGTCGTCAAACTTCTCCTTACCCGTAGTGAGCAGCGTCACTTTGTTGTTGTGTGAGAAGTTCACACCCTCTTTCTCAAGTATTCTTACGATAGTCGAATCGCTGGTCTCGCCGCACATTCCTGCCGTGCATATCAACAGTAATGCGGCGATGAGCAAATGATGTCTCATTATTATATTCTGATTTTTTATACCATGCACGCATAATGGTCAACCACTCCGAGCAAACGGCGCTTGCTGTCGATGACAAGCACACTGTGCACCTTATACCGGTTCATGATGGCCTGTATCTCGGAAATCTTCGTTTGTGGCGATACCGTTTTCGGGGTTACGGTCATGATGTCGGCCACGGTATGGTCGAAAAATTCGGCCTGCCATCTTTCCATGGCGCGGCGTATGTCCCCGTCGGTGATGAGGCCGGCTATCTGGTCATCGGATACGGCAACACCCAGTCCCAACTTGCCTTTGCTCACAAGAATGACGGCTTCGCCGAGGTGCATGTCAGGGCTAATCACCGGCAGGTCGGTGGTGCGCATCACGTCTTGTGCCGTGGTGAGCAGACGCTTGCCCAGTTCGCCTCCGGGATGGAATTGCGCAAAATCCTGCGGGCGGAAGTTTCGGCGCTCCATCAGTGCCACTGCCAGTGCGTCACCCATGGCCAACATTGCCGTGGTGCTGCTTGTGGGGGCGAGGTTGAGCGGGCAGGCCTCTTTCTTCACGCTCACATTCAGGTGGCAGGTGGAATATTTGGCGAGTAGCGATTGCGGGTTGCCGCTCATGCCGATGATGGGTATCTGCATGTGCAGCACCATGGGGATGAACCGCAGCAGTTCGTCGGTCTGTCCGGAGTTTGATATGGCCAGAACGACGTCATCGCGGGTCATCACGCCGAGGTCGCCGTGAAACACATCGAGCGGATTGATGAAGAACGACGGTGTGCCGGTGCTCGACAACGTCGCAGCTATCTTGGCACCTATGTGTCCGCTCTTGCCCACACCTGTTATTATCACTTTGCCGTGGCAGCTGTATATCAATTCCACTGCACGGTCGAGATTCTCGTCCATCTTTGGAATGAGGTCAAGCAGTGCCTCGGCCTCGTCTTTGATACATTGTATCGCGTATTCTCTTGTTGTCATAATATACATCCCGGCCCCCTCCAACTCCCCCAAGGGGGAGCGACAGAGTTGGTGAAGGGAATTGTTTTTTATTTCTCTAATTCTTTATAACTCACAACCGCCATTCTTTATGCCGGTATTGGCTTTAACTCCTAAGCGACCGCAGGGAGCGATAACTCCTTTAACTTCTTTAACTCTTAAAAAGAGCGATAACTCCTTTAACTCCTAAAAACGAAGTCCCTTCACTACCCCTTCCAGTTTTCCAAGTTCCAGCATGTTGGCGGCATCGCTCAGGCCATTGTCCGGATCGGGGTGAACCTCGAAGAACCATCCCGTAGCACCGAAAGCCTTGGCGGCCATCGCCATCTGCGGCACGAAACGACGGTCGCCGCCGGTCTTGCCGCCGGCACCACCCGGTCGCTGCACACTATGGGTGCAGTCCATGATGACGGTGGGCACAATCTGAAGCATGTCATCAATGTTTCGGAAGTCGACAACCAGATTGTTGTATCCGTAAATGTTGCCGCGTTCGGTCAGCCATATGTCCTTTGCACCGGCATCGCGCGCCTTCTCCACAGGGTAGCGCATGTCCTGGCCGCTCAGAAACTGGGCTTTCTTTATGTTTACTGTGCGCCCCGTGCGTGCCGCAGCCACGAGCAGGTCGGTCTGACGACAGAGGAAAGCCGGTATCTGCAACACATCGGCCACTTCGGCCACGGGGGCGGCCTGCCAGCTCTCGTGTATGTCTGTCAGTATGCGCAGTGCGTAGCGGCTCTTTATGTCGGCCAGCATCTGCATGCCTTTCTCCAGGCCCGGACCGCGGAACGAAGTGATGGATGTGCGGTTGGCCTTGTCGAACGACGCCTTGAAGATGATGTCGGTGCCAAGCTCCCGGTTTATTCTCACCAGTTCACGTGCCACGGTGTCTAAAAGCTCGGCCGATTCGATGACGCAAGGGCCGGCTATGATGGTTGTTTCCATTATCTTGTTGTGTGTATATTATATATAATGTATTCTGATGCAAAAGTACAATAAAAACATGAGATTACGCACAGGCAGGATAAAGAAAATGATTTTTCCTTAGAGGAAAGACGAAATGTCGTTCTGTCACCCGGAATGTCAGATGAATCATTCAAAAATGTTACACAGGTTTAAAATACATTTAAATAGTTCTGCCATATTGGCAAACCATGTCTTTGGTATGGCTTTTGCTTGTTTTATCGTAAAGTTATTCATTAAAAAACTATTAGAATTATGATTACACAGAAATTACAGGACGCAATAAATGCGCAGATTGCAAGAGAGATATGGTCGGCCAATCTCTATCTTTCAATGGCTTTCTATTTTGACAAGGAGGGCTTCACCGGTTTCGCAACATGGATGAAGAAGCAGTCGCAGGAGGAAATGGACCATGCCTATCAGATGGCAGACTATGTCATCAAGCGTGGCGGAACGGCTGTTGTAGGCCAGATTGACGCCGTGCCCACACAGTGGGGTACACCGCTTGAAGTGTTTGAGCAGGTATATGCACACGAGTGCAAGGTTTCGCGCTGGATAGACGAACTGGTGGACATCGCTTCTGCCGAGAAGGATAAGGCTACACAGGATTTCCTCTGGGGCTTCGTTCGCGAGCAGGTGGAGGAAGAGGCTACGGCTTCGGGCATCGTAGACCGCATCAAGAAGATGGGCGATTCGGCCATTTTCAATCTCGACCAGCAGTATGGCAGCCGTCAGTAATGGCATGATATAAAATATCTTTTCGGAGGCTGTATCAAAATTCGGCTCATTAGATTTGTAGGGACATATTCTTGTATTTGTCCGCTCGTAACATGTTGATATTCAACATTTATTAGACGGACAAATACAAGAATATGTCCCTACCATGTGTATGAACCTGATTTTGGTACAGCCTTTTTATGTCTTTTTCTTGTTGTCAATCATTTTTATTTATTATCTTTGCACCATGAGAATAGCCATAATAGGTGCGGGGGCGGCGGGATGTTTTGCCGCCGTTAACCTGAAAAGGATGTGTCCGCAGGCATATGTCACCGTTTATGAGAGCGGTCGCAAACCGCTGGCAAAGGTGGCCGTGACGGGCGGAGGCCGTTGCAACCTTACCAACTCGTTTGCAGAGGTGAGGGGGCTTGCCGCCGTCTATCCGCGTGGAGAGCGGTTGATGAAGCGTCTGTTGAGGGTTTTCGGTCATGAGGATGTCTGCGCGTGGTTTGAACGTGAAGGTGTCAGACTTGTCACGCAGGATGACTGTTGCGTGTTTCCGCAGTCGCAGGATGCCATGGAGATAGTGGGCACGCTCACGCGGCTGATGCACCGGGGCGGGGTAAAGCTGCTTACGGGGCACAGGGTGGTTGACATTGTTCCTCTTGGCGGCGCGGCCCTTGAATCGGGGGCTGCCGGCAAACCGCGGTTCTCGGTGGTGGCACGACCGGCTGATGCCCTGTCACCTGATGACGTTATGTCGGCATCTTACGATGTGGTGATTGTCACCACAGGGGGCAGTCAGAAGCAGTCGGGGCTTGATATGCTCCGTTCGCTTTCGGTGGACACGGTGTTTCCCGTGCCGTCGCTCTTCAGCCTGTGCCTGCCCGGATGCGGCATAACGGAAATGTCGGGTACGGTGGTGGCCGAAGTCACTGCCGGACTGACCGGAACAAAACTGCGTGCTTCGGGACCGTTGCTCATCACGCATTGGGGCATGAGCGGTCCGGCCATACTGAAGTTGTCATCGTATGCCGCCCGGCTGTTGCACGACAACGAATATCGTGCCGAACTGTGCATCAACTGGTTTGGCGATGCCACCGGACAGGAGGCGCTGGATGTGCTCACCGCGTTTGCCGTCGGCCATCCGCAGAGGCAGCTCTCATCGTTGTATCCCCGACAGTTGAACAACCGTCTCTGGCAGTATCTGCTTGCCGGTTGCGGGCTGAATCCTGCCATGCGGTGGGGCGAATTGGGACGCAAGGGCATGAATCGGCTTGTCGAAACGCTCGTGAACAGCCGTTATCGTGTAGAGGGCAAGAACAGGTTTAAGGAAGAGTTCGTCACCTGCGGCGGCGTGTCGCTCGGCGAGGTCGACCCGCGTACATTGGAGTGCAGGAAACACTCCGGACTGTATTTCGCCGGCGAGGTGCTTGACGTGGATGCCATAACCGGCGGATTCAATTTGCAGGCGGCCTGGACAATGGGTTATGTGGTGGCGCGGGCTGTCGGCGATAAGTATCAGAAAAGTTTTAATCAATCTATAAAACCGGACAACTATGATAAATGAAATTCTTGAGTTCAACCGTAAGTTTGTGGCCGAACGCGGCTACGAGAAGTATATAACGAGCAAGTATCCCGACAAGAAGCTGGCCATACTCTCATGTATGGACACCCGCCTGACAGAACTGTTGCCGGCGGCACTGGGCATAAAGAACGGTGACGCGAAGCTTATAAAGAATGCCGGCGGCACCATCCTCAATCCTTTCGACAGCAACATCCGCAGTCTGCTTGTGGCGATATATGAGCTTGGCGTGAACGAGATAATGGTCATCGCCCATACCACCTGCGGTGCCTGCCACATGGACGGCGGAGAAATGATATCACTGATGAAGCAGCGCGGAATAACGGAGGAGACGCTTGCCACCATACGTCATTGCGGAATACATCTTGACGAATGGCTCGAAGGTTTCCACGACACGGATGAGTCGGTACGCAAGACGGTTGACTGCATACGCAACCATCCTCTCGTTCCCGGCGATGTCAACGTGCGCGGGTTTATCATCGACTCCGTAACGGGTGAACTCACATCGGTTTGTTGATGAATGGGTGTCTATGTCTGAAGTGTTTTTCGAACTCCTGCAGGTGGCTTTAGGGCGGCGTGACAGGCTTTCGCGCGCCATTACGGCAGACGAGTGGCGCGCGCTTTTTGATATGGCGCAGAAGCAGGCCGTTGTGGGCGTGTGCAGGGCGGGGTTGATGCGGTTGCCGGCTGAGCAGTGGCCACCGCGGGGCGTTGTGCTCGAATGGGAGGCCGCATGCAGTCGGATAGAGCAGCGCAACCGGACCGTAAACGAGGCGACGGCATTTGTTGCCTTTAGGTTTGGGTACTGGGGTTTTCGCACTTGCATATTGAAGGGTCAGGGCAATGCCGTTGCCTATCCCGACCCGATGGCGCGGACACCGGGCGACATCGATGTATGGCTTGATGGCGGATGCTGGCGTATCATTGATTTTGCAGTAAAAGACTTTGTGGGTGGAAAGATATACTATCACCACATCGAGTGGAATTGGTGCGGCGATGTGCCTGTAGAGGTGCACTACCGGCCTTCTTTCATGTTCAATCCCATACACAATCACAGGCTTCAGAAGTGGTTCCGTATGAATTTTGATGCCTGTCAAGCCAATAAGATCGACCTGCCTGAAGGTGCTGGGAGTGTTGTCGTGCCTACGTTTGAGTTCAACGTGGTGTTCCAGCTTGCCCATATGTTCAATCATTTCTTGCACAAAGGGGTGGGGCTGAAGCAGTTTGTCGACTATTATTATCTGTTGGTGACTAACAGGGAGCGGTTGGTGGCGGACGAACGGGTTAGGGCGGAGTTGGAAGCCACTCTCTTGCGTTTCGGACTATATGGTTTCTCCCGTGCCGTCATGTGGGTGATGGAGAGGGTGTTCATGCTCGACCGTGACAGTATGATTTCTGTGCCGGATGAAAGGCTTGGACGGTTGCTGGTGGATGAGATTATGCTTGGCGGAAATTTCGGAAAGTACGACACGCGTGTTTTGACCGGTGCGCACCCTACACCGTTGCAGCGCAACATTGCGAGGCTTTACAGGGATATCAGGCTCTGCCGTTTCTTTCCTTCCGAATGTCTGTGCGAACCTTTTTTCCGAATATGGCATTTCGGCTTGCGACTTATTTATAGATTTGCATATAGATGGGTTTATTAGACATAAAGACATGTTTGTTTTCTGACATAAAGACATATTTGTTTTTTTGACATAAAGACATATTTGTTTTTAGACAGAAAGACATAAAAACATATTTTTTTTCTGTCTTTCTGTTAGCTAACAATCTGTCTTTATTTCCACATACTAATATGTTTTTTATGTCTTTCTGTCTAAAAAACATGTCTTTCTGTCGACAAACAATCTGTCTTTATTCCTACATCCCAATATGTTTTTTATGTCTTTCTGTCTAAAAAAACATGTCTTTATGTCCAAACAAATCTGTCTTTATGTCTAAAAAATCTGTTTTTTTCTGTCAGAATAATTCCTAAAATTTAACATTTCTTTTTTCTCGAAATAGAAACGTGATAAGACCATTTTTGCCTTGTTGACACACCGTTTTGGGACACTTAGCTTGCCTTTAGGGCCTCCTTACACTCCGTTTACGGCGTACTTGCGTTGCGGTTACGGCCTAACCGTGATGCAAGTACGGCCTAAACGGAGTGAAAGGAGGGCCTCTCTGCTATCTCAACAAATTAACATTCACGTAACTCGCTGACTGTCAACGTTCCCCATTTTTGCGAAAAATCGCGTATTTCGCGTCGTAGTGCAGAAATCAAGATTTGGGTGTCGTTTAACATACGTTAAAGTAAAGTTCTTTCACGATATGTTAAATCATGGAAGTATTTTGCTAATGCCATATTATGCAATCATACTATATACAATCATGTAATCATGCAATTATACTATCACGCTATCATGCAATGGTAGGGGCAGAACTTGTTTTTGCCCGCCATACCAAAAACAACCTACTTCATATTATATGCGGTCAAAGACAAGACTATGAACCTACTATTGATACGATACGGGGGAACATGTATTCATTATCCATCACTCCAAATGTTAGATGAACCATTTTTGTGTGTTTCATGTACTTTTTTACAATCGCATCCATCTCTTGCTAAGAGAAGGATTTATAGCATAACCTTCTAAAAACAAAAATCTTATTTAGCAACCGAAGAGAATCCTTGTTTAACTTTTGTATGTTCTTTTTGTACATTGATACATTTCATAACAAAAAAGTTCGTTGATTTGTATTCTTTTACGTATCTTTGCACCCATAAATCCTTCTCTTAGCAAGAGAGAGATGAAAAAATATAGTTGTTTTTATGGGAACAAACTATAGTTGCAGTAATAGGGAATTGTCCCGAACTTTTTGTGATGGTATACATAATTGCTTGATTGATAGATATTTATGCTATCTTTCAGGAATAGGGAATTTTGCTTGAATCGTACTAATGTCAACAAGAAACGATGGGGAAGCCTTGTGGTACGCCATGCGCGACCTTAAACGAGCCAATGCCAAAGAACCGGCTTACAAACTGCTTGCTGAAAATCAGTTCAATGTGTTTACCCCGATGCGTTGGAAACTGGTAAGGCGTCAGGGCAAACTTGTACGCGAGCAGCAGCCTTTCGTTCGTGACCTGCTGTTTGTTCATGAGTCGCGCCAGCGTCTCGACCCTATAGTTGACAAGACCCCCACGCTGCAATACCGTTATGGTTACGGCAGAAAATACTGTGACCCGATAACTGTTCCCGAGGCGGAAATGAACAGGTTTATCTTTGCCGTAGGAACAACGGACTCGCCCGTGTACTATCTGCCGGAAGAAATCAGTTCAAAGATGTTCGGCCACCGGATACGCATTGTGGGTGGCGTACTTGACGGTTATGAGGGGAAGCTGATAACCACACGCGGCTCGAAGGTGAAGCGCCTGCTTGTGGAATTGCCCCATCTTATTGCGGCCGGAATAGAGGTGTCTCCCGAATATATACAGATTATAGAATGAAAAAATCACTTCCCGGTTGATTTTTCCATCCGTAAAGAGTAAGTTTTTCAGAATTTGTTTGTACCTTTACCCAATCATTCAAAAATGTTGTGGAATTAAGAAATTACAAACGATGAGAGTAATAATAGAACCCGATTACGACAAAATGTCAAAATGGGCAGCAGATTATGTTGCCAAACGTATCATAGAGTCTCACCCCACGGCCGAAAAACCATTCAAGCTGGGCTGTCCTACCGGTTCGTCACCGTTAGGCATGTACAGGCAGCTCATAGCCAAATATGAAGCTGGTGAATTGTCGTTCAAGCATGTTGTGACATTCAATATGGATGAGTATGTCAATCTTGACGAGAACCATCCGGAGTCATACCATTCTTTTATGTGGAACAATTTCTTTTCTCATATTGATATCAATCCGGAAAATGTGCACATACTCAACGGCAATGCTCCCGACCTGTTGAAGGAATGTCAGGAATATGAGGAGGCCATTGAGGTGTGCGGAGGCATCGACCTGTTCATGGGTGGTGTGGGACCCGACGGCCATCTGGCTTTCAACGAACCGGGTTCTTCGCTTTCTTCCAGAACGCGTATAAAGACGCTGGCCACAGACACCATCATAGCCAACAGCCGTTTCTTCGACGGCGACCTCAGCAAGGTGCCCACCCAGGCTCTGACTGTCGGCATAGGTACGGTGATGGATGCTAAGGAGGTTCTGCTGGTATGCAACGGTCACCACAAGGCCCGTGCCCTGAAGCACATCATCGATGGCGACGTCTCACACAAGTGGACTGCCTCAATGCTGCAGATGCACCCCAAGGCCATCCTCGTCTGCGACGAGGCCGCATGCGACGAACTTACCGTAGGCACTTACAAGTATTATCTGGATAAGGAGCGGGGGAACTTGTAGCTCTCGGTTAATGACAAGACAGGTTGGGTGTCACGAAAAACATTGGATTTGTTTTGTGCTTTCCTGAAAAAGTAGTATCTTTGTTGCGTCAACACATTATAATATAAGGATTATGGAAATGCAACAGCTGAAACGGTGCCCGATAGGGATACAGACATTCTCAAAAATACGTGAGGATGATTATCTGTATGTGGACAAGACTGAGTATGTGTACAATCTTGCACATTCCGACGCGACATATTTTTTCCTGAGCCGTCCGCGCCGGTTCGGCAAGTCGTTGCTCACCTCCACGCTGCGCAGCTATTTCGAGGGCCGTCGCGACCTGTTCAAGGGATTGGCCATAGAGAAGTTTGAGACGGAATGGACGGAATATCCTGTGCTGCATTTCGACATGAGCCGCGCCAAGCACGTCGATAAAGACACGCTTGAGTCGATGCTCGGTTTCCAGCTCAGCCAGTATGAGAAGATATACGGGAAATCGGAGGGTGCGGACAAATTGAACGACCGTATGTCCTCACTCATCATGCGCGCCTGCGAACAGACCGGCCGCAAGGTTGTTGTTCTTATCGACGAATACGACGCCCCACTTCTCGACGTGATGCACGAGGAGCGTGACCTGCCCGTGCTGCGTAACGTGATGCGCAATTTCTACTCTCCGCTGAAGGCCTGCGATCCATATCTGCGCTTTGTGTTCCTTACAGGCATAACAAAGTTCTCGCAGCTAAGCATCTTCAGCGAGCTGAACAATATATCCAACATCAGCATGGATGAGCCGTATACTGCCATCTGCGGCATAACGGAGGAGGAGATGCTCGGTCAGATGGGCGGTCATATAGACCGCCTTGCCTCGAAACTTGGTCTGAGCCGTGACGAGGCTGTGCGGAAGTTGAAAGAAAAATACGACGGCTATCACTTCACATGGCCATCGCCCGACATATACAA
>ENA-OYXX01000250-OYXX01000250.1-human-gut-metagenome-genome-assembly--contig:-NODE-250-length-26136-cov-9.609294_pt1 | contig 26136 bp, 38 predicted proteins | sample MGYA00243976_ERZ653434 | MGnify/ENA primary metagenome ERZ653434 (study PRJEB26926, sample SAMN06165112) | human gut metagenome | biome: ENVO:00009003; feature: ENVO:2100002; material: ENVO:00002003...
CGGTGATACACATGAAGGTACTGCAACTATGGACTGGATGGCCCAGGAGCAGGAACGTGGTATTACTATCACTTCTGCGGCTACAACTTGCAACTGGAACTATCTCGGTAAGTCTTATAAGATCAACTTGATCGATACTCCGGGACACGTAGACTTCACTGCTGAGGTTGAGCGTTCTCTCCGTGTACTTGATGGTGCTGTTGCTACATATTCTGCAGCTGATGGTGTTCAGCCACAGTCTGAGACAGTATGGCGTCAGGCTGATAAGTATAATGTACCTCGTATCGGTTATGTAAACAAGATGGACCGTTCTGGTGCTAACTTCTTCGAGACAGTTCAGCAGATGAAGGATATCTTGGGTGCTAATCCAATTGCTATTCAGATTCCTATTGGTGCAGAGGAGAACTTCAAAGGTGTAGTTGACCTCATCAAGATGAAGGCTATCCTTTGGCACGATGAAACTATGGGTGCTGAGTATGATGTAGAGGATATCCCTGCAGACTTGGCTGACGAGGCTGCTGAGTGGCGTGATAAGCTCCTTGAGGGTGCTGCAAACTTCGATGATGAGGTTATGGAACTTTATCTCGATGGTAAGGATATTCCAGAAGAAAAGCTTCTTGCTGCAATCCGTAAGGGTTGCTGTGCTATGGAGTGCTGCCCAATGTTGCTCGGTTCTTCATACAAGAACAAGGGTGTTCAGCCATTGCTCGACTATGTATGTGCATTCTTGCCTTCACCAATGGATACTCCAAATATCATCGGTACTAACCCTGATACAGAGGAGGAAGAGGATCGCAAACCATCTGAGGATGAACCAACATCTGCTCTCGCATTTAAGATTGCTACTGACCCATTCATGGGCCGCTTGGTATTCTTCCGCGTTTACTCAGGTAAGGTCGTTGCTGGTTCTTATGTTTACAACCCACGTTCTGGCAAGCGCGAGCGTATCAGCCGTCTGTTCCAGATGAACTCTAAGCAGGAAATCCCAATGGAGTCTATCGATGCTGGTGATATCGGTGCAGGTGTAGGTTTCAAGGATATCCGTACAGGTGATACACTCTGTGACGAGGAACACCCAATCGTATTGGAGTCTATGACATTCCCTGATACTGTGATTTCTATCGCAGTAGAGCCAAAGAGCCAGGCAGACATCGCTAAGATGGATAATGGTCTCGCTAAGTTGGCTGAGGAGGATCCAACCTTCACAGTTCGTACAGACGAGCAGAGCGGTCAGACAATTATCTCTGGTATGGGTGAGCTCCACTTGGATATCATCATCGACCGTTTGAAGCGTGAGTTCAAGGTTGAGTGTAATCAGGGTAAGCCTCAGGTTAACTACAAGGAGGCTATCACTAAGACTGCTCAGAGCCGTGAAACTTATAAGAAGCAGTCTGGTGGTCGTGGTAAGTTCGCTTGTATCGATGTAACCATCGGTCCTAAGGACGAGGATTACAAGGAAGGCGACTTGCAGTTCATCAACGAGGTTAAGGGTGGTAACGTTCCTAAGGAATTCATCCCATCTGTACAGAAGGGCTTCGCTGATTGCTTGTCAAATGGTGTACTCGGTGGCTTCCCAATGACAGGTTTGAAGGTCACTTTGACCGATGGTAGCTTCCACCCAGTTGACTCTGACCAGTTGTCATTCGAGTTGGTAGCACATCAGGCATTCAAGGTACTTTGCCCTAAGGCTGGTCCAGTTTTGATGGAGCCTATCATGAAGGTAGAGGTTGTTACTCCAGAAGAGAACATGGGTGACGTAATCGGTGACTTGAACAAGCGCCGTGGTCTCGTTCAGGGTATGGAAGAAGGTCGTAGCGGTGCTCGCATCGTAAAGGCAATGGTCCCATTGGCTGAGATGTTCGGTTATGTAACAGCTTTGCGTACTATCACTTCTGGTCGTGCAACAAGTTCTATGGAGTACGATCATCATGCACCTCTTTCTTCAACAATTGCTAAGGCTGTGTTGGAGGAGGTTAAGGGTCACGCAGAACTTCTTTAATAACAAAGAATAACGGTAAGATGAGGCGCTGCTTAGCGAATGACTCTTAAGCAGCGTACCTCTTCTTCCATTAGACTAAATAATTCATATAATAATAACTTAATTTTAAAAATGAGTCAGAAAATCAGAATTAAGCTGAAGTCTTACGACCACCAGTTGGTTGACAAGTCAGCTGAGAAGATTGTGAAGGCAGTAAAGGCAACAGGCGCTATTATCAGCGGTCCTATTCCATTGCCAACACACAAGCGTATTTTTACTGTTAACCGCAGTACCTTCGTTAACAAGAAGAGCCGTGAGCAGTTCCAGTTGTCAGACTACAAGCGTCTGATTGACATCTACAGCTCAACAGCCAAGACCGTTGACGCACTTATGAAGCTTGAGCTTCCAAGCGGCGTTGAGGTAGAAATCAAGGTATAGTAGTTAGTGAAGATACAAAAACATTTTAACAAACAACATTTAATAGTAAATTGAAATGCCAGGATTAATTGGAAGAAAAGTCGGAATGACTTCCGTTTTCAGTGCAGAGGGCAAGAACATTCCTTGCACTGTTATCGAAGCTGGTCCTTGTGTTGTTACACAGGTGAAGACCGTCGAGAAGGACGGTTATGCCGCTGTTCAGTTGGGATTCGGAGAGGCTAAGGAGAAGAACACTACAAAGCCTATGATGGGAATCTTCAAGAAGGCAGGTACAACACCAAAGGCCCACTTGGCCGAGTTCAAGTTTGATGAGGAGTTGACCCTCGGTGCCACCGTCGGTGTAGAGATCTTTGAAGGAACAGAGTTCGTTGACGTTGTGGGCACATCAAAAGGTAAAGGTTTCCAGGGTGTAATGAAGCGTCATGGTTTTGGTGGTGTAGGCCAAAGCACACACGGTCAGGATGACCGCGCCCGTAAGCCAGGTTCTATCGGTGCTTGTTCTTACCCTGCAAAGGTGTTCAAGGGCATGCGCATGGGTGGCCACATGGGTTGCGACAGGGTTACAACACAGAACCTGAGAGTATTGAAAGTAATTCCAGAGCACAACCTTATCATCGTTAAGGGTAGCGTGGCTGGATGCAAAGGTTCAACCGTTTTAATTAACAAGTAATGGAAATCAGCGTATTAAACATAAATGGTCAGGAGACCGGACGTAAGGTGACATTGAACGATGCCATCTTTGCAATCGAACCTAACGACCACGTGCTCTACCTCGACGTGAAGCAGTATCTTGCAAACCAGCGTCAGGGAACAGCTAAGTCAAAGGAGAGAAGTGAGATTTCTGGTTCAACACGTAAACTTGGTCGTCAGAAGGGCGGCGGCGGTGCTCGCCGTGGTGATATCAATTCACCGGTGCTCGTAGGTGGTGGTCGTGTGTTTGGTCCAAAACCTCGCGACTATCGTTTCAAGTTGAACAAAAAAGTAAAGATTCTTGCTCGTAAGTCTGCTTTGTCTTACAAGGCTCAGGAGGCTGCTATTGTAGTAGTTGAAGATTTCAATCTTGAGGCTCCAAAGACTAAAGATTTTGTAAATATTCTTAAAAATCTTAAAGTAGAGGGCAAAAAATCTCTTTTTGTTTTGCCAGAAGCAAATAAAACAGTATATTTGTCGGCGAGAAATTTACAGCGCACTGACGTTACACTCGCAGCATTGCTCAATTCGTATAAAATTTTGAATGCTGACGTGCTCGTGATTTCAGAGAGCTCGCTGCAGACTATCGACACTATTTTAAACAAGTAAGAAGCATTTAGGATATGGCATTCATAATAAAACCATTGGTTACTGAGAAGATGACCAAGATTACAGACAAGACTTCTCTGGACCGCACCTATACTCCAAAGGCGGGTAAGAACAAGGGGCAGGAGATCACCAAGAAGGCTATGGCTAAGTTCGGCTTCATCGTGCGTCCTGAGGCTAACAAGTTTCAGATTAAGAAAGAAGTTGAGAGTCTGTATAATGTTACAGTAGTTGACGTGAACACACTTCGCTATGCCGGAAAGCGTCAGGCACGCTATACTAAGGCTGGTCTCGTGAGAGGTCACAAGAGTGCGTTCAAGAAGGCAATCGTTACTCTTAAGGAGGGCGATACAATTGATTTTTATAGCAATATCGATTAATAAAAACAATGGCAGTACGTAAGTTTAAACCAGTTACTCCTGGTCAAAGACACAAAGTTATTGGCACGTTCGAGGAAATTACTGCATCCGTGCCAGAAAAGTCTCTCGTTTACGGTAAGCGTTCTACCGGTGGTCGAAACAACACCGGTAAGATGACTGTCCGCTACATGGGCGGCGGTCACAAGAAGAAGTATCGTATGATCGACTTCAAGCGAGAGAAAGATGGTGTTCCAGCAGTAGTGAAGACAATCGAGTATGATCCAAACAGATCAGCTCGCATTGCGCTTCTCTATTATGCTGATGGTGAAAAACGTTATATAGTTGCTCCTAATGGACTGCAGGTAGGTGCTACCGTGATGTCTGGTGCAGAGGCTGTGCCAGAGGTTGGTAACACTCTTCCACTTGCAAACATCCCTGTAGGTACCGTGATCCACAACATCGAGTTGCGTCCGGGACAGGGTGCTTTGCTCGTTCGTTCGGCTGGTAATTTTGCTCAGCTGACATCTCGCGAAGGTAACTATTGTGTTATCAAGCTTCCTTCAGGCGAGACTCGTCAGATTTTGAGTGCTTGTAAGGCTACTATCGGTAGTGTAGGCAACTCAGACCACGCTCTTGAGAAGTCGGGTAAGGCCGGCCGCTCTCGCTGGTTGGGTCGTCGTCCTCACAACCGTGGTGTTGTAATGAACCCTGTTGATCACCCGATGGGTGGTGGTGAAGGACGTCAGTCTGGAGGTCACCCACGTTCACGCAAGGGTCTGTATGCTAAGGGTCTCAAGACACGCGCACCTAAGAAGCATTCAAATAAGTATATTATTGAAAGAGCAAATAAGAAGTAATTTAAACAAAGTAAATTATGAGTCGTTCACTTAAAAAGGGTCCATACATCAACGTATCACTCGAAAAGAAGATTCTCGCCATGAATGAGAGTGGTAAGAAGAATGTCGTTAAGACATGGGCCAGAGCTTCAATGATTTCTCCGGACTTCGTGGGACATACAGTTGCAGTTCATAACGGAAATAAATTTATCCCTGTTTATATTACCGAAAACATGGTGGGACACAAGCTCGGTGAGTTCTCTCCGACACGTCGTTTTGGTGGCCATGCAGGTAATAAGAAATAATCAGGTTCACCAGAAATAAAGAATAATAATAATGGGAGCAAGAAAACATATTAAGGCAGAAGAGAGAAAAGCTGCACTTAAAACACAGTATTTTGCAAAGCTCAAAGGCTGTCCTTCTTCACCACGTAAGATGCGCTACGTTGTAGACATGATTCGCGGTATGGAGGTGAATCGTGCACTCGGTGTGCTCCGATTCTCAAAGAAGGCCGCCTCGGTTGATGTAGAGAAGTTGCTTCTTTCTGCCATCAACAACTGGGAGCAGAAGAATGATCGTAAGGCTGAGGCTGGTGAGTTGTACATCACCCGTATCTTCGTTGACGAGGGCGTTACGATGAAGCGTATGAGACCGGCACCACAGGGCCGTGGTTATAGAATCCGCAAGCGTTCTAACCATGTCACTCTGTTTGTTGATACAAAAAACAATGATTAATAGATAGTAGAATGGGACAGAAAGTTAATCCGATTAGCAACCGTCTTGGTATTGTAAGAGGTTGGGATTCAAATTGGTTTGGTGGCAAGGACTTCGGAGACAACCTCGTGGAGGACATGAAAATCCGCAAGTACCTCAATGAGCGCTTGGCTAAGGCAAGTGTCTCAAAGATTGTCATTGAGCGTACATTGAAGCTGGTTACCATTACTATTTGTACTGCTCGTCCGGGCATTGTCATTGGTAAAGGTGGTCAAGATGTAGATAAGTTGAAAGAAGAGCTGAAGAAACTTTATGACAAGGAGATTCAGATTAATATCTTCGAGGTAAAGAAACCGGATCTCGATGCTACCATCGTGGGTCAGAACATCGCTCGTCAGGTAGAGGGCAAGATTTCATATCGCCGCGCTATCAAGATGGCTGTTCAGAACACCATGCGCGCTGGTGCTGAGGGTATTAAGGTTCAAATTACGGGTCGTCTGAACGGAGCCGAGATGGCTCGCAAGGAGATGTACAAGGAGGGTCGTACCCCATTGCACACTCTGCGTGCAGACATTGACTTCTGCCAGGCAGAAGCCCTTACTAAGGTAGGTTTGCTGGGTATCAAGGTGTGGATTTGCCGTGGCGAGATTTACGGCAAGCGCGACTTGGCTCCAAACTTTGCTCAGGAGAAGGGTAACGGTCGCTCTAACGGTGGTAACGGTGGTGGCAGAAAATTCCGTAATAAGAAAAAGTAATAAACATTATTAAAGTTAGAAGCTATCATGTTACAACCTAAGAGAGTTAGATATAGAAGACCTCAGGACGGCCGCGGCAACAAAGGCAACGCCCACAGAGGTACACAGTTGGCTTTCGGTTCTTTCGGTATAAAGACCCTTGAGCCAAAATGGATTGATAGTCGTCAGATTGAGGCTGCCCGTGTGGCTGTTAACCGCTACATGCAGCGTGAGGGTCAGGTTTGGATTCGCATCTTCCCTGACAAGCCAATCACCCGCAAGCCTGCTGACGTGCGTATGGGTAAAGGTAAGGGAGATGTTGCAGGATGGGTTGCACCTGTTACTCCTGGACGTATTCTTTTTGAAGTTGAGGGCGTTTCATTCGACATTGCAAAGGAGGCTCTTCGCCTTGCTGCACAGAAGCTGCCTGTTAAGACTAAGTTTGTTGTTAGACGTGATTACGATAAAAACGCTTAATTTATGAAGATTGAAGAAATAAAGGCACTTGAGACCAAAGAATTGGTTGAAAAGATAGCTGCTGAAGTGGCTAAGTATGATCAGATGAAGTTGAATCATTCTATCACTCCATTGGCAAATCCATCAGCGATTAAGTCTGCACGTCGTGACATTGCCCGTATGAAGACAGAACTTCGTCAAAGAGAACTTAACAAATAATAATGGTCCAGATGGAAACAAGAAATTTAAGAAAAGTAAGACAGGGTGTCGTTACAAGCAACAAGATGGATAAAACCATTGTTATTGCGGCTAAGTTCAAGGAGATGCACCCTATCTATGGCAAGTTTGTCCAGAAGACAAAGAAGTATCACGCTCATGATGAGAAGAATGAGGCTAACGTAGGTGATACCGTGCTCATTATGGAGACCCGTCCTTTGAGTAAGACAAAGCGATGGAGATTAGTACAAATAGTAGAAAAGGCTAAGTAATTATGATACAGACTGAATCAAGACTTACAGTATGTGATAACAGCGGTGCCCGCGAAGCTCTTTGCATTCGTGTGCTGGGTGGAACAGGCCGCCGTTATGCCAGTGTTGGTGACGTGATTGTCGTTGCTGTCAAGAACGTTATTCCATCAAGTGATTTGAAAAAAGGTGCAGTATCTAAGGCTTTGGTTGTTCGTACAAAGAAAGAGATTCGTCGCGCTGACGGTTCATATATCCGTTTCGATGACAATGCTTGTGTGTTGCTGAACAACGCTGGTGAGATTCGCGGTAGCCGTATTTTCGGTCCTGTTGCTCGTGAGCTTCGTGCCGTTAATATGAAAGTCGTATCTCTTGCACCTGAGGTTCTTTAATATTAAATGATACAAGACAATATGAAGTTGAAAATAAAGAAAAACGATACAGTTGTTGTTCTTGCCGGTGAGGACAAGGGCAAGACTGGCAAGGTGCAGAAGGTTCTCGTTGAGAAGCAGCGCGCCATCGTTGAGGGTGTTAACATGGTCACCAAGAGCACTAAGCCAAGTGCAAAGAATCCTCAGGGTGGCTTTGTGAAGGAGGAGGCTCCTATACACATCTCAAACCTCAGTCTGGTAGACCCCAAGAGTGGCAAGGCTACCCGTGTGGCTATCAAGACCAACGAGGACGGCAAGAAAGTACGTATCGCTAAAAAGTCAGGGGAGGAGATTAAGTAATGAATACAGCAGAACTTAAAAAGACATATCTTGAGCAAATTGCTCCTGCATTGGAGAAGCAGTTCAACTATGGCTCTAAGATGCAGATTCCTGTATTGAAGAAGATCGTCATCAACCAGGGACTTGGTGATGCTACACAGGACAAGAAAATCATCGATGTTGCAATTAACGAGATTTCAACCATCGCAGGACAGAAGGCTGTGGCTACATATTCCAAGAAGGATATCGCCAACTTCAAGCTTCGTAAGAAGATGCCTATCGGTGTTATGGTAACTCTGCGCCGCGAGCGTATGTATGAGTTCCTTGAGCGTCTCGTTCGCGTGGCTCTGCCGCGTATCCGCGACTTCAAGGGTATTGAGAGCAAGTTTGACGGACGTGGAAATTACACTCTTGGTATTCAGGAGCAGATTATTTTCCCGGAAATCAATATCGATTCAGTAGACCGCATCCAGGGTATGAATATCACTTTCGTTACATCAGCTCAGACTGACGAGGAGGGATATGCACTTCTGAAGGCTTTCGGTCTGCCATTTAAGAACGCTAAAAACGATTAAAAGATATGGCAAAAGAATCAATGAAAGCCCGCGAGGTGAAGCGTGCTAAGATGGTTGCCCGTTATGCTGAGAAGCGTGCTGCGCTGAAGAAGATCATCGCCACAACCGAGGATCCCGCAGAGGCATACGAGGCTGCCCGCAAGTTGCAGGCAATTCCTAAGAATGCTAACCCTATCCGTTTGCACAACCGCTGCAAGGTCACTGGTCGTCCGAAGGGTTACATCCGTCAGTTCGGTCTTTCCCGTATCCAGTTCCGTGAGATGGCATCAAACGGTCTGATTCCAGGAGTGAAGAAGGCAAGCTGGTAAAGATGGGATTTTTACTGAGAGTAATTTTTTAATATTGTCGGGGGAGTCCCGATTAATTAAACTTTTTATATAAATGACAGATCCAATAGCAGATTTTCTGACGAGGTTGAGAAACGCAATCATGGCTAATCACCGTGTTGTTGAAGTACCAGCTTCAAACTTGAAGAAGGAGATTACAAAGATCCTCTTCGAGAAGGGTTACATCTTGAACTACAAGTTCATCGAGGATGGTCCTCAGGGCTCAATCAAGTTGGCCTTGAAGTATGACCCAACCACAAAGGCAAGTGCAATTCAGTGCCTTAAGAGAGTGTCTACACCAGGTTTGCGTAAGTACACTGGTTACAAGGACATGCCGAGAGTAATTAACGGATTAGGTATTGCTATCTTATCTACATCCAAAGGTGTAATGACAGACAAAGAGGCTTCAGCGCTGAAGATTGGCGGCGAGGTTCTTTGCTATGTATATTAATTTTGGAGGGTATAGAATATGTCAAGAATAGGTAAGCTACCAATCGTTATTCCTGCAGGTGTAACTGTTAACTATGCTGACGGTGTTGTTAGCGTAAAGGGTCCTAAGGGTGAGCTTTCACAGAAGGTGGACTCTTCAATCCTTGTTAAGATAGAGGATGGACACATTGTGTTCGAGATTGATGAGAACAGTCCTGTAAATTACAAGCAGAAGCAGGCTTTCCACGGCTTGTACCGTTCTCTTGTCAACAATATGGTTGTTGGCGTGAGCGAGGGTTACAAGAAGGAGCTTGAGCTTATCGGTGTTGGTTACCGTGTGTCAAATCAGGGTAACATCATTGAGTTCTCACTCGGCTACACACACCCTATCTTCATCCAGCTTCCCAAGGAAATTAAGGTTGAGACAAAGTCTGAGCGCAACCAGAACCCGATAGTGATTCTTGAGTCATGCGACAAGCAGCTCATCGGTCTTGTATGCGCAAAAATTCGTTCTTTCCGCAAGCCTGAGCCATATAAGGGCAAGGGTATCTTGTTCAAGGGTGAGGTTATCCGTAGAAAGTCGGGTAAGTCAGCGTCAGCTAAATAATTTTAAAGATTTACGATTATGACAACAAAGAAAGTAGAAAGACGAATAAAGATAAAATACAGAATTCGTAAGAGCGTATTCGGTACAGCTGAGCGTCCCCGTCTCAGTGTATTCCGCAGCAACAAGCAGATTTACGCTCAGGTGATAAATGATGAGGAGGGCAAGACCCTTGCATCTGCATCTTCACTCGGTCTTGAGGCAATGCCAAAGATTGAGCAGGCAGAGAAGGTGGGCGAGCTTGTTGCCAAGAAGGCACAGGAGGCTGGCGTTACCGCTGTTGTGTTCGACCGTAACGGTTACCTCTATCACGGCCGTGTAAAGTCATTGGCAGACGCTGCTCGTAAAGGTGGACTTAATTTCTAAACGATTATGGCAATGAACAAAGTTAAGATAAATAGTGACGTTGAATTGAAAGACAGACTGGTTGCCATCAACCGTGTTACAAAGGTAACAAAGGGAGGTCGCACTTTCACATTCGCAGCAATCGTCGTGGTTGGTGACGGCAACGGCGTTATCGGCTGGGGTCTTGGCAAGGCTGGCGAAGTTACCGCAGCCATCGCCAAGGGCGTAGAGGCAGCCAAGAAGAATCTTGTTAAGGTTCCAGTGCTCAAGGGCACAATTCCTCACGACATGGAGGCTCGCTTCGGCGGTGCTCAGGTATTCATGATGCCTGCAGCTGCCGGTACAGGTCTTGTAGCCGGTGGTGCTATGCGTGCCGTGCTTGAGAGTGTCGGTGTGAAGGACGTGCTTGCAAAGTCAAAGGGCTCTTCTAACCCCCACAACCTTGTAAAGGCCACTATTCTTGCCTTGAGCAAGATGCGCGATGCCTATACTGTGGCTGGCATGCGTGGAATCAGTATGGAAAAAGTATTTAGAGGATAAATTAGGAGATATTTAACTATGGCAACAATTAAGATTAAGCAGATTAAGAGTAAGATTGGTGCACCTGTTGACCAGAAGCGCACTCTTGAGGCTCTTGGCCTCCATAAGATTTCGCAGGTTGTAGAAAAGGAAGATACTCCTTCTGTCCGCGGTATGATTCTTAAGGTACATCACCTTGTAAGTGTTATCGACTAATATTTAACGTTTAAAATTAGAGTTTTATTATGAAACTACATACATTAACCCCACAGGAAGGCTCTACACACTCTCGTCGTAGAATTGGTCGCGGACCGGGTTCTGGTCTGGGTGGCACTTCCACACGTGGTCACAAGGGTGCCAAGGCTCGCTCTGGCTACAAGAAGAAGATTGGTTTTGAAGGTGGTCAGATGCCTCTGCAGCGCCGTGTACCAAAGTCAGGTTTCAAGAACATCAACCACAAGGAGTATTTTGCTGTTAACCTCTCAACACTGCAGAAGTTGGCTGACAAGGGTCTTGAGAAGGTTGGCATAGCTGAGCTGGTGGCTGCCGGTCTCACAAACGGCAAGGAGCTTGTAAAGGTTCTCGCCAACGGTGAGCTCAAGGCAAAACTGACAGTAGAGGCAAACGCTTTCTCAAAGACAGCAGAAGAGGCTATCAAAGCCGTAGGTGGAACCGCAACTGTAATTTAAATTTAAGAAATAATGAAGAAGTTAATTGAGACACTAAAGAACATTTGGAAGGTGGAGGACCTGCGTATGCGTATCCTCATCACCATCCTTTTCGCTGCGATTTACCGCTTTGGTTCGTTCGTGGTACTTCCCGGTATCAACCCTGCCGAGTTGGATAAGCTGCAGCAGCAGACACAGGGTGGTTTGATGTCACTTCTCGATATGTTCTCTGGTGGAGCATTTTCTAATGCATCTATCTTTGCACTTGGAATCATGCCTTACATCTCAGCTTCTATCGTTATGCAGCTTCTCGCTGTCGCTGTGCCTTATTTCCAGAAGATGCAGCGCGAGGGTGAGAGCGGACGCAAAAAGATTTCTATGTACACTCGCTGGCTCACAGTGGCTATCCTGCTGTTCCAGGCCCCGAGTTACCTTATAAATCTTAAGATGCAGGCAGCAGGTGCCCTTGCTTCGGGCATCAGCTGGCCTGTATTCATGATTCCCGCCACAATCATTCTTGCAGCTGGAAGTATGTTCATCCTGTGGTTGGGTGAACGCATTACAGATAAGGGTATAGGTAACGGTATCTCGCTCATCATCATGCTTGGTATCATTGCCCGCCTGCCACAGGCGTTTATCCAAGAGGTCGGCTCACGCTTCACCGCCATCACCGGTGGTGGTCTCGTGATGTTCCTCGTGGAGATTATTATCCTTTATGCAGTTGTTTGTTTAGCTATTCTTTTGGTACAGGGTACTCGCAGAATACCCGTACAGTATGCGAAGCGTCTTGTGGGCAATAAGCAGTATGGCGGAGCCCGTCAGTACATTCCTCTGAAGCTGTTTGCTGCAAATGTGATGCCTATCATTTTTGCTCAGGCTATCATGTTCATCCCGTTGAGCGTTGTTCAGTTCCTTTCTGAATCTGCTCGTACCAACTGGTTCTTCACATCGCTGATGAATCATCACAGCTGGATGTATAACATTGTGTTTGCCATACTCATTGTGGCATTTACATATTTCTATACAGCAATCACCCTCAATCCAACCCAGATGGCTGAGGATATGAAGCGCAACAACGGTTTCATTCCAGGCATTAAGCCAGGCAAGGACACTGCCGACTATATCGACACTGTTATGTCAAGGCTCACTTTGCCCGGCTCGTTGCTTATTGCATTCATCGCCATCATGCCTGCTTTGGCAAGTTTGCTGAATGTACAGGATGCTTTTTCACAATTCTTTGGAGGAACATCACTCCTGATTCTCATCGGTGTTGTGCTCGACACACTCCAGCAGATTGAGAGTCACCTGCTGATGCGTCATTATGACGGTTTGCTCAACTCCGGCCGTATCCATGGCAGGGGTGGTGTGGCAGCATATTAAGTCCCTCTTCCTTGGATGAATGAAAATATTTCTGAAGACAGAAGACGAAATAGAACTAATGAGGCAAGCGAACCAACTTGTTGGTAAAACGCTTGCCGAATTAGCTAAAAACATAAAACCGGGCATCACCACCGGACGGCTTGACGCGATAGCTGAAGAGTTTATACGTGACAATAAGGCAGTGCCGGTGTTCAAGGGATTCCCCAATCCGTTCGGATCACCCTTTCCGGCGAGTATATGCACATCAATAAATTCTCAAGTTGTACATGGAATACCTGACAATGTGACAGAATTAAGGGATGGTGACATCATTTCGATTGACTGTGGCATACTTTTTGCTGGATATTGTGGTGACTCTGCCTACACATTCTGCGTGGGCGAGGTTGCCGAGGATACAAAGGCTTTGCTGAGGGCTACAAAGGAGTCTTTATATAAAGGTATAGAGGCTGCCCGTGCCGGAAAGCACCTTGGCGATATTGGAAATGCAGTCCAGACTCATTGTGAAAGCAGGGGGTATGGAATTGTTAGGGAGTTGACGGGGCACGGCATTGGCAGAAAGATGCACGAAGACCCGCAGGTTCCTAATTACGGCAGTTTTGGCAGTGGTATGTTGCTCAAGTCGGGTATGTGCATTGCCATTGAACCTATGGTGACGCTTGGCAATAGAAAAGTGGGGCTGATGCCCGACCGCTGGACAATAAGGACGGTGGACAACAAGCCTGCTGCTCATTTCGAGCATACCATAGCGATTAGGGAAGGACAGGCTGATATACTGTCGACGTTTGAGGAAGTAGAACGAATAGAAGGAATACAAAGATAGAATTATGGCAAAGCAAGATGCTATAGAACAGGACGGAACAATCGTGGAGTCGCTCTCCAACGCAATGTTCCGCGTTGAGTTGGAAAATGGTGTACCCATCATAGCGCATATCTCGGGCAAGATGAGAATGCACTATATAAAGATACTGCCTGGTGATAAGGTTAAGGTTGAGATGAGCCCGTATGACCTTACCAAGGGTAGAATTGTATTTAGATACAAATAAATCATTTATCATATATATGAAGACAAGAACATCATTGAAGAAGCGTACCCCAGACTGCAAGATCGTGCGTCGCAAGGGTCGCCTGTTCGTAATCAACAAGAAGAACCCTAAGTACAAGATGCGTCAGGGTTAAAAGACAATTAATGATTTTAAAATCAAGTTTTATTAATTTATTATTTAAACAATGGCAATAAGAATTGTTGGAGTAGATTTGCCCCAGGAGAAGCGTGGCGAAATCGCATTGACTTATATCTACGGTATAGGTCGAAGTAGTTCAGCAAAGATATTGGACAAGGCAGGCGTTAGCCGCGACCTGAAGGTCAACGAGTGGAGTGACGATCAGGCAGCCAAGATCCGTGAAATTATCGGCGCTGAATTCAAGGTAGAAGGTGATCTCCGTTCAGAGATCCAGTTGAACATCAAGCGTCTTATGGATATTGGATGCTATCGTGGAGTTCGTCATCGTAACGGTCTTCCGGTTCGTGGTCAGAGCACAAAGAACAACGCTCGTACCCGTAAAGGTAAGAAGAAGACTGTTGCTAACAAGAAGAAGGCCACAAAGTAAAATGTTAAATCAGTAACGTAAAGATTTAAAGATTATGGCAAAGAAAACAGTCACTTCAAAGAAGAGAAATGTGAAGGTTGACGCTATCGGACAGCTTCACGTACATAGTTCATTCAACAACGTAATCGTGATGCTTGCCAACAGCGAGGGACAGACCATCTCTTGGTCTTCAGCTGGTAAGATGGGCTTCCGCGGTTCAAAGAAAAACACTCCATATGCAGCCCAGATGGCAGCAGAGGATTGCGCAAAGGTTGCTTTCGACCTTGGTCTTCGCAAGGTGAAGGCATACGTTAAGGGTCCGGGCAACGGCCGTGAGAGCGCTATCCGTGCCATCCACGGAGCAGGTATCGAGGTAATGGAGATTGTCGACGTTACACCACTGCCACACAATGGTTGTCGTCCTCCAAAGCGCCGTCGCGTATAGTTAGAGTGTACATTTTACAAACAACAGAAATTTTTTATTTATTATGGCAAAATATATAGGACCGAAATCAAAAATTGCGCGCCGTTTTGGAGAACCCATCTTCGGTGCAGACAAAGTTTTGTCCAGAAGAAACTTCCCTCCTGGACAGCATGGCAATAACCGTCGTCGCAAGATGTCGGAGTATGGTGTCATGTTGGCAGAGAAGCAGAAGGCCAAGTACACATACGGAGTGTTGGAGCGTCAGTTCCGCAACATGTTCGAGAAGGCTGCCAAGGCTGACGGTATCACCGGTGAGGTGCTCCTCCAGAACCTTGAGTGCCGCCTTGACAACGTAGTTTTCCGTTTGGGTATTGCGCCTACACGTGCCGCTGCCCGTCAGCTTGTAGGCCACAAGCACATCACTGTTGACGGACAGGTTGTTAATATCCCATCATACGCCGTTAAACCAGGTCAGATTGTCGCTGTGCGCGAGAAGTCAAAGAGTCTGGAGGTTATCGAGGCTGCCCTTGCTGGTTTCAACCACAGCAAGTATCCTTGGATTGAGTGGGACGATCAGAAAAAGTGCGGTAAGTTCCTCCACAAGCCGGAGCGTGCCGATATCCCTGAGAATATTAAGGAGCAGTTAATCGTTGAGTTGTACTCTAAATAATCATTAAATTAATGGCAATATTAGCATTTCAAAAACCTGACAAAGTCGTAATGTTGGAGTCTACGGACAAATTCGGCAAGTTCGAGTTCCGTCCGTTGGAGCCAGGGTTCGGTGTTACCGTGGGTAACGCCCTGCGCCGCATTCTTCTTTCGTCGCTCGAAGGTTATGCCATCAACACCATACGCATTGCAGGTGTTGAGCATGAGTTCTCTTCAGTGTCTGGCGTAAAGGAAGATGTGACCAACATTATCTTGAATCTCAAACAAGTGAGATTCAAGCAAGTAGTAGAAGAATTCGAGAACGAAAAAGTCAGTATCACGGTCGAGAATTCTACCGAGTTTAAGGCTGGCGATATCGGCAAGTATCTGACTGGATTTGAAGTGTTAAACCCTGATTTGGTGATTTGTCATCTCGATTCAAAAGCTTCGATGCAGATTGATCTGACTATTAACAAGGGCCGTGGCTACGTGCCTGCCGATGAGAACCGTGAGTTCTGCACCGACGTTAATGTCATTGCAATCGATTCTATTTACACCCCAATCCGTAACGTCAAGTATTCAGTAGAGCCGTATCGTGTTGAGCAGAAGACCGACTACGACAAGCTCGTGCTCGAAGTGACTACGGATGGTTCCATTCAGCCGAAGGATGCGCTGAAGGAAGCCGCAAAAATCCTCATCTACCACTTCATGCTGTTCTCTGACGAGAAGATTACTCTTGAGAACACTGAGATGGACACCAACCAGGAGTTTGATGAGGAGGTGCTGCACATGCGCCAGCTGCTTAAGACACGTCTCGTGGACATGAACCTCAGCGTCCGTGCCCTCAACTGTCTGAAGGCTGCCGATGTCGACACTTTGGGCGACCTCGTTCAGTACAACAAGACCGACCTCTTGAAGTTCCGCAACTTCGGTAAGAAATCGCTCACCGAGCTTGATGATTTGCTGGAGAGTCTGAATCTTTCGTTTGGAACTGACATTTCAAAGTACAAACTGGACAAGGAGTAATATCCGTCCACAATTTATGAAATTTAAAAAATGAGACATAATAAGAAATTCAACCATCTTGGTCGTACTGCAGATCACCGCGCCGCTATGTTGGCAAACATGGCAATCTCGCTGATTATGCACAAAAGAATCACTACGACCGTTGCCAAGGCTAAGGCTTTGAAGAAGTATGTGGAGCCTCTGATCACACGCTCTAAGGACGATACCACCAACTCACGCCGTGTGGTTTTCAGCTACCTGCAGAACAAGTATGCTCTTAAGGAGCTGTTCGGCGCCGTTGCTGAGAAGGTTGGCGACCGCCCGGGCGGTTACACCCGTATCATCAAGCTTGGTGTACGTAAGGGTGACGCTGCTCAGATTTGCTTCATCGAGCTTGTTGACTTCGACGAGAACATGGCTAAGACCGAGACTAAGAAGAAGACTCGCCGTTCACGCCGTTCTACAAAGGCTGAGGCTGCTGCAGAGGCTCCTGCTGCCGAGGAGGCAACAGTTGTTGCTGAGGAGACCGCTCCTGCTGAGGAAGCTGCTCCTGCTGCTGAAGAGGCAAAGGCTGAATAATTCAGGCAATCACTTAAAGTGCTTAAATAATGAAAAGCCCGACACGCTGTGTGCCGGGCTTTTCTTTTTTGTGTGGCGTCGCCTTTCCGTTATATGGCGTCATCTCTCAGCCATGAAGTATTTCGTGATGCCCTTGGGGCATTTCTTGTCGAAGTCGAAGTTGTTGTTGAGCACCGTGCCCACTCTTGATACTGTGGTGCTGCTGACGGCGGAGCCGTATCGCCCTGTCAGTCGCTCCAGCACGCTGGTTGAGGTGAGCCATTCGCCGTTGTCGGGCGAGCTTGGCTTCTCGAACATCTGGGCTATAAGCTCCTCCAGAGTGTTTACGCGGCGGAACCGCTCGTTTTCCTTCGACAGCTGCGCGGTTTCCTCGTCGTTCAGCCAGTAGCGCCCGCCGTTCTCCACCTGCTGTTTCAGCTGTGCGAAAATCTGGCGGTGGTTCAGCGTGTCGCTGTAGTCGATGTTTCCCGTCACCTCCACGCAGATGAAGCGGCGCGAGCCTGTCGGGTCTGTCAGCGGCACTTTGTTGTTCGTGGTGGCTATGAACGAGGCATAGCGGCGGTACTGCTTGTAGGTCTTGCCGTAGGGCGGACGGAACTTTACGTCGGCTGTTGAGAGCAGATATTTCAGCACCACCTGCTGGCGGTCAGTGGTCTTGTCAAACTCGTCGATGTTTATCAGTGCAAACGAGGTCAGTCCGAGATTCAGGTCGGTCTCGTTCTTGAAGTTTATGCGGTCGCGCCCATCCCATCGCGGCAGGTGGTCGAGCCAGTCGTTCACGGGGTCGTACATCTTTATTCTCGGCGAGTCGATGAAGCGCGCAATGTCCTTGTCCCACGATTTCAGCCCCAGTTCCTTGGCACGCATTGTCATCTCGTTGCGTATCTCGTTGTCGAGGTCGTGAAACTCCTCGTCCTCACCGTTTTTGTCGCGGTATTGTGCCACTCCCGTCATCACGTTTTTGCGCATTTCGTAGTTGCTGTTCAGAAATATGTCGGTCTTCATCATCAGCAAAGCGTCCTCGCTCACGCTTGCCAGCGGCTTTGTCTTGTGACGCTTATAGTAGTCCTCGGTGTTTGCCACGGCATACACCGTGTCGAAGGTCTTGCGCACCAGCAGCTCGTCGCCGTTGAGCACCGGGTGACAGAGCGTCATTTCCTGCGCCATTGCCTGCGGAATGCCCTCTTTCAGGCATTTCGCCGCAATCTGCATCACCATCTGCGCCACGCGGTCCTCGTCGGGCAGTTCAAAATACTTGCCCAGCACGCTGTCTATGATAAACAGGAAGTTCAGCTGATAGCTGCGCTTCGCCGTGCGCCCCGGCATCAGCCGGTTTTGCAGCCGCTCGTTGTCGCTTGCCGCCGGTTTCGGCGCACTGTCCTTTGCGGTGTCTATATAAAAAGGTATGGCGAGCGGACTGTAAGCCATGTCTGGGTCGGCGCTCATGTAGGTTATGCGCTCCGGCATCGGTATGGTGGTGTCGAGCGTTATGCCGAGCTGCGAGTTGTATGTAGTCCTTGCCGTTTGGTAGAGCACACGGTGAAATCTCCTTATCTCGTCCATGTCTGTGGGCAGGGTAGGGGCGTTGCCACCTGCCTTGCCGCCGGTTGTGCCGTTAGCCTTGCTGCCGCTTTTATCGCTTCCCTTGCTGTCAGGATACAGTTCTCCACGACATACGATTTTCACGGAGCGTCCCGATGCCCCCACAAACGCCATGAGCGTCTGCGGCATCCTTGCCGCGGCGTTTCTCAGATTTATTGCCGTGTCATAGTCGGCAAGGTTGTTTGCCTCCAGCACCACCAGACCTGTGTAGCTCAGTGTGCGCCGTTCCCCGTTCATGTTCTGCATCTCCAGTGCAAAGCACAGCATTGGCAGGGGCGCACTCTGGTGGAAGTCCGACTCTATCCGCCCGTCTTCCTGCCGGCATTGCGTCAGAAACGGATAAATCTCCCTCAGGTTTCTCACTTCGGCAGCATAGTTACTGTCGCTGATGTTTCTTACTACATCCTCAATCTCCATGCGGACGATAGTTTCCTTTTTGCCTTTCGGCTTCATAACAGTTACTTTCATAAGTACAGTTTTTTAGATAGTTAATAACAATGTTTTTGCTCTCATTCTTTTTGTTTATAACAAGATTGCAAGGCTTTTCATGGCTTTGTCTTTTGTCATTTCATAAGCTGCCGCTTATCTCTTTGCCGAGATGCAGCTTATCTTCTGCAAAGATAATGCAAATCGAGTGCAGAATCATCAAGCTTGCTTGTATGTTTTGCCGAGATGCAGCTTATCTTCTGCAAAGGTACAAAAAATATTTCAAACGTCAAAATATTTTGCCAATTATTTTTTTAGATGTTTTTCTTCTATGCAGATATTTTTGCTTATAGTCCAACCCGATAGATAATATCCTGATTTAAAGATATATAAACCATCTTATAGTCCAACCCAAGTCCAACCCTTCCCCAACCCAAAATCGCGTTTCCTCCCGATTTTTGATGCTTCTGAAATAAATCCTATGTTTTGATGTTTACTATAATGTAAAATAAAATCATAATGCCACCGTATAACATCCCCAACTCCCCATATTTCATATTAATCTATGACAACATCACACCAAAAGTTGACTTTACAACCTAATCACCAAGGTGACGAGGTCACAAACAAGCGAAATAATTTTCTAAATCGCTGAATTACAGTAGTAAAACCCACATTCAGCATATTATATTCCACATTTCACAGTTAAAACACAAAAAAGGATGTCTTGGGTTGGGGCAGGGTTGGACTTAGGTTGGGGCAGGGTTGGACTTGGGTTGGACTATGAAAATGATTAACAGCCTGAACATCAGTATAATATCCCATATTGGGTTGGACTATGGGAAAAACGGACGAAATTTTAGTGAAAAATTCGCGTGGGCTAATCAATTATCTCCCAATGTCCGCCAAAGTCAGCCCCTACGCGCTTGACAATACCTTCTTTTTGTAGTTTTTGGATATGGTATTTCACTCCATTTTCTGTGATACAACCTATATTTGCTGCAATCTCTTTTCGGCTGGCTGTAGGATGCTCTTTTATATATTCAATAATAGTCTTCTGAACATCAGACAGTCTCTGGGTAGTTGTCTGGGTAGTTGTCTGGGTAGTTGTCTGGGGCATGTTATCCTCATTAGAATAAACCTCAACACAGAATACGGTCAGTTTCGATATATCGAATTCCGCTTCCTTGTTGCCGTTCTCCCGTAACATGTCCTGTACCCGTTTCACACCTTGATTAAACATATTTACATATTTCATCTCTTTCATTGCCTCTGCCACAATGGGATTGCGGTAGTCATTCACCATCGGAAAATTCTCAGGTCGTGCTTCGCCATACAATCCTCCTGCATTCATGATTTCAATGTGGTCATCAAATTGATATAGGCGTACGGGCATGTTTGACTGGTAATCGCGGTGCATACAGGCATTCATCATTAACTCTCTCAAGGCATTATTCGGATAATTTATAACCGTCTTTTCACGAAACAAGGTATCAGCAACCGGACGCTGGGTTATAATAGCGTCACTTACAAACGACTCCAAAGTTGGCAGCATATTGTACAGGGCTCCTTGAAAACGTTTTTCGTTCAACACATCACCACCTTTTTCCTTTCCGGCAAAACGCACATACTGCACGTATGCTCCAGGCATAAAATAGCGGGGATTTTTGCCGAATAGAATAATAGCTGCATAAGTAGGACAATCATGTGCTCGGTCATACAGATGGATTGATGCCATTTGCTCTTTTATATTACGCTTGTCCTGACTTAATATGTCCGCATCTACCACCGAATGCAGATAGGTATTTTTGATATAGTCCAAATCTAAATCGTCAAGCGTGGAACTCAAGCATGGTGTTGCATCAAAGGTCGCCATATAAGCAGTGCGCCGCTCGGTCAAAATACGTTCTTCGGCCTCACTGGCAATATCTCGCCTTGGTCCTATGCGGACGAATACTCTGCCACGATAACGCACAGGAGGGAGTAATGATGGTGAGACTTCTGCTACTAACAAGTCGCCGTCAGGAAACTCTATCCGATTTACTGACATAACAGGCAAAGGCAGAATATTACCGTCCGAACGGATGGCAGAAATCTTTTTAAGCAAGGCATCATCCACTTTTAATCCTGACAAACTACCGTCATCATGCGCTCCTATAAGCAAAAATCCTTTCTTGCGAGAGTCTGGCAAGTCGTTGGCAAAAGCACAAATAGCTTCACAGAACTTGTCCATATTTCCGGTAGAGACAGTTCGTTCTATCCGATAGGACTCTGTGCTATGAAGCAAATCCTGTATCTCGTCTTTCAGTTCGCCGGTGACCTTCTTCAGCTCCAGAGTCCTCGACTCGTCGGAAGGAATCAATGTCTTTATATCGTTGGTTGTCATAATTTTTTTATTTGAGCGCTTAGAGATCAATTTAAGTGAATGTGCAAATTTAGTGAAACTTTTTCAAAATTCCAAACAAAAGTCCTGTTATTTTGTTTGGAATGCAAACTTTTAATTAGAAGGAAATACCAATATGGCGTATTTTCTACGTTTTATGCTCACAAACAGACAATATAATTTTCAAAACGTTGCAAACGGAGCACTGTTTGCAACGTTTTGAATCGCTAATCAGCGACAAATAGTGTTTCTTTTGCTATATTTACAGTGTAGTTTCAGAATAGTCGAGCTTATATGTAACTTTCCCTTCCTCGTCTTTTGTGAAATAGGCAACACCAATCAATTCGCTACATGGGTCTGAAGTCCAAAATACAACTTCCATTTCTTCACCTGTAGAGATGTTGATGGATTCCACCATTTTCTCTGCCTCTTTTTCACATAATGCCTGCAATTTTTCAAAACCGTCTCTTTCTTTTCCACATCTTACGGTTATTGGTTCATTAAATTTTTTCATACGTTTTATTTTTTAATTATAAATCTTCTCCATTTGCTTGATTATAAAGATTATCATAGAATAGAGCAATAAAATATTTACCTAAATACTCTGACACCATAAACCATACTATTCTATTTTTCAATATTTCTATTGAGGATTCTGCAAGTTCTTTTATTTTTTCCTCCTTAGTCTCATCATCAAAAGAATCTATTTGTTCTTGTGTGTATTTTGTCAACATTAAGGATTTCGCCTCTTCCGGTGTTAATAATTGGCAAAAGGCAGCTTCATATCTTTTCTTGTTCACCGTCATATTATAAGCAATATCCTCATCTTCAGGTATAATATAATCAGATGCTTCACGAGCTAATGCCATATATTTTTTATTGTTCCCGAATTGTTGGCATAGCTCATTAAAACGAATTTTGGTATTTGTCTCGTCGGTAGAGTTTGCTTCACAAACCGAAATCCGATAAACTTTATTGTTGTTTGTTACAACCGTAATATTTACTTCCCTTCCGTTAAATTCACCAGTCAAACCGTCCTTAATATAAGGGCAATCCTTAAATCCCTTACTCTTTAACTTCCGTATCATTTCAGACTTTGTACCATCAACGGGAATACCAAGAAATGTGGTGACTGATTTCTGGGCGTGCGAAGATATTGCCAATACTAGCAACATCAATATAAGTATTTGTTTTTTCATTTTGTTGTATATAAAAAAGGCGCAACCATTCTAAAACTTGTTTCTTATGTGGGTTACCGCCAAGTGACCTATGCGACCAACAAGCACAGAATGGCTCACGCCTAAACAGCGTGAACCTTCAGACTGCTTGCTCTCGGTCGTTGAATGTTTGGCGGTATTCACATAAGAGAGAACAAGAGCTAAAAGCTCAATATTTCTTTTTCGTCAAGTTATCATAGAACGGAAACGCATTGTTGTTAATAATTGTGCCAGACATTATCGTGTGGCGTTTATTTCATTATTTGTGGAATATGCAACCATAGCGGAGCAATATGTCCTAAATGTTTCTTGCGTTTCTATTCTTTCGTATTTCTGTTTTTACAACCTCCTGTTTTTAATGTTATACTTTTCCTTTATTCTATGTCTGATTAGAATCTCAGGATTTATTTTTCACTCTTAGAAAAGGCATCATCAACAATACGAAACGTGTTTGATATTGTTCATTTTACCGTCTCTTTATTATTTGTCTGCAAAGTTACACATAATTTTGGAATGTGCAAAATTTTTCCGCTTGATTTTGCCCTATATAAACTTCATCTATTGAACCGTTAGTGTCTGAAATTTGAGTGAAACTTTTTCGCACGGCATAATAAAACCCATGTTTTTTGACTTTTTCAATTTTTGCATATACTCTTTGTTTTCATATTGTAACATGTACATAGAATTGGCTTTTCATGTACATATGAAAAAACGGACTAAAAATTGGGGATTATTTATCCCTGAGTTTCTTCATTTCTCGGTCAAAGTCGCTTTCGAGCATGTCCATTTCTCGTTTGCGGTATATTTCAAATTCCTTTTCTGCCTTTTCTACTGCCTGTTTGTGCGAGATTTTGCCTTTGTCCATTAGTACTTTCCGTTTATGGGCAACAATCTGGTTGTCGAGCGCATCTATCCATGTCGAGGTTGTAATGGTCAATTCCTCTTTTGACTTGTCGGTTGCCCTCTTGGCGAACTAATAAGAATTTCTTATAAGTTCGATTTTCATCTAATTCCTGATCTGCATAGATATTCTTTATATGCATAGAAATGTTTTCCTGCGTCGTACAATATGTCTCTGCCAGCTGATTCTGCGTCAGCCACAAATCTTCATCTGCAAAGCGTACCGACACACGGGTTATCTCATCATCATCTTGATAGAGAATTATCTTGTTTTGTTCGCTCATATCCTTTTCCTTTTTTATATAATGTTTGAGGCTCTACTTTTAATTATAACAGGTTACTGTCATCTTTATTCTTGGGGAGATTCTGATTCATTAAGTAGTTGCGTTAATTGTTCCTCACTTGGAAGAAGTCGCTTTATATCTTCTGGGGTTTTATATGTAGCAACTCCCATGGGACTATTGTAACCGTCTAAAAGAAATTCTACAAAGGCTTTGTGAGCTGTTTTACATAACACAATGCCAATGCTTGGGTTTTCGTGAGGTTTCTTGACTTCAGTGTCAAGTATGCGTAAGTATGCACTCAACTGACCGAGATAGATAGGCTTAAAGTCACCCATTTTCAATTCTACACAAACTAATGCTTGCAGCTCGCGATTGTAAAAGAGTAAGTCAGGGAACTGTTCAATCCCAAATTTTTCCAAATGATATTGGTTGCCAACAAAGGTGAAATCTGTTCCAAAAGTCATAATGAACTTTTTGATATTATGTACAATTTGTTGTTCTACCATTCGTTCATCAATATAGCTGTTATCTCGCTCCTCCAATTCCTCCATGTTTATTAAATCAAGAAGATAGTTGTCTTTAAACATGGATATGGCTCGCAGAGCATTAACTTTGTTCGGCATGGTGCGAATGAAATTGTTGGGCATTTTCCCTTTGTGATGGAATATATCAGCGTTCATTTCCTCTACCAGCTGGTCTTTACTCCAACTGTTGACCGCTGCCTGTTTGATATAAAACAAGCGTTCTTCCAGAGATGATGTTTTTGCAAGAATCTCACTGTGGTGAGTGAAACTTAGTGACAAGAAATCGTGTAAATCCAATTCGCCCACCATCAATGGACGAATTACGAGCGCTTTTATATTAATGGGACTATCACATTCTTTCAAATCGCCCACTGCCGGTGGGCGATTTATAATATCACACCATTGTTCATAAAACGTGCGCATACGTTTGAGTGCTGATGCTGAAAACCCTCGCAGTCCAGGCATTTCTTTTTGCAGCTGGCTGCTGATAGCGTTTATCGCTCCAGTGCCCCATGCCTTATTGCGTGTATTGTCGCTGATATATTGACCTATGCCGTAATAAAGTGACAGCAATTCACCATTGGCAGAGCGTGCTAAACGATATTGGCTGTTGAGTATGGCGCTTTTAATGTCAGCAACAGCTTTACGCAAATTATCTGTTATATGTATTATTTTCTTTTCCATATCCTTTCCCTCTTTTTATTTTAAACGTCGGGGCTACACTTTTCGTTTCAATTTAAGTGAATGTGCAAATATAGTGAAAGTTTTTCACATGACAAAATAAACTCATATTGTTTTATTTGTTATTATAGATTTCGTGCATCAATTCCTCATATACATACTCTGGACTTTGTATATAAAGCCCGGTGTCCTCTTTTTGGAGATTATCGTATGTTCTCGAATTATATACCTTATCCAATGCTTCATTCATCTGCATGTTATCATGTTCCATGAGCAGACTTATAACATCCCGTGTGGTACATTCCACCATATATTGAAAATCACTCATACCTTTGTCAAATGTTTTATTGCCCTTTCTGTCCCAAAGAAATATTGGAATGTAACCCCTTTCATGTATTTCAACCGTTCAATAAAGACCTCAAACGAAATATTACCCTCTATATAATTACGGATTTGTACTCCCACCTTATCGTTTGCGATGGGACCTATCACTATATCGTAATCGTGAATGTTATGTTCTGACAGGTTCTTCCTGTTGGCAAAGATAAACTCAGCCCATTCTTCCGTATATTCTTCAAATCGCTTAACAGATAGTCCGCCGTTTTTCAGTAAACATTCGTCAAACTCAAATTCATATACTTTAGGTGTTCCGCTCAATTGCATAGATTTGAAAATAGCCCAACGTTCTGCCTGTGACTTGTCTGGAGAAAGGTAGAAACCTTTGCCAAAGTCTTTTGCCGAGTTTGACTTTGACAAATCTATACTATCTATATCATACACTGTACCGTGGTAAAGTTTCATAGCAGTGTCCCTCCTTTCCTGTGGCAAAAAGCAGTGACATCAGTCACCATGTGCTCAAAGCTTTGTGTATGCATTACATCATAGAAATTATCTAATAAATCAACTCCTCCAAATTCCTTCAGATAACAATATGCTTGCCGTCCGGTGAGGTGGTGTCTCTTAGAAAACTCAGATATAAACATCACGATGTATTCTCTGTCTCTTATACACATCTCCGAGCCCACGAGACCGTACTAGATCTCGT
>ENA-OYXX01000252-OYXX01000252.1-human-gut-metagenome-genome-assembly--contig:-NODE-252-length-26103-cov-8.045224_pt1 | contig 26103 bp, 13 predicted proteins | sample MGYA00243976_ERZ653434 | MGnify/ENA primary metagenome ERZ653434 (study PRJEB26926, sample SAMN06165112) | human gut metagenome | biome: ENVO:00009003; feature: ENVO:2100002; material: ENVO:00002003...
GTCTCGTGGGCTCGGAGATGTGTATAAGAGACAGCTGCACTCGTGGGTGAGGCGGGCCGCATCGAAGGTGACGATTGCCTTTGATGCCCAAAAACTCAACGAGAACATTTACATCTACATCAAGTCGGCACAGATAAAGGACATACCCAAAGAGTGTAATCTCGTAAGCGACAATAAGCCTGCCAAGGTTTCCGACCTGTATACCGATGGCGACACCATAATGTACGGACAGGGCGACAACTTCGAGAAGGACCACGAGAACTGGCCATGGCTGGCTTGCGGACGTGGCGTAAACCAATACGGCAGCCACGACAACGACGCCAAGAGCCTGTTCTTCTACGAGAACATGCAGGGCAAGCATGCCGACAAGCATAAGTACAACAACTTCAAGGAAAAGGACAGCGTGATGTGCGGAACGTATGTTGAGGTGGAAGCTTATTATGTCAACCGTTCTATGAATGCACCATCGGAGGGAAAGATAACATACCGTTGCATGCTCGGAAAGAATATGACGGATGACTTCAACGCCAGTCGCAACACCCACTATAAGCTCACGCTCGTATTCAACAAGGATGCCAACGACCCTGACTGGCACATAGAATACGACTACGAACCCGAACCGCCGGAGATGGTTACACACCCGGTGTTCATAACGTATTTGGCAAACAGAACCACAGACATACCTATAACCATTTATAAGGCCAAGGAGGCGGAAATAAAATCGCTCACGGCCACAATCATACAAAACGATTGGGGACATTGGGATCATATTTATGTTAATACGAATAAGGATGTTACCAACGGTTTCCTTTCAATGGAGCTGATACCGAAGACGGCAGTGAATGACCGTAAGACGGAGTATTGCGGAACAAAAACATTCTATGCTTCTGATGCTGCTGAAAGCAGCGACACGTTAGTTTTATATAGGATACCTGTATACACCCGCCCAATGAACTTAGGCTCCGGCTTCTCCGGCAACAACTATTACGTGGGGCGGCGGCGTAATGCAAAGGTGGCAATTAAAGTCATATTGACAATGGCGGACAATAAAGAGGTGATATTAAAAGATACTGTGGATGTGACGCAGGTAAGGCGTCTTGTCAACCCAAAGGGGATATGGCGTGCCGGCAATTCGACAAAGGAATTTCACGTGAAGTTGAAAAACTCCAACTCTTCGCCTACCGTGGCCCATACGTTTGAGGATGTGAGAACGGAAATCGGTCCGTGGTCGGCAAAGATAATAAAAGGATCTGACTGGGTGAGGATAAGGTCTGTAGACTCCGATGAATGGGGAATAGAGCCCGTTACAGGAGGAACAGGGTCGATTGTTGAATTCTACTTCAAGCCAAAAGATAAAAATAAAACAACAGAACCACGCTTCGGACTTATAGAAGTTAGGATTCACGATAACACTTGTCCGCATGTGATACTTGTAAGTCAGGGTATGGGTCCTGTGGAAATGAATGGAAACAGCTGGCACATGAGCAATGTAAAGTATTGTGGTGAGGATGAGGAGAATCCGCTGTTGGAAGGCTCAATGTTCAAGTTCGGATGTTCCACTGTTGCTTATAAGTCATCAAACAATCTGAAATCGGGCTATGGCTTCAGAAAAGAGGCTTTCGACAAGACATTTGACGTTTACTATACCAACAGCGATGGTGTGACGACGGAAACCACGAGAACGTTTACGGGACCGACTGCTGATGCCGATGGTTTCACAAACGTACACATGAAGAAAGGCGGTTCGCATGTGGCAACCTATGCAGAGTGGGAGAGTTTGAACGACACCACGTCGTTCGACAGATACTACGGTGTGCTTTATGGAGATGAGTGCACTGAGACTTTATCATCCAATACTGTCACCAACACATACATAAATGTTGGTGAACAGAAAGGCATGCGCGGATGCTTTGTCTGTGAAAAGACAACCGGCAAGCATCTGTTTTTCCCTATAGGCAATACGGGGCATGGGCGGCGTCATTATCGTGATGATGAATCATCGGAAACATGTAAGCCTAATGGCTCGTATCAAAGTTATTGGGGTGAATTGAAATATGCTAACCGTGTTGCAGAGATGCTGAAAGACAAGACGGATGGAACGCCGTATGCTACTAATCTTCCATGTCTTTACGACTTATGGGAAGAACCAGGAGCTGTCTATTGGTTTCAAGAGATGTATAATGTCAATGGTAAGGACAACGGAAGACGTTATGCTTTTGATATCAACTATATGACATTCGGTTTTGAACCTTACACGACAAAAAGATTTTATGCTGCCAATGAAGTTCCGTCAGATGCTGCTCATCCAAGGCCTGGCAATGCCCAGTCAGACCTCTGCTTCATCAGACGTGTATACGACAAATGATTTGCAGGCGACAAGATATAAAATAGAAAACCAACATTAATTCTATACAACAATTTCACATTAATGCACACAAAAAAACACAAAAAATTAACCTTGATTTGTGTTAATCTGTCGGGTCAGCAGTGATGCCTACCCGATGGATGACGCAAATTTTATTGAGTTGCATCAACGAGGATGTGTCAAAATAAGGTTCACGCACATAGTAGGGACATATTCTTGTATTTGTCCGCAAAACAGCCATTGAATATCAGAATGTTACAAACGGACAAATAAAAGAATATGTCCCTACTATGTGTTTCCGTTGCATTTTGACACACCCTCATGTGTTGTCGAATGTTTGGTGACACATGGATAACACTATGAAGTCGGTGAAATTTATAATACGGAGAAATATTTCATGATGAAGTATAGGGATTTTCGTTTGTCAATCGTATTATAATTATATATGTATAACCGATAAATTAATTATGGCAAACAGATATTTATTAGGATTCGATGTCGGAAGCAGTTCGGTGAAGGCATCGTTGGTGAATGTCGATACCGGCAAGTGCGCTGCAACGGCTTTTTACCCCGAAAGTGAAGCGCCCATAATAGCCGTAAAGGCCGGATGGGCAGAGCAGGACCCGCAGATGTGGTGGGAGAATGCCAAGTTGAGTTTGAAGAAGATAATGGCCGAGTCGGGAGTCAAGGGCGACGAGATTGCCGCCATCGGCATTTCATATCAGATGCACGGTCTGGTGTGTGTCGACAAAGACTATAAGGCGCTGCGCCCCTCTATAATATGGTGCGACTCGCGGGCCGTACCATACGGCGAACGGGCTTTCGCAGACCTCGGTGCAGAGAAATGCCTCGGACATCTGCTCAATTCACCCGGCAATTTCACCGCTGCCAAGCTGGCATGGGTGCGTGAGAACGAGCCGCAGACGTATGAGCGCATACATAAGATAATGTTGCCGGGCGACTATCTGGCACTTCGCCTGAGTGGACAGGCCAACACTACGGTGAGCGGACTCAGCGAAGGAATGTTCTGGGACTTCAGAAACGGCCGCGTGGCCGACTTCCTCATGGACTATTACGGGTTTGATAACTCAATAATATCAGATATAGTTCCCACTTTCAGCATACAGAGCTGTGTGTCGGCCGAGGCTGCCGCCGAGACCGGACTGAAAGAAGGCACACCGATTACCTACCGTGCCGGCGACCAGCCCAACAACGCTCTCAGTCTTAACGTGTTCAATCCCGGCGAAATAGCTTCTACCGCAGGCACGTCAGGTGTGGTGTACGGTGTTCTCGGCGATGTGAACTACGACCCGAAGAGCCGCGTCAACACCTTCGCACATGTCAACCATACGGCAGACCAGACACGCCTCGGCGTACTGCTGTGCATAAACGGCACGGGCATACTCAATGCGTGGGTGCGCCGCACGGTGGCTCCCGAAGGCATAAGCTATGCCGATATGAACGACCTTACGGCTTCTGTGCCAATAGGCAGCGAAGGTGTTACGGTGATACCTTTCGGTAACGGTGCGGAGCGTGTGCTCGAAAACCGCGAGATAGGTTGTTCGGTGAACGGCATCAACTTCAACAAGCACGGCAAGGCGCACATCGTGCGTGCCGCGCAGGAGGGCATTGTGTTCAGCTTCTGCTACGGCATGGAGGTGATGCAGCAGATGGGCATGGACATACACAAGATACATGCCGGACGGGCCAACATGTTCCTGAGCCCGCTGTTCCGCGACACGCTGGCCGGCGTGAGTGGCGCCACCATCGAACTGTATGACACCGACGGCAGTGTTGGAGCGGCCAAGGGAGCCGGTATAGGCGCAGGCATATACAAGGACAATAATGAGGCGTTCGCAACACTTGACAAATTGCAGGTGATAGAGCCTGACGAGGCTCACCGCAGCGAGTATCTCAATGCTTATGCCCGCTGGAAGGAGACGCTTGACAGACAATACAAACAATAACAAACCTTATTAAATAAAAGAACATATATTATGGCAAAAGAGTATTTTCCACAAATAGGAAAGATTCCTTTCGAAGGAACAGAGAGCAAGAACGTGTTGGCATTCCACTACTACGACCCCGAGCGTGTGGTGATGGGAAAGAAGATGAAGGACTGGCTGCGCTTCTCCATGGCATGGTGGCACACACTGTGCGGAGCTTCCGGCGACCAGTTTGGCGGACAGACCCGCAGCTACGAGTGGGACAAGGCTGACTGTGCCGTGCAGCGCGCAAAGGACAAGATGGACGCCGGCTTCGAGATAATGCAGAAGTTGGGCATCGAGTATTTCTGCTTCCACGATGTTGACCTCGTTGAGGAGGGTGCCACCATCGAAGAGTATGAGGCCCGCATGAAAGCCATCACCGACTACGCTCAGGAGAAGATGGCCGCTACAGGCATCAAACTGCTTTGGGGTACGGCAAACGTGTTCGGCAACAAGCGCTATATGAACGGTGCAGCAACGAATCCCGATTTCGATGTTGTGGCACGTGCAGGTGTGCAGATAAAGAATGCCATCGACGCCACCATCAAACTCGGCGGACAGAACTACGTGTTCTGGGGCGGACGCGAGGGTTACATGAGCCTGCTCAACACACAGATGCAGCGCGAGAAGAACCATCTGGCAAAGATGCTGACGGCAGCACGCGACTATGCCCGCGCAAAGGGATTCACCGGAACATTCCTTATCGAGCCGAAACCGATGGAGCCTACAAAGCATCAGTATGACGTTGACACTGAGACGGTTATCGGATTTCTTCGTGCCAACGGTCTTGACAAGGACTTCAAGGTGAACATCGAGGTAAACCACGCCACACTGGCAGGCCACACATTCGAGCACGAACTGGCAGTGGCTGTCGACAACGGCATGCTCGGTTCTATTGACGCAAACCGCGGCGACGCACAGAACGGATGGGACACAGACCAGTTCCCCATCGACAACTATGAGCTGACACAGGCCATGATGCAGGTTATCCGCAACGGTGGTCTGGGCACTGGCGGTTCAAACTTCGACGCAAAGCTGCGCCGCAACTCTACCGACCCGGAGGATATCTTCATCGCCCACATCAGCGGTATGGATGCCATGGCACGCGCATTGCTCAATGCAGCCGCCATTCTCGAGGAGAGCGAGCTGCCCGCCATGCTCAAGGAGCGTTACGCCAGCTTTGACAGCGGTATCGGTAAGGACTTCGAAGACGGCAAGCTGTCTCTCGAGCAGATTTACGAATACGGCAAGAAGGTGGAAGAGCCGAAGGCTACCAGCGGCAAGCAGGAGAAGTATGAGACCATCGTTGCTCTCTATGCAAAATAATATCCGCAGTTAGCTGCACACGATAATCAAAACGCGTTGGGACACGGGGCACAGAGGAATATTCAACTCTGTGTTTCCGTGTCTCTTTTTATTTCATTCCGCAATGCCGGCTTCAACCCATTGTCTGGCAAGTTCGGCGGCATCATCGTGTGCCGTTGTCGGGTTTACGTCATATTCTTTTGCCAGCAGCACGGCGAGTTCACCGGTGCAGAACTCCCTGTCGGCCACGGCCTGCCACAAATATGCAGCAGACTCGTTCAGGCTTATGATTTTACAGAAATCAACGTTTTCGTGTCCTTCGGCAATCACTATGTTTTCGCCGCAGATGTTGCGCAGGATGAAGCCTTTCTTTATTCTCATTGTTTTGTTTTAGTTTTATATATTATTCTTCAGTCAATACTGTTCTTCTCTTTTTTCAATTTGCCTACATTATTCATTTCCATATCGGATCGTCTTCCCATTTTCCGATAAAGCCAAGCCTTTGATATGGGATATTCTGATTGTCCTTCACTAAATCAAGAATTCTGTTCTTTATTTTATTGCCGGGGCAAACTGCATTGCAGAGATACAGCATAGCGACAATGAAAGCGTATGGCCTGTTTTTCTGTTTTTCCACCAATGGAGAATCCAGCCATTTGTCACGATGTCCTCTCGGATCAGTAACTTTCTTTCCAAAAGTCCTGTTCCAAAGTCTGGAATGGTGCGCTACTATGTTGCGCATCAGAGAAATAGCCTCAAGCCATCCTGTAAGGTCCTTCGCCGAATAAAGCCCGAAATCATTGGCTATTGCGGAACGTTGCGGCAGTTGTGACTTTAAGTTCTTGTACATTTTGGAGAGTGTACCAAATGTCGCAACCTCTATTATCCTCCACGCATCAGGATTATCACCGCCGAAAGATTCCTCATCCCAATATGAATGGCTTTCAATATACTCTCTTGCAAAAGGTTCTGTGCTTCTTCCAAATTCATATTTCAGGTCGTAAACAAACTCTTCATGGTAATTCTTGTTTTCAAAAAGAGAAGAGTCCAAATACCATAATCCGTTACCTGTGGCTTGTGACATGTGGTTAATCACCTTTGAGCGCAACGCCACCTCTATTATTTCAATGGCATCAAAAAGAATAATGCGCAGCTGATGGTCGAAATCATACCGCTGGATGACATTATTGAAAGAGGATCTTTCAATGAAATTGTCATCTGTATCCAGCAGGTCCCTCCAATAATATTTCAGACGGAAATAGCTGATACGTGAGAACCATCCCTTTGCTTCACGCTCTTCATCAGCAGAAAAATCCATTCCCTTTTTACGAAGCAAGCGGATCTGTTCATCTATATTGTGCGGTTTTTGATTGCCCATACTCATTTTTATAAAAAAAGTGACCCGCCTGCAGGTCTCCGGGATGCAGACGGGTTCTGTTATCGTTGACTCAGTTTATACTGAAAAATCTTCTTTTGCGGTTGTAAAGTTAACAATAAAATCCCAAATCGCCAAACTTTTTTCAAGCAAATGTCAGATTAAAGTTCATATTGTAGCTATTTGTGGTTATTGTAGTTATTTAATCCGTCACCACATTATCCTTTACCGTTGGTGTATGGTTATGGTCTTGTGGCATAGCAATGCCGCTTCTTTGTCGGGCAGACAGTGCAGGGTGTAGACCGGTGTGGTCTCGATTATTTTTGTCAGCATGTTGATAGTGTTGTTGTATATCGTCTTGTCCCACTTCATCGACGGGCATGACGGCAGGAGGGCGGCAATGGCTTTGGCGGGTGAAAGTCTTTCGATGCTGTTGTGGGTGTCGCGTTCTATCTTCGTGATGGCACAAAGGGGCGCTTTGATGTTTCGGTAGCATGGTGTCTTTCCGCTCCATGGTGAGCCATAAAGGAAGATGCCGTTTTCTTTGATGCGTATTATGGGAGAGTCGTCGTTGAGCAGTTCTGTGTTTGGTATGTGTTCCGTCCACAGGGCGGAGTGGGTGCTTTTGCCGGTGCCGCTCAGGGCAATGAAAGGGTGGGCATGGCCTTTGTGCATAACGGCAGAGGCGTGTATGAGCAGTGTTCCGTGGTGGCTTCCCGCAAAGGCGAACAGCAGCATGAGTGCGTTGCTGAGCCCGAATGTCCTCATGTTGCGGTTGCCGTTCAGGGCGCACCGGCTGTGACGGAAGGTGCTGTCGGTTTGTAACAGGCAGCAGCATCGGTGGAATGAGTCATTTATTATATACTGATAGCCGCCGTCGGGCTGCAAGAAAACGGCGGTATGTCCGTTGCCTGTGTCAACGTTTCTTGTCGGCCGGCATCCTTTTTCTGCTTTGATGCCGTCATCGACAGTGAGCGAAAACAGGCGAGAATGAATATCCATACCATCATCTTCCGTCATGGCGAATTTGCCGAATGACGGAAGAAGCGATATGGAGTTGTGTGTGGTATCTTTGAAAGTGATGCAAATCTCGAAATCCGCAATTCTGAACAGACCCTTACTTTGCCTCAGTGCCATCTTCGTTATATGGAGTCATGTCGATGGCTTTGAATTTGAATTCGTCGTCGCTGAGATATCTTACATCGAACGGAGTCTTTGCTTTCACGGTATACTTCCGCTTCATTTTCATCAGTTTCTCCTCGAGTTTCTTTCTTTTCAGAGAGTAAACGACAATGCAGGTTCTGTCGGGCATGCCTTTCGCATTGGCGAAATAATTCTTCAACTGGTATGAATAGTTGTCGCGTCCCAAGAGGAATTTGCTCTTGCTGTCTATCCATGTCTTGTCGACAGTCTGGATGTTTGTAAAGTAAACGACAGAGTCGGTGAACGATGCCGAGAATCCGAACATATACATTTGGGGCACCATCTTGTTCTTTGCCGAAAGTCCGGTGAATACGAATGTCGATGCCAGCAGTGCGGCAGTAAGGATGTACTTGAATGGTTTCATTTATTTTTATTATTGTCCTAAATATGATTTCAACATATTGTTACTATCTATTGTGCGCAGTTTGCGGATGGCCTTTTCCTTGATCTGGCGTACCCGCTCACGCGTCAGGCCGTATTTTGCACCTATTTCCTCGAGTGTCATTTCCTGGCGGTTGATGCCGAAGAAAGCCTCTATGACGTTGCGCTCGCGTATGTTCAGGTATTGCAGCACCCTGTTTATTTCCTTTTTGAGTGACTCTATCAGCAGAGGCTTGTCCACCATCGGGGTGTCTTCGTTTGTCAGAACGTCAAGCAGGCTGTTGTCTTCGCCGTCAACGAAAGGCGCGTCTACCGAAATATACTTGCCGTTGACGCTGAGAGCATCGTCAATCTTGTCTTCCGGCAGGTTCATCTTCTCCGATATTTCCTCGATGGACGGGTGCCGCTCGTTCTCCTGTTCGAACTTGTTCTGCATGCGGTTTATCTTGTTCATCGAGCCTACCTGGTTCATCGGCAGTCTGACAATGCGGCTTTGCTCGGCCAGGGCGTGCATGATGCTCTGGCGTATCCACCACACGGCATACGAGATGAACTTGAAGCCGCGCGTCTCGTCAAACCTTTCGGCGGCCTTTATCAGCCCCACGTTGCCCTCGTTGATGAGGTCGGGCAGACTCAGACCCTGATTCTGATACTGCTTGGCCACAGAGACCACAAATCTCAGGTTGGCCTTTGTCAGACGTTCGAGCGCCTTGCGGTCGCCCTTGCGTATGCGTTGTGCCAGCTCCACTTCCTCCTCAACCGTAAGAAGCTCCTCACGGCCTATCTCCTGAAGGTACTTTTCGAGAGAGTCGCCCTCGCGGTTGGTAATTGACTTGGTAATTTTCAGTTGTCTCATAGGCCATTGGGTTTATCTTAGTTGCAAAGTTAATTTTTTTTTTTAGAACTGCAAAGAAAACGGTGAAAATAAGAAATGAAGAATTTGCCATCTGCAATTTCCGCTAAGATATTGCGGCGGCAAATTCTTCATTTCAGGGTTATTGTTTGCCCGTTTCCCCACTATTCGCTCAGTGGTACGGCGGCGTATGCCTTCTTGCCCGTGGGCCACATGCCCTGGATGTAGAGTACCGGCTCCTTGCTTGTGGAGGCATCCTTTACGATTTCCTGCAGTTCGTCGATGCTTGTCACGTTATGGTTGTTCACCTTCTGTATGATGAAGCCCTTGCTTATGCCGGCATCTTTCATCTTGCCGTTGTCCACCTTTATCACTTCAAGACCGTAGTTGATGCCCAACTGCTTCTTCTGTGCCTCGGTAATCTCGCGGAAGTTCGCTCCCAGCACGTCGAGGTCGGCGTTCTTCACCACCTTGGTGTTGCCCTGTTCGTTCTTCAGAGTGACGGTCTCGGTCTTCTTTTTCTTGTCGCGCAGATAGGTTATTGTAATCTTGTCGCCCGGGCGTTTCTTCGCAATCACCTCCTGAAGCTCGGCCATGCGCGTAACTTTCTGTCCGTCAACGTTTGTTATCACGTCGCCCTCTTTCAGGCCCGCATCGGCGGCGGCACCGTCTTCCACAACCTTGGCCACATAGATTCCCTCCATCGTTCCGAGGTCAATCTCCTTGCCCTGGTCCTTCTGCATGTCCACGTAGTTCTTCACGTCGCTGCCCTGTATGCCTATCATGGCGCGCTGCACGGTGCCGTATTTCTTCAGGTCATCCACCACCTTGTTCATGATGGTGGTTGGTATGGCGAAGCCGTAGCCGCTGTACGAACCAGTCTGCGAGTAGAGCATGGCGTTGATGCCCACCAATTCTCCGCGTGTGTTGACGAGCGCTCCGCCCGAGTTGCCGGCGTTGATGGCGGCGTCGGTCTGTATGAACGACTCCACACCGTTGGCACCCAGCGAGCGTGCCTTGGCGCTTACGATACCTGCGGTGACGGTGTTGTTCAGTCCGAGCGGGTTGCCCACGGCCAGCACCCATTCGCCCACCTTGATGTCATCGCTGTTGGCAATGGTGATTGCCGGCAGGTTCTTGCCGTCTATCTTGATGAGAGCCAGGTCGGTGGTCTTGTCGGTTCCGATGATGCGTGCCGAGTGTTCCTGGTTGTCGTTGAGCGTGACGGTAAGCTCGTCGGCGCCGTCCACCACGTGGTTGTTGGTCACGATATATCCGTCAGCCGATATTATCACGCCCGAACCTGTGGCTGTGCGTCGCGGTGTCTGCACCTGACGCTTCTGTGTGCCGCCGTTGCCGCGTCCGAAGAATCCGCCGAACGGGTCGCTGAAGAAGTCGCTGAACGGGTCGCTCTGCACGTCCACAGTCTTTATCTTGCTGTTCTGTACATATTTTATATGCACGACAGACGGCAGTGCCTTTTCGGCTGCGAATGTCAGGTCAATGGGCTGTCCGGCCGGTGCGCTTGCTGCGCCCGCTGTTGCAGGAGCCGCTCCGGCCTTGTTGAAAGCTGCTACTGAAAAGACGATTGCTACGAGGCAAATCGCCGGTAATAGATAATTTGCAATCTTTTTCATCTTAAAATTATTAGTTTAATGTTATTCTGTTGATTATTATTTTCACTCATTACGAGTGCAAATATAGGTGCAAATTTTATTATTGTGCCATTTTGGCATTTATATTTGTTGCAATTTAACAGTTGCTTTCATGCCGTTAACGGCTGTTTGCGCAGTGGCTTGACATTTTTACAAATGTTAAACCCCAAATGCCTGTCGGATTTGGGGTTTGTATATAATAAAAGATGTGTCAAGACCCGGTTTATTCTCCTGCCGCAGACGGACACCGTCCTGTAACAGTCTTTTTGCCGTCGATGATGTATATGCCGCCTGCCGGCCTGCCTTTTATCCGCCGTCCGTCTATGGTGTATACCTTGTGGTCGGCCTTGCCGCCGCTGTTGCCGGTCATGTCGCCGCTGCTGCCTATGGCTATGTCGGTTATGCCGTTGGTGCTGCCGGCGGATATGCAGATGCGTGATTGGGCAACCGGCGTTCCGGCGGGCAGTTCCAGAAAGCATCTGAAAGGCTTCAATATGCAGTTTTGGCCGAGTTTTACAAATTCTCCCGTGCCCTCCTCATATCCGTAGCGTGCCGTGTCGGCGGTCGAGCAGATTACGGTATAGTCGTAGTTGCCCTGCATTGTCAGGCCGTTGGCGGCCACTCCCGTGCGTTCCGACGCCACGAGCAAGACATCCTGCAGGTCGCCGAACACCACGTCATCGGCTTCGGGCTTGATGATGTAAGGCATGTTTGCGGCCGGCACGTCAGCATAAGCGAAAGAGACAACGGCGTTTCCCGCGTCGAAAGACGCCATTTGCGCCATTACGACACCCTTCTCCCTGAGTGCTTCATACTGTTCTTCGGTAAGTGCCACGGGCAGACAAACCGTGTTCCATACGCCTCCGGTATAGCACCGGTCGTATGTGAAATGCCTCGCCCGCGCGCTGAACGGCAGCGACAGTGACAGCCCGTTGTCAGACAGCAGCACGCTGTTGCACACCCATTCGCCGTTCTCTTTCCAGAAAACGTTGTCCGTATTGTCCACCTGATGCTCCTCGGCCGCCATTATGATGGTGTTTCCGTTCTTTACGTCCAGCGTTCCGAGCGAGGCGTCCGTGCACCGTGTCAGGTCGACAGTCACCAGCCGGTCGTTGGTCGAAAGGTTGGTGTTGATGTCTTCCAGCTCGCCGGCACTGATGCCGCCGATGACGAAAGCCGCATTGTCCATGCAGTTGTAGCACTGCAGCGTGCTGTCACCAACCACGGCTTCGGGGTATTCCGCGTCTTCCACAATCTCGCCGTCAACCGAGCGGGTCAGCGCAATGTTGGTCATGTTGGCCCTGAACTTCCGGTCGTGCGGCGTGTTCTGATATTGCGACGCGTCCTTCAGCGCCATCACCAGCACCGTTCCGTCAGTGCCCTTAATGGCCTTGTTCTCCGACGAGTATACCAGAACGCGCAGGCAGCCGTTGGCCCTCACGGCCGATGTGCATGTGTGCGTGTCGACATATTTTCCCATCCTCAGCTCTAAGGCACGCTCGGTAAAGACGTACGTGCCCACGTCGAATGTGAATGTTTTCGGTATGGCTATGTCGCACTGGAAGGCGTTCACCGTCTCCTCGGGGTTGGCAAGGCCAATCTCCACCACCCACGAACCGTATGCGTCACTGTAATATATGTCCGACAGGGTCATCCTGCTGCCGGCGGCCAGCGCCGCCATTGCAGTAATGATGCCTGCCATCATTGTCATCAGTCTTTTCATTTGGATATTGTCTTCTTACATATTATATATTATAACCAGCCTGACCAGCAGCGCCACGTCGACGATGTTGAGTCGCCCGTCGGCGTTGATGTCGGCGTTCTTCAGTATGAAACTGTCGTACCGCCTGCCGTGTATGTAGCCCGTAAGCATGGCCACGTCCTGTATGTTGATGCGTCCGTCGCCGTTCACGTCGCCGGGCATGTCGGTCGGCAGGGCACGTTCCACGATGATGGTGCCGCCGCGTGTCGACGGATGGCGGGTGCCCGTGCCTTCATACCCCGTGGCCGAGGCGATGTCGGCGCTGTATGTTCCCACTGAGGTTGTGTCGGCTGCCGTCAGATAGAGATATACCACGGCACCGTTGTTGTAAGCGAACGGCGCGTCGCCCGCTATCGTCACGTCCACCACGGTACTGTCACCGTCGGCGCGGCTCTCCACCTTTACGGTGCGTCCCTCCGTGCGCGACGTGGTGAGGGTGCTGTCGGCCACCACGCCGAACATCGCGGGCAGGCGCAGACGGAACTCAAGCCGGTCGATGTCGCCCGTGTTCTCGAGCGATATGGGCATGTATGCCGACAGGCCGGGATTCATCGTCACCGTGCCCGCATATATCGAATAGGTGTGCTGCACGGGCATGAGCGGTTCGTCGGGACGGTCGGGCGAATACGTGAAGCGTGCCGTCATGTGGGTGTCGGTGCGCCCCATGCGCAGCGTGTACGACTGTTCCGCCGACACCTCCGCGCCGTCGCGCAGCCATCCCGCGAACACGAAGTCCTTGTTGGGACGTGCCGTCAGCGTTATCTCGTCGCCCTCGAGCATGGTCGTTCCGTTGGGATAATTCACCGTGCCGCCCACGTCGGGGTCGCACTGTATGTATACCGTGTGGCGCAGGCGTGCCGTGTCCGGCTCCGCCGGGGTGGTGGGGTCGAAGGCGAAGTTGGCCACCAGCGTAACGTCTTTCTCGCCCTCGCGGCGGTCGTAACGGAAGCTGCCCGTCTCCGACACCACCTCGCCGTTGCGCGTCCAGTTCTGGAATCGGAAGCCGCTTTTGCCGCTATAATATATGTACGGACGCTCCGTGTTGTCGTAAGTGCCGCCGCCATAAACCCCATATACAGCCTCGGCAGGATTGGCTGCAAGGGAGATACGGAATGTGTCGGTGTCTTCCCTGTAGCATGCCGCAAGGCGTGTCACGCCCGTGGTTACGGGCAGTGATATAGATGTGGAGCGGCTTATGGTGTCTCCGCTCTCGTTCATCCATCCGTCAAACTTCCACACCGCGCTCGTGCGCGAGCTGCTGACGTACGCCGTTGTACCCGGAGTATAGCTGCCGCCGCCGCTCAGCGTGGCCGCACCTTCGGGGCGGCTCGTCAGCACGACAACGCCCCGTTGTCCCGGTTCGGGAGGAGTGTCGGGGTCGAAGCCCGTCCACTGCGCCTCCGCCACCGATGCCACTGCCAGCAGCAGGACCGACAGCGCCATTCGCAATCTGTCTCTTATCATCTCACTATCACTTTAACGGCGTTGCCCTTGTTGTCTTTCTTCACGTAAACACCGGCCGGAAGCATGTCGGCATCGGTGCCGGCACGGCGGCCGTCGGAGGTGTAGTATACTGTTGTTCCGGCGGTATCATCGGCCTTTACAGTGGTGCATATTCCCGTCGTTCCTGTGGCGAGCACGAGGAAGAAGCGTCCGCTTACGTTGCCGCCCTCGGCCACGGCGAACGTGTATGCGCCGCCGTCGGCGAGCAGGGTCTCCGCGCCCGTAAGGCTGTCATATAGTGTTGCGCCTATGTCGGCTCTCGTTGCGGCTATGGTATATTCGCCCGCAGCAGGCAGATATAGGTCTACGGCCACACGCCCGCCGGCCTGCGGACCCTCGTTTATGGCATAGCGAGTGCCGTCACGATGCGTCCATATCTGTGCCACGGCTGCGTCGGTGCTCATCATCTTGGCTGCGTCGCAGTCCATCTCATACCCGTCTGTGGCTCCGGCGTTCACCACCACGCGGGTGCGGTCGTGCTCCGTTCCGTCGGCTGAAGCCAGTGTCAGGTTGACAAGCCGGCGCTGTGCGGCACCGTTGTTGCGCGGAGCCGCTGTGCGGCTGTGGTCTATCGTGGCCGTGGTCTGCCGACCCGCTGTGTTGAACGTGATGCGTTCGGTGCCCGCGGGACACTGCACGAAGAAGGGCTGCAGCGGCTTCAGGGCCAGCTCGTCGTCGGCAACCGAGTATGCCGCATACGTCGAACCGTTCCATACGGTGATGGGGGCCGAGAAGTCCATGTGGCGTATGTCGAAATATGTGGGGTAGGGGTTGCCCACAAAGTTCCAGCCCGCTTCGGGCGCGCCCAGTGCCGACGGCCATTCGTTCAGCGGCGTGCTCACGGCGTAGGGCGTGAAGGCGGCGTTCAGATTGCCGTAGCCCGCCTTCATCGTCAGCACGGTCTGCTTGCTCGCCTGGATGATGTATCCCTGTCCGGCGCGCAGCGTTCCCTCCGTCACACGGCGCCAGCTGCCGCCCGTGCCGTTGGCCGCGCGTGTCTCGCCGTCGTAGTCGTAGATGGCGAGCAGGGCGTTGTCGGTCACCTCCATGGCTGTAATGTCTACATCGAAAGGCAGCGTAATGTAGTACCACTGCGACGTCTTCATCTCATAGTTTATCTGCGTTGCGTCGCTCACCACGGCGTTGCTGTTGCTCATAAACACGCCGCAACCGCCGTCGTTGGCCACCAGCGTCACGCTCTTGAACTCCTGCAGCGTATTGCCATGAATGGTAAATGCCACGCCGGGCATGACGGTAAGGTTGAGCTTGTCAAGCCGTACGTCTTCATTCAGGGTGTAGTTGTTGTTCAGTATCAGGTCGGTGATGCGGGTGGGGCTTTCCTCCCAATGACTAAACCTACCCCAAAACGGGTCGTCCCTGTACGACTGCATCGAAGCGCTCTGCACACGCAGCGTGGCGGCATAGATAACTTCGTTGGCGAAAGGGAATGTTCCTACAGCCGGCGGAACGGGGGCATTGCACTCTATTTCGCGTATTCTGCCACAGTTGTCAAATACTCCATCAGGGATTTCTATGATGGAAGCGGGGAGGATAATGGTGGTAAGATTGGTGCAACCTTTAAAGCAATTACTACCTAAAGTGGTCAGTTTGTCTGATAGGTTGATAGAGGTGAGGTTTGTACAATCACAGAATGCTTGGCCTCCTATTGATGTAATATTGGGGAGAGTTATGGATTGGAGATTTTTACAATATTTGAAAGCGTCGCTTTCTATTGATGTTACATTGGGCATTACGATGGATTGTAATTGTTCGCAATATACAAAAGCACCACTTCCTATTGATGTTACATTGGGCATTGTGACAGATTGAAGATTCTCGCAGTTATTGAAAGCTTGAATTGCTATAGATGTTACGTTTGGTATTGTTACGGATTGTAGACTGAAACAATGATAGAAAGCTTCATTTTCTATGGATGTAACATTTGGCATTGTGGCAGACTCCAATCTGCTACAACCAGAAAAAGCATAGTCTTCAACCGTCTTACATGAATATGGTAACGTTACTATCCTTAATTTCTTTTGGTTATAAAACTGTCTCTCTGGCACAGCTTCATTCAAAACTATCGCATCATCCATGTACAGTTCTTCAAGATATGGCATCTCCTTCAGCGTCTTCCAGTCCTCCGCATTTATCGGTCCGGAGATTCTCAATCCTTTCACTTCGTCGAAGGCGTTGTACACCTCAAGAACCTTATATCCGAGTTGTCCCCCGGTTTCCACCGTGATGTCGGTCACGGTAACATCCTGCGCGAACCCGCCGACGGCGGCGAGGCAGCACAATAACAATGATAAGAATAGTTTTCTCATAATGCTATATCGTTTTAATTTGTTGTTATTCAGTTGCTTGTATGCTAATAATTCACAATAATACATTTGCTGGCAAAGGTAATATTTTCCTCCGAAAGCAATGAATAAAATGTGTATTATTTTGAGATATTATAAAAATCTTCAACATATATCTATATGATAAGGCCGGCCTTTGCATATAATCCCGTTGAAATTTGCATATTCCCCCTTTGGGTTTTGTATATGTTCATGTCGGATTTTGCATATATCCCCTTTGGATTTTATATATTGTCATGTCGGATTTTGCATATATCCCTTTTGGATTTTATATATTGTCATGTTAGAGACATTCTAAATTGAAATAAAGGTGCAGTAGGTTTATTGGCGCGCCCCGCAGGGGCAGCGAGCACATAGCCCAGGGCAAAGCGCAGCGGCGCCCTGGGTAATACGGACGCAATCAATCGCCCCGCAGGGGCAAAAGCATTGATGGTCAATTACTTATTTCGCGTGTTTTGGCTTTTGCCCCTGCGGGGCGACGGTGGTGTGCGATATATAAAAACCCAGGGTGCCGCTGCGCTTTGCCCTGGGCTATGTGCTCGCTGCCCCTGCGGGGCGCGCCAATAAACCTACTGCACCTTTATTCCGATTTGGCATGTTCATGTTTTTCGTGGTGCATGTTCATGTTTCGTTCTATAGCCGGAGAACCGCAATGCTCTGCCACGGGTTGCGTGTTTACCGTCATTTTCGGGCATATTCTTCCTTCCGTGCATTCGTATTCTTTATTCCGTTGGTGTGTGTCATTCATTTCATGTGACGTTGGCTGCAATAGATTTGTGTAAACTAAATATCCCGAAATTTAACATTTCAAATTCTGTAAAACAGGGCGCGGCAATTCGTCCGCTTCCGTTTCCAGTCTTGTTTTTGGGGTGCCGGTGTGCGGTAAATGCCCGATTCCTCTTCCGTTTGACGCTTTTCGCACCCCGAAAAAGGCCGTTTGGGCTTGCAAAACGGCTTATATTGCAAACCAAAATGGCCACTATTGCAAAGCAAAACGACCTATATTGCATGGTAAAACAATCCATATTGCCTTCCCGAACTGGCTTTTCGACATGATATTGGGGGCGGAACGGAAAGGTGAAATGGCACATTAGGGAATATGAAACGGCAATGGGTTGATTGTCAGACTGTTATGCTTGCACACGCAAAACTCGCGAATTTCCGGTCAAAAGGTAATGACTTTCAAATTCGCGAGTTATGAAACGGTGTTTGTCAACTTAATTCTGAATGTGCGCTTTACGTGCCGAAAGCCGTCAGTCCGCCTTGCGAATCTCCCAGCTTCCGAGCGTCCGCCGCTCGCGGTCGAAGCCTACGGCGAGCTTCACCACGGGCAATCCGCTCAGCAAGAACCGCGACGGATAGTCTTTAAGGTCTATCTGCCGCATGGCCTCGCCGGCACTGCCGAGCTTCAGCTCCATCACGTAGAGGCGGTCGGGCATGCGCATCACCATGTCAACACGTCCGCGCGGCGTGCGCACCTCCACGTCTACATACATGCCGAAGAGCGAGAAGATGATGTAGAAAAGCTGTTGGTAGTGGCCCTCGTAGTCGGTGTTGTCGCAGTAGGGCACCGTGAGCAGGAAGTCGCGGAGCAGGCAGAGGGCACCGTCCATATCGCCGCGGATGATGCGTCCGAACATCAGTCCCACGGTGGTGTTGCCCTGCTGTGTGTTCTCGTCGAGATAGTTAGGGAGCAAGCTGCGCATCAGTCCCACGCGTATCTCGCTGTTTGGGATGTCGAGTGTGTAGAGTTGCGTCCACTTGTCGTAGTCCTTTATAGTTACGTAACCGCTCTGATATAGCAGTGGCGTGATGCTTTTCATGCGCTCCGTGGGCGCGTCGAAATCGTCGGCGAGCGTCTGCGTGCCCCCGATGGCCGACGGCACAATCTTGTATTTGCGCAGCATCTCTATCAGATAGGTGGGTGTGCCGCTGCCGAACCAGTAGTTGTCGAGCCTTGAATCTAGAAAGGCGTTCATCAGACTGTACGGATTGTAAATGTCGGGCGACGGCCATGTGAAGTGATAACCGTCGTACTTTTCCTTCAGTTTCCGGAACGCCTCATCGCGTGTAACTTCGAGTCTCTCGGCCAGACGGTCTATATGTCCGCTCATTTGGGTGAGCATCTCCTCTTCGGTGATGCCGCAGATGGCAGAATACTCCGGCAGCATGCTGATGTTCTTTATGTTGTTCAGCTCGCTGAATATGCTGAGCTGCGAGAATTTTGTTATGCCGGTGAGGAACACGAAGCGCAGGTAAGGGTCGCAGGCTTTCAGCGGCGAATAGAAGTTGCGCATGACATTGCGCAGCACCGGCAGATCCCTGTCTTCGTGCATTACGTCGAGCAGCGGCGCGTCGTACTCGTCGATGAGCACAACAACCTTTTGTCCGGTCTGTTCGCAGGCGCATTTTATCAGTGCCGTCAGGCGGTCGTTGGGGTCAGAGGCCGGATTGTCTATGCCGTAAAGTACCTCATATTCCATCAGTCTGTTGCCGAGATAACGCAACAGCCCGTCCTTGTCCATGTGCTTGCCGAGGCTCATGTCGAAATGCAGCACGGGATGTTCGGTCCATTCCGTCTCCAGTTTCTCAATGGCAAGCCCCTTGAACAGGTCGCGCCGTCCCTCGAAATAACAGCGCATTGTTGACATGAGGAGCGACTTGCCGAACCGCCGCGGGCGGCTCAGGAAGAAGTAAGAACTTGGCGATGTCACCATCCGGTGGATGTATTCCGTCTTGTCTACATATAAGAAATCGTTTTCCCTTATTTTCGAGAATGTCTGTATGCCCACGGGGCAAGGTCGTACATGCTGTCCTCTGTCCATGCTGTCTGTAGGTTTTTATGGTTATACTAACGATGCAAAGATACTCATATTTTTGCGAGTGGGGCACAAAATGATGTTGTTTTATTTTGCCAAACGGCCAAATTAATGTATTTTTGCAAGCTGAAAGCAGTGGTCCGGCCTGTCGCCGGCACCTTATGGGGTGCGGGAGGAAAGTCCGGGCAGCGCAGGGCGCTCCGCTTCTGAAAGTGGAAGCTGTCGGTGACGGCAGGATATGGCAGAAGAAAACAACCGCCGCGCACTATGCTGCCGGAAATGGCCGGCGTATGCGCGGTAAGGGTGAGAAGGCGGTGTAAGAGACCACCGGCCGCCGGGCGATCGGCGGGCCGTGCCATCCGGAGGCTGCAAGTTCATGTAAACCGTCGTTTGAGGGCTGCCCGCCCGAAAGCATGCTTACGGCGGAGGGTAGAATGCTGGAGCCGTGCGGTGACGTACGGAGTAGATAAATGACAGGCACCGCCACCGGCAACGGCGGCGGTACAGAACCCGGCTTACAGGGCCACTGCTTTCTTTTTTGTACAACCTTTGCCTGTTTCGCGTTTTGAGAATGCTTGCGACGGCATGATACCGTATATTTGTTTAACACCCTCAAAATGGTAATGTTTATGAAAAAGAAAGTAAAAGACATAATCGACTTCATGCAGGTTGGCATCTGGCAGGTGTCGCCCGGCGATGTGCCGTCGTGGCGGTATCTGCTTTACAGCATACTGAAGAAGCTGATACTCACCATACGTTTCTTCACCACCAAGCGGGTGATGAGCGAGGCCTCGGCCCTCACTTACTCCACGCTGCTTGCCATCGTGCCCATCATGGCCGTGGTGTTTGCCATAGCCCGCGGCTTCGGCTACAACAAATACATAGAGGTTTGGTTCCGCGACGCGTTCAAGTCGCAGCCGCAGGCCGCCGACACCATCGTCGAGTTTGTCAACAGTTATCTCGTGCACACCAAGAGCGGCGTGTTCCTCGGCATAGGTCTTGTGTTCATGCTCTACACGGTTCTCATGCTGGTGAGCAACATCGAGAGCACGTTCAACGGCATCTGGCAGGTGAAGAAGCAGCGGAGCATCTTCCGCACATTCACCGACTATCTGGCCATGCTGCTGCTTTTCCCCATAATTATCGTGCTTACATCGGGCTTGTCAATATTCATCGCCACCGTGGCCGACCGCATGCCCGACTTGCTTCTGCTGGGTCCCATGATGCGGTTTCTCATCGCCCTGCTGCCATACATACTAATGTCGGCAATGTTCATCGGGCTGTACATCTTCATGCCCAACACCCATGTCAGGGTGCGTTCGGTGATAGTGCCGGGCATACTGGCGGGTGTGGCCATGCAGTGGCTGCAGCTGTTCTATATACATTCGCAGATGTGGGTGAGCAGCTACAACGCCATCTACGGCTCGTTTGCCGCCCTGCCGCTGTTCATGCTCTGGCTGCAGATATCGTGGACCATCTGTCTGTTTGGTGCCGAACTGTGCTATACCAACCAGAATCTCGACTATTACGACTACAACACGAAGACGAGCGACATCAGCCACCGCTACCGTCTCATGCTCTGCGCCATGCTCGCCTCACGCGTGTGCCGGCGTTTCGACACGGGCGGACGGCCGTACACCGCCCTCGAACTGCGCCGGGAGACGGACATACCGATAAGAATTGTAAACGATTTGCTGTATGCCATGATTGACGCGCGCCTGCTTATCGAGATAACATCCGACGAAAAGGGCGAGGCGTCGCAGTTTGTGCCGGCTGAGAACGTCGACAATCTGAGTCTCGGGGTGATGATTGACCGGCTTGAGGCATGCGGACGATGGAAGATAGACCTGCCGCTCGACAGGCATTATAACGACAACTGGGCGCGCGCCCTCGACATGCGGCGGAGGTATCTGAAGGAGTCGCGCGGGATATTGCTTAAGGATTTGTAAGGCCTCACCCCCGGCAAGAGGTTGTATAAAAGTGCAAAGGAAGCACATTGTAGGGACATATTCTTGTATTTGTCCGCAAAACAAACGTTGAAATTAATACGTTACGAACGGACAAATACAAGAATATGTCCCTACAATGTGCTTCCTTTGTATCTTGATACAGCCCCTCCCTTTTGGGGAGGGGCTGGGGATTGCGGGCAAGGACGCTATTTTATTCCAATCTTCTTCACCGTCTGCCCGGCCTTTACGATGTAGAAGCCCGGTTGCAGCGCTACTCTTACGGCCGATTTAGCCGTCGAGCGGTGAACGATGCCGCCTCCGATGCCCGATATTGTGATGTCGGCAGACTTGCCGTTCGGGTCGATCAGCACCTCGCGATAGCCGGGACGTATGGTCACGGCCGTCCGTTCAGCGGCCGTACAGCCTATGCCGTTGGCGTAAGCCTCGGCGGTGAAGTCCATCGTTGCCGTAACGTCAGAACCGTCGGTGGCGCGGGCACGCACGGTGACTATGCCTCCGGTGGCGTTGTCAAGCACGCTCAGTGTGCCGTCGGGAGCTATGGCGGCCAGATTGTCGCCCCGCTCTATGCTCCATTCCACATTGCCTATTGTTGCAATAGCCGGCATTACCGTGGCCGTGAGGTGGAGCTGCGGTGTGGCCTGTCCGATGACGGTGGTGTTCTCGCGGGTGCCTATGATGATGCTCTCCGCCATTGTCACGCTGTAAGCATCGTCGCTGCTTATCACGTTCGACGCGCCTTCTCCGCCTGCGGCGGGAGCCATGGTCCTGCCTGCGTTGTGCGTGGCCGGTGCCGGACGGGCGTCGGACTGCAGCGTGTAGGCAATCGAATAGAACGTCGTGCGGTCGGCGTCGCGCCTGTGGGTGAAGCTGCGCGCGTTGCCCGACAGCGTGGTCAGGGGCTGCAGTGCCTCGGGCGAGGTGCCGCTCATGATGGTGTACTGCCTTACGGCGGCACCCTCGTAAGGTGTCCAGTGGAGGTTGATGTCGTTGCCCATGCCGCGGTTTACCATCAGGTGGATGCTTCCGTGCACGGCGCTCGGCGCGCTCTCGGTGCCGTAGGCGGTGGGCAGGCTAATCATGTAGCGGTTGCTCTCGATGTCGGGACGGCTGTCGGTGTCTGTAAATCCGCCGTCGGAGATGTTACATTCGCCTATCTTCTCGAAGTCGCCGGCAATGGTTGTCTCGCGGTATACGGCTACCTTGCCGGTGAACAGCGATGCCTGCGGCAGCGTCATCGACGGGTTCCAGTTCAGGCGGTTCCTGCCCGTGGCGCCGTCAACGCCCACCATCGCCAGTTCCGGACGGAAGCCCGCGCCGGCCGAACGGGTCTCGGCATACTCGTCAATGGGCGATGTGAATATGTCGTCGGTGTAAGAAATGTGCAGTACGTGGCCGCCGTCGTTGCGTGCCGTCACCACGGCGGTGTTGGTGCGCGCGTCATGCTGCACGTCCATACCGTCGTCGGCCCACAGGCGCACGCTTACTCCCTCGTTCTGTGTCAGGGCTTCGGGCAGGGCTATGACCACGGGGGCGCCCGTGAGTATCTGCTCCGGCAGGTTGAGGCGCAGCATGGGGCGGTCGGCTATCAGTATGCGGTGTTCGGCCTTTGCCGCGCCCGCCGTCACGCTTACGGTCTTCAGTCCCGGTGTGCTCCAGGTTATGATGCGTCCGCTCACCGTGCCTCCGTCGGCGTCTATCACCGGTTCGGCACCGCTGTTGTCGTATATCTGTATCGGCATCGGCATGCCCACGCCGCCGCGTTGCGCCATGCTTATCATGGCCGTGGCCTGCGGGGTGAACTCGAACACCTTCGAGAACGGCGAGTGTGCGTACCACGGGTCTATCGTCTGCACGCATATTTCGTATGTCGTGCCGGCCTCAAACCTGTCTACGGGAATGTCCGTCTGCGTGCCGTAGCGGTAGTGGCCGTACATTGCCGGTGCCATGGCTGCCCTGCTGTCGGTGGCGTTGAGCGGCGAGATGATGTAGCTGCCGGCACCGCGCGCGCCCTTCTTTCTTATGCTCAGGTTGTATCTCAGGCGGTCGACGGTGGTCTCGGCATCGGTGGCTCCGCTCCAGTTTACCGTAACATAGCGGCCGGTGGTGTTGGCAAACACCTCGGTGGGGGCTGTGGGTGCGGTGTTGGCGAAGCGTGAGAGCAGTATCATTCCCGGGTCGGGGCGGCCGTCGGCATTGAGGTCGGGCGCGTCATTGTCGGGTGAGAAACCGTACATCCATTCGCCTTCTATGGCTGTCTTTATGCCGTTCATGCCGCTCAGCAGCAGGCTGTCGCCATCCTGAAGGTAATTATCGCCTGTCTTGAAGTCCGCCATGCCGTCGTTGTCGATGTCGGTTGTTATGGGATAGCCCGGCAGTTCCACGGCCTTCCATTCCGTCATGTCCCTGCCGCCGGAGTATGCCCGGTAGGTGTACCGTCCATAACCGAGGTTCTCTGCCGCCACGATTATGTCGGGACAGCCGTCGTTGTCGACATCCTTGATTGCGTGAACCCCTATCTCCTTGCTGTCGAACACGCAGATGGGGGTGAAGTTCATGCCGCCGTCGTTGCGCAATATGTATGTTGAGAAGCGCTCATTCTTGGGATTGTTCTGGTTGTAGTAGCGCATGATGATGTCCGTGCGCCCGTCGAGGTTGAAGTCGGTCACGCCGATTATCTCGTTGGGTTGCCATCCCGCTATCTCCGGGTATGCCACATACTGCACGCCTCCGCCGGTGGTGCCGGTATACAGTTTCGCGTCGTATATGAAGTCGGTTAGGCCGTCGTTGTTGAAGTCGGCGACGTGGTCGATGCGGTTTGTCTCAAACGGTGAGCCGTTCACATCGGTGTAGTTGGCCGTTGCTGTCGTGAACTCCAGGTCGCCGTCGTTGACGAGCCACGGATATTCCCTGCCGTTTTTCGTGTGGCGGCCCAATATGTCGGGCTGTCCGTCCATGTCAAAATCGGCAAAGGCAATGGGCACTATGCTTACGTCGGAGAGGCTGAACGCCGGATAGTAAGTATATTGTCCGTTGTCGAAGGTGTATAGCTTGACATCGATTCCTTCGATGGTGCCGCTTTGGTTGAGGTCGAAACCGCTGTTTATACTTATCCCGCATGCGTGGCCAACATCTTCCAGCTTGATTGGACTTACGCTGATGCGCTCTGTCGACGAGCCTCCGCCGGGGGCCGTGGCCGTGATGGTCTTGCTGCCGGCAGTGGCGAAGGTTATCAGCGCGTGGCCGTCGGACAGTGTCTTTACGATGCCGTCGGGCATGGCGCGGAACGTGGCCGGACTGCCGTCGACGGTTCTGACGGTGAGCGTGTCGGCGGTGGCCATCTGCCCCTTGTCCATGGTGAAGAGGGCGTTGGCCGTCTCGTTGACAAACGGTGCCGGCGCGCTCCATTCGCCGCAGAGGCCGTTGGTGTCGGTGGCGCGCACGCTCACGTTCATCGTGCCCAGCGGCCACGTGCCCGCATTGGCTATCAGCTGTGTGCCGTTGCACTCGCGCAGCATCACGTTGGCGCTTTCGGCTGTGCTTATCCTCACCTTATATATAAGGTCGCATGCGGCGGTCTCGTTGTCGCTGCCCGCCGTCCACTCTATCTTCACCTGTCCGTTGCTGCGGTCGGCTATCACGCGCGGGGCGTCCATGCGCTGCGGCGCGGTGTTCGCGTTGGCCATGGCCGGACAGTAAAGGTATGTCCGGTAAGAACCGTTCTCGTCGGCAAGATAGGCTATTATCTCCACCTGGCCGTCACCGTCGTAGTCGGCGAATTCCATAAGCGGGGCGTTCTGGTAGATGGGGTGGTCATACTGTCGGGGGAACAGGGCGGTCTCGGTAAGGGCGAAACGCTCGTCCCAGTCGATTCGGTGATATTCGTAAGGCGACGACTTTACCGTTGCTATCAGGGTTGGCCGTCCGTTGTTGTTCAGATCGAACGGTTCTGAAAACTCCAGACTGCCCTCGAGCGTGCGCACGGTGCGGCGGAACGTGCCGTCGCCGTTGTTACGGAAGAAGGCCAAATAGGCGTAGTTCTCGTTGCGCGGCGTGTCTATGCAGAGCAGGATGTCGGTCTTTCCGTCGCCGTCGAGGTCGCGGCAGTGCATGGCCGAGATGTTCCCGTTCTCGATGAGTTGCGTCATGTCGAAGCCGGTGCCGTTGCTCATGTACAGCAGCACCTGCTTGTTGGGACTGTCGAAGATGACGAGGTCGGGTATGCCGTCGCCGTTGAGGTCGGAGTGTGTCACCGTGCCTGCGAACGCTGCGGCGTAGTATCGTCCGTCGGGCAGCGACATGAACGAGTGCCCGTTCTCGTCGATGAGGTCGGGATAGCCGTCGAGATTGATGTCGGCTATGGTCAGTGTCGAGCCTTTGCCAGCCACATCGCTGCCCTTGCCTCCGCTCATGCCGCTCATGTTGATGTAGCTTGTCTTGAACGAACCGTTGCCGCCGGTGCTGAATATGGCATCGTTTATTTCCGCAGCGTCGGTGACCACGTTAAGCGGTTTGCGCATGAACGTGCCGTCGGCCATTTGTATGAACGTCACCGGAGTATGGC
>ENA-OYXX01000253-OYXX01000253.1-human-gut-metagenome-genome-assembly--contig:-NODE-253-length-26050-cov-7.958915_pt1 | contig 26050 bp, 16 predicted proteins | sample MGYA00243976_ERZ653434 | MGnify/ENA primary metagenome ERZ653434 (study PRJEB26926, sample SAMN06165112) | human gut metagenome | biome: ENVO:00009003; feature: ENVO:2100002; material: ENVO:00002003...
TCTACACGTAAGGAGTCGTCGGCAGCGTCAGATGTGTATAAGAGACAGCCTTGAAACAGGCCGGAACATGCCGGATGATAAAGTAATATAAGTTATATTACCGAGCAATATAAACTATATTACAGAGTAATATGAGCTATATTACTTTTTCGTTCGGTGGGTTAGGGGATTGTGTAAAGGGTGTTTCGGCGCTGTTGGTTGGGCTTGAATCCGGCGTCGCCCAATAATAAAAAATGAGGAAACCTTGCCATGATATGCAGGAATTTCCTCATTAAATTATGTATAGTCGTTTTTAATCTGCGTTTTAGCAGATCTTGCGTGAGCCGTCACCGATGACAACATCATAAACTTTCGGCTCGTGTCCGTACTTGGCGTTGAACTTGGCCTTGGCATCAGCGATGAACTTGTCGTATAGCTCGTCCTTTACGAGGTTGATGGTGCAGCCGCCGAAGCCGCCACCCATGATGCGGCTACCGGTTACGCCGTTCTCCTTGGCGATGTCGTTGAGGAAGTCGAGTTCCTCGCAGGAAACCTCATAATCCTTCGACAGACCGTAGTGTGTCTCGTACATTTTTTGGCCAACAGTCTCGTAGTCGCCGGCGTTCAGAGCGTCGCACACAGCAAGTACGCGGTCTTTCTCTCCGAGTACGAACTTGGCACGGCTGTAATCCTCTTCGCCAACTTCAGCCTTAACTTCCTCAAGCTGCTCCCATGTGCAGTCGCGCAGAGTCTCAAACTTGCCTTCCGGATGCTTGGCGGCGATGTGCTTGACAACGTTCTCGCAGCTGTTGCGGCGGTCGTTGTAGGGAGAACCTGCCAGTTCGTGCTTAACGACAGAGTCGAGCAGGACAAGCTTGTAGCCAACCGGGTTGAAGGGGAAATACTCGAACTCACGGCTGCGGCAGTCGAGGCGCATCAGGCATCCTGCCTTGCCGAATACACTGGCAAACTGGTCCATGATTCCGCAGTTTACGCCGCAGTAGTTGTGTTCTGTTGCCTGTCCGGCCAAAACCATGTCCCACTTGCTCACCTTGTTTTCGCCGAAGAGGTCGTTCAGGCCGCAGGCGAAGCAGCTTTCCATGGCTGCCGATGAAGACATACCGGCTCCAAGGGGTACATCGCCGGCGAAAGCAATGTTGAATCCTTTAACGGGTACACCCAGTTTCTTCATCTCGAGGCTGATGCCGTAGATGTAGCGTGCCCAGCTTGCCTTGGGACCTGCAGGGTCGTTGAGGTCGAAGTCAACACGGTCTTTCAGGTCGATAGAGTATGCGCGTACGGTGCTTTCAGTGCCGTTTGGGCGCATTTCTGCCATGATGCCCTTGTCCACAGCTCCGGGGAAAACAAATCCTCCGTTATAATCGGTGTGCTCACCAATCAGATTAATACGTCCGGGAGAGGCGTAGATATTGCCTTCCTTGCCATCAAAGTGCTTGATGAAGCGGCTTCTTACAAATTCTATATCCATAATCTTATTCTTATTATAATGTTAATAAATGATATTTCTGTTTTTAGTCTACAGGAATGTCCTTGTTGACATTCTTGCTGCCGATGGCACTGTAGAAGAGTATGTAAGCTATCATGCCGATAACGAGCCAGTAGCTTGCAATTTCACCTGCCGATTTGGCTATGCTGTCCTGAATGAGAGGCATGACGCCACCTCCTACAACCATTGTCATGAAGAGACCAGAAGCGGGGGCCGTGTATTTGCCGAGACCCTCTACTGCGAGATTGAAAATTCCACCCCACATGATTGACGTGCAAAGTCCGCACAGTGCTATAAGCACGCACTTGGTCGGTATGGCGCACTCAACATCAATGAACGGAACGCTCATGGTGTTTGTCTCGGGCAGGAAGATGGCTGTCAGGAGCAATATGATGGCAACAGACGATACTGTGGTCATCTGAATTTTGGTAGATACCTTACCGCTGATGAAGCTGCTGATGAAACGGCCGCACATCATGAGGAACCAATAGGCGGCGGCAAAACTACCACCCACGGCGGCTGCACCTTCAAAACTCATATTTGAAATGTAGAAATTCAACTGTGCGGGAATACCTATCTCAACACCTACATAGAAGAATATTGCGATTACGCCGAGTACGCAGTGACGGAATTTGAGCGGGCTTGTTATGCTTACTTTTTCCTTTATCTCAGCCTGGGGTTCGGGAATATGAACTTTGGCAATGATGAAGAATGATATTGCGAACACTGCCATACCTACAAAGAGCAGGGGAGACACGTCACTCATGCTTGTGTTTTTGGTCACCGTGCCAATCAGAACGCCGGTGAGAAGCGGGGTGAGTGTTCCGGTGAGGGAGTTGAGTGTACCACCAATCTGAATGAACTGGTTGCCACGGTTGCCGCCTCCGCCAAGGATGTTAAGCATAGGATTAACCACGGTGTTGAGCATACATACGCAGAAACCGCAGATGAAAGCACCGAGAAGATAAATGACGAGATTGAGGGCTACCACCTGACCGTCATACGTGAAAGCTTTGATGTCGGCACCGAAAATGCTTGAAAGATATTGGATTGCCAGACCAATAACACCTACTGCCAAAGCGATGAGGGCGGTCTTCTTGTAGCCGTACTTTACAAGCATGTTGCCGGCCGGTATACCCATGAACAGGTAAGCCGCAAAGTTCATCATGTTACCCATCATTCCGGCCCAGGGATATGTGAATCCCCAGATATTGCCGAAAGGAGCTCCCATGTTTGTAACGAAAGAAATCATCGCGAAGATGAAGCACATAGTAATGATGGCAACAATGTTGCTGCCCTGGTTCTTTTTTAAATCAGACATTTTTATTGTTCTTGTTTTATAAAATATGAAAGTTGATTAGATATGTTTCGTATTTAGTACAATAACTACGGCCTCTCCATCCTGAAAGAGAGGCCATAGGTATATGTTGGAGTCGGGGTTATACGGTTCCGAACTTGTAAATTGTCTTTTGCTTGTATTGTCTTCCCGGTTCCAATACTACAGACGGGAAGTATGGATGATTCGGAGTGTCGGGGAAGTGCTGACATTCGAAGCAGATACCTGAACGGCGGGGGAATGTGGCTCCATGCTGTCCGGAATATCCGTCGGCCCAGTTGTCTGTATATACCTGAACACCCGGTTCGGTGGTGTACACTTCCATGGTGCGTCCGCTTACCGGTTCCGTTATCTTGGCGGCGTAGCTCAGTTCGCCTTCTTCCTTCTTGTTGAGAATGAAGCAATGGTCGTAGCCGGCTCCATTCTTTATCTGCTCGTTATCAGCATCAATGTCGCGGCCGATCTCTTTCGGTGTGCGGAAATCAAACGGCGTGTCCTTAACGAAACGAATCTCACCTGTAGGTATTGATGTTTCGTCAATGGGAAGATAATAGTCGGCGTTGATTTCGCAAACGAGATTGTCAATGGTCGGTGTCGGGTTTGCGATTCCGGCAAGGCTGAAGAAACCGTGGTGTGTGAGGTTAAGAATGGTCTTTTTGTTGGTTGTGGCGAGATATTCGATAACAAGTTCGTTGGCATCGGTGAACGTATATTCCACTGTTACTCTCAATTCTCCTGTGAACCCCTCTTCGCCGTATGCCGAAATGTAGTTGAGGGCGAGTGAACGTGGCCCCATCTGGCGTGCATCCCAAACGCGTGCGTGATAGCCTGTCGGTCCGCCATGAAGGTGGTTCGGTCCGTTGTTGATGGCCAACTGATACTCTTTCTTGTTAAGAGTGAACTGTCCGCGGCAAATTCTGTTGCCGTAGCGACCGATGAGTGTCGAGAGGAAAGGCTCCGGACTGTTGATGACGTCCTGAATGTTGTCGTGCCCCTGGATGACATTGGCCGGCTTGCCGTTTTTGTCAGGAACCATGATGGCAACGATAGCTCCGCCATAGTTTGTTATGGCCACTTCGAATCCTTTCCTGTTCTTCAGTATGTAAAGATCGGTCTTTTTACCGTTTATAGTGGTCTGAAAATCTTTTCGATTCAGACCACATAAATTTGTATTTTCCGCTGTGTTCGTCATAAATCCGTTGTTTTTAGTTATTGATTATATTGTTGCAAAGTAACCTAAAAAAAACGAAAATAGCGAACGAAACGTGAAAAAAAACACTTTTGATAATGTTAAAAACACCTAAATGCACTCTCTTAGGAAGTCTGCTATTATATAACAGCTCCCTCCGACGAATATAAAATCGTTTTCCGCAGCGTTCCGGAGAGCGTTTTCGTATGCCTCTTTTACGGTGTGGTGACATGTGCCGGTAAGCCCGTGTCTTGCCGCCTTCTTCATCATTTCCGATTCTGGCATGGCCCGTTTGCTTTCCGGTCTTGTGAAATGGTAACAGGCATCTTTGGGTAACAGGTCGAGAACGCTGTCAATGTCTTTGTCGCCGACCATGCCGAAAACGATATGTTTTTTGCGGCACGGTATGGCTGCAATCTGCCGTCCGAGCCATTCCCATCCTCCGACGTTGTGTCCGGCATCGCATATCACGAGCGGTTTGTCTTTCACCTTCTGCCATCGGCCGGAGAAGCCCGTAAGGCGCGTCACATCGGCAAAGGCTGTTTTGATGATTTTTGTGACGGTGTCGTTGTCGCCGTTGATGACGCCCTGCTCTATGAGTATTTTCACGGCGTGCATTATTGTATTCGTGTTTTTGGTCTGATACGACCCACCCAGTTCTCCATAAACGCTTCCGTAGTGTACAGTCTCGTATGTAATCCCTCCGTCTTCAGCCGGTGTGCATGTAATAACCTCCGGCCTGTCTTCGGCAAAGACGATGGGTGAGCCCGTCTCTTCTGCCTTGCCGAGGAATACCGGACGCGTCTCACAGGTGGCTTCCCCTACGACCACCGGTATACCTTGCTTTATTATACCGGCTTTTTCCGATGCTATTTTTGCAGGCGTATCACCTAAAAATTGGGTATGGTCGAGACTTATGTTTGTTATCACCGACAGGGTAGGGGTGATGATGTTCGTGCAATCAAGACGTCCGCCGAGTCCCACTTCAATCACTGCAACATCCACCTGCATGTCACTGAAATACTTGAAGGCCAAGGCTGTGGTCACTTCAAAGAATGAAGGATGCAGCGGTTCGAAGAAACCGCGTTCCTCTTCAACGAAGTCGATGACATATTTTTCACTGATTTCCCGGCCGTTGATGCGTATCCGTTCGCGGAAGTCAACAAGATGCGGCGATGTATACAGTCCCACTTTATATCCGCATGTCTGAAGGATGGCCGCAATGGTATGGGCGCACGAGCCTTTGCCGTTGGTGCCGGCCACATGTATGGTACGGTAGTTGCGGTGCGGGTGTCCGAAGTGTTCGTCCAGTGCGAGAGTGTTGCTTAACCCCTCTTTATATCCCGCTGCTCCCTGTCTTTCAAACATCGGCATCTGATTGAACAGATATTCGGTTGTTTCGTTGTATGTCATCTTGTTGTGTGTTATGATAACGTATATATATTAATGTGTGATTGGTGATGCGCAAAAAGCGCAAAGACGTAAGGCTTGTGAAAGGCTTGCCGGCTCTTTCGGCCTGTGGGTCTTTGCGCTTTTCTGTCGCTGTGAGTTGTGTTTCTTATTTAGAAGAAATATTGTTCTCCGTTCAGTTGAAATAGTTCTTGAACCGCTCGAATATGGAGCGCTTTGTCGAAGAGTCACCCTTGAAGTTGTCGCTGTTGCGGAACTTCATGAGAGCTTCCTTTTCGTCGCGGTTCAGTGTCTTCGGCACATATACGCTGATGTTCACCACCAGATCACCTGTGCCGCGGCCGTATCCCTGAACCGCAGGCAGACCTTTGCCACGCAGACGCAGTGTCTTGCCGGGTTGGGTGCCGCTTTCTATTTTCGCTTTCAGCTTTGTCCCTTCAATAGTGGGTATTTCCACTTCGCCGCCAAGAGCTGCCGTGGGGAAGTCGAGCAGCAGATTGTATATAATGTCATTGCCATCGCGGACAAAAGTTTCGTTTTCCTCTTCGGAAATGAATACCTGTATGTCACCGTTGATGCCGTTACGCTGTCCGGCATTACCTTTGCCGGGTACGTTCACTATCATTCCTTCGGCAACCCCGGCGGGAATCTTTATCTCCACCAGTTCTTCGCCTTTTTCTATTCCCGTACCGCCGCAAACGTGGCATTTGTTCTTTATCACTGTACCTTCTCCGCCACAGGTGGGGCAAACGCCCTGAGTCTGCATCATGCCGAAGATGCTCTGTGTGGTGTGTGTTACTACACCAGAGCCGTGACATGTGGGGCAGGTTTCCGTGCCGCTGCCTGCTTCGGCACCACTACCGTGACAGTGGGAGCAGGTTATGTCCTTGCGCACCTTGAACTTCTTGGTCACGCCGTTGGCAACTTCATTTAACGACAGCTTTACCTTCAGGCGGAGATCGCTGCCGCGGTGTTGCTGCTGACGGCGGTAACCGCCACCACCGGCACGTCCGCCGAAGATGTCACCGAACATGGAGAATATGTCATCCATGTCCATACCGCCACCGAAACCGCCGAAACCACCGAATCCTCCGGCACCGGCAGGCCCGTTGAATCCGAACTGGTCGTATTGCTGGCGTTTCTGCGCGTCATGCAACACGTCGTAAGCCTCGGCGGCCTCCTTGAATTTTTCTTCGGCCTCCTTGTTGCCGGGGTTACGGTCGGGGTGATATTTGATGGCGATTTTTCGGTACGCCTTCTTTATCTCGTCTTCTGAAGCGTTTTTGTCTACGCCCAGCACTTCATAGTAGTCTCTCTTTGCCATTTTGCTATTGTCCTACTGCCACTTTGGCGTGACGTATTACTTTATCGTTCAGCTTATATCCTGTCTGTACACAGTCGAGCACTTTGCCTTTCTTGTCATCGCCCATGCCCGGCACCATGGCTATTGCCTCATGCACGTCGGTGTTGAAGTCGGCGTCGGCAGTCTCTATTATGCTCACTCCCAGTCCTTCGAGTGTCTTTTGGAGCTTTGCGAATATCAGTTCGATGCCTTCACGCAGCACCTGCGGGTCATCGGTCTTTTTGCCGTTGGCGATGGCACGTTCCATGTCATCGAGTACGGGCAGTATTGCGGTGATGGCTTTCTCCCCTCCGTTGAGTATCAGTTCTGTCTTTTCTTTGAGTGTACGTTTGCGGTAGTTGTCAAATTCAGCCACAGTGCGCAGATATTTGTCTTTCAACTCTTCTATCTGCTCGTTGGCAACGGTCAGCGGGTCTTTCTCTTCTTCCTGCTCTTTATCCGTGCTTTCTTCCGCTGTATTTTCTGTATCCTCCGTTTCTGTATTCTCTGCGGCGTTTTCTGCCACGGGCTTCTCTTTTTCGAGTGTTTCCTCGTCAGTGATGTTTATCTTTTCTTCCATTGTTGTTCCGTTGTTTATGGTTTTCTGAATAAGGTATAGCAAAAAATGTGCCACTAAATTATATCGAGTACATCTTTGCCTTCTGCTCCTTTATGGCCTCGTCGTAAATGTACTGGTCGTACTCCATCAGTTTGTCGATGGTGCCGCTGGGCGTCAGTTCAATTATGCGGTCGGCCACGGTCTGTATGAATTCGTGGTCGTGACTGGCAAAGAGGATATTGCCTTTGAATCCTACCAGATTGTTGTTGAAGGCCTGGATGCTTTCGAGGTCGAGGTGGTTGGTCGGAGTGTCGAGGATGAGACAGTTGGCGTTTTTCATCTGCATGCGTGCAATCATGCAGCGCATTTTCTCGCCTCCGCTCAATACGTTAACCTTCTTCTGCACGTCCTCGTCCTTGAAGAGCATACGTCCGAGGAAGCTCTTCATCTGCACTTCGTTGCCCTTGCCGAACTGGCTCAGCCAGTCTACGAGGTTGAGATCGCTGTTAAAGAATTCAGTATTGTCAAGCGGCAGATATGCCGTTGTTATTGTCACTCCCCACTTGTATTCGCCCGCATCGGCCTTTCGGTTGCCGTTGATTATCTCGAAGAGGGCGGTCATGGCTTTGGGGTTGTGGCTCAGGAACACCGTCTTCTGACCTTTTTCTATGGTGAAGTTCACGTGGTCGAAGAGCACTGTTCCATCGGTGTCTACGGCTTTAAGGCCTTCCACCTCGAGAATCTGTGTGCCCGGTTCGCGCTCCATCTGGAAGATAATGCCCGGATACTTGCGCGATGACGGACGAATCTCCTCCACGTTCAGCTTTTCGAGCATCTTCTTGCGGCTCGTGGTCTGCTTGCTCTTGGCAACGTTGGCTGAGAAACGGCGGATGAACTCCTCCAGTTCCTTGCGTTTCTCCTCAGCGCGCTGACGCTGGTTCTGTGCCTGACGCAGGGCGAGCTGCGAACTCTCGTACCAGAACGAGTAGTTGCCGGAGAATACCGTAACCTTTCCGAAGTCGATGTCTACAGTCTGTGTGCTCACTGCGTCGAGGAAGTGGCGGTCGTGGCTTACCACGAGCACTGTTTGCTCCAGATTGCTCAGATATTCCTCCAGCCACATCACCGTGTCGAGGTCGAGGTCGTTGGTGGGCTCGTCAAGCAACAGGTTGTCGGGATGGCCGAACAGGGCCTTTGCCAGCATCACGCGCACCTTCTCGTTGTTTGACAGTTCGCTCATCATCTTGTCGTGCGTGCCGTCCTTGATACCGAGGTTGGTCAGCATCTGGTCGGCGTCGCTTTCGGCGTTCCATCCGTCCATCTGTGCAAATTTGTCTTCCAGCTCAGCCACACGTATTCCGTCTTCTTCGTTGAAGTCGGGTTTCATATACAGAGCCTCACGCTCTTTCATGTTCTTCCACAGTGGCTCATGTCCCATGAGCACGGTGTCGCGCACACTGTATTCGTCGTATTTGAAGTGGTCCTGCTCCAACACCGAAAGACGTTCTCCCGGTCCCATCTCCACCGAGCCCTTATTGGGTTCGAGACTGCCGCTGATGGCACGGAGCAGTGTGGATTTGCCGGCACCGTTGGCACCGATAATTCCATAGATATTACCGCTGGTGAACTTAAGATTCACGTCTTTGTATAAGACTTTCTTTCCGAATTGAATAGCAAGATTTGTTACTGTTATCATCCTTTTATACCTTATATATAATTATTTGCGGCTGCAAAGTTACTCAAAATCATTGTAATAAACGAATAAAATCGTGATAATGAATCTTTTCGTGTTCCTTGTACGTGGCTTCACGTGGTGCGTGGCTCTTTCTCTTTCAGTTTCTTCATGCGCCTTATCGCATCGAAGGCATCGGGATATAGTCTTACGGCTTTCTCATAATTGCGGATGGCGGCTTCCGGCATGTGTTCCCGTTCACATTCCTTGCCAAGCAGAGTGTATTCGGCTGCCAGTTCCTTCAGAAAGGCATCTTTGCCGCGCAGCTCATCGACAAGCTGTTCCTTCTCGGCTTTCAACTTGTTTATTATTCCCAACTTGCGGCGTATCAGGCGTTTTGCCGCGGGCTTCTCTATGTCGTAGCGGCTGTGTATGGCTTTGAAGAAACTGTCAATGAAGGCATCGAAGTCCTGACGTTCGAAAGCGGCGATGGCATCGCGGTATTGGCGGTCGGCCTTGTCTTCTGTCAGTGCCCGGTCGAAGATGGTGCGGTTGTTGTATTGGCGGGCGAAATTCACCACTTCTGTCTTGACGAAGATATCCGACGGACGGATAATGTTTCTCAGACTGATGCCCTCGAGCGATGTGCAGCGGCTCAGAGCCACGTAAGTCTGGCCTCCGGCGAAAGCACCTCCGGTGAAATCGATGTTTACCCGGCGGAATGTCAGTCCCTGACTCTTGTGCACCGTTATGGCCCATGCCAACTGTATGGGAAACTGAATGTACACACCGAGCTGTTCCTCTTCCACCTTCTGCTCTTTTTCGTTGAAGGTGTAACGCGTGTTCTCCCATAGTGCACGTTCCACGTCGTACTCGTTGCCGTCTTCCGTCACCACGCTTATCAGTCCTTCCTTTTCGTCAATACCGCTTATCACTCCGAGTGTACCGTTCACCCACCGCTTGTCCTTGTCGTTCTTTATGAATATCACCTGTGCGCCGGGTTTTACTTGCAGTTCGATGGGAGTGGGGAGGGACGAGGCCGGAAATTCACCCTTTATTTCTCCGGTGAATGTTACGGGACAGCCCGGCAGACCGTTCAGACCCTTCTCGTTGATGTATTCCACGGTGCTGCGGTGTGATGCGAGGGTTATGATCAGGTCGTTGTCGTGTCCCGTCAGAGTGGCGCCGAGACGTGAGTTGAGTGCGTTCAAATCGGCCTGTGTGGCTGAATTGTCGCGTATGCGGTCGAGTATTCCTATGAATTTGCCGTCGTTCTGGCGGTACACCTTGCGTAGTTCTATACATACGGGCTGTGTCTCGCGGAACACCCTTGCCGCGAAGAAATAGGCCGATGCGTAGAACGGTTGGAGCAGGCGGCGGTCATCTTCCTTAACAACCGGTTCAAGCTGGAATATGTCGCCCACAAGCAGCATCTGCTTTCCGCCGAACGGTTCGCGCATGTTGCGGCAGTATATGCGCAGCACCTTGTCGATGAAATCTATGATGTCGGCCCTCACCATGCTGATTTCGTCGATTATTATCAGTTCGATCTCGCGCAGCAGCTTGCAGTGGTCACCGCCGTATTTCAAGGTCTTGCGGATATTGCGTGCGTTGTATTTGCTGTCGTTGGGCAGCAGGGGGTGAAAAGGCAGTCGGAAGAAACTGTGCAGCGTGCTGCCGCCGGCATTGATGGCGGCAATGCCGGTGGGAGCCAGCACCACATGTTTCTTCTTGGTGTTGGCCGCAACATATCGTAGGAAAGTAGATTTTCCCGTGCCTGCTTTTCCCGTGAGAAAGAGCGAGCGGCGGGTATTGTTGATTATCTGCAGTGCGTCCTGCCATTCCTTGTTGTTCAAATCCAGTTCCATCAGTTCCTTTTCGTCTTGTTTGCGGTGGATGATTTTATATGTATCCGGTTTAATGCAAAAATAATGCTTTTATTCCAATCCCGCAAATTTTTACGAAGGGAGTTTAGAAATTAAGGAGTTAAGGAGTTAAAGGGAGTTAAGGAGTTAAGCCAATAGCTTTATGAGCAAAAACTATTGCCGGGACATTTGGCTTAACTCCTTAACTCCCTTTAACTCCTTAACTCCTAAAAATCTCCTTACCTTAGTTGATAAGGAAAATCTTCTCCTTGCCGTTGTATGAGCACTTCACTGTGGCGCGTCCTTCAACGATGGGGCTAACCACTGTCTTCACCGACGGGTCGGATGCCGTTACTGTAATCTTTGAACCGCCTGTAAGCGGGGCATATACCTGATAGCGGATGGCGTCAGTCAGTCCGTTGGCGTTGCTTGTGCGGATAGGCGTTGACGGGATGTTCAGCTTCTTGCCGTCGGCCATGATGGTGACAGTGGGCACAACCGGACGTTTGAACGGTGTGCCGTTCTTGGAGAATCCTATGCCGTGCAGGTCGAACAATCCTACGGGACGTACAGGCATGTCGGCACGTTGGCGGGCGTTTCCGGCTGCCGGCTGCGGCTGTTTCACCTCCGGACCCTCTGCCACGAGATAGATGGCATGCTTGCCTTTCAGCCCCTCGACTTCGGGAACCGTTACGCTGCATACAGTGCGCTCCTTGCCGGCATTGGCCGGAACGTTGATAACGGCAATCTCGCGTCCGTTCCATGTGCTGTTGGCGTATGGACCGTCGAGCATCACGTGAATCTTGAAAGCACCGTTGCCGCCGGGTGTCAGGTCGAGTGAGAGAGTTGTGCCGTCACCCTTTTCCGTACCGGCAAAAGCCTTCACACCCTTCGTGTCCTTATCCAGTCCGCCGAAACCGAAATACTTGAATCCGATGATTCCGCGGTTCTTTATCCCTGCCAGGTCCATTCCGTCGTTCCATACATCGTGGTTGTCCTGCATCCACTCGTTGCCGGTCATGTAGCATGCCAGTCCGGCGGAGTAATAGCTGTATGGCGGAAGTCCGAATATCTGGAAGCCCTCGCTGGTTACTTCCGCGCCGGTATATACCGTGCCGTCCGAGGCCGAGGCTTTCCATTCGTTGTTTTTTGTGTACGGGTCGTATGCCGTGATGCGCACCATGCCGCCGTCGGCCACTTTCTTCTTGTCCCATGTAATCTTTACCGGAGCCACCATTGCCTGACGGGCGTTGCCGAAACCGCGCGGCGGGCGGTGGTAGAACACATACCACTGACCGTTGATTTCCTGCAGTGAGCCGTGGGTGTTGTGGGCACCATTGGTGGTGGTGAGATGCGTTCCGTCTTCATTGGGCACCACACCGCGGGAGTCTACCAGTACACCGCCGGAGCGCCACGGACCCAGCGGGGAGTCACCGAAGGCATAGCGCAGGGCAGAGTTGGTGGAGCCAAGTCCGTAGTCAGGGCCGCTGTACCCCGAGAACACCATTACATACTTGTTTCCTACCTGACGGATGGACGAAGCCTCGAAGAAGTTGAAGTCGCCGGGATTCTGATCCTTGTACAGTGCCGGATAGGTGGTGCCTTTCGGGTCGCGTATTTCGCCGTAGCGTTCGCTGGCGGGAATGAAGTAGTCGTGCACTTCCGTGCCCGGACGCACGGCGTACATGTTGTCCGGGTCAAGCTCGTAGGCCGTGCTGTGACGGAAGCCGTAGAATACGTACGCGCGGAAACCGCGGTCGTAATCCTTGTCGCGCTTGTCGGTGATGTTCTCGATGAACACCGACGGGTCGAAGTCAATGAGCGAGCCGGGGAGACACTGGCGTCCGTCGGGCGTTAGGTTGACAGGCGTGAAGGGTCCGTCGGGGCGGTCGCTTTTGCACACCATGGCCACACGGCGCCATCCGCGAGAGTGGGGATAGAGATAGTATGTCTTCTTTCCGGTCTTGCGGTCTTTCACCTCCACGAGGTCGGGAGCAAACATGGTGTCCCATTGTCCGTCTACAAACCATGTGAAGATGGGACCTTCGTCGCGCCATTGGCTGAGGTCTTCAACCGGTGCCGACCACATGCGGATGTCATTTCCGCAATAGGCCGAATAGGTTACGTCGTGCGAGCCTATGATGTAGGCGCGGTACTTGCCCGGTTGGTCAGGGTCTTCAAACACGCGCGGTTCGCCGTCGGGCAGGTGCTCCCACAGTGGCAGATAAGGGTTTTGGGCATTGCCGGCAGCAGCCGACAACAAGGCCCAGAGCATCAAAAAGATTTTCTTCATTGTTCTTGTCGTTATTTTGTAAGTTCTTTATTGTACGTTGTCATCGGCATATCACCTTCTTTGTCTTTCCTCCGCGTAGCTGCAAGATGTTGAGTCCCTTTTGCAGTCCGGAACGTTTCACACCGTCAATGCCGTATATTCCGATAATGTCTTCTCCGTTTCCGGCGACAATGCTGCCGATGCCGGCAATGGCGCAGTCCGACAACTTGCACTCCAGAAGCAGGAACTCGCTGAATCCGGATTCGGCGTTGGTGAAGCTGATGATGTAGTTTCCGGCTTTCGTGATGTTCACGTCAAGTTCGTGGCACACGGCGGAGCTGACGTCAGACGAACTGCTGCCGTTGGCGTTGGGGGCAGCTCTGCGGGTCGGCGAAGAAACCACGGCTTTGCCCGTCTCGTCAAGCACGGCCACCTTGTAGTTCGGTTCACCCTTCCATGCCGCAACGGCATACTTCAGCTTGTATGCTCCCGGCGCGAGCGTGAGGCGGTAACCGTCCAGGCGTCCGTATTCGGCGTTATTCTCGCGCCAGTACAGTGCCTTGCCCTGATAGCCGTTGAATCCGGCGAAGGTGCGTGCCCCCTGTCCGTAAGTGTTGGGATATTCGTGCACATCGTCACCGCCCTGTACCGCACGCCAGCCTTCGGGCATGGCTCCGCTGCCGGTTTTGGTGAAGTCGAGCTTGTATACCAGTGCCGCTTCGGCGAATAATGGGCGCAGTGTCACGTTGTCGTCGGGCATTACAAAAGTAAGGTCGTCGCCTATTGTCACGTTGCCGTGTATTACCTCCCAGCCGACGAGTGCATACCCATCTTCCGGTTCGGCCGTAAGCGATACGGTGGTGCCTTCGGCGGCAGTGCCGGTGTTGGCTGTAACGCGGCCGTGGTCAACGTCGCGTATCGTCACAAGAAACTCTTCGGCTTCCGTTCCTTCGGGTGCATACACTATCTGGTCTATCATCATGTCGGCCCCGTCGGTGTTTGTCAGTGTGAGACTGTTGGTGCCGGCAGTGGCAGTGGCGGTGAATGTCACTTTGTTCCATTGGTTGGTTTCTGTCTTGTCGCACTGCAGCGTATATTCCTTCCCGCCCATGACGGCTTTCAGCCGGCCGGCTTTCGACGGCGAACTGTACCTTACCGTAACGTCGTAAGTGCCGGCTTTCAGTTTGTCGGTTGTGTGACGGAGGCTGCCGGCACGGTTGGTTCCCGTCTCAATGAAGCCGTTGCCGCTGAATCCCCTCACATCGGGACGGTTGTAATAGGGCAGCACCACACAGTCCTTTACCGATTTGTAGTCCATGTCCTCCGCTTCTATTATCAGCTCTCCTTCATAGTCGCCGGGCTGCAGGGGAAGACCGGCCGTCAGTGCTTCGGCGGGCAGTGTGTCCGTACTGCGCCCTGTGGCAGTCCCCGCACACTCGATGCTGATGTCCACAGGGCCGTTGTGTTTCACTTCCAGTGTGTACGTACCGGTGGCTTCGTCCCATTTTTCTGTACCGCGTGCAGTGGCCGAAGCGCGTCTTTTCATCGTATATGAAGGCCGTGCCGACGCTCCTTTTATGGTGAGTATGTCTGAAACGTTGGTAGACACGTCGCTGCGGTAGTTGTTCAGATAGCAGTCCAGTCGGCCGGCATACTCGCGTATGATGCCGCTCGACAGCAGGCCGAATGTCAGCTGCAGGCTGTCGCATGTGTTGTATTCCATGGCCAGAGCTGCCGAAGCCGTGGTCTTGCTGTTGAGGTAAGTATAGGGTGTGTAGGCTACAAGCTGGTTCTTGTGGCGGGAGACAAAAAGGTCGCCGGTGCTCATTTCCGGATACATACTGTTGTATTCGGCCACCTTCCGGCTTTCATCCGGCCACCGCTTGGTGCGTTCCGACTTCTTCACAACCGTGGGAATGGTCTTTGCCAGATCGTCATAAAGCTCGATGGCCACGGGAATGGTTCCGTACCGGCCGGTCTTCTTCAGATACCAGAAGTTGTTCATCCACTGCCCGTCATCCTTGTTGAAGGGGTCATCCTGCTTGTATAGCCCGTCGTAGAGAGAGCCCCACGAGGCGTATTTGTCTTCGTCGCTGCCGCTGTTCACGTCGTTGACAACGACAATCTTGGTGCGGCCGACAACCTCCTCGCGCGTTGGAATGTACATCATGCCGTCTATAATCTTGCGGAACATGTCTATCCATGCGTTGTCGAAGCCGGGATAACGACCCCAGTTGCGGCGGGTATACCCGTCGACGGTCGAGTTGCTGAGGTTCTTGAAGTCCTCCGTCCATATCAGTTCCGGACCGTCCCACACGGCTCCGCCGTTGACGCAGGTCTGCTCCATCACGGTGCCTATGCCTGCTGCGGTGGGATATTTGCGGCCGTGGTTCTCGCCGAGGATGGCATCAAGCGCACCGTTCCATCCGCAGTTGTCGTATCGCACGCCGTAGTTTTTGGCCAGTCCGGATATGAACGGAGAGAAGGTTACGCTCTCGTTGTTATAGAAACATGACGATGTGGTGTATTTGTAAAGCCACAAGATTGCTTCGGGGTAGTCTCTGCACGCCTGAAGCAAGTCGCTGTTGCGCTTCATCATGCCCACGGGGTTGAGCCCGTGCGACCAAATGTTGCCGCAGAAGCTGATGGTAAGGAATCCGCCGTAACGGTGTGACATGGGTATCAGCTTCGAGAAAAGTCTGAGCCTGTCGATCTGTGAGCTGGAGCTTTTGTCGCCGGGTTCGTCAAATCCCCAGAACTGTTCGGCGAAGTTCCATCCAAGGAAGTTGGGGTAACGCTTGAAGAAATACTCGAATGTCTCCAGGTCGTCATCCTTTATGTGGGTGTGGCCGCCGCTGGCCGGCTGGCAGGTGAACCACATCTTGTTTGCCTGGCACACCGTGGCCCACGACTTGAACGTGCGCACACCGTTCTGCGGACGCATGTACACGTCCTTGTCTTTGTCGTAGCTGCACGAGAGTGACAGGTTGAGGCATACGTACGGTTTGATGTCGTCGGGAATGAGGTCGATGATCTTTTGCGGGTTGGCCTGATTCCATATATCCACATGTATCAGCCAAAGCGGATGTCTCTCGTCAATCGGGCGGCGTTCCTGTGCCGTTACTGTTTGTGCGGCCAGCGTAAAGGTGGCGAGCAAAACAAACAATTTTAATAGTCTTGTCTTCATATTCTGTAGCATTAATATTTATTGTATGGTCTTATGGATTGCAATGTATGACGAATCAATGCACAAAATTACAATAAATGAGCCGTAGACCCTTCGACGTTTGTTGCATAGGTTTGGTTTTTTGTTTCAACGTCGGCAGGAAAGACGCATAAAAGCCTTTGATGGTATGATTTAAGGGGAATGAACATGAAGTAGGGACATATTCTTGTATTTGTCCGTTTATGGCATATAAATATCCGGACGGACAAATACAAGAATATGTCCCTACATGTGTAATGCTTTGTTATTCTTATTCAGCTTTCTTGTGCGATACGTAGACGCCTACCGCCTCAATGAGGCCTTTGTATTCGTCCTTGTATGCGAGTATGGTTATCTCGTCGCCGTAGTCTACACCGAGTGTTCCGAACTTCTTTCTCTCTCCGTTCCATCCGGTGGTCACGCCATACACGTATACCGAACCGCTCGCGTCGGTGAGGTTGAAGTTACCGTAAGTCACAAGGTCATCCTTGGCTCCCGGCTCGGTCACCTTCTCCACCTTTCCGGTGAGCATGTAATACTTTGTCTTGCTGTTTTCCACATTGCGGAAGTCGGCAGTGCTTATCGGCGTAACGTCGATGTGGCTCTCGTATGTACCGTTCTTCATCTGCGGCGTACCGTTGTGAGACACTTGCGGGCCGTAAATGGTAATCACATCACCTACCTTGAGGCCGAGCGACGCGAACTGTTTCGACTGTCCGTCGGGAGTCAGCGTGCCATAGACAAGTACCTCGCCGGTGGCATCCTTGACGCGGATGTTGCCATACAGGTCATTCTCAATCTTGGTGATTATGCCCTCGATGCGGTATGGTGTCTTGGCATTGTCCGGCAGGGCGCAGAACTCGGCAATGGTCTTGTTCTCTATTCCCTGCTGTATTGTGTATGTCATTGTTGATTTGCCGCTGCCATTGCTTGAACTGAATGTGAGCTGGCAGCTGCGTGCCACCTTAATGTCGGGATTCTCCACGATGTCGAACTTGAACACGGCTGTGTCGGCAGGATTCTGCTCGATCTTTGTCGGAACGCCGGCAACAAATTCCGTTGTCTTGTAGCGTACCCAACTCTGGGCCTCCTGCGGTATGTCAACGTAGGCACCCTTGCCCTTGTAGGCAACCTTCACTTCCAGTTCCTGACCGTCGTTGGGTATGTTGAACTCCGGCGATACAACCTTGATGAGCGACTTCGTCACCTTGATTACAGTCACGTCGACCAGCTCAACCGTTCCGTTGTATGTGGTCTTCGGACCTTCAAGTTCCACCTCGTCACCCACCTCTATGTTGAGGCTGAGGAAGTTCTGCTTGCCGCCGTTGGCGTCGAGGGTTCCGTATATGTACACTTCTCCCGTGCCGTCGTTGAGGTACCAGTTGCCGTAGGTGGTGTTGGCTATCGACGTACACACACCTTTCACGCGGTATGTCTTGCCGTCGGCACCGGCAATCACCTCGGCGCAACTTGCCGATACGGCCTCCATTGTGCCCTGGCGTATCTTGAGGAACTGCGTGCTGTTGCCAATCTTTATCTGCAGTTCATACTCGCGCCCGCCGTCAATGGCACCGGCGTTTATCTTGAGTTCCGTCACGGGGTTCTCGCTTGTGTTGGCCGCGCCAGAAAGCTGCGACAGCGTGAACCATGTAGCCGTGGTCTTGCCGTTCTTGTCCTTTACCGGCTCGCCGTCTTCGGCTATCACCTGCTTGCCGTCTTCATCAACGGCCACGTTCATTACCTTCCACTCGTCGTTGGCCGTTATGCTTACCGTTGTCTCACCTCCTTCTTGCGGTATTGCGGCGTATGTGGTTGACAGGCCGATGTTGCCAAGCTGACCCGCGGGGTCGTTGTCCTCCGAACATCCTGTGAAAAGAATTGCCGAGGCGATGGCTGTGAATAAATATTTCAGTTTCATATCTTATACCTTTCTTTATTAGTTGAATATATATTTTACACCCACAGAGGCATACCAGCACTGTCCGATGGCGTGGTACGGAGTCCATGTCTTCGTGCTGCCGCTGACAGCCGACGGGGTGGAGAAGGTGGCATAACCTTCGGCGTCTGTGCCCTCATACTTCAGTATGCGGCCCTCGTTCAGTTTCGAGTTCATTATCTTGCTCACGCCCCAGCTCGAGTTGAAGAGGTTGAGCACGTTCTTGATGTCGCAGCTCAACTGGAGCTTGTGCGTGGTCTTGCCGAACGAAACCTTGAAGTCGTGCTTGTAGCTCAGGTCCACGCGGTGCACCCACGGAGAGTATACGCTGTAGGCCTCGGCATATTCGCCCTGGTGGTTCTTCAGGTAGCTGTCGCCGTGCACATAGTCCATGAAGCGCTTCTGGTCGTCCTCTGTCTTGAAGCGGAACTCCCTGTCGGCCACCTGCTTGTCGGTGGGTATGTAGAGAGCGTCGTAGTTGTAGCCGTCGCCGTTCATGTCGTTGGCCATCATGTACGAGTAGTTGTAGCCTCCGCGCCAGGTCTCGTAGATTATGCCTACATGGTTGCCGTGCTTGTCGCTGTGTGTGGCCGACACGATGAAGCGGTCGGGTGTCACGTACTGCGAGTTGTGCAGGTTGATGTTGTTCGGGCCGTTCACTGTCGGTACGTAGGTGAAGGCCGACTCGGCGTTTGAGCCGGGCATGCCCGTCAGTTCCTTAGACACGGTGTGCGTGTAGGCTGCCATGAGGCTGAGGGTCTCGATGGGGCGCATGTTGACGGTGACGTTGGCCGACCATCCATAGCCCTTGCTTGTGTTCTCCAGCACGAAGGCCTTCGTGCCCGTGCGGAATGTCTCGGGGAAGAGCGGACGGTTGTCGGCGCCGTTGGGGCGTGCAAAACCTTCCACAGGCATCATGCTCCAGTCGGAGATGGTCACGCCGTTGATGGTCTTGTTGAATATACCCTCGGCAGTCACCGTGAACGGGAACGACACGGGCACCTCATAGTCTACGGCGACAGATGTCTTCCACACCTGCGGCATCTTGAAGTCGGGGTCGACGGCTGCTATGGCGGACGGCACGGCTCCGTCTTCGGGAGAGATGGTGTTGGGGAATCCCATGCCGATGAGCTTGTCTTTGAGGGCGCCGATGGAGGCGTTGCCGTTGGCGTCGACGGTGAGTCCGCCCTTGAACTCGTTCATCACGGCAGCCATGTCAGCATACTGGGCCTTAACATCCGCGGGCAGGCGGTTGTAGTTTGTCGACGGACCGAGCTGTGCCTGATACTGCACCATACCGCCGTTTGTGGGCATGTTGGTGAAGAACACCAGAGGCAGGCGGCCTGCGAAGAGACCCGTTCCTCCGCGCACCTTGAGGCTCTTGTCGCCGAACACGTCGTAGGTGAATCCCACGCGCGGCGAAACCATTACGTTTGCCGACGGCCATTTGCCCGTGTCAATGTGGCGTCCGTTGTAGTCGAGGTCGTAGATGGCCTTGTTGGTCATCAGGTCGCCGTTGTTGAAGAAGAGTCCGTCGAAGCGTATGCCGGCGGTCAGCTTCAGCTTGTCAATGGGGTTCCATTCGTCCTGGGCGTAGATGCTGCCCTGGTTGAACTTCACGCGTGCTGCGGGCGATGTCTCGCCGTCGTATCCGTATGTGAGGCACACCACTTCGGGCACTGCGCCGTTGATGAAGTCGTCGACGCTCTTGTAGCGGTAGTAGCCCGTACCGTTGCGCATGTACTGGTTGTCGGCCATCTGATATTCGTAGCTCAGTCCGGCTGTTATCTTGTGCTGTCCCAGATAGTACGTAACGTCATCCTTTATGTTGAAAATGGTGTTGTGCACGGCGTTGTTGTATGTGAAGAGCTCGTAGCCCAGCGACATGTACTGCGTAGTGGTGTTTGTGCCGTCGTGTATGTCGATGAACGGGAACTCCGATGAGTTTGTGCCGCGCACGTCATCGAGCTTTGAGAATGTGGCGAGCAACTGGTTTGAGAGGTTGTCGCTCAAGCGGCTGTTCAGGTCAAACGAGAAAGAGTGTACCTTGTTTTCCATAGAGTACATCGAGTTGGCAAACGCCATCGAGTAGAGCGATGTACGCGAGTAGGCCGAACGGGGTCCGCCGTCCATCGACGATGCGTTGGGGCCGTTCCATGCCGTGTTGTTGGTGTAGTTGTAGCGCAGTGCCAGACGGTGGTCGTTGGTTATGTTCCAGTCCAGTCGCGCCAGTATCTTGGTGTTGTCCTCGTCAGCCGGGAAATCGTTGTACGAACCGGTGTCATACCCGTACTTCTCGAGGGCGTGGGCCTGTACACGCTGCATGTCGGCCACCGTGGCGTACGACAGATAGCTGTCGGCATCGCCCACACCGTTCTCGGAAGCCCTCCAGCGTACTGCCACGGACGGAGTCTTGCTGTATTCGGCATTGGCGAAGAAGAAGAGCTTGTTCTTTATGATCGGGCCGCCCAGTGTGAATCCGTATGTCGTGGTGCGGTCTTTCTCGCGTGCTCCCGGTATCTGCTCGCCTTCAATGGCATCGCCGCGCATGTTCTCGTTGCGGTGGTAGATGTATGCCGTACCCTTGAAGGTGTTCGTTCCCGACTTGGTTATGGCGTTCACTCCGCCGCCGATGAAGTTGGTCTGGCGCACGTCAAACGGAGAGATTACCACCTGCAGTTCCTCGATGGCATCGAGCGAGATGGGGTTGCCTCCGCCGGGGAGTTTCGATGACAGGCCGAAGTTGTTGTTGAAGTTGGCACCGTCGACGGTGAAGTTGGCTGTACGGCCGTCGGCACCGGCGAAGCTCATGCCGTTTCCGCCGTAGGGTGAGAGGCGTGTCACGTCGGTGATGCTTCTCGTCACGGTGGGCATGTTCATTATCTGCAGGTTGTTGATGTTGGTCGAGGCGCCCGTCTTCTCTATGTTGAGCTTGGTGCCCTTTCCCGTTACAACCACCTCGCCGAGCACCTTTGCGTCTTCGTTCATCGAAGTGCTCAGGTTGTAAGTCTCGCCCAGTTGCAGCGTAACGCCCTTCACGATTTTTGTCTCATAGCCGAGATAGCTGATTCTGACTTCGTAGGGGCCGCCTGAGCGCATACCGAGTATGTTGTACATACCTTTGGTGTTAGTAACTCCCACGTAACGTGTTCCGGAAGCGGTGTGCACGGCCTCGATGGTGGCGCCTATGACGTCTTCGCCATTGGCCGTAATCTTACCTGACATGCCGGATGTAGTTACCTGTGCCACTGCCGACGAAACCATCATCAGCATTGCGGCGAATAGGAAATACAATCTCTTGTACATAAGTAAATTGTTTGATAATTAATGATTTAAATTGAAGAACGGTATACCGCCCTCATTATTATGCCGCAAAATTAACTAAAATTTTTTGTATAAATGTTGCAAATGTATTAAAATTATGGTTTGACGGTTAAAAAAGTATTTTAGGAGTTAATTTTTTTAGGAGTTAAAGGGTTAAGGAGTTAAAGGAGTTAAGGAGTTAAAGGAGTTAAGGAGTTAAAGGGTTAAGGAGTTAAAGAGTTAAAGGGAGTTAAGGAGTTAAGCCAAATGCTCCGGTAATAGTTTATGCTCATAATGCTATTGGCTTAACTCCCTCTAACTGGTTCGTCCGGCATTGGGAGTGGCATGATTTGGGAGTGGCATGATTTGGGGTGGCATGATTTGGGGTGGCATTTCACATACCAAGTATCGGGCTGAAAGCCCAGCAAGCTCATAGCCCGGGGCAGAGCGAAGCGGCACCCCGGGTATATACGGGCGAAGGCAATCGCCCTGAAAGGGCAAAAGCATTAAATATCAATGACTTATATTGTGCATACATGTGCTTTTGCCCTTTCAGGGCGCCGGTGGTGTGCGGTTCATAATATCCCGGGGTGCCGCTTCGCTCTGCCCCGGGCTATGAGCTTGTTGGGCTTTCAGCCCGTTTTCATTTGCTATGCGGTTATATGAAATATCTTCATGCGTCATATTGGCATTATTGTTTTTATTTGTACCTTTGCACCACATATTTTATATATTACGATAAATGAAGTATAATACAGGTAACAAACGTGAGGGCGATTACGATCATCTGACGGTGACGGAGGGTTCTCCGCTGCTCGAGTTCCTGCTTGCCAATGCGAAGGGAAGCCGCACAAAGATAAAGGCCACGCTGCAGGGACGCGGCGTAAAGGTGGACGGTAAGTGTGTTACACAGTTTGACTATATGCTCCGGCCCGGCATGAAGGTGGCGGTGAGCAAGACCAAGAGCAACCAGCAGGGATTCAAGAGCCGTTATGTCAACATTGTGTATGAAGACAGGTGGATAATAGTGGTGGAGAAGAACACCGGCATACTCTCGATGGCGGCGGGCCATTCGTCGCTCAATGTGAAGTCGGTGCTGGACGACTACTTCCACAAGTCGCGGCAGCGTTGCAGGGCGCACGTGGTGCACCGCCTCGACCGCGACACGAGCGGGCTGATGGTGTATGCCAAGGACATCGATACGGAACAGATACTCGAGCACAACTGGCACGACATCGTCTACGACCGCCGCTATGTGGCCGTGGTGAGCGGCGAGGTGGCCGGCGACGGCGGCACGGTGGCCAACTGGCTGAAGGACAACAAGGCTTATGTCACCTATTCGTCTCCGGTGGACAACGGCGGCAAGTACGCCGTGACGCACTACCATGTGCTGGCCCGCACCACCGACCACTCTCTTGTCGAGTTCAAGCTGGAGACGGGGCGCAAGAACCAGATACGCGTGCATACGGCCGACATGGGGCATCCCGTGTGCGGCGATGTGAAGTACGGCAACGGCGACGACCCGCTGCACCGTCTCTGCCTGCACGCCTACATGCTTTGCTTCACACATCCCGTCACCGGCGAGCGCATGGAGTTTGAGACGCCCGTGCCCACGGCTTTCAGAAAGATGTTCAAGTGACGCCTTCAGATAATAATAGTAGTGGACAGGTCTTCATAAATACCTTATAATATGTTTTTGAACACGGAGACACGGAGCCTTTTTAAACGCAAAGACACAAAGGCGCAAAGTTTTTTTTCTGAACACGGAGACACGGAGACACAGAGGGTTATACGCCCCCTCCGTGTCTCTGTGTCTCCGTGTTCAATGTATAAACTAATTGTTGCGACTTACTTATATATATATCAAACCTACCCGTTATGGAAAATAATTTCATTCAGTATATAGCACTTCTGCTGATGGTCATCGTCGGCTTTTTTGTTGTCAAGCGGCTTGCGGGCTGCCTGATACGCACCGTTGTTACTGTAATTCTTGTGGCGGTGCTTGCCTTCCTTTATTACAAGTTCTTCCGTGGAGGCGCTGCCTGAGGCTAAGGGCAGGCTGAGGCGGATGCTCCGGCCTGGGCGCGGGCAGACCCGCGGCCAGACCCGCTCATACGAGCAGCCCGACAGCTACCGTTAGCCCGTAGACGAAGATGTTGCGCGCCGTCTCGCCGAGACATTCGTTCAGCTCCCTGCCGTGGTCTATGCGCACCATCTTGACGTATGTGCGTATGTGCAGCACAAGGAAGAGCAGCGGCAGGAGGAAGGCGGCCGGGTGGCCGTTGGCCCAGAACACCAGCCCCGTCAGGCAGGCCGCAAAGCCGATATACAGATAGGCCAGGGCGGCGGCGCGTGCCCCGAAGCGCACCACGATGGTGTTCTTGCCGCTCCTGCGGTCGTTGTCGCGGTCGCGGAAGTTGTTGACAATGAGCAGACTGTCGATTACGAGTCCGCAGGCTGTCGAGGCGGCCAGCACCTGCCAGCTGCATGTGTGGAGCTGTATGTAGTAAGGCACGCATACGGGCACTATGCCGAAGAACACGACGACAAGCACGTCGCCCAAACCCATCTGTGCCATGTGGGTGGTGTAGAGGAAGCAGAAGACAACGCACACCATGCCCACGAGAATCATTTCAATACCTCCGTAGTATACCAGCGGCAGGCCGGTGAGGCAGGCCAGGCCCGTGGTGAGGGCTATGGCACGCTTCATGGCGCCTGTCGTAACCCATCCCTGCGAGCATGCGCGCAGCGGCCCGAGGCGTGTCGCGGCATTGTCGGCACCTTTCAGGCAGTCGAAGAAATCGTTGATGAAGTTGGCGTCTATCTGCATGATGAAAGCAAAGAGGAAGCACAGTACGGCGGCCGTCACGCTGAAGGTCGCGCCGGGGTGGAGCGGGGTGTCGGTGTAGGCCAGAGCCATTCCTATCATCACCGGCACGGCGGCTCCGGTGAGTGTCTTGGGGCGTGCGGCAAGCAGCCATGCCAAAGGCGAATTTTGCCGTATGTCGGTTTCTTTCATTATTTTTTGTTTTTAACTGCTTGCAAAAGTAAACATAATTGCGTATATTTGCAAAAATATTAATCCATTTGTTCATGATGACAGGCAAAACGGCGAGTCTTGATTTGGTGGAGTATGTCGAAACGGCCATACTTCCACGGTATGCGGCGTTTGACAAGGCGCACAACCTTGCCCATGTTACCAGTGTGATAAGGCGTTCGCTCGACCTTGTGCGCACAACGGGGGCTGACATAAATATGGTTTATGTGACGGCGGCCTACCACGACTTGGGCATGTCGGGGCCGAGGGCCGTGCACCACATTACGGGCGGGCGCATACTTGCCGCCGACGCGCGTCTGCGCAAATGGTTCTCGCCTGAGCAGATCAAGATAATGAAGGAGGCGGTGGAGGACCACCGCGCCTCGGCGTCGCATGCGCCGCGGAGCATCTACGGCAAGATAGTGGCCGAGGCCGACAGGGACATGGAGCCGGAAACGGTGTTCCGCCGCACGGTACAGTTCGGTCTGGCCAACTACCCCGAACTCGACCGTGGGGCGCAGTGGGAGCGTTTCCGCGAGCACATGGACAACAAGTATTCCGTTCATGGCTACATCCGTCTCTGGATTCCCGGTTCCGACAACGAGCGCAAGCTGCGCGAGCTCCGCAGGTGCATAGCCAATCCGGCGGAGCTGAAAAAGGTTTTCGACAGGATATTTGACGAGGAAACCGCTCTTTAATGGTTCATCCGACATTTGGAGTGATGGATAAGGAATATATGTTACACCCCGATATCGTATCAGTGGTAGGGTCATAGTCTTGTCTTTGACCGCATATAATATGAAGTAGGTTGTTTTTGTGTGGCGGGCAAAAACAAGTTCTGCCCCTACAATTGCATGACAGTGCCATTAAGCATTAATATATCACTCGAAATGTCGGATGAACCTCTTTAATCCAACCCATTGGCGAAATTTGTAATGTATTGGTACGCCCCGCAGGGGCAGCGAGCACATAGCCCGGGGCAGAGCGAAGCGGCACCCCGGGGTATTATGTACTGGACACCATCTGCGCCCTGAAAGGGCAAAAGCATCTGTGTGCGCAATGTAAGTAGTTGATATTTAGTGCTTTTGCCCTTTCAGGGCGATTGCTTATGTCCGTGTTATCCCCGGGGTGCCGCTTCGCTCTGCCCCGGGCTATGTGCTCGCTGCCCCTGTGGGGCGTACCAGTACATTTATGAATAATTACGCCAACGGGTTTGGTTGATGCCTCTGCGACCCGGTATCCCCCTTTGGGGGATTATAGGGGGCCGGTTGTGCTTTTTTTGTTTTGTCCTGATAATTCTTAAAATTTAACATTTCTTTTTTCTCGAAATAGAACGGCGGAAAGGGCATTCTTGCCTTATCGACACACCGTTTTTATATCCCGAGTTTGCCTTTAGGGCCTCCTTACACTCCGTTTACGGCGTAGTTGCGTTGCGGTT
>ENA-OYXX01000255-OYXX01000255.1-human-gut-metagenome-genome-assembly--contig:-NODE-255-length-25857-cov-7.323735_pt1 | contig 25857 bp, 23 predicted proteins | sample MGYA00243976_ERZ653434 | MGnify/ENA primary metagenome ERZ653434 (study PRJEB26926, sample SAMN06165112) | human gut metagenome | biome: ENVO:00009003; feature: ENVO:2100002; material: ENVO:00002003...
GTCAGATGTGTAGAAGAGACAGGAGGAATTCAAGATGCACCCCGGGGCCGTATACCTTCTTTATACCCGCACGAAGCACGTTGAGGTAGCGGGCCTGAATCTGTTCGATAAAGAACACGGAGGGCACCAACAGCTTGAGAACGCCGTCGGCGAAGCTCACCGAGGTCATGTCGCGGAACCATGTGTCGAACTGTGCCGCCGTCAGGTTATCCTTGATAAACTGGCGGCAAGCATCCCAAAGCTCGGTGTGTTGCTGACTGGTCGTTGACATATTTGCGATTCTTTTGCGTTTACAAAATTCCGACTTTTTTTTGTAAAAACAAACGTCGGAATATTTGGTTATTTCAAATAAAAGCAGTAATTTTGCAGTCGACTTCCGTTTCGATGTCATACAACCGGAGAAACGGGCGGCAGAAAAGAGGGTCTCGTAGCTTAGCTGAATAGAGCGTCAGATTCCGGTTCTGAAGGTCGTGGGTTTGAATCCCACCGGGATCACCAAATGAGCCATCTTGTTGATAATCGGCAAGATGGCTCATTTCTTTCCTCAAAATTGTCTGAAAATTCAAAATGCAGACAAATTTTTGTCCTCCTAAACCAAGTCCTATCTACGCCGACGCACTTCCCGAAGTCAACGCCATCAGCCGCATCAACAACTTATTAGGATAGTCTTCGGTACATTAGTGGACAAGCGGTCAGTTGCTTTTGTGTCATCTTAATCCCTTGAATAGTTCATGCTTGGTATCACTATTTAGCCTTTATGAAAATTATGGCTCACCTTAATGTTTTGTCACTTTATCAGATTTATATATAGTGATGTTTGCGCACTGACATGTAGATTGCAGAAGATTACGGATGAATGGCTAAAAGTCTATAAGCAGCAATGTGAATATCAATATCGGCTCCATTTGAAAGTATTACCTTTCGTGCAGATTTTTACAATAATCCGACGGTGTCATTCCTGTTTGCTTTTTGAACATCCGGCTGAGATGCTGTGGATATTCGAAGCCCAATCCGTATGCTACCCGTGCAATGCTTTCACCTGTGGCAAGTTCGTTTTTTGCCAGTTGTATTATGTATTGGCGGATATAATTGCTTGCAGTATCACCCGTTGTCTTTTTTATCATATCCCCGAAATAATTCGACGACATGCAAAGTTTGTCGGCGCAATACTGCACCGTCGGCAAGCCGTGTGCCAGTTGCATGTTCCCGTCAAAGTAATTGTGCAACAAACGGTCGAATTTCATCAACATATCCGAATTATCGAGTTTCCGGGTGATGAACTGGCGGTTATAGAAACGCTGGCAGAAGTTCAGGACCAACTCGATATAGCCCACAATGATGGAGTCTTGAAGTTTATCGTGCCTTTTCTGGAGTTCATCCCTTATCTGGCGCATCAGTGATGTCAGGATACCATGTTCTTCGTCGGTCATGTGCAGGGCTTCATTGACACGGTAATCGAAAAAGGAATAATTCTTTATCGCCTTTTCCAACGGGGTGCCGTGCAACAGGTCGGGATGGAACAGCAACGCCCAGCCCGTCAGCATCACCCGTTCGCCGTTGTCCTCTTTTCCGCCGATTTGTCCGGGGGCGACGCAAATGACCGTTCCTTTCTTGTAGTCGTACTTCCCACAACCGTATGCCAGGTCTATTTCCGCTTCGTCATGAAAGAATATGCCATAGATGCTGTAATTGTTCAGGCTATGACGTACAGGAGACACTTCCGCATAGTCAATGACACTGACCAGCGGATGCCTGTCGGTATGCCCCACCCACCGGCTGTAATCGCCCACGTTTCTGACCTTCAGAATTTTGTTCATAGCATCTTATATAACTCTTTTCTTGCGAATGCAAAGATACATTATTTCAATCACATAGCCGAATGTCAGGCATGAAATTCAGTAAAAGTGATACAAGTTACCCACTTATCGTTAAGTCCGCTGTCGTGTAACCCGGTAATTTTGCATCATCAAAAGAACTCAAATGATGAATGAACGAATTGACATTCCAGCGGATTTGTATGAAGATGAAGTCGTGTGCTTCTTTGCAGACCGTTATCATACTTCTACCGAAAATGTGGTGAGATGTTTTCTCGTACAGGACGGGATTTGCCCGGAACAGGAAAATGAACCCATAACTTTCCGGTTGGAAGACAATGAAATGGAGATTATGCGAGGCTTGACTTATGGAGGTCATTCTTAAAAATTACAGGATTTATGGACAGAAGAGATTTTTTGAAAAAGTCATCAATGACCGCCTTATTGGCAGCCGGGGATTGGACGGGATTGTCGAAAGTCTTTGCCCAATCTACGTTGCGGTCTAAAAACGGTTATTCGAACGGGAATAATCCATCGGGGAATATGGAATACAGAAACCTCGGAGGATTGGCCGTATCAGCCATCGGTCTGGGCTGCCTGCCGATGGTAGGCTATTATGGCGGGAAATATGAAAAAAAGGATATGATTGCCCTTATCCGGCGTGCATACGACAAAGGTGTGACCTTTTTCGACACAGCGGAAGTGTACGGGCCTTATACCAGCGAAGAGTGGGTAGGCGAGGCACTGGCTCCGTTCCGTGATAAAGTGAAAATCGGCTCGAAGTTCGGTTTCGGAGTCGAGGAAAGGCAACCGACCGCTCTGAACAGCCGTCCCGACCATATCCGTCGCGCAGTGGAAGGGTCGCTCCGGCGGTTGCGTACAGATCATATTGACCTTTTGTACCAGCACCGTGTCGATCCAAACGTGCCGATGGAAGAAGTTGCCGGAACGGTCAAGGATTTGATGCAGGAGGGAAAGGTATTGCACTGGGGACTGTCGGAAGCCAGCGCACGCTCCATCCGTCGCGCCCATGCCGTATGTCCTTTGTCAGCGGTACAGAGCGAATATGCCATTTGGTGGCGGGAACCGGAAACGAAGATATTTCCGACGCTTGAAGAACTGGGCATCGGTTTCGTTCCCTATTGCCCGTTGGGACGTGCTTTCCTCACTGGCGTAATCAACGAGGACAGCCGCTTCAAACAGGGAGACCGCCGATGGAATCTGCCGCAGTTCACACCCGAAGCCTTGAAACACAATATGCCGCTCGTGGCACTTGTCCGCAAATGGGCGGAGCGCAAAGGCATTACTCCGGCGCAGTTCGCCCTCGTGTGGATGCTTTCGCGCAAGGCGTGGATAGCCCCGATACCCGGAACGACCAATCCCGCCCATCTCGATGATTTTCTCGGTGCGGCAACCGTTCGTCTCACTCCATACGAAATGGAAGAGTTCGACAAGGAATATGCCCGGATAGACCTCATGGGACACCGTGCCGACCCGTTTACCGAAAGCCAAATCGACAAATAAAGAGTATAAATGATGAAAAAATTTTTATTGATTCCGTTTTTATTGTTTGCCGTCTTGTCCATGGCGGCTTGCGGAGGCGGTTCTGACGAGCCGTTCACTCCTGAACAGCCGGAAAATCCGGGCAGCGGTGATGATTCCGATGATAATCCCGACAGGCCTGTTCCCGGTGGGAACGGTCGCTACCTTGTTCTCTATGCTTCCCGCACGAACAATACCGAACGTGTGGCGCAACTGATTCAGACGACACTCGACTGCGACATGCTTGAAGTGGAGCCGGAAACGGCATACGACAATGATTACAACTCCATGTTGGAACGGTCGCAAGAAGAACTGGCTGCCATCCGTCAGGGCAATTATCTGCCTGTCAAAACCTCGATGGAGAGTTTTGACGATTACGACATCGTATTCGTCGGTTATCCAATCTGGTACGGCAGTATGGCGACACCGATGCAAACATTCCTGCATTCCCATGCCTCCAAACTTGCCGGAAAACGAATCGCCCTGTTCGCCACCAGCGGCAGCAGCGGCATTTCCACTTCTGTCAATGAAGCTCGCAGTCTTTGCCCCGATGCAACGATAATTGACCGAACCCTGTTGCTGACCTCCTCGGGTCTTTCGCAAATGGCGACACGTGTCCCGTCATGGCTTGAAGAAATCGGGGCAAACCGGGAAGAAACGGAAAGCCCTGGAGAAACATCCATGAAAGTAAAAATATCGGTCGGCAACCGCACTATTACCGCCACGATGGAGGACAATGCGGCAGGCAGGGACTTCCTCACCCGTCTGCCGTTAGAGGTTACGTTGAACGATTACAACAACACGACCGAAAAAATATTTTATCCCGATCCGGCTCTGACGACCGAAGGAGTGACACGTGGCTGTGCGCCCACGCCCGGCGACATCACGATTTATGTGCCGTGGGGAAACGTGGCGATTTTCTGCAAGAGCTGGTCGCATAGCGATGATCTTATCAAAATAGGCCGTATTGATGGTGACGGTATCGAAGCTCTGAATATCGGAGGAGATATAGCAGTAAAATTCGAAAGACAATAAATATATGACGATAGAAGATTTCAAGACATACGTAAAGACACGGAAGCCTCTTGATACGGAGGAAATCCATCGTTTCATGGACGAGATGAGTAACGAGGCCCGTCGCGTCACGTTCCGCCTGAATACGGCTTATCATACACCGGATGAAGTACGCGGGCTACTGTCCGAATTGTTCGGCTATGAAGTTCCGCAATCGTTACGCGTTTTTCCACCCCTCTATGCGGATTTCGGTAAAAACATCAACGTAGGCGAAAATGTGTTTATCAACGCCTGCTGTCATTTTCAAGACCACGGTGGAGTCATGATAGGCGACGGATGCCAGATAGGTCATAATGTGGTCTTTGCCACGCTCAACCACGGTCTTGCACCAAAAGAACGGAAGTCCACTTATCCTGCACCTATCGTATTGGGCAGGAATGTGTGGGTCGGCTCAAACGCTACCATTCTGCAAGGCGTGGCCATCGGCGACAATGCCGTCATTGCGGCAGGCGCAGTCGTGACGAAAGACGTAGCGGCAGGTACGGTCGTGGGCGGTGTTCCGGCACGGTTCATCAAGAATATAAACAGCAAGTAATAACTTAAAAACAGATTGATATGTTAGGCAATTTCATTTTTCACAATCCCACGAAACTATACTTCGGGGAAAACTCATTGGAGAATCTGAGTAAAGAACTGGGCAAATACGGAGAAAAAGTAATGCTGGTGTACGGCGGCGGTTCCATCCGCAAGAACGGCATTTACGACGCGGTGCTGGCAGAACTGCGCAAAGCAGGCAAACAGACGGTCGAACTGTCGGGCGTCATGCCCAATCCCACCATCGAGAAGGTGATGGAAGGCGTGGCACTCGCCAGGAAAGAAGCGGTAGATTTGATCCTTGCCGTCGGCGGCGGGTCTGTCTGCGACTATTGCAAGGCAGTGGCAGGCTCTGCGTACTGCGAGCAGGACCCGTGGGAGTATTATTTCAACAATTTCGGGGAAATGACCTGCCGTTGGATTCCAGTCGGCTGCGTGCTCACGATGGCGGGAACGGGGTCGGAAATGGACAGCTGTTCCGTCATCTCCAAGCACAGCGAGAACCGGAAGAAGTTCTATTATTTTCGCAATCCGGATTTCTCCATTCTTAACCCCGTTTACACCTATACCGTGCCCAAGCACCATACGGTGGCGGGCATCTACGACATCATGTCGCACATCCTGGAGCAATACCTTTCGGGGACGGACGACAACACGTCCGACTGCATTGCCGAGGGACTGATGCGCTCCCTCATTGTCAGTTCACGGAAAGTGCTCGGCAATCCGGAGGATTACGAGGCACGCAGTAACATCATGTGGACTGCGACATGGGCTTTGAACGGGCTTATCGCCTGCGGTAAACCCACCGACTGGATGGTACACATGCTGGGACAGGCTGTAGCCGCCTATACCGACGCTACCCACGGGCATACGCTTTCTGCTGTCAGCGGGGCTTATTATCGTCTGCTCATCAGCCGCTCAAAGGATGCCGAAAAGAAATTCTGCCGCTTGGCTGAGAATGTATGGGGCGTATCTTCTGACGGCAAGACCGAAAAGGATATTGCTGTTGAAGGACTGCTGAAAATGGAAGAGTGGATGCGTGACTTGGGTCTGGCAATGAATATCACGGCTTGCGGTGCCGATGCGTCGCAACTTGAAGGCATGGCCGATGCATGCCCCATCAACGAAAGCGGCTATGTCGTCCTTACCCGTGAGGATGTAATTGAGGTGTTGCGTCAAAGTCTTTAATACCATTTTGAGGATGAAGGAATTGATATGGGCAATCTTGTTTCTCTCCCTTTTGCTGTCGTGCAATACGCAACCGACAAAGGAGAGAAACAAACAAAACAGTACGGAAATGGAAAAGAAGAATATCGGAAACCTGCTTGCCCTCTATCCCAAACCGCTGACCGTTGTCGGTGCGGAGGTCGAGGGCAAGGTGAACTGGCTCGTTGTGGGGCATACGGGTATTATCGGTCACGACCGGATTCTCGTGAGCATGAGCAAAAGCCATTATACCAATCAAGGAATAAGGAAGTCGAAGAAGCTCTCCATCAACATTGTCAGTCGTGAAATGTTGCCGAAAGCCGACTATGTGGGCAGCGTGAGCGGCGCATCGGTCGATAAGTCAAACGTATTCGAATACCATTGGGGCGAGAACGGTACGCCCGTAATCGACGCCTCGCCGCTGACGATGGAGTGCGATGTGGTGGATATCTATGAAACTGAAGGCTTCGACAACTTCATCTGCTCCATCGCCAACACTTACGCCGCTCCCGATGTACTCGACGCTGACGGGAAACTCGATTATACGCGGTTGAAACCCGTGCTGTTCGAGTTTCCGACCTATTCCTACATGGCCACCGGAGAGATTATCGGCAAATGCCTGAACTTGGACAAGCAGCCGGGAATGTGCGCCAAGGAGCCGATGACCGCCGACGGTATTGTGCGCCTATCGAAAATAGAAGTTTATCCGCAATATCTCGACGAATATATGAAATACGCAACCGAGGTGGGCGAGGTCTCCCTGCGTACCGAACCGGGTGTATTGACGATGTACGCTGTCTGCGAAAAGGAGAATCCCTGCATGGTAACAATTCTTGAAACATACGCAAGCCGTGAAGCATACGAGAAGCACATCGCCTCGGAACACTTTCAGAAATACAAGCAGGGAACGCTGCACATGGTCAAGTCATTAGTGCTGGCTGACCAGACACCGCTCAACCCTGCGAACAGAATCAATAACTTCATTCAGTAAGGAATCATGAACTGAATTATTTTAATGACAGTATTCACCGTTTTAACATTTAATGTTATAATAAACATCATGTATAGGTTCTTATTGATATTACTGTCGGTGGTCGGCATGGCGACCGCTACTGACGCACAACAAAGACAGGATATGAGCAGAGAAAAATCAAACAGCAAAATACTGGTAGCCTATTTTTCGGCGACGGGAACGACGGCACGAGCTGCCGAAAAACTGGCGAACGATACGGGCGGAAAACTTTATGCGATTGTGCCTGCACAACCCTATACGAGTGCCGACCTTGACTGGAACGACAAACAGTCGCGCAGTTCGGTAGAGATGAACGACCCGAAGTCGCGGCCGGCAATCAAGAGCAAAAAGGAAAACATCACCTATTACGATGTCATCTTCATCGGTTATCCCATTTGGTGGGATCTTGCGCCACGTATTATCAATACGTTCATCGAAAGCCATGACCTGAAAGGCAAGACAGTCATTCTTTTCGCCACATCAGGAGGTAGTTCGCTCGCAGGCAGTGCGGCGGCGTTGAAGAAAACCTATCCCTCGCTGGACTGGAAAGAGGGGCGCCTGCTTAATCGTGCCGATGAGAAAAGCATTCGTGCATGGCTCGACAAGTTGGGGTATTAACGGTTTCCATTACACAGATTTCGGATTGTTTCACTTGCTCTGTGAGGCCGTTATGGATTGATATTTAAGGTTATGTCATTTTGATGAGAAAGACAGCAAACAATGAAAACAAGAAAAATTCGCAGTTTAAGTGTCAGTGAAATAGGCATGGGCTGCATGGGATTTTCCCACGGGTATGGTCAAGTCCCGGACGCGGGATATGCCGAAGAAGCCATTCATCACCACGAAAGTGAACACTACGGAAATGCGCAACGGCACCGTGCGCCAGTCGCTCGACAAAAGTCTTGCCGACCTCGGGACGGACTATATCGACCTTGTACTCATCCATTGGCCCGTAAAAGGACATATCAAGGAGACTTGGCAGATATTGGAGGAATACGTGAACAAGGGGAAAATCCGCAGTATCGGTGTAAGCAATTTCAACCCGCACCACCTCGATGAACTGCTGGAATATGCACGCATACGCCCCGTAGTCAATCAAATTGAGGTCGAGCCGTATATGACCCAGCACGATGTCGTGGGCTATACGTTCCGCAAGGGCATTCAGGTGGAAGCATGGGGACCGTTGGGACAAGGCTTTACTGGCGTGCTCAATGACCCCGCAATCGAGGAGATTGCCGTCCGGCACGGTAAATCCGCAGCACAGGTCATCTTGCGTTGGCACATGCAGCGCGGACTGGTCACCATTCCACGTTGCGACAACGATGTGTACACGGACGAGAATATCCGAATCTTCGATTTCGATCTTTCGCCTTCCGAAATGGAGATTATTACCGGTCTGAACCGCAACCAGCGTGCAAACGAGAAGAACGACCCGGATAATTTCCCGTGGTAGCCGATAAATCACATCGGGGAATCAGTTGGCGGTTTGGTGAAAACAACCAATATAGACGTTTTTTATTCAAAAGTGGCGTTTTCGTCCCTAATAGAAATTTGAAGCATAGGTGATACTTGTTTCTGTAGATTCTCCAATCATACCGTCCTTTGATAACATAATTCACTTCATAAGGAGGGTGTATCAAAATGGCTACATGATGCTTGGTAGGGACATATTCTTGTATTTGTCCGCTCGTAACGTATTGATATTCAATGACTGCTTGACGGACAAATACAAGAATATGTCCCTACAATATGCGTGAACCTTATTTTGACACAGCCCCTTTTATGCTTTATAGCCTATCATTTTGATACAAAAGAGTTTCGTGTATCTATTGCACATAAACAAAAAATGTCCCGCCGGGTACGCTGTTCTGATGGAAAGCGGGCGGGATTTGTCGGTGTAAAGATAGATGTTTAATTCCAAAAGACCAAACAATTGAAAGTAAACCCTCTTTTATTGCTCCAATTTTAATATTTTGTCAGAATAGTACGGCTTATTTGTCTATCTTCTGTTTAGGGAGCAACTTTACCTTGTATTCTATAATGTGTAGTGTGTTTTTCCACACCCTTTTACATTCTCAACATGAATTCAGCCAAAATCAATAATAATGGTCACACGTTTTTCTGTCGGCATCATATATATGGCAATGCCGGTAAGAGCAATAACCGCCGCTGTAATGACCGCATTGGGAACAACTGCCGGTTCTGCCGCTGCTGCCGTGCCCGATGGCACTGAGAATGATGTAGCCGATAACGACGATTATCAGAAGCACGACAAAGTGGGCCAACACGAGCACCGTTGCCAGCGAGCCGAGCAGATAGACCGTGAGGCAGACAAAAGCCCTAAGCCATCCGCCCCGGGGCACCACGCCCTTGAAGATAAGGTATATCTGGATTAATTGGCAGATGGCGAAAGCCCCTAATACAAATACCACCTTGTCTCCCCAAAATATGCCGACAACAATGGCCGCCACTATGCCCCCTATCCATGAGTAAATGCCCCACCGCTTGTCGAACGAGCCGTAACTGTTGTACTCCGTGTCCTGCAGGGTGTTGAAGAAGCACATTATCTGGTTGTACACGACAAAGCCGAATATCAAGAAGTCGACGATGGTCCATATCCATCCTACGGTGTCGGGCATGCAGAACCATATCGAATTGCTTCCCATCATCATGACATAGGCAAGTTCGGCCAGGCAAAGACCGGTGAACACGCTGCAGTTTGTCCAGTATTCCCCGTCCTCCAACGGCTCGTCACCGCGTCTTATGCGCATATACAGCAGTACGGCCGACAAACTGATGATAAGATAAACCATCCATTTCACGTCACCTTTGCCCACCGACAAGTATTTCAACACGTTTTCCGCATCTTTCATTTCCGGTTTGGACTCTGCCGTTTCCATCCGCTCAATGTATTTGGCACTGATGTAAGCAGAAGTACCTTCATATTCAATCTTTGCCCATCCATTCTCAATTTCGTATACTTCCACCACTTCTCCGCGGTCGATGGATGACAATACCGGAGCTTGTGCCGAGGCATAACTGCGCACGTTGAGAGATGATTTGGCTGTCACCCTGTACTTGTTCTGTGCCATGCTTATCATGCAGCAGAGCATTACCGTCATCAATAATAAAACTTTCTTCATAGCAACAAATGTTTCAATGGTTAGTAATAAATATGTATGCAAAGGCCCAACGTGCCTTATACAGTTTATCAAACCTTCATTTTTGCAAATGTACGATAAAAATATCATAATTGCAAAAACTACCCAATTTATTTTGTTCAGACAGTGACTTTTGTGTTGTGCATCCGATATCCCGTTTGCTCCGGAGGCGTTTGTTTTGCCATAACAAAGGTAAAACAAAGGAGGAGGGTGTTGACAAGATGGTAGAAAAATAGGTGAAAATATGACTTTTGGTGAAAATAATACGCAATAATGTTGCAAATTGATATAAAATCAGTATCTTTGCATCGCATAATAACAACATTAAACACAAACATAAACAAATTTATACGCTTATGAGTAGACTGATAAGACCGGTAGCATACGATGCCCTGCTTGACATGAAGCAGACCGAACAAGGCATAAAACTTATTAAAGAGTTCTTCCAGCAGAACCTGTCAACAGAGTTGCGCCTGCGCCGTGTCACGGCGCCGCTGTTCGTTTTGCAGGGTCTCGGCATAAATGACGACCTCAACGGAGTGGAGCGTGCCGTTACGTTTCCAATAAAAGATCTTGGCGATGCGCGTGCCGAAGTGGTGCACTCGCTGGCCAAATGGAAGCGCCTGTCGCTTGCCGAGTATAAAGTGGAGCCGGGGTATGGCATATATACCGACATGAACGCCATACGTGCCGACGAAGAACTGGACAATCTGCACTCGCTTTATGTAGACCAATGGGACTGGGAGGCCGTCATAACCCGCGGGCAGCGCACGGTGGCATATCTCAAGAGCGTTGTCGAACGCATATATGCCGCCATCCGCCGGACGGAATATCTTACGTGTGAGACCTATCCGCAACTGCGTCCGTTTCTGCCCGAGACGATAACGTTTGTGCACAGTGAGGAGCTCGTGCGGATGTATCCCGACAAAAGTCCGAAGGAACGTGAGGACGAAATCTGCCGTAAGTACGGTGCCGTATTTATAATAGGTATAGGCGGCAGGCTGAGCAACGGGGAGAAGCATGACGGCCGCGCCCCCGACTATGATGACTGGTCGACGGTGGCGGAAGACGGTCGTATGGGGCTTAACGGCGACATACTGATATGGTATCCGGTGCTTGACCGTTCGTTCGAGCTGTCATCCATGGGCATACGTGTAGACGGCGAGGCTCTTCTCAGGCAGCTTTCCATCGAGGGGGAGGAGGCCCGCGCCTCACTTTATTTCCACAAGAAGCTCCTTGCAGGCGAGCTCCCGCTGAGCATCGGCGGCGGTATCGGCCAAAGCCGCCTGTGCATGGTGCTGCTGCACAAGGCCCATATCGGTGAGATACAGGCCAGCATCTGGCCCGAAGACATGCGTCGCGAATGTCGCGAACTGGGCATGCCGCTGATATAAACTGACTCAAGTTTCGAAAGTTTCACTTGGCATGGAGTTAAGGAGTTAAAGGGAGTTATGGAGTTAAGCCAAATGTCCCGGCAACAATTTATGCTCATCATACTATTTGTTAAAATAAGGTTCACGCACATTGTGGGGACATATTCTTGTATTTGTCCGTCAAGGAGTTGTTGATTTTCAACTCGTTACAGGCTGGCAAATACAAGAATATGCCCCTACAAGTCGATTCCTTCTCATTTTGATATCGCACCTATGGTAAAGCAATCATTTATGAATAATTCCGCCAACGGGTATAAAAACAGGTTGGTTTGGATTTTTTTTGGAATAAGAAGGTGTATTGTCGTGTAAATTTAGTATATTTGCCGACGCGAAGAAATAACCGTTTACAAAAGTATAAATGAAATAAAACAAAAGAATATGACGAAATAAAAAGTATTAAACAGTGACATAGAGAAAAGAAAGTGTTTGCTTTTTACTTGATGTGTTCCTAAAATCGCCAATTTTCACGAACACTCATCAACAGTATAAGTGGATGCTCTCACCCGTAAGGGTGTGGGTTTCCTGTTGCATGGGTGTAGGTGTTTGGCGATACCTTGGAACAGTAACAGGTAACACCGCACCTTTCTTTTTGCCGTTTGCCGTAAAAAGAAGATTCACCAATGATAATTAAAATAAGGAAAAGATTACGTTTTATTTACTTATACCATGTGATAATGTCAGATGGTTGAGGCCGTTCCGTCAGTGTGGAAAACTCATATATATAGAACAATAAAATTTAAAAAAAATATTATTATGGAAGAGAATAATAAAAAAAATAAAGAGAATCAGAATATGTTTGCCTGTCCGTTTTCCTTTAATGGGCGTATAAGGCGGTTGGAGTTTGGACTGTCATATATTGTTTATTATGTTCTTTACAGTCTGATGATGACGTCTATGAACTTTGATTTAAGCGTATTTGTTTATATCATACTACTATTGTTATGCATCCCATTGGGCTGGTTCATATTGGCCCAAGGTGCCAAACGTTGTCACGATCGTGGCAATTCGGGATGGTATCAGATAATCCCCTTTTATATATTTGTAATGCTTTTCGGTGACGGAGATGACTTTGACAACGGTTACGGCCCCGATCCCAAAGGTCGTGACAGTATGGCTGAATTGGGAGTTTGACAGGGGGATGCCCCTTTGTTTTCCCGTCATGGCATAGTCAAAGTAAATTTTGTCCTGCCTGTTTGACCTGACGAAAACGCCCCTTCCTGCTTTTATCATGCGGAATGAATGATGAAATGTGTCTTTCCTTATTTTATATAGTTGTACGGTGCGGTCTGTTCATATTGCCGTTGTGTGGGCGGACCGCTATTTTTGTGTACAAATGTTTTCATACATAATATCGGCGAAAATATTTGTTACAATGAAATAAAAGTCGTATCTTTACACCCGAAGGTAATGAATAACAGTATATGTGTAAATAAAGTTGCGCTATGAGAATTGTGAATGGAAAGATGTTGGGTGCGATAGTCGGAGATATCGTAGGCTCTGTTTATGAGTTTCAGAACACAAAAACTACGGATTTTGAACTGTTTCTCAACGGAAAAAGCAGATTTACAGACGATACTGTAATGACATTGGCAGTGGCCAAATGGCTGCTGACAGACAAAGAGCACTCTCCTTCGGGATTGGTGGAGAGCATGCAGGAGCTGGGGCGCAAATATCCCGATGCGGGATATGGCGGAAGCTTTATGCATTGGATTTGGAGCGATACACCCCGGCCGTACGGCAGTTGGGGCAACGGCGCGGGTATGCGTGTGAGTCCGGTGGGTCTCTATGCCGCCACACTTGACGAGGCCCTGCGTCTTGCCAAGGTGTCGGCCGAGGTCACACACGACCATCCCGAAGGCATAAAGGGAGCACAAGCCATAGCGGCATGTATGTTCCTCTGCCGTATAGGCACTTCGAAAAAAGACATACGCAAGTATGTGGAGACCACGTTCGGCTACGACCTCAGCCGCACGCTGGACGAGATACGCCCCGGCTACGCGTTCGACGTGTCGTGTCAGGGCAGTGTTCCGCAGGCCATCACCGCGTTTCTCGAGGGAGGAACGTTTGTCGATGTTGTCCGTCTTGCGGTGTCGATAGGCGGCGATTCCGATACCATTGCGTGCATGGCGGGAGCCATAGCCTCCTGCCTGTATCCCATTCCCACCGATGTTGCGGCGGTGAGCGATGACCTGCTTACTGACGAGTTGCGCTCGCTGAAAGCCGATTTCATGAAGCTGCTTGACAGCAGAAAGCCGCACAACTGGTTCTGGATGTAATGTCCGGAAACGGTTGTGCGGCTTTCTGCGAAACAATGGACATGGACATTCACGCCAGTTCAAGGTCGAGCAACTCGCGCAGTTTTTCTATTGACGGGTTCTGTTTGCTCATTTCCTCAAACTGTTCGCGCCGGCTCAACACCTTCACCTGCTCGTGGTGTTCGGCCAGGCGCATGTTCAGTGAGATGCCGCTGTTGTGCAGATAGAGCTTCAGTGTGTTGACAATGCTGCCCTTTATCTCCTGCATCTGGTCGAGAATGATTTTGTTTTCGGCCATGACCTCTATTCCGGGCATTTCCGTTATCACAGGGGTCATGTTCTTCATGCGGGCGGCAATGCCGCTCAGGCGTGTGGGCATGCGGTTGCACATCGACATCCACTGGAACTCCAGGTCTCTCTGCGTAAACTCCTGATATTCTTCTTTCCTGGCCGAGTTAGGGTCATCGGCACCCAGTGTTCCCGGTATTATCTGCATCTTTTTCGGCTTCGTCATCTGGCGGAGGTTGTTCCATGAGTAGCCAAGGGCGCCTCCGTTGGTTTTCAGCAGGGGGCGCGCTTTTGCGGAGTAGGTGGTGGTGGGCGGCGGGGTGGTGGCCTGCGCGGGTGCCGCCGTAGCTTCCTCCTGTGCAGGTGTTGTGCCGGATGGAGCTTCCGTCCGGGTGTTGTCAGGTGTTTGTGCAACCGTTTGGGCGGCGGCTACCTGCGGGGCCGCTGTGTGTTGCCTTTGCTGTTGCACAAGATTCTTGAACAGGGTTTTCAGTCGTCCGGGGCGGCGCCCCGCACCGGCAGCGTCGTCCGGTTGCGTTATCTGCGCCATCTCTATCAGCGTCAGCTCGACGAGCAGGCGCTTGTTGCCGCTCTGACGGTAGTTTATGTCGCACTGGTTCATTATCCGCAATGCCTGATAGAGGAACCGTGTGTCGCATTTGGCCGCCTGCTCCCTGTAGCGTTCGCGCTGCCCTTCGCTCACTTCGAGCAGCGGCAGTGTGCTTTCGTCCTTTGCCATGAGCACGTTGCGTACGTGTTTGGCCAGTCCGCCGATGAGCAGTCCGCCGTCGAACCCCTTGTTTACCGTGTCGTTGAGCAGTATCATTATCTCGCTCACCTTGTTTTCGCGGGCAAGGTCGGTAATGCGGAAGTAGTTTTCCGAGTCGAGCACATTGAGGTCTTCAATCACCTTCTTGTATGTTATCCTGCCCTGGCAGAAGCTGGCCGCCTGGTCGAAAATGGACAGTGCGTCGCGCATGCCGCCGTCAGCCTTTTCGGCAATCACGGCCAGTGCCTCGTCCTCCACCTCGATGCCTTCCTTCGCGGCCACATGCTTCAGGTGGTCGATGGTGCCCTTCACCGTCATGCGCTCGAAATCGTAGATTTGGCACCGTGACAGGATGGTGGGCAGAATTTTGTGCTTTTCGGTGGTGGCCAGTACGAAGATGACGTGTGCCGGCGGTTCTTCGAGGGTTTTCAGGAAGGCGTTGAACGCCGCCGTGGAGAGCATGTGCACCTCGTCGATGATGAAAACCTTGTATCGTCCCACCTGCGGCGGTATGCGTGTCTGCTCCATCAGCGTCTTGATGTGCTCCACCGAGTTGTTGCTGGCGGCGTCAAGTTCGAAGATGTTCAGCGAGCGCTGCTCGTTGAAGGCCCTGCAACTTTCACATTCGTTGCATGCCTCGCCGTCGGCGGTGGGTGTCTGGCAGTTGATGGCCTTGGCAAATATGCGGGCACAGGTGGTCTTGCCCACGCCCCGCGGACCGCAGAACAGGTAGGCATGAGCCAGCTTGCCGCTCTTCACCGCGTTCTTCAGTGTGGTGGTCAGCGCGGCTTGTCCCACCACCGAGTCGAAGGTGGTGGGGCGGTATTTCCGTGCCGAAACAATATATTCTCCCATAAATATGTCTTGTATGCTTGTTTTGCAATGATTGCACAAAGGTAGTCATATTATCTGAGATAAAGCGTTGTGCAATGTTGAAAAAGTGATAAAACAAGTCAGATACCATTTCCTTGCTTTTCAAAAACGCCATTTGGGTCATGCTAAAGCGCACTTTTGGCCATGCTAAAGCGCCATTTGAGTCATGCAAAGCGGCCGTTTTTGAAACACCGTTCCGTACCCGTCGTTCTCCCGCGGGCGCGCGGTGGCTCTGATGAACCCGTTTTTCTGCAAGTCAAACTCATTTTCTTTATCCCCGCAGGCCTGTAATTCAGTATTTTTATATACATTTGCAGGAAAAAGAAATAGAGATGAGGCTGTATCAAAATAAGGTTCATGTACATTGTAGGGACATATTCTTGTATTTGTTCGCTCGTAACATGTTGACATTCAACGACTGCTTGACGGACAAATACAAGAATATGTCCCTACAATGGTGCTTCCCCTGCATTTTGATACACCCTTATATATAATATATAATAATGTATAAACCCAAAATCAACATACAATAAAATCATGAGAGGAAAGATAGACTGTTTTCTGGCTTGTGGCGATGTTCGCGGCATCATGCCGCTGGTGGAGACGCTGCGCAACAGCCGGACGGTGCACGATATAAACCTGATAATGACCGCCGGAGAGGACGAAACGTCCGGCGGAGTGCCCGAAGGGTGCATGGTGATGACGGCAGACAGCGTGGTGGGCAGCGCCACGATACGTGAGATGGCGGCGAGGGCTACGGCCGAATACGTCATGTTTCTGACAAAACCCGTCAGCGTTTCGCTCGGCATGGCGGCAACGGAACGCCTGCTGCGTGTGGCCGACGACTCCGATGCCGCCATGGTTTACAGCGACCACTGGACGGTGGAGCACGGCGAGCGGCGCCCCCATCCCGTTATAGACTATCAGGAAGGCAGCGTGCGCGACGACTTCGATTTCGGTTCGCTGCTGCTCATCAACACCGCCCTGCTGCACCGTTATGCCGAAGAGGCGGCGCCGGCGGCCGACTACCGTTATGCCGGACTCTACGACCTCCGGCTCTATCTGAGCCGTGTGGGCAAGTTGTTTCACATCAATGAATACCTGTATACCGAAGAGGAAACCGACACCCGGGCCAGCGGAGTCAGGCAGTTTGACTACGTCAACCCCGCCAACCGCGACGTGCAGATAGAGATGGAGCATGCCGTCACGGCACATCTCGATGCCATCGGCGTACTGATAGACACGCACGATTATGCCTGTCCCGACTTCGGCGAACAAGATTTCCCCGTAGAGGCATCGGTGATAATACCCGTGCGCAACCGTGTCAGGACAATACTCGACGCCGTGGAGAGTGCCACGAGGCAGAAGGCGTCGTTTGACTATAATGTGATTGTGGTGGACAACCACTCCACCGACGGTACTACGGAAGCACTGGCCGCCATGGCCGAAAGCGATGTCCGCATCATACACATCATACCCGAGCGTACCGACCTCGGCATTGGCGGATGCTGGAACATGGCCGTCAACGACGAACGTTGCGGACGTTTTGCCGTGCAACTCGACAGTGACGACCTGTACAGTTCGGAGAACACGCTGCAAACCATCGTCGATGCCTTCCGCAAACAGAGGGCGGCCATGGTCGTAGGGGCGTACCGTATGTGCGACTTCCGGCTGAACACGCTCCCTCCGGGGCTGATAGCCCACAACGAATGGACCGACGAGAACGGGCCGAACAACGCCCTGCGCATCAACGGTCTGGGCGCGCCGAGGGCGTTTTTCACACCGTTGCTGCGCCAGATACAGTTCCCCAACACGAGCTACGGCGAGGATTATGCCCTCGGACTGATATTCTCACGCCGTTACCGCATAGGCCGTATCTACGACGAACTGTACCTTTGCCGCCGCTGGGAGGGCAACAGTGACGCGGCCCTGAGCATAGAAAAGGTAAATGCCAACAACGTATACAAGGACCGTCTGCGCACGCTCGAGATTTCTGCCCGCCGCCGCATGCTGCAGGGAAAGGCCGACATACAGGCCGACTCGTCGCTGCACCGTTTCTTCAACCGCCAGTTGGAGAGGTGGGACGACGCGCGCCAGCGCTACCGCGAGTTGCAGAGAGTGGAGACAAAAGAGCTGCAGGGCGACACGTTCGCACTTGTGGCACAGTGGAATCCGGCGCGCATGGTTTCCACCGGAGCATCCATAGACCGCCGTGCGGTGGAGGCCCGCCCGTGCTTCCTCTGCGAGAAGAACCGTCCGGCAGCGCAGATAAAAAAGGTGATTGACGCGCGTTTCGAATTGCTTGTCAATCCGTTCCCCATACTGCCCATGCACTTCACCATTCCCTTGCGCAGCCATCGCCCGCAGAGTATAGCCGACTGTTATGCCGAGATTTACCGTCTGCTTGACGAATATCCCGACCTGACCGTCTTCTACAACGGGCCGAAGTGTGGTGCGTCGGCTCCCGACCATGCCCACTTGCAGGCCGGAACGACCGGCGTACTGCCCCTGCAGCACGACTGGCAGAGGCTCAGCCGCAATCTCGTGCCTGTTGCCGTGTGCGGCGATACTGAGGGAATATGGCTCGTGGCCGACTACCCCTGTGCCGCGCTTGCCATACGTACGGCGAGTGCGGAAAGCGGCGTGCGCATGTTCCGTGATGTCTTGCGGGCGCTTCCGCTCCGCGACGGAGAGAGCGAACCGATGATGAATATCGTCAGCTGGCGGTCGGCCGGTGAGTATATCTCGGTGGTAATGCCGAGGCGGAAGCACCGTCCCGACTGCTATTCGGCCGACGGCGACGCCCGCTTTGTGGTCAGTCCGGGAGCTCTCGACATGGCCGGACTGATGATAACGCCGCGTGAGGAGGATTTCCGCCGCCTTACGCCGGAGGTGGCCGTAGGCATATTGCGCGAGGTGTCGCTGACGGAGAGCGAGACCGATGCCGTGGTGGAGCGGATAAAGACGGCCGTCGGCGCGTCGTACGGCGTTGGTGGCAATTCGCCGGCAGAGGCCGGGGCGGCATCGGCCGGCGCAGGCTTGTCGCCGTTGCTCGGCGACGGTGTGCCCGAGGTTCAGGTGGGTATTGTCAGCGGCCGCCGTATCGTGTTCACCCTCAACGCCCCGTACACCGCCAAGGGAGAGACCATTGAAGGCGGGCAGGTGGTGGAGTTTTCCGAGGGAGGAATATTGTGGAACGGCAACCAGTACAGGCAGCTCACGTTCACCCCGCAGTCTGCAGATGCGTCGTTCTCGCTCAGCGATGTGACCATAGGTGTCAATTTCCATTGGGAACGCAAGGAGACGCAGGTGTTTCGCGGCACCCTCCGTCTGGTGGTTGAGGCCGACAATATAGTGGCCATCAACAAACTGCCCGTTGAAGACTATCTCGTGAGCGTAATCTCGAGCGAGATGAAGGCCACGTCGTCGGTGGAGTTTCTGAAGGCCCATGCCGTCATTTCGCGCAGCTGGCTGCTGGCCCAGATGGACAAGCGGCGCCGGTTGAAGGACGGACAGAACAGTTTCTTCTCGTTCATAAAGAAAGACGACGAGCTGATAAGATGGTACGACCGCGAAGACCACACCATATTCGATGTCTGCGCCGACGACCACTGCCAGCGCTACCAGGGCATCACACGCGCCGACAACAGTTCGGTGGCGGCGGCGGTGAAGGCAACCTGCGGCCAGATACTGGTATACGGCAATGAGATTTGCGATGCACGCTTCAGCAAGTGCTGCGGCGGCGTGACCGAAGAGTTCCAGTATTGCTGGGAGAACACGCCCAAACCGTATCTCCTGTCGGTGAAAGACTGCGACGCCGACGGCCGTGACTTCTGCAACACGGCGGACAGGGAGATACTCTCGCAGGTGCTTAACGACTACGATTGCGAGACCCCCGACTTCTACCGTTGGCGTGTTGACTACACGCAGGAGGAACTGTCGGAATTGGTTAACGGCAACATGAAAGACGATTTGGGCGGCATTGTCGACCTCGTGCCTGTGGAGCGCGGCAAGAGCGGGCGCATAAGCCGGCTGAAGATTGTGGGCACGAAGAAGACCGTAACCATCGGAAAGGAGCTTGAAATACGCCGCACGCTGAGCCGCACACATCTGTACAGCAGCGCGTTTGAAGTGCAGCGCCATGACATTGCCGGCGGCGTGCCGCAGCGGTTTACCCTTAACGGGGCCGGATGGGGGCACGGTGTGGGACTGTGTCAGATAGGGGCGGCCGTGATGGGAGCCCGAGGGTACAAGTATGACAGCATACTGCTTCATTATTACAGTGGGGCAGAGATAAGGAAAGTGTATTGATGACATGACGGAACGAAGATTGAATATGAAGCAGCAACGCAATCCGTGGGCATGGGTGCCCACACTCTATTTTGCCGAAGGCATACCTTATGTGGCCGTGATGACAATATCGCTGATAATGTACAAGCGCCTCGGAATGTCGAACACCGACATCACCCTCTATACCTCGTGGCTTTATCTGCCGTGGGTAATCAAGCCGTTCTGGAGTCCGTTCATAGACATTCTGATGACCAAACGGTGGTGGATAGTGACCATGCAGCTGCTCGTGGGGGCCGCACTGGGCGGAGTGGCGTTCACCATTCCCGGGCCGTTCTGGCTGCAGGGCACACTGTTTTTCTTCTGGCTGATGGCTTTCTCGAGTGCCACCCACGACATTGCGGCCGACGGATTCTATATGCTTGGTCTCGACCAGCACCGGCAGGCATGGTTCGTAGGCATACGTTCCACGTTCTACCGCATTGCCACCATCTTCGGACAGGGACTGCTTGTGATGCTCGCCGGCAACCTTGAGGTGCTCACGCGCAACGTCCGCTATTCGTGGAGTCTCATGTTTTACTTCATGGCGGGGCTTTTCATCGCCTTGTGGCTCTATCACAGTTGGGCGCTTCCGCGGCCTGACGAAGACGTGATGAAGGGTCGGCTGACCGTGGGCGGACTGTTTTCGGAGCTGCGGCACACGGTGGTCACCTTCTTCCAAAAGCCGCAGATGGTGGCCGGAATATGCTTCATGCTCTTCTACCGCATGCCCGAAGGCCTGCTTGCCAAAGTGTCGGCGCTGTTCCTGATAGATGCGGGACACAACGGCGGACTGGGACTTTCGCCGGCCGAATACGGTCTGGTGCAGGGCACCGTCGGCGTGATTGGACTTACCGCCGGCGGTATTCTCGGTGGCATTGCGGCCGGCCGCGACGGTCTGAAACGCTGGTTGTGGCCCATGGTGTGCGCCATAACGTTGCCCGACATCGTGTATGTCTACCTGAGTTATGCCATGCCTTCAAATCTCATGATTATCAACACATGCGTGTTTGTCGAGCAGTTCGGTTACGGTTTCGGCTTCTCCGCCTACATGCTATACCTTATATATTATAGTCGCGGCGAGCACAAGACGTCGCATTATGCCTTGTGCACCGCCCTGATGGCTCTGTCGATGATGATTCCGGGGCTCTTTGCCGGTGCCTTGCAGGAGGCGGTGGGCTACCGCATGTTCTTTATAATAGTGGTGGTGATGTGCTCGCTTACATATATCGTGTCGGCCTTTCTGAAGATAGAGCCGGAGTTCGGCAAGAAGCAGGATGGCATCAAACCGCAGAAGAACGGCCTGAACAAATAGGAAAATCCCTACAGATAATAGGACAAACCATTTTGACGACAGGAATATTTGGAGTATCTTTGTTGTCGGATAATAATTAAAAACATTTTGTATTATGAAGAAGGTATACAACTATATGGCGACGGTGATGCTGATGATATGCACGGCATTGGTGTTTACGGGATGTCAGGACGACGATGTCGACCAGGCATACGACATGAACGGAATATGGCAGGGAACGATACAGGGCATGTATTATCACGACCGTTACGGCAGTGACGGACTTTGGGATACGGAGATACAGTTTGTGCAGGACGGCGACTTCTCGCGCGGAGGCTACGGTGTGGAGGTGGACTATTCGTACGACGGCTACAGGGTTGAGCGGTCACGGTTTGATTGGGAGGTGCGTAACGGCAGGATATTGATAGAATATTATGACGGCTACAGCATCATAGTGCGTGACTACGAGCTTTATTCGGTTGGCAGCGGCATGCGTTTCCGTGGATATTTTGACAATTATGAGACGGGTGAGTCAATGGCTTCGTTCAATCTGGTGAAGGTGTCCGACTGGACAGACTGGGACAGAACACGCGGTGCCGTCGGCGATTCATTGAATGTGGGCAAGGGTAATGCTGGCACCGATGGCGAATGAAAAACCGCCTTTAGTACGCTTCTGCTGACTTTTTTTGCATGATGGAACGAAAAAAAAGCATAAAATGTTTGTTTATATCGCAAACTATTGCTACTTTTGCACCGCAAACGAAGAGATAGGGGCGTAGCCCAGTTGGTTTAGAGCGCTGCAGTCACATTGCAGAGGTCCCCGGTTCGAGCCCGGGCGTCCCTACTCAAGCGTAAGAAAACGCGCGTCCCCGACCATCATTGGCCGGGGACGCGCGTTTTTTGCCGGTCCGTTTTCACACGTCATGGCCATGCCTGCATATTCCCGCGGGCTTCACGATACTCTTCGAGCAACTGCCGCATGATGAGGCTGACAGGTTTTATGCCATCCACGGCAGATGCTATCTGTCCTATCTCCAGCTCTCCGTTGTCGGTGTCTCCTTCAAATATGCCACGTTTTGATGCTGCATGTCCCATTATGCCGCGCAGCTCTTCGGCGCCGGCGCCACGCGCTTCGGCCTCGGCCAACCTGTCGTACAGACTGTTTTTTACCAGTCGGGTGGGAGCCATTTTCTTCAGGCACAGCATGGTGCCGCCCTCGTCGAGCGACAGGCAGCGCCGCTTGAATGACTCTGCGGCCGAACTCTCTGCAGCCAGGGCAAATAGTGTTCCTATCTGCACTCCGTCGGCACCGAGAGCCTGTGCCGCCAGCATGGCTCTGCCGCTGCCTATTCCTCCGGCTGCAATGAGCGGCAGGCTTGTTGCTTTTCTTACTTGCGGTATGAGTGTCAGTGTGGTGGTTTCTTCGCGCCCGTTGTGTCCTCCGGCCTCAAATCCTTCCGCCACAACGGCATCCACTCCGGCTTCCTCGCATTTGCGCGCAAAGACACTGCTTGACACTACGTGTGCTACGGTTATTCCGGCCTCGTGGAGCAGGGGAGTGAACCGTTTGGGGCTGCCGGCCGAGGTGAACACTATTTTCACGCCGCTGTCGATGATTATTTTCATCAGACGCTCTATCTCCGGATACATAAGCGGAACGTTTATGCCCCATGGCTTGTCGGTTGCCGTCTTCATCCGGCCGATATGCTCCTGCAATGTTTCGGGGTGCATGGAACCGGCTCCGAGCAAACCGAGGCCGCCGCCATTGCTTACGGCCGATGCCAGCCGCCATCCGCTGCACCAAACCATCCCACCTTGTATTATGGGATATCTGATACCGAAAAGTTCTGTTATTCTGTTCATGTCTTGATTGTTTTATTGTTATACCTTGATGTGTGGTGATGTCACGTCATATCTCCCATTCCTTTGTGTCGGCCTTGGCCTCAATCCTGTCTTCAATGTCATCGGGCAAGGCATGGAAGAAGTCGAAACCGGTGATGCGTTCCACTTCGTCAACGCTGTTTACGTATGATGATTTCGGACGGTTGCCGGCTTCGTTCTTGTAGATGAAGCCTATGGCCTGCGGATTGTCACCCATGCGCAGCACCACCTTAAAGAAGGCTTCGGGCACCACCACCTTGTTCTTGCCGATAGTCTTGTGGCGCTTCTTGTACAGTATGGGGCCGCTCACGATGTACACGTCGCCGTACTTTTTGGCCCAGTTGCGGCATTGTTGTTCCATCTCGTTCCAGTCACCGGCGTTCAGTCCGTGGTTTTGCGGACAGGCATTTGTGAACAGGAACGACTCCAGCTGCGCCCCGCCGCTCCATTTGCAGTCGGCTGAGGGGCACATGTGGCCGCGGTCGTAACCGGAGTTGTAGTAGTCGCGGTCGGTGGCTCGCGGTTCCGGCACATCGCTGTCCTCGGCAAACTTGATGCCTTTCCTTCCGTGCTCTCCGGTGGTGTGACTTGCCGTGAGGTGCCAGGCCACCCAGTTTGGCAGTCTGAGGTCTTTGTTGTATGATGCCGTGTAGGCCTCGCGTTGCAGTATCTGTTCTCCGCTTGCGGGTCGCAGGGCCGGCAGTTCGATGCCTTCGCCATAGGTCTTTCCTTTTACGGTGTTGCCGTCCGGCGTATGGCCGTGCCCGTTGTCGTTTGTCTGTATCGCCTTGTCGCCGGCTATGTTCCCGCCGGCCAGTGGTGTCTTGCTTGTGTCAAGGTTGCACGAAGTGAGTATGATGGCTGCCGCAATCCGGCAGAAGATGGTGGATGTTTTCATCTTGATGTCTTGTTGGTGTTTGGTGTTGTCATTTCTGTTTTGACATTTTGTAATTGCGCAACCGGCCGTAAATGTCGAACGAACGGCGGTCGCTGAGATACAGTGTCGTGATGAGGGCAAGCATGGAGGCTGAAAACATTATGCCCATGAGCACAATCTGGTATTTGACGGCCGTGACGGGAGACGCCCCGCCGAGCATCTGGCCGAGCATGATGAGCGGCAGTGAGACGATGCCGGCCATGGTCATGTCGGCAATGCAGGGGGCAAATGCCTTCTCTATGGCGCGCCGCATGAACGGAGCCACGGCTTCGGTGTGGGTGGCACCGTTGCCCAACAGGTAGAAGTAGAGGCGGCGGTCGTGCTGCAGACTGTCATAGAATGTGCTGAGACCTGTTATACATACGCCCGGCATGCCACCGGCAATGATGCCCATGACGGGTATGAAATGGCGGGCGTCGAAAGGGTGGGTCAGACGGAGTACGGGTATGAGGAAATACATGCCGGCCACAAGGGCGGCTCCGGTCAGTCCCACCATGAGCGGCAGCATGACGATGGCGGGGCGCAGGCGTGTCTGCCGTATGGTGGCAAAGGTGGCGACCAGTGCCATGAGAAGCAGCCACAGCAGGTTTGCCCACGGGTTGTTCCATTCGAAGAGGTAGTGCATGTATAGCGCGATGAGCCCCAGTTGCGCCACCATGCGTATGATGGCCGTGACGGCCGACCCTATCAGTCTCACGCCAAGTCTGTGGAAGATGTAAATGGGCAGGGCCGTAAGTAGCAGTCCCACCGCCATGCTTATGTACGAAATGTCTGTTGTTGCCATGTGTTTGTCAATATGTGTCCGTTTGCGCGGACGATGGTTGTGAAATGTCTATTGTCATGTTGCACCTCTCGGTGATGGGCGTGTTGCGGCCGGTCACTGTCACTATCGTGCATCCGCTCGCAGTCTGCCGGCCCAGCCATCCGGCAATAAGGGCGGCCGTCGCGCTGTCGAAACCGCCTGCCGGCTCGTCGGTCAGGAGGATGGGACGCCTTAAAAGTCCGGCTACGGAGAGCAGCACCCTGTGGCGTTCGCCGCCGTTGAGTTCGTCCATCCTCTTGTTGTACAGGTCGGAAGCGAGGCCGAGCCGGTCCCATTCTTCCATCAGTCTGTCTTTTGAAAACGGCACGCTACGGTTTGCTTTCAGCGAAAATGACAGGCTGACCATGTCGCGCACCCGTTCCACGGGCATGTCGGTTTCCTGCGGAATATATGAGATTATCTTTCTGAACTCCTCGGCCGACGATGGTGTGAGCAGCTCGCCGTCGATGCTGATGTGGCCGCCGTCGAGTGGCTGGAACCCGAGCAGTGCCTTGAGCAGTGTCGACTTGCCTGAGCCTGACGCTCCCGTTATGCCGAGCATGCTGCCGTCGGCCACGGCAAATGAAACGCCGGCAAATACCGGCCGGCCGCCTGCCGATACCTGTCTCTTATACACATCTGACGCTGCCGACGAC
>ENA-OYXX01000259-OYXX01000259.1-human-gut-metagenome-genome-assembly--contig:-NODE-259-length-25792-cov-9.913043_pt1 | contig 25792 bp, 25 predicted proteins | sample MGYA00243976_ERZ653434 | MGnify/ENA primary metagenome ERZ653434 (study PRJEB26926, sample SAMN06165112) | human gut metagenome | biome: ENVO:00009003; feature: ENVO:2100002; material: ENVO:00002003...
ATACTGGGAGAGGGCGGCAGCGGCGGAGCACTTGCTCTGGGCGTGTGCGACGAGCTGGCAATGATGGAGAACGCCATCTATTCGGTAATTTCACCAAGAGGCTTTGCTTCCATTCTCTGGAAGGACTCCTCCCGTGAAAAGGAAGCCTGCAATATCATGCGCATAACCGCTGAGGACGCCGTTAAGCTGGGCGTTGCAGAAGAGATAATCCCCGAGCCTCAGGGCGGCGCTCACACCGATCCCGAGACAGCTGCCGAAAATATCAGTGAATTTTTGGCAAAATCGCTGAACAGTAAAATCAATAAAGATATTGACCTTTTGCTGAATGAACGATATAATAAGTTTAGAAAAATCGGCGCCTTTACCGAGGACTGATTTTTTACCAAGCCGTAAGGACAATTTTGTCTTTATATAAAAATACACAAGGAGGAAATTCAAATGGTATTCGATAAGGTTAAGGAACTCATCGCAGAGCAGCTCGACGTTGACGCTGATACTGTTACCGTTACATCCAACATTCAGGACGATCTCGGCGCAGATTCCCTGGACGTTGTTGACCTCGTTATGTCCCTCGAAGAAGAGTTCGACATGGAGATCCCCGATGAAGCAGTTGCAAATATCAAGACTGTAGGCGATATCGTTAAGTACATCGAGGACAATCAGTAATTCCGATGAACACGAGAATTAAAAGGACTGTGGTATAAAGCTGCCGCAGTCCTTTTTTTATAATTTTATCAGTGCATATTTTATACCAAAAATGGGCGCAGTTAAATAACTGCGCCCACTGTGCAAATAGATCGGAACAAAATTTTATTTGCTATCAATTAAAAAGCAACAGATGTTCCTGTGAATGATAAAGTATTTGCGGTATTATTTGAAATAAAGAATTTATAATAGCCTGCTTTACTGATAGTCATTGTGCACGTATAAGTGTATTTTCCCCATGATGGTCCGGAATTGCTCCAGCCGCACTCTGTATAGCTGCCATTATAATAATATCCCATATCCAAAGCTGTCTGGTTTGAAGTAAGCTTAGTGGTTAATGTAACAGTTGTACCGGCATCAATATAAAAATAGCCGTCATTAGATTTTGAATTACCTAAAATCATAGTATATCCATTGTTAATGCTGAAATCGCTATAGGAATAACTGCTTGCTCTCATAATTGATTCCGAAGAATATACTTGATCTATTTTTTTATCATAATTTTCAGCTCCTGCACTTATTGCCATGGCAGTAACCATAGCACCTGCAACCAGAATACTTGTGATCTTCTTTAACATAATTATCTCTCCCGTCATAATATAATGATTTTTAAGTTTTCAATATTTTGAAGCCCAGCACAGGAATTGACAACATAAAACATATATTTTCCATTTTCCTCGGCTGAAAACTCCACCTCAAGCCCTTCAGTATTTATACGCCCCTTGTAAAGCTCTGTAGCAATTCCATTATAGATATAACCAATCTTTACAAGCTCACCGCTGCCGTCTATGTTTGAATAATCGGGGGACAGATCAGGTAAAATACATATAACTGCTTTACTGTTTTTGCTGAAATCAAAGCCCGCCTCATCATCACTGCACAGCACTATAGTTTGCCCGTTACCGTAAGAAACCCGATCTACCGAGTATCCCCTGTCGGACTGAAGCATTGATACAGAATACATATCATTTTGCGGAACCGACATTTCATTGCATTCAAAAGAATCTGGAGAGATCTTTTCACCTATATCATTTATCATGCTGTATCCGTTTATAGGTAATTGATCTTTACCGTATGTTATACTGTTATCATCAACAGCACAAATAACAGTATGTACACTGATATACATAAAAAATAATATCGCTGCGCCAAAAGCAATTCCCGCTGCCTTATGAACAGCGACCATAAATGTATTAACTTTTTTTGTTTCAGGCATCATAATAAACTCCAACCTCCTTTTAAGTTTTTTTGCATTTCCGCTCATATGTACACAAAGCTCACTTTTACGCTGTCTGTCAATAAATTTCAAAAGCATCATTCCATAGGCTTTTCTTTCATCATGGCTTCTGCCTAAAACAGTAATACTATCCGCAATAAGTTCAGATAATTCATACAGTTCATCTGTAAGCATATAAAACAAGGGATTAAACCAGTTCAAGCTTTTAAGCAGCTCCGCAAATGCCTTTTTGGCTGTATCATGTCTTTGATAATGCGCTTTTTCATGACTGACAGCCATTTCAAGCTCATCTCTGCAAAGATCGCTGACAGGAATTACTATGACAGGTCTGAAAACACCCATAAGGAATGGCGATGTCACTGCATCGCTTACCATAATAGTCGGACAGCCCTCCTGTTTTCTTAAACCGGTCTTCTCCACAGCATTTCTGAATACAGCATAACCAACTGCCTTTTTTATCAAAATAACAGCAGCTGTCACACACCAGACAAACACCAAAATATAAATAAATGTGCTTCCTGTTCCGGCTGAACCCGATTTTATTGTTTCTGCACTCACCTCTGCCGCAGAAGCAGTGACAAATGCAAGTACCTCATGACCTACTGTCGGATAGGGCTGCAAAGGGATACTCTCAGCAACAAGCATAATTGCGGCTGATATCGGCTGAAATGAAAGCAGTACCATCAGCACAGTCTCCTTGCTTTCTGCGGAAAGCTCACGTCCGGCAAAATTCAGCACTGCTTTAAAAAGCAGCATAATAATACCTACTACTGCAGATGACACAAGAACGAAAATAAAAACAAGCGTCAATCACGTCACCTCTTACTGAACCAATTTTTAAGCTCATCCATTTCTTCATCGCTTATTGCACCGCAGTCAGCAAGAGATGCTATCATATTTTTCACTGAGCCATTATAAAGTCTGTCGATAACTTCCCTTGCTCCTGCCTGCTCATAAGCACTTTCTGAAATAACAGCGGTATATTCATTTGCCGCACCACACCTTTTCACTGACAAAAAGCCCTTTTTGACCAGTCTTGACAGAAAGGTGCTTACAGTCTGTGATTTCCACCCTCTTTCTTCTGAAAAATAACCCATCAGCACAGAAGAAGTCACAGGCGAATTCAGCTCCCATATTTTCTTCATTATAGCCGATTCTGCTTCAGTTAAATTTTTAATCATATATATGACCATATCCTTTCTATGTCCCTTTAACAGAACAATACTTAGATTTTGATAATATTATCCACTACATTCTGTAGTAGCTTTATTATACTACAGGATGTAGTGGTTGTCAAGTCTTTTTTTATTTTTTTTAATATGATATAACAAAAAACGGACGCCCCGAAGGACGTCCGTTTCTGTGTTATATCTTTTACCCCGCACAGTGTTATTGTTATTATGCCGATCTGCGTGCCTTGAGATGAGTTATCATTCTCTTTGGCAACATTGCCGCATGAGCAGCAAGCAGACCCCAGTGAGCAATTACTTCCCACGCTCCGCATATCTTATCCACCATGATGATAACAACTGTCTCCTTATACTTGGGCAGCGCAATGTTCATGGGGAACATATGCTTTTCAATGATATCAGCCTCCATAGGAGTGATATCGAAATACTTCTGAGCATTGGCAAGAGCTGTTGCCGCATGGGTCCAACCGTGCATTCTCTGACCTTTTTCACGAACATAATCGTGCCAGTCGTAAAGGAACAGGTCATGGATAAGACCCGCTCTTGCACCTGCACGAGCGTCCAGCGAAAGGAGCTTGCAGAAAATGTAGTTGTAGTATGAAACATTCAGGCAATGCTGAAAACAGGTCGTATGACCGTGGTGCATATACTGCTTCATCTGCTGCACAACTTCGCTTTTGAGAAGATCCGCAACCTCTTCGTAGTATCCGCACTCAGTGCCCGGCAATGAAAGATCCTGCTTGGAACCGATAGCTTTTAACATCGTATTACCTTCCTTAGTTACCTTGTTTGTATATGGTAGTTCTTACACACTTTTCTATTTTTCTCGCAGCAACGTTTCAGGCGCTGCTGACACACTTTAAAATCATCCTTTTCTATTATATCAGCATAAAAAGCATATTGCAATAGATATTATGCACAGTTTTAAAGAAAATTGTTAGAATATTTTTCAAAAGAATATTTTGTCAAGGAAAAAATTGGTTTCGATTTAGTATCAGGGATTACAAAGCGGTTAAAATATTCACCACTTCTCACCACCGCCGTATAATAGCCTTAAAATTATACAAATAGATAAAAACACAGCAAATTATACGATTTGACATGATATTTTCGTCAAAATGCTCAAAAGCAAAGGGCAAAATTCTTGATTTATTTGGGTTTAAGTTTGCCTTTAATAGTTGCAATTTGGTAACACATAGTGTATAATTAAATCATAGTGGTGAAGCAGCCCCATTTTGTGGTGAAAAGTGGTGATTTTCAACAGCCTGTTGAAAGCAGTGTTGAATGGCTGCCCCAAATTCTGTACGGAAAGGACTGATGACGATGCACGCTCCTCTCATGGGTACATATTACCATAATATGGACGCTAAGGGCAGAATGGCATTCCCCAACAAGCTCAGAGAACAGCTTGGCGTGAATTTTGTCATCACAATAGGCCTTGAAGGCTGCCTTTACGTATATTCCAACGAGGAATGGGAAAAATTTACCGAACAGCTCCGCACCCTTTCAGGCCCCGTTGCAAAGCAGGCTATAAGAAAGTATGCGGCAAACGCTGTAGTTGCCGAGGCTGACAAGCAGGGCAGAATACTCATTCCCCAGAATTTAAGGGAACACGCAGGTCTTGACCACGACATCACCGTTATCGGCAACCTTAACCGTGCCGAGATATGGGATACCGCACGATATAACGAGATCAACTCCAAGTTCACTGACGAAGAGCTTGCTGAGGCAATAGATTCTCTTGCATTCTGATAATAAAGGAAAATATATGGAATTTGCTCATATACCGGTGCTGCTGGAGCAGTGCCTTGACGGTCTTGATATCAAACCTGACGGAATTTATTTTGACGGCACCTGCGGCGGTGCAGGCCATTCCCGTGAGATAGCAAAGCGCCTCACAACGGGAAGGCTCATAGGCATCGACCGTGACCCCGATGCTGTAGCTGTGGCTTCCGAAAGGCTCAACGGTCTGCCTGCACAGGTGGTAAGGGGAAATTACTCCGAGATAAAGCAGATAGCCGATGATCTTGGCATCTGCGGTGCGGACGGGATACTCCTTGACCTTGGTGTGTCCTCCTATCAGCTGGATAACGCCGAGAGAGGCTTTTCCTACCACAATGACGCTCCCCTTGATATGAGAATGTCAAAGGAAGGCACATCTGCAAGGGATATCGTCAATGAATACTCAAAGGAGCAGCTCACAAAGATACTCTACGAGTACGGCGAGGAGAAATTTGCTCCAAGGATTGCGGAAACTATAATAAAAAGGCGCTCCGAAAAGCCTGTTGAGACCACAACGGAGCTTGCCGATATAGTAAGGGACTCCATTCCCGCAAAGTTCAGGCGGGACAAAAACCCATGCAAAAAAACATTTCAGGCAATACGTATCGCAGTCAACTGCGAGTTTGACCACTTAGACCGTGCCCTTGATGAGGGCTTCGAGCTTTTAAAGCCCGGCGGACGCTTCTGTATCATCACTTTCCACTCCCTTGAGGACAGGATAGTTAAGCAGAGGTTTGCAGGCTGGTGCAAGGGCTGCACCTGTCCCCCTGACTTTCCCGTATGCGTATGCGGCAACAAGCCGAAGGGAAAGCTTGTGTGCAGAAAGCCCCTTGAAGCCTCCGAAGAGGAGCTTGAGGCTAACCCCAGAAGCAGGAGCGCAAAGCTCAGGATAATCGAAAAGCTGTAAAAACAGGAACTTACACTTATAAATAAAAAGACTTGGGAAAGAAGAAAGGAAGGATATTTATGGCAGCAAGGAATACAAATCTCGCCTATAGCCTTTCACAGTACGAGGAAAGAGAAGAAAGATCAAACACCCGTGAAAACACACGGCAGAATATAAAGAGCCACAAGGCAGCAAAGCCCCAGACAGCAGTTCACCCTGTATTTATGGTGATGCTGCTCATCGCAACAGGCGCACTTATTTCGCTGTGCATCACATCAAAGGCTGATATCGCCTCCGTTCACGCAGCTATCGTGGATCAGGAAGCGGTAGTACGCTCGCTGGAGCAGGAAAATGTCAGCATGATGACCCGTCTGGAGCAGAAAAGCTCCCAGAAGGTAGTTGAGGATTACGCCGAAAACGTTCTGGGAATGCAGAAGCTTGACAACGCTCAGGTAGAATATGTAAGCATCGAAAGCGGAAACAAGGCTGAAATAAGCGACAGCAGCGACAATATTTTCACAAAAATAAAGAACGGCTTCAACAGCTTTCTGGAATACCTCAAGGGCTGAATAAATATACATGAATTGAAACGCATGACCGCTTTCACGGCTCATGCGTTCTTGCACTTATAAGAATGTGAACAAAGGAATCTGCCTGAAAAAAATACAAAAAGGCACAAACAATGAAAGGGGCTTTCCAAAGAAAGGAGAACTACCATTGCCGTCCTATCAGCCAACAAAACAGATGAAGAACCGCCTTAACCTGCCTGTAAGCATTGCAGTGCTGGCAGCGGCAGGCGTGCTTATCGCAAACCTTTACCATGTATCGGTAACCGAGCATGACCGCTTTACCGCCATGGCAAATGACAGTCAGTTCGGAAGCACCACGGTGGAGGCAAACCGTGGAAGCATTTATGATACCAACGGAAAAATACTGGCCCAGTCCGCCACGGTCTATAACGTTATACTCAACCCCAGCGCCCTCACAGGCGTGGACGAAAGCAAGATGAATGCGGACGAAAAGGAACGCCAGATAAAAACTGTTGCAAAGATACTCAGCGAGGAGCTGGGCGCTGACTACACCAAGCTGGTAAACGTATTCAGCGACGAAAAAACAATGAACAAGCAGTGGTACAAGGTCGCTTCCAAAATCGAAAAGGACATTGTTACCCAGATATACACCCGCATAGATGAAGAGGGTCTGGCGGGAAACCTTGTAAGCACCGAGGACGACACAAAGCGTTATTATCCTCAGGGAGACATGGCGGCTGCGGTCATCGGCTTCACAAACTACGAGGGCGACGGAATTTACGGCGTTGAGGCCTATTACAATGACTATCTTGCGGGAGTGGACGGAAAAATCATCTCCGCAACGGACGGTCTGGGCAACGAGATGCCCTACAAAAACGACAAGATCTATGCGGCAAAGGACGGCAGCTCCCTTTATCTCACGATCGACTCCACCCTCCAGTATTACTGCGAGAGAGAGCTGGCAAACTGCGTTGAGCAGAATAACGTTGATAACCGTGCCTGCGCCATAATCATGAACGCAAAGACAGGCGATATCCTTGCCATGGCTACTTCCCCGGGATATGATCTTAACGACAGAAACAGCATCTATTCAAAAAAAGATCAGCTGACCCTTGAAAAGTACAAGGAAGAAAATCCCGATGATGAGGAAGGCTACAACGAAAAGTATGCCGAGCTTCGTGAAAAGCAGTGGAAAAACAAGGCTATCACCGAGCTTTATGAGCCGGGCTCCGTTTTCAAGGTAGTAACAGGCTCCTCCGCACTGGAAGAAAAGGTCATCGACCTTAACTCCACATTTACCTGCAACCACTCCATTCAGGTGGCTGACCGTACCATCAACTGCTGGACAGCAGGCGCTCACGGCACTCAGGACTTTACCACTGCCATGACAAACTCCTGCAACCCCGCATTCATTCAGATAGGTCAGAGACTGGGAATCGAAAAGTTCTGCAGCTATTTCAGGGCTTACGGCTTTACCGAACCTACAGGCATCGACCTCCCGGGTGAGGCTTCGGGTCTGTACGTTGCCGAGGAGAGCATGGGCATAGTTGAGCTTGCTTCCTGCTCCTTCGGTCAGTCAAACACAGTTACACCCATTCAGATGATAACAGCATATGCCGCTGTAATAAACGGCGGATACCTTTTACAGCCCCACGTTGTAAGCAAGATAGTCGATAACAACGGCAACGTTATCCAGACCGTTGAAAAGACTGTCCGCAGGCAGGTCATCTCGGAAGAGACTTCCGCCGAAATGAGACAGGTGCTGGAAAGCGTTGTAAACAACAAGGGCGGCTCCAACGCATACATCAAGGGCTACCGCATAGGCGGAAAGTCGGGAACCTCCCAGAAGCTCCAGAAGAACAATCAGCTGGGCGTTGAAAACCTTTATGTAGCGTCATACGTAGGTTTTGCTCCCGCAGACGACCCCGAGATAATCATGCTTGTAATGGTCGATGAGCCTCAGGGCAGAGACCACAACGGTTCTCAGGTATATTATGGCAGCATGGTCGCCGCTCCCGTTGTATCGGCAGTTTTCAAGGACGCACTTCCCTATCTGGGCTATTATCCCGAATATACCGATGAAGAGCTTGCGGCTCTTGACGTTACCGTTCCCAGTGTTGAGGGACAGACCGTTGAGGCGGCAGAGCAGACCCTTACAAATCTCGAGCTTCAGTATTATGTGGTAGGCGAGGGCGATAAGGTCGTGGCTCAGGTCCCCTCCCGCTCCTCCTCCGTTCCCAGAAACGGCAAGGTAGTGCTTTACACCGAGGAAAATTACGAGACCCAGTATGCCACCGTTCCCAACGTTATCGGTCATACTCCGTCTGAGGTAAATCAGCTGCTCACCTCCGCAAACATCAACTTCAAGGCAGGCGACGGCGCAACCGCCCATTCGGGTGCCATTGCCTACTCCCAGAACTATCTGCCGGGTGCGGAAGTTCCCGTGGGAACAGTCGTTGAAGTAACCTTCCGTGTAAAGGACGAGGGCTGATATCATATAGGAAAGGAGTGCATTTTTCCGAGGGAAACCCGAAGAAAAATGGTCATCTATGAAAGAAATCAGAAAGAAGCTTTCCGCCCTGCTGACAGATGCGGGAAAGTCCGCTGAATATGCTTACAGCGGCGGCGACTGCGATATCACAGGCATTACCGATGATACAAGAAGCGTATCGGAAGGCTGCATTTTCATATGCGTAAAGGGTGCAAGGTTTGACGGTCACACCGCTGCGGCAGAAATGCTCGAAAAGGGTGCAGCAGCCGTTGTGTGCGACCATGACTTAGGTCTCGGCGACAGGCAGATCGTTGTATCCGACACCAGAAAATTCTACGGTCACCTTACCGCCGCATGGTTTGACCACCCCGAAAAGCAGCTTACTCTTATCGGTATCACGGGAACCAACGGAAAGACCACCCTTGCCACCATGGTACATGATATTCTTTCATACACAGGCGAAAAGACAGGTCTTATCGGCACCACAGGTGCACTTATCGGCAACGAGCCTGTTGAAAGGGACGATTCCACCCCCACCACTCCCAAGGTATATGAGCTTTACAAAATATTCCGAATGATGGCAGACCAGGGCTGCAAATACTGCGTAATGGAGGTATCCTCCTTTGCGCTGGAGCAGAACAGAATTGGCCCTGCGGTGTATGAATGTGCCGTTTTCACAAACCTTACCCGTGACCATCTGGACTATCACGGCACTATGGAAAACTATTATCAGGCAAAGAAAAAGCTGTTCACCGACCACTGCAAATGCGCTTTCATCAACACTGAGGACAGCTACGGCGAAAGGCTTTACAATGAAATATCCTGCCCCAAGTATTCATACGGATTAAAGGGCGATACAAGCATTTACGCAAGCTATATCAAGTATTCGGGCGGCGTGACAAAGTTCTGGTTCTGCTGCCCCGGAAAGAGCTTCCCGTTCACTCTCAGAATGATGGGCGGCTACAATATACTGAACGCCACTGCGGCCATTGCCGTGTGCGCTCAGCTTAAAATCCCCATGGAAAAGATAACCGAAGCCATGGGCTGCTTCAAGGGCGTAAGGGGAAGGTGCGAGATAATCCCCACAGGAAAGGATTTCTTCATCGTCTGCGACTATGCCCACTCCCCCGATGCGCTGGAAAATATGCTTCCCAGCATAAAGGAGAACACCGAGGGCAGGCTCATATGCCTCTTCGGCTGCGGCGGCGACCGTGACCGCACAAAGCGCCCCCTTATGGCAAAGGCTGCGGCTCAGTTTGCAGACTATCTCATAGTAACATCTGATAACCCCAGAAATGAAGACCCCGACGCTATTATTGATGAGATAATGACAGGGCTTGAGGGTTCTGAAGTTCCCTGCGACCGCATCACCGACAGAAAGGAAGCTATCTTCCATGCGGTAAGGATCGCACGAAAGGGCGATGTTATCGTTCTGGCAGGCAAGGGTCACGAGGATTATCAGGTGCTGGCAGGAAATGTCCACATTCACTTTGACGAGCGTGAGATATGCGCCCAAGCGCTGGATCTTCTTGACAAGATAAGCATGACTGTTGAGGAAATGGCTCAGGCCTGCAAAGGCAGCTGCGCAAATATCCCCGACACATCAATAAAGATCGCTGCCGACAGAATAAAGAGCGACAGCCGAAAGATATTACCGGGCGATGTTTTCGTTGCCTACAGAGGCGAAAAGTTTGACGGTCACGATTACGTTAAGGACTGCACCGACAAGGGCGCTGTTGTCAATGTGACCGACCATGAGATAGAGGGCTGCCCCTGCATAGTCACAAAGGACACCGTAAGAGCAGTGCTTGACATTGCAGGTCATTTCAGAAGAAAGTTCTCCCCCGTTCTTGTGGGAGTTACGGGCAGCGTGGGCAAGACCACCACAAAGGAAATGGTCGCACTTGCCCTTTCGTCAAAGTACAACACCTATAAGACTCCTGCAAACCGCAACAATGAGATAGGTATGCCCTTTGCATTGCTGGAACTTACCCCCGCATATGAAGCGGCTGTTATCGAAATGGGAATGTCCCACTTCGGCGAGCTGGAACGCCTTTCAAGATCAAGCAACCCCGATATCTGCATAATAACAAATATCGGCTGGTCACACGCTGAAAATCTCGGTTCCACACAGGAGGGCGTTTTAAAGGCAAAGCTTGAAGTGCTTTTGGGTGCAAAACCCGCCGCTCCCCTTATCGTCTGCGGCGATGACCCACACCTTGCACCTCTGAAAAACACAATAACCGACCGCAAGGTCATTACCTGCGGCATAGTTGATAAAAACTGCGACTATTTTGCGGCAGATATCGAAACAGGCGAGGAAAGCACTTCCTTTACCGTTGTGAAAAACGGCATCAGGTGCGAAAGAATGACCCTCCCCTGCATAGGCAGCCACCATATCACAGACGCTCTCATTGCCACGGCAGCAGCGGAAGCGGCAGGCTGCGACATGGCAGGCATTGCGGAAAAGCTTTCGGGCTTCGGGCTGGACGGTCTCCGTCAGCACAAAGAATATAAAAAGGGACAGACAGTCATAATCGACTGCTACAACGCCGCTCCCGATTCCATGAAGGCGGCTCTGAATGTTCTCTGCGACACAAAGGGAGCAAGGCACATTGCCGTTCTGGGCGATATGCTGGAGCTTGGCGACCTTTCCGCAAAACTTCATAAGGAAGTTGGCGAATATGCCGCACAGAAGGGCATTGACCTGGCAGTATGCTACGGAAATAACGCAAAACACATTGCCGAGGGCGCAAAGGAAAACGGAGCAGAGGCTTATTACTCCTCCGACAAGGCAGAAGTGCTTGATTTCCTGAAAGCAAGCCTTAGAGACAACGATGCTGTTCTTTACAAGGCAAGCCGCAGTATGCGAATGGAAGATATCATCAGGGATTATTACGGCGAGTGACCTGCGGGTGACGCAAATCGCCGTGATATGACAAAACGATCATGATATAATTACAGATAGGAGCAGATAATATGCCGTACTGGATAAATCTGATGTCGGCTGCCATTGCCTTTGCAGTGTCCGCCGTACTGGGAATATACCTTATACCGCTTCTCAAGAAGCTTCACTTCGGAACCACTATTTACGAAAAAGGCCCCGCATGGCACAAGAGCAAGAACGGAACCCCTCTTATGGGCGGCTTCATGTTCATCATCGGAACCATTCTTGCCACCGCCGCAGCCTACTGCGTATGGCGCTTTGTATGTCCTCAGAGCGCAGTGGTACCCGATAACAACGGTCTGTACAAGCTCCTTGCAGGACTGGGCTACGCTATCCTCAACGGAGTTATCGGATTTATCGACGACTACATCAAGGCAGTGAAAAAGCAGAACAAGGGTCTTGACGCAAAGCAGAAGATGATAATGCAGTTTGCGGCTTCCGTTATGTTCCTTGAAGTTCTCCGTCTGCTGGGCGATACCTCCACAGAGATAATAATTCCCTTTGCAGGCAAAGTGGATTTCGGCTTCTTCTACTACATCATAATGCTCCTGTACCTTATATTCCTCACAAACTCCGTTAACCTTACCGACGGCGTTGACGGTCTGTGCGGAACAGTTACCACAGTATTCTCTCTCTCATGGCTGGCAATTTTCCTTACCATGGGAATGTACGAGTATTCCATATTCGCCTCTGCTCTGGCAGGCGGCTGCATGGGCTTCCTGGTATGGAACCTTAACCCCGCAAAGGTATTCATGGGCGATACAGGCTCCATGTTCCTGGGCGGCTGCGTGTGCGCAATGGGCTTTATAACCCACCAGCATCTGCTTCTGGCGCTCATCGCAATAGTATATATCTGCGAGGCGCTTTCCGTAGTGCTCCAGGTCATAAGCTTCAAGACCACAGGCAAGAGAATTTTCAAAATGTCCCCTATCCACCATCACTTTGAGATGTGCGGCTTTTCTGAGTACAAAATAGTTATCACCTTCTCCGCTGTAGGCCTTATCTGCGGAATACTGGGCAACGTTCTTTACAACATCTACCTTAAATAACAGGATATAAAATATTTAAAGAAAGGAGAGCCGCCATGCCGAAACAGCAGTCCCAGCAAAACGCCAAGGCTCAGGAAAAACAGCCTAAGCAGCAAAAGGCACCCAAGCAAAAGCGCCTTGCCAATAACAAGACCTGGTTCAAGGCACTTATGCCCAAAAGCAGGTATCTGGAAAATATCCGCATCGGCGAGATAGACCTCACCTTTCTTTTTCTGGTGCTTGTGCTGTTGGTATTCGGAATGATAATGATGTATTCCGCCTCCTACGCTTTGGCGATACATGACAATAAACCCCAGGATTATTATTTCAAGAAGCAGCTTTTCATGGCAGCAATAGGCCTTGTGGTGATGATGTATCTTTCCAGCCGAAAGTTTGACTATCATATCCTCAGGTCATCGCTGGTGGCAAACGGACTTTTTGTTATCTGCATACTGCTGATGATACTTGTCCACACGAAATTCTTCGGCGTTACCGATAACGGTGCCAGCCGTTGGATAAGAATTGGTACTGCAACCAAAACGTTCTTTACCTTTCAGCCCTCCGAGCTTATGAAGCTTGCGGTGATAATCATTTTTTCCGCAATGATCTCCGCAAATCATCAGAAGCTAAAGGAAAAGGGCGGACTTTTGCCGTATATCGTAATACTTGCCATTGCCGCAGGCTTTACAGTCGTTCAGCCTCACCTTTCGGGTACCATAATCATCTGCGCCATTGCAGTCACACTCCTTTATGTGGGCGGCGCAAATATGAAATCGTTCATTCCTCTGGTAATCGGCGGTATTGCCCTTATCACTGTTGTTGCATTTATCCTGTACAAATACGCCGACTACTCATACATCAAAAACCGTATCGACAGCTGGCTTTATACCTTTGATGACGCAAACCGTGATATCGCATGGCAGACACGAAACTCCCTCATTGCCATAGGCTCGGGCGGAGTGTTCGGTCTTGGTCTGGGAAATTCCAGGCAGAAGTTTTTGTATCTCCCCGAGTCGCAGAACGACTTTGTTTTCGCCATCGTGTGCGAAGAGCTGGGCTTCCTTGGCGCAGCAGTCGTTATCATTCTTTTCCTTATGCTCATATTCAGAGGCTTCAAGATAGCCGAGAACGCACCCGATAAATTCGGTATGCTGCTTGTTACAGGCCTTACCGTACAGATAGGACTGCAGGCACTGCTGAATATCGCCGTTGTGTCAAACGCTATCCCCAACACAGGAATATCGCTGCCGTTCTTCAGCTACGGCGGAACGGCGCTTATAATCCAGCTCCTGGAAATGGGGCTGATACTGAACGTGTCACGACAATCCATGCCCGACAAGGAACAGCCTGACGCCGCTCCCTCGGAACAGTCCCGTGAGATCGAACTGGCTAAAAAGCAGCTGGGTCAAAATGCACGTTCACGCAAAAAATAAAATGTACCTATCATCTGAAAAGGAAGTAGCTTATGAAAGTTTTACTGGCAGGAGGCGGAACGGCAGGTCATATCAATCCTGCTCTCGCCATTATATCCATAATAAAGGATCATTGTCCCGACGCTGAATTCCTCTATGCTGGCACACCAAACGGAATGGAATCCCGCCTTGTGCCTATGGAGAATATCCCATTTGCGCCCATAAAGGTCAGCGGATTTCAGCGAAAGCTCACCCCCAAGAACATCGTCAGGAACATAAAGGCAGCCGCATATCTTACCACCGCAGGTCATACCGCACGTAAGATAATCAAGGATTTCGGCCCCGATATCGTCATCGGAACAGGCGGATATGTAAGCGGCCCTATAGTTCTGGAAGCTGAAAAAATGGGTATCCCCACTGCTATCCACGAGCAGAACGCATACCCCGGAGTTACCACAAGGATACTTTCCAAAAAGGCTGATATAGTAATGCTCACCATGGAAGAAGCGGCTGAGTATTTCGATAAAAGCGTAAAGTACATAAAAACAGGTCTGCCCGTAAGAAAGGGCTTTGACCCCTCACGCATCAGCCGTGCGGAAGCCAAGAAAGAGCTGGGGCTGGACGAAAACAGCATCTGTATCTTCTCATGGGGCGGAAGCCTGGGTGCGGGAGCTATCAACAGCAGCGCCCTTGCCCTTATAAAGTGGGAAAAGGAAAGCGGACTGAACATCTCCCATATCCACAGCTACGGCAAAATGGGTCACGGTACCTTTGTACAGAGCCTTAAAGAAATGGGCATCGACCCCGAGACAGACCCCAAGCTCATGGTCAAGGAGTACATCCACAACATGGACGTATGCACCGCAGCAGCCGACCTTATCATCTGCCGCAGCGGAGCTTCTGCCATAAGCGAGCTTGAAGCAATGGGACGTGCTTCCATTCTTATCCCATCCCCCGTGGTTGCGGGAAATCATCAGTATCACAACGCAATGGTGCTCGGCAAAGCCGGCGCTGCCATCGTTATCGAGCAGAAGGATCTTACGGACGAGCTTATCATAAATGAAGCAAAGAAGCTCTGCTCCGATCCCGCAAGGCTGGACGATCTGGCACGCAAGGCTCACGAGCAGTGCATCACCGATACCCCCGACAGGATATACAAGGCAATAACCGACGTAATGAAAAAATAAGCTTTTTTCACACTTTTCCGCAGCGCTCATAATATAAGTTATAATCAACTTATAAAGGAGCGTCGGATATGCAGAAGCTGGTGATCGACGGAGGCCGCCCTCTCAGCGGTGAAATAAAAGTCCAGGGAGCAAAAAATGCAGTGCTGCCCGTCCTTGCCGCCTGTACACTGTGCAGCAGGGAGATAAGGCTCAGCAACTGCCCCTGCATCTCCGACCGATACGGCGCTGCACGTATCCTTACCAGCCTTGGCGGAAAGGTCCGTGCCGACGGAACAGACATGACCATTGACTGCACCGGCATCGACAGTTCTTCCATAAGCAGCGAGCTTATGCGCACCATGCGCAGCTCTATAATCTTTATGGGGGCGCTGATGGGCAGAACGGGCAAATGCACATTGTGCTATCCCGGCGGCTGCGATCTTGGCCCGAGGCCTATAGATATGCACCTTTCGGCTATGAAGAAAATGGGGGCTGTAATAACAGACGAGCACGGAATTATAGAATGCTCCGCTCCCGAGGGTCTGACAGGCTGCAAGATATCCCTTTCATTCCCATCGGTGGGAGCAACGGAAAATATTCTGCTGGCGGCTGTCACCGCAAAGGGCGAAACTGTTATCTCCAACTGCGCAAGAGAGCCTGAGATAACCTGCCTTGCAGATTTCCTTATCGCCTGCGGCGCTCATATAAACGGCGCAGGTGGAAGCAGGATAACCGTTGAGGGCGTTGAGCGCCTTTCAGCTCCCCGGGAAAGCTTTGCAATAATCCCCGACAGAATAGCCGCAGCCACATATCTTTCCTGCTGCGCCTGCGCAGGGGGAGAGCTTATGCTTACCGACTGCTGCCCCGCTCATATGGAAGCCATACTTCCCCTTTTTGAGCAGATGGGTATGTACGTCCGCAGCTTCGGCTCAAATATATACATACAGAAAACAGGCGGTCTTAAAGCCGCCGATACCATACGCACAATGGTCTATCCGGGATTTCCCACGGACGCTCAGGCGATCATAATGGCTCCCCTCTGCACCGCAGAGGGCACAACGGTGTTTGTGGAGAACATCTTCGAGAACCGCTACCGCCACACGGGAGCGCTTAGCCGAATGGGCGCAGATATCCGTGCGGAGGGAAAGGTCGCCGTTGTAACAGGCGTTCCCGCTCTTTACGGAGCAGCTTCGGAAGCCCCTGACCTGAGAGGAGGCGCAGCAATAGTCTGCGCAGCTCTCGGCGCATCGGGCAGGTCGGAGATAACAAGGACAGAACTTATCGACAGAGGGTATGACAGCATAGAAGCTATCCTTTCATCGGCAGGAGCAAAAATAAGCAGGATAATATAATACTGATCACCAATAAAGCTATATACAAAAATCATCGAATGATCTATACGCTATTTTTTGTATAGTTTTTAATTGGCGTTTAGTATAACAAGGAGTTTTTATTTTGAGCAGTCAGAGTCAGCCCTACCGCCGCAGGCACAAGCAGCGACATACGCTTACGGGCATTGTGGTATTTATCATAGTGGCAGGAATATTTCTGCTGCTTTCAACAACAGTCCTATTCAATGTTGAAAGCATTCGTGTAACGGGTGCATCAAACTACACCCCACAGGAAATAATCGACGCCAGCGGAGTTGAGGCGGGCGATAATCTTGTCCGTCTCAGCACCGATAAGGTAAGCAGTCAGATAACCTCCAGACTGGTTTACATAGAAAAAGCACATCTTAGCCGCTCATTCCCCTCCACGCTGATAATAAACGTGGAAGCCAGCGAGCCTGAGGCGAATTTCATCACCGACCACGGCATATATCTCATAAGCAAGGGCGGCAAGATACTTGAAAAGATAGACGAGCCTAAGGCAAACCTTTTCAATTTCACGGGAACTGACCCCAAGCTGGAGCTTCTCCCCGGGGACAAGTACGCTTCCAACGATGAGCACAAGGACACAGTGGTCTATCAGATGATGACCCTGCTGGACACGGGCAATTACAGCACCGTTACCTCGGTAGATGTTACCGACCGTGCGGATATCAAATGCGTTTTCGATAACCGTGTCACAGTAAGTCTCGGCTCAGTAAACGACCTTGAATACAAAATGAACTTTGCCAAGGAGATAATTGAGACAAAGATAGGCGACAAGACCGAGGGCACTCTTACCATTCTTTCCGACGCAAACAGCGCATCATTCCTTGACAAGGAAAGCCTGGAAAACAACGCCAAGGTCTATAACGACAACATTGCTTCCATGACCACCGCCGATACTCAGGAAACCGATGAAAACGGCAACCCCATTGAAACTGAAACGTCGGAGACGACCTCCGCCGCAGTAGCAATGGAATAATCATGAAGCACGGTTGTGAAATGTGAACAAAAAGGGTACTATATTATCATTTTTTTGTGCAACTGCGTTTTTTTTAGAAAAATCACTTGAAAAAAATCCGCAGGTGTGTTAAAATAAATGTTGTGTATAATATAATCAGGAATAATTCAGATTTTTCTGTATTTACATATAAACAGTAAACAGGAGGAAGAAAAATGGCGATCATGGTTGATAACGAGAAAAACACCTATGATGAGATTATAAAAGTTGTCGGCGTGGGCGGCGGCGGCGGAAACGCTGTTAACCGCATGGTTGACGAGGGCATCAAGGGCGTTGACTACATAACTGTCAATACCGATGCAAGAGCTCTCAACTCATCTAAGGCTGATACAAAGGTACAGATAGGCGTTAAGCTTACAAACGGCAAGGGCGCAGGCGCCAAGCCTGAGATCGGTGCAAGCAGCGCCGAGGAAAACAGAGACGAGATCAAGGCCGCTCTCAGCGGTTCAGATATGGTATTCATCGCAGCAGGTATGGGCGGCGGCACAGGTACAGGCGCAGCTCCCATCGTTGCAGAGATCGCTCAGGAGCTGGGAATACTCACTGTTGCAGTGGTAACAAAGCCCTTTGAGTTTGAGCAGAAGGCTAAGATGAGACAGGCTGAGGCTGGTATCGCAGAGCTTAAAAAGCACGTTGATTCACTTATCGTTATCCCCAATGAGCGTCTTCTCCAGAGTGCTGACAAGGAGCTTACAATGAAGCAGTCCTTCGCACTTGCTGATGATATCCTCAAGGTCGGCGTAAAGTCCATAGCAGAGCTTATCACTGTCGAGGGCGACATCAACCTTGACTTCGCTGATGTAAAGACCACTATGAAGGACGCAGGCTATGCTCATATGGCTATCGGTCACGGTTCAGGCAAGGACAAGGCTGCCGAGGCTGCAAAGCAGGTCATCTCCAGTCCTCTGCTTGAGACCTCCATTTCCGGCGCTACAAGACTTCTCGTTAACATCGTAATGAGCGAGGACGTTCTTGCAAGCGACATCAACACCGCTACAAGACTTATCTCCGAGGCTGCCGATCCCGATGTAAACATGATCTTCGGTACCTCCTTCGATGAGAACCTCAAGGACGAGATCAACATCACTGTTATCGCTTCCGCTTTCAATGATGATATCGACAAGCAGGAAGAACCCGCTCCCGAGGTTGAAAAGGTTCCCGCAGCATCTGCTGCATCAACAACCGCACCTCAGCCCGCAGCACCCAAGAAGTCTTCCTACGATGAGGAATACAGCGACTTTTTTAACATGATCAACAGAAGATAACTTCCATATTGCAATAAAATATCAGGCGGTCAGGGTAACTTGACCGCCTTTTTTTGACGCACCCGACAAATATCACTTCCCGATCGTTATAATTACAGGAGGTATTATACTAATTCCAAATCAGCCTATAGACAAAATCCGTTTTCTGCCGGTAATGCTTTTTATAGTTTCTTTAGACAATGAGCAGATAGTATCGCAAAGTCTGTCAACGACCTTTTGAAGTGTTTGAAACACTTCATTTTTAAAGCCACGTTTTCTGATCTCTTTCCATATCTGCTCAATTGGGTTCATTTCCGGTGTATATGGCGGAATAAAAATAAGTTCGATATTTTCAGGTATTCTTAATGAACCCGATTTATGCCAAGCAGCTCCGTCACACGCCAATATGATTTTATCTCTTGGAAATGTATTCGATAACTCTTCCAAAAACACATTCATACTTTCTGTATTGCAATATGGCATAACAACAAAACAGCTTTCACCTGTAAGCGGTTCAACTGCGCCATATACATATCTATATTCTCTTATATGATGGCAAGGGACAGATGGTCTTGTCTTCGTTTCACACCAACAATATTTCGGCTTATTTATTCTGCCAAAACCTGCTTCGTCCTGAAACATAAGACGGACACTCTCGTATTTATCATGATTTAAATCGCTAAAGTCACTCTCTACTGTTGCTTTAATTTTTTTGAGGCTTCTATTGCCTCATCGCTTGCTTTTTGTGGGTGTTTGCTTCTTGGCATTACTTTGCGCCAACCGTGATTGTGAAGAATGAAATATATCTGACTGGTACTCGTTCGACGTCCTATAGCTTTTTCGTAAGCTTCTTTTATTTCTTTCACTCCTACAAGCTGACCCTTTTCAGCTTTGTCTTCAAATTGTTTCAACAGGTCTGTTTCTTCGTCAAATGTCATATTCTCACGATATCTGCCGCCTACATTCGGGATAAGTCCTTTTATTCCTTCACCTTTGCAGTATTTTGCTGCCCACATACTGATCTGACGTCTATCCGCATCGAGTTTTTCTGCTATTTCTCTGACCTTCATTCCTTCTCCGAGAAGCTGTACTGCATATAATCTTCGGTCAAGATATTTGTCTGTTACTCCCTTGCGGTATTCTTTTATTTCCTCTGCATTTTCTGCGCTTATGATATACTTTTTTGCCATTTTATCACCCTTTATTAGTATATCATATTTTGCTCTATTTGTCTATAAGGAGGTTTGAAATTAGTATTAGTAGGTGGCTGCGCTTTTGTTACTCCTCGGATAAATCTTCATCAGTTACCTCAATTTCACCGTGTTCCTGTTCATAACGATTAATTTCCTGTTTTACCAATGTTTCTATCATATTAGTCATAGAGCGATTTTCCATGTCTGCAATTTTCTTTATTTTAGCGTGGTCTGTCAAATTCAGCCGAAGAGTAAACTGTGATTTGATTACTGCCATAAAAAACCTCCTGTTTAATTATATACTTATATGATACCACTTTGATATATTTTTGTATGCAACCATATTGACACCACTAAGACACCATGTTATAATTATATGGAGTATAAACAGTAATATCTGAGGTGTGATATGGAAGTATTTACGGTTAGCTTTTTTGGGCATAGACAGCTTGACCACTATTTTGATATAGAAAAACAGCTTGAAACTATGGTGAAAAGTATCATTACAAGTGAGGATTACGTTGAATTCCTTGTAGGACGCGATGGTGACTTTGACCAGATTGCTTCGTCTACTATTCGTAGGATAATTCAGGCAAATGATTACGGCACCAGTTCCCTCGTTCTTATACTTCCTTATATGACAGCAGAGTATCGTAATAATCAGGATAATTTTCATAAATACTATGACTATGTAGAGATATGCTCCGAATCTGCCAAAAGTCATTATAAAGCTGCTATCCAAGTACGAAACAGGTATATGATAGACCGTTCGGATTTAGTGATATGCTATATTGAGCGAAAGAGCGGAGGAGCTTATAAATCGGTGCAGTATGCTCTAACACAAGGAAAGAACGTTAAAAATATTGCTTGCTCAACGATTTTTGAATGATTTTTCTATTAAAATGTCAAGTTTACTTTGTTAAGGACTTGATTTTTTGTGAAAAATATGATATACTTAAATGGATAATATATTTTTACCTATAGGTAGGTCAAAGAACTATGAAGAAAATTGCCGTCCTTGATGATATAGCTTTAGAAACGCACGGTAAAAGCTATAAAACCTATAAATATTGCTTTGATGGTGTAGATGTTCCTCGTATGGATTATGATGATCATAAACAACAATTTACTTGGAGATCTCACGGTGAAACAGAATATCACAATTCTTCTGTTCCGCTTAAAAGTTATGCAGATCTGGTGATTTCAACTCAGCAGCCTCTATTTCGATTTTTCTTGGATGGATCGAGAAAAATATATAAAGTTGACGATATGGCTTATTCCAATAAAGTATATCCCATTATTGCAGGACAGGTAGGCATTGGTTGTTGCGAACGTGTTGATGGACATATGATTCCGTTACGGTATGACAATAACATAATGTTCTGGAGGGATTTGGTGATTACTCTCCCAAAAATCGCAAAGAAAGGTGATTGGGACGATGATAAATATGCTTTTGAATATTTGCGATATAAGATAAATTCCAACCCTGAACTTATTAATAGGCACCTTGAATTTGCAAGCATAATGCCATATTCGACACGAGTTGAACTTGGGGACAAGATTGAAAATAAGGGAATAGCTGTTATTCAAGATTTTATGGTTGAACGAGAAAAAGCGATGGTAGCTGAATTGGTGAGACTTGGCTTTTTATTACCTTCATGCTATCTGCTGAAAGATGGCAGTTTGGAATATCAGGTGCATAAAATCGAAAGCAAACGAGAACTTGAGAGGTTTAGAAATAATTATCAGTTTGTTGTGGGCGTCTCAAAATCATTTAATCCCGAGTATTGTGTTGATAAAAATGGGAGAAACAATTCTGATATGATAGCAAATCTGGATCTGTATAACCGTACACCTGTAAGCAAGTATTATTCTGAGCGAATTGGAGATATGTATTTTGCTGTATGGTTTGTACGAATCAGGGATAGAAAAGTCACAAATAATCCGTTTGACGGTATTCTGAAAATAGAGAAAATTCTTGTAAATGACGAACAAATAGAAAACGGTTTGGATTCTGAAGAGGTAGACCTCATTACTGCAAATATTATCAACGAGCGTAATCCTGTTTGTTACGGCGCAGATAGAAGATGGGCTAATCATCTTTATCCTGTTTATGTTACCGAGAATTATTTAAAAAGTAAGTATCTTGGCGAAAGTATGTTTTTGAATCTGTTCTAAACGGAGCAAAGGAGTTTTAATTGTGGGTAAAGTTATTGGAAAAATTCTGGCTACAGAAAAGAATCCTTCAACAATGGAGGAATTTTACTTTTGGACGAAACCTGATTTGATATTAAATCCGTTTGATGTTGTAAAAGTCGAACACATCAATAATAGCGTTACATATGGTGTAATCGAAGAAATTTCTCATATTACTGATACTGCCAATTTTCTTTCTGAATACATCTCCAATGATTTTGGTGATGTTGAAACAACACCTTTAACGTATCGTGTTGGAATGAATTATGTAAAGGCTCGTATTGTCGGAAACAATAAAAATGTGTATATTCCCGTTCTTAACGGCAAATCTGTCTGTATGGCTGAAAAGGACGAAGTGGCTGATGCACTTGGTATTTCCAGAATCAAGAATCCTGTTCCCTGTGGATATTTGGAGATGTATCAGGGCGCTGATGAGAGCGATAGAATCAAGTTGCCGGTACATATGGATTCAAGATTCCTTATAGGTCCAGAGGGAGCGCATTTGAATATATCTGGAATATCCGGTTTGGCGGCAAAACATCATACGCTATGTTCCTGCTTAAAGCTATTCAAGATAAGTGCTTGTCTGCTGCCGACGAAGAAACAGATGATGATGTTGCTTTCGTAATTTTTAACGTTAAGGGTAAGGATTTGCTTGCCATTGATGAACCCAATCCGTTTGAGAATGAAGCAGAACGGCAGGAAACACACGCATTATATGAAGCTATGGGTATGTCTACTGCTCCGTTTAAGAATGTTCACTATTATTATCCGTATTCTAAAAAAGGAGCGTGGAATACCTATTTAGACCAGGCTTCTGTTGAAAGCAACATTAAGCGTGGTGCTGCTCATATGTATAAGTACGAATATAAGTTTGATAAAGATAATCTTGACTTGATGTTCGCAAGCATTGATGATTCTACGCAGACGATGGACGCTATTTTAAACTATATCATTTCCGGGCGTGGCAAGTTTGGTAATCTCTGTGATTGGAGCGAATTTCTTGACGAGGTACATAGCTGTGGTGAAGCAGGCAATAAAGAAAAGGAAAAAGAAATTACGGTACAGAGTTGGCGTAAGTTTGAAATGAACGTCAAGAAATCTATTTACAGAAATCCTATTTTTGATAGTATCCGAAACACCTCGGAAGAAACTCGCATAAGCGATGCATTAAAGCATATCAAGAAGAATGAGGTACACGTTATAGATATTGCAAAGCTGAATGACGATATGCAAAGCTTCGTTTTTGGTGATGCAGTAAGAGCAATATATGATCTGCAGCTTGGTCAGTATGAGGATGGAGATTATACTCCTCCGTCAAAAATTATTATATTCATTGATGAATTGAATAAGTATGCTTCGACTGACACACCAAAAAGCTCTCCGATCCTTCGCCAGGTGCTTGATATTGCTGAAAGAGGACGTTCTCTTGGAGTTATTCTATTCGCTGCAGAGCAGTTCAAAAGTGCTATTCACACCCGTGTAACAGGTAACTGTTCTACGTTTGCCTACGGCAGAACTAATGCAATTGAAATTGCAAAGAGTGATTATAAGTTTATCCCGTCTGTTTACAAGAGTATGATGGCAAGATTGGAACAGGGCGAATACATAATACAAAATCCTGTGTTCAGCTCACTTCTCAATATCAAATTTCCAAAGCCTATATATAAACAGTTTAAGCAATAAGAGAGCGGGGAATTAAAATGGCCTTTATTGGTAAAAATGTTATAGAGAATCTTACAACAGCAATGTACGAAAACCTTTTGATTGTCTATCGTGAATATATACAGAACGCTGCTGACTCAATTGATAAAGCAGTGAATCAGGGACTTATCGACAGAAATCATGCTGAGATATATGTTGACATAGATAAAAACAAAAGATATATTTCTATTGAAGATAACGGTGCCGGTATAAGTGCAAGTAGCTTCAAAAAAATAATGAGTAGTATTGCAGATTCTCCAAAAGATTCTGCTGAAAACAAGGGATTTAGAGGTATTGGGCGTTTAGGGGGAATTTCTACCTGCCGAGAGCTGCGGTTTTCCTGTTCAGCAGTAAATGAAAATGTGCAGTCTACTGTTGTTTGGAATGCACAAAAAGTCAGAGAAATTTTAAATGATAATACTCAAAATCCCGAAGCTGCTGCTTTAGTAGATAGTGTGACTGAGTATGACACACAGCCCTGTGAGAAAGATAAGCACTTTTTCAAGGTGGAGATGATTGATGTCGAAAAGAGTGCTTCGGAGCTTCTTGACATAGATTTGATTAAGCGATATCTTCGCAGTGTAGCTCCGTTGCCATATGAAGTTGGGTTTATTTTCAAATCCAAAATTCACGACTTTGCTAAAGAAAATGGATTTACCATTGACGAGTACAATGTTTTTGTAAATGGTGATCGTTTGTACAAAGAATATAAAACAAAACTTTATGAGGATAAAGAGAAAAATGGACAAAAAGCAACATACGACGAATTGTTGGATGTGAAATTTGAAGTGTTTAACGCAGAGGATGGAGCTATACTTGCTTGGATGTGGTATGGTGTGAGCAGATTTGAAAAATCTATCCCAGCAATCAACACAATGCGTGGAATTCGGTTGCGTAAAGGAAATATTCAGATTGGTAACGAATTGACTTTTTCCAATCATGGTTTCTATAAGGAATCAAGAGGATATTCTTATTTTATTGGTGAAGTGTTTGCCATTGATCCCGAACTTCGTCCAAATGCCAGAAGGGATTATTTTAATATTAATGATCGTTGTCGGGAATTTGAGTATCAATTAAGAGATTTGTTTTTTAATCGGTTTAGTACAATCTATCATCACGCCAATGACGTTAAGAAAGCGTATCAGAAGAAACAGGAACTTGCAGAAGCTGAGAAGAAATACGCTGAGAAGATAGAAAGTGGATTTGATTCTCCAGAAGATATGGATTTCCTTGAAACTAAAATCGACAAATTGAAAGGTGAAGTCGCAAAAGCAGTTAAAACCATTGAAACCAGGGAATCAAAAGAATCATCAGATGACGTCTTGTCTAAGGTTTATGGTGCTCTTAAAAAGACCTATGATGTTCCCTCAGTTGATCAATCAACGGAAACAAAACCTGAAATATCTAATGAAACTGCTGATGCAAAGAATACTAAGAAAAATAAAATCAAATACAAATCCCAGAATCTGACACAATATAGCAAGAAAGAACAGAAACTTATCGGAAAGATTTATGGTATAATCAGAGCTATATTACCTCATGATATGGCTGATGTTGTTGTAAATAAAGTACAGGAAGAATTAAGCAAATGAGTCGTGAAATATTGTTAATTGAACCCAATTATAAGAATAAATACCCACCTGTCTCTTATACACATCTGACGCTGCCGACGACTCCTTACGTGTAGATC
>ENA-OYXX01000268-OYXX01000268.1-human-gut-metagenome-genome-assembly--contig:-NODE-268-length-25316-cov-4.588021_pt1 | contig 25316 bp, 24 predicted proteins | sample MGYA00243976_ERZ653434 | MGnify/ENA primary metagenome ERZ653434 (study PRJEB26926, sample SAMN06165112) | human gut metagenome | biome: ENVO:00009003; feature: ENVO:2100002; material: ENVO:00002003...
CAACGCGGAAGTCCGGGGCGGTTTCTATTCTCCGTCGGTTCTGCCCCGCCCGTCCGGCGTAAAGCCCATCCCGGCGCGTTCAGCGTGCCGGCGGCTGACACCGCACTGGCGCAGGAGCGTCAGAACGCCGGTATTCAACAGCCCGTACCCGAGGAATACCGCCAGAAACAGTCCGACCGTTCCGATATCATTGAATACAATGCTGTCCGCCGTCACGTCAGCTCCGTCACGCAGCAGTCCCGCCAAAAACGGAACCGCGCCCGCGCAGAACTGCCTGAAATGAAACAGGAGCGCCAGCAGAAGATGCGGGATCAACACCGCCAGCAAGCCGGAAACGAACGTCTCGCCGGGATGCGCGTCCGCCTCCCGGTATCCCTCCGCATACGCCGCAAACCCGACAAGAGCCGGGACGCCCAGCGAGTAGATCACCAACCGGATGACAGTCTGCGCAAGGTAGGAAAGCAGCACAAAGCGATCCAACAGCTTCAGGAACAGCGCCTCAATCAGCATGACGAGAACGCAGGACAGAAAGAAGTAGACAAAATAGATTGCCGCATTCAGCAGAACCCGTCTGACCCTTCCCATGCGCACCCCCTTACCCGACCGTGTCGGTGGCACGCGTGCGCAGGTCGATCAGCATATCGTCCGCGTGCCGCTTGAGAACAGCGGCATAGTACGCCGCAACGATAATCTCCAGCGCGTTGTTGAGGCGCTCATGTGCGCCCGGGCGGATCTCGGCATAGTCCGCCGTAACTTCCCGGATAACACCGCGAATCGAAGCGCCGGAGCAGTTGTCCTCCTCTATCAGGCGATCCAGTATCTTGCAGATGTAATCGTACAGAACGGAATCGCGGATAATATCGTCGCTCCGGTCGTCCACTCTGCCGTTGATGTAATGCAGGAGGAACGCGATATGATCCAGCTGTACGCAGGAGCGGAGCATATTGATGATGAGAATGTGCGCCACCTGGTCAACGGTATAGCGCTTGAGCGGCGCATTCTCCACCCAGCCGCGCTTGATCCAGTTCTGAAGCGTGGAGCCGTCAATCCCCGAAACATCACGGATGCGGGACAGCATAACGCCGTCACTGGGGAAAAACACGCGGTCAAGGAAGTCCCGCCCGGTGACGTTTCCAGCCGCCGCTCTGGTCAGCCGGGTTCCCGGCACCATAGTATCATGTATTTCAAGATTCATACAGCCACCTCCCACACAGCTATCATTCTGTATTGTGTTGTCTTCATTATATCCTGCGGTCTTGCGATTGTCAAGAAGGTCATGCGATTGTTTGCGAATCATTTACAATTCCTTTCATATTCTTTAAGAGCACCTCTGCATATTCACCGTGCGGCGAGGGAGGTGTCCGTAATCAAGGTGCCGCAGGCAAGGGGGCTCCGCTATGGAAAAGAAAAGCACTATCCGGAAAAGGCATTTCCGCCTGCAGGTCAGTCCGGCGGCACTCCTGCTCGCCGGCGGAGCGGCAGTATGGGCGGCTTCGGCGGCGGCGGAGGAAGGCATACGCCCCGCGGCATTGCTTCTTCTGGGGCTTGCGGCATTGATCCACGAGCTGGGACACCTCGCGGCGGCGGTCGCCTGCGGTGTCCGGATAGCCGGTATGCGGCTTGACCTGTTCGGTGCGCGGCTGGAATTGCCGGGGTTGCTTTCCTATCGGCAGGAGCTGCTTGTCGCCCTCGGCGGTCCTGCCGCCAATCTGCTAACGGCGACCGTGCTGTTCCGCGCGTGGACAGCCTGCGGCTGTCCGGTCTGCGGCGCATCGCCGTCCCTGTCCGGCTGGGCGCTGGTTCTGGGCGTTCTGCTGCCCGCATCACTGGGACTTTGCGCCGTGAACCTGTTGCCCGTCGCCTCACTGGACGGCGGACGGATACTTTCCTGCCTGCTTTCACTGACCCTCGGCGCGGACGCTGCCCGCCGTGTCCTGCGCCTGCTCTCGCTGTTTCTTCTGTCGTTGCTTTGGTTACTGTCGGTCTATGCCCTGCTTCGCGCCGGACAGTTCCTCTCGCTGTTCGTATTTTCCTTCAGTCTGCTGGTCCGGTGCATGGTGCACTGACACCCGATGCCCAGGCGCAAACCGAAAGGCGGCACACTTCCCCGGCGGTGCGTGCCGGGGTGAGACAGGGGTCGGGTGCGGGCAGCCGCAGTTCGGCGCAGGCGCGGTACAGCCCGCACAGCCCGCCGAACGCCACATCGGGCAGGCGCGTTCCCTCTGCGTCCCTCTGCCCGAGGCGGATGCCGCGCAGTGCAACCGACAGCGACACAGCCGCCGGGTCGGCGCCCGCCTCCGTCAGGGCAGACAGTACCGCGCGAACCGCCTGCGCACTCTGCCGGCTGGCAGCAGGCATCAGGTCGGCGTCCGTTCCCGCCGTTAGAGTGACCGAGGTCTCCGCCGCCAGCACCCCGCCCGGCAGGGACAGCACAGTCGGCGCGGGAACCTCCGCCTCGATCGGGGCAGTCTCGGCTCCGCCCGGCCGCGCCGCGTCGGGACGGACACCGTACAGGCATATGCCGATCGTTGTTCCGAGCGTTTCGATCCCGCAATGCGCCAGTAAATGCCCCCGGGTCAAGAGCGACAGGTGCCGGTCGCTAAACGCCTGCCCGATCACGATCGGGGAAACGGGCAGATTCATCTCCCGGCAGAATGTCCAGAAGGCAGACAAATCGGTACGCCGCAGGCGCAGGAGGTAGGCAGGGCGCACGGCGTCCTCCGCTCCCGTCCCCACGCGCGTGAACTCTGCCATGATATCCCCGGTACACGTCGGGCAAACGACATCCGTCTGGATATGTGCGCCGTCCGGGCACAGCGCCGCTGCCGCCAGCGGCAGGGGACGCCCGCTTAAGGCAACAATGTTTGTCCTCCGCTCTCCGTTGTGCGGATCCTCGCCGGAACGGAAAAACGCGGACACTGCCCGATCCGGCAGGTCACGCGCCAGCAGGATCAGATCATCGGACGCGAAGCGTGCCGCCCGTTCCGTGCGGAAAGAGGCATCCTCCTGCCGACGGATACAGACAAGCCGCGCCGTATCTCCGGCAACAAACCGGGCAACCGGCACGTATCCGTCCGCCAGCGCCCGCGCTCCGGCGGCGGCAGGACAGGCGGCATCCTCGGCAAGCACACGCACCGGTGCATCGGCAGGACGTTCCCCCAGACGGCGCAGGTAGCTGTCCGTCGCGGTCAGAATCTCCGGCAGGGTGCAGGGCGCGGGCACGCCGCCCGCCAGCAGGCGGCGGCGCGCCATCAGGTCAGCCCACGTCTCCGCCACGGCGTCACTGTCCGTACAGACCTCGCCCACACCCACACGGGCGGCATCGGAAGCCGTCAGACTGTGCAGGGTCGCCAGCAGGCGCACCTCGCCCACAAGCGGCTCACGCAGTTCCCTCTCCCGGTACACCGCCTGTATCGCGGCGAAAACAGCGGCGGACATATCCAGTCCCAACGACTGGTTCAGCCTCGGCAGAGCATCGGGCGACAGCTCACAGAAGGGGTGGATCTGCCGACTCTCAAACGGCGGCTCCCGGAATTCATCGGTTCTGAAGGTGTATTGCTCCATATACAAAAATCCTTTCTGCCGGCACGTGTTTCCTGTTTCTCTTCCGCCGGGGTACGACCTCAGATAAGCTCTGCCGTCAGCACCCCGCCGTCGCGGGAGCGCGGCAGAACGGTTGCCTCACTGCCGCGCAGATCAGCCCCGGCAGCCACCCGCACCTCCAGAAATTCCGGCGTGTGCCCGAAGCACATCCCCCCCTCACGGCTTTCGAACAGCACGGACAGCGGGCGCCCCGCACGCAGGGCGGCATCCAGAATGGCATCCCGGCTTTGCTCCGACACGGCAGACAGCTCCGCCGCGCGCCGGCGTCTGATCGGCTCCGGCACCTGCTCCGGCATGGTCGCGGCAGGCGTTCCCGCCCGGCGGGAGTACGGGAAAACATGAATATGCAGGAAACCGACCCGCCGCGCGAACGCCAGCGAAGCGGCAAACTCCTCCTCGGTTTCGCCGGGGAAGCCGACAATCATGTCCGTCGTCAGCTGGACGTGCGGGATTGCCGCGCGCAGACGGGCAATCGCCGCCTCCGCCTGGTCTGCGTTGTAGCGACGGTGCATCCGGGCAAGCGTGGCACTGCATCCGCTCTGCACCGAGAGATGGAAGTGCGGCGCCAGCGACGGCAGGGCGGAGACAATCTCCACAAAGCGCGGCGTCATGACCGAGGGGTCAAGCGATCCCAGCCGCACCCGTCCGATGCCGGGCAACGCATCCACCGCACGTAAAAGGTCGCACAGCCGGGGCGAATCGGGGAGATCCCGTCCCCAGGAGCCGGTTTCAATGCCGGTCAGCACCACCTCGCGGCATCCGCCCGCGACCAATCCGCGCACCTCGTCCAGCACGGCTTCCGCCGGTTTGGAGCGCACAGGTCCCCGCGCATCCGGGATGGCACAGTAAGTACAGCGGCACTCGCAGCCGTCCTCAATCTTGACATAGGCGCGGGTACGCTCAAAGTGCGTGATGGTCATCGCCTCAAAGGCGCTCCCCTCCAGCGTTCCGACCTCAAGGAGCGGACGCGCCGGCTTCACCCCGGCGCGCCACAGGCTGACCGCCGCATCCGCAACCGCCAGCTTGTTCCGGTTTCCGACGATGCAGTCCACGCCGGGAATGGCAGCGATAGCACCCGCCGCCTTCTGTGCCGAACAGCCCGTGACGATCAGGAACGCCTCCGGGTTTTCGGACAGCAGGCGCCGGATCGCCTGCCGCGCCTTGCGGTCGGATTCTGCCGTCACGGTACAGGTATTGACCACGTAAAGATCGCAGACCTCCTGCGGCGGACGGATCGTAAAGCCGCGCGCCGTCAGTGCCTCGGCAATCGCTTCTGATTCGTACTGGTTGACTTTGCAGCCCTGCGTCAGGACAGCGGCGCTGGGACGGGATTCGGTCACGGACATAGCGGAAACATCTCCTTGCGGTACGGCGGGATTGGCGCACGGGCACCCGGAACCGCCGCAGTTGCTCTTATTGTAGCACGGCGCTCCGGGAATGTAAATACGCAAAGTGTAAAAGTTTTATGTTTTTGCGCGGGAATTTGCCGATAGCTCTTGCAAAATGCGGGAAAAGGGAGTATAATACCTTCAGTATGCATGGGCGGCGCCGCCCGGCGCCGCGCCGATATTGTATGAAGGCAAGGAGAAAACATCATGAGCAACCTGCACGTTATCGACCACCCGCTGATTACCCATAAGCTGTCCATCATGCGCAACCGCAAGACCGGCTCCAAGGACTTCCGGGAGCTGCTCAACGAAATCGCCATGCTGATGGGCTATGAGGTCTTCCGCGATCTGCCGCTGGAGGAAATCACCATCGAGACACCTATTACCAAGATGAAGGCAAAGATGGTGTCCGGACGCAAGCTCGCCATCGTGCCCATCCTCCGCGCGGGACTGGGCATGGTGGACGGTCTGCAGAACCTGGTTCCGGTCGCCAAAGTGGGACACATCGGTATGTACCGCGACCCGGAGACGCATAAGCCGGTAGAGTACTACTGCAAGCTCCCCACCGACATTGAGGAGCGTCTGGTGGTTCTGGTCGATCCCATGCTGGCGACAGGCGGTTCCGCCGTGGACGCGCTGTGCAAGCTGAAGGAGCACGGTTGCCGTAACATCCGCTTCATGTGCCTTGTGGCGGCGCCGGAGGGCGTCAAAGCCGTGCAGGAAGCGCATCCGGACGTGGACATCTACACCGCCGCGCTGGACGAGTGCCTCAACGAGCACGCCTACATCGTGCCCGGTCTGGGCGACGCGGGCGACCGCATTTTCGGCACGCTGTAAGCGTCCGGCGGCAGACCGCAACAAGTTTTTCTGCACCGGGGGCTGTCGGATTCCCATCGACAGCCCCCGGTTTTCCGAATTTCCCGCAAAGGAGCCTGTGCTATGCGCACCATGAAAATCGGCAGGAACGACGCCGGACAGCGGCTGGATAAATTCCTTGCCAAGGCGGTCAGGGGGCTGCCCGCCTCCCTGATGTATAAATTCATCCGCACAAAGAAAATCAAAGTCAACCGGGCACGGGCGGAGCAGTCCCAGCTGCTCCGCGAGGGGGACGAAATCCAGCTCTTCATCAAGGACGAGTTCTTCGGTGCCCCCTCGGAGGACAAAAGTGCGCTGGGCGCGATCCGTCCCAAACTGGATATCCTGTATGAGGACGAGCATATTCTGCTGCTCAACAAGCGCCCCGGCGTGCTGGTTCACGATGACGCCGCAGGCGGCGAAAACACGCTGATCCTGCACGTGCAGGCGTACCTGTACGGCAAGGGGGAGTACGATCCCGCCGACGAGCAGTCCTTCGCCCCCGCCCTGTGCAACCGCATCGACCGCAACACCGGCGGCATCGTCATCGCCGCCAAGGACGCGGAGGCTCTGCGCGACATGAACCGCCTCATCCGGGAGGATCAGCTCTCCAAGTTCTACCTCTGCCTGTGCCACGGCAGCATGGAGCGCCCGGCGGCAACCCTGCATGGCTACCTTGCCAAGGACAGCGCCCGCAATCTCGTGCGCGTGGAGGATCACCCCTTCCCCGGCGCGCGGGAGATCATCACCAAGTACCGCGTGCTGGACATGCGGGGAAAAGGGGCGGATGCGGTGTCACTTCTGCAGGTCGAGCTGGTCACGGGACGCACGCATCAGATACGCGCGCACCTCGCGCACATCGGGCACCCCCTGCTGGGGGACGGCAAGTACGGCATCAACCGCGCCGACCGGCAGGAGGGCTTCAAGTATCAGGCACTGTACGCATGGCGGCTGGATTTTGATATCCCCGGCGACGGGGGGAGTCTTGCCTACCTGCGCGGGCGCTCCTTCCGCCTGAATCCGGCGGACATCTGGTTCACCAAGGGCTACCGCCTTCCCCTGTCGGACGGCAGGGAGGTCACAACATGAAGCCGCTCGCCCCGCGCCTGCACGCCGCGCCCCGGTGGCTCTTCTGGCTGTTGCTGCTGTCCGGAGCGCTGCTGCTGGGACTGTGCATCCTGTTCCCTGTACTGGGTGTACTGGAATGGGTGGCGGCAGTGCCGTCCGGGCTTGCCATTCTGACGGCGGCACGTGACCGGAGCATACGCCTGCGCCGGATGTACGGCTACGGCTTCTGCTTCTTCGGCTGCTTCTACCTTGTCAACTTCCATTGGTTCCTGTATATGTACCCGCTGACCTTCGCGGGACTGTCGGATGCCGCCTCGGCGGTCGTGGTCATCGTGGCGTGGTTCGGGCTGTCGGCACTTCAGACAGTGGGCGCGGCGGCACTGTTCCCGCTCTTTGCGGTCGCCGTGCGCGGAAAATTCCTGTCCGGCAAGCCGATCCTGCAGCCGTTGCTGTTCGCCGCCCTGTGGGCAGTGCGGGAATGGATTCAGGCAAGCATCGGGTGGGCCGGTGTACCGTGGGCAAGACTGCCGCTCGGGCAGGTCGGGCTCCGCCTGACTCTGCAGAGTGCCGCCTTTCTCGGCTCCTATTTCGTCACCTTCCTGCTGATCGCGGTGAGTATGCTGATTGCCGACCTGCTCCTGCACCCGGATCGGGCGCGGCTGTGCGGCATTCTGGCGGGCAGTCTGCTGGTCGGGAACCTCGCGCTCGGCGGTCTGCGCCTGCTGACCCGCCCGGCGGAGGGCAATGCGGTACAGGTCGCCGCGATCCAAGGCAATATGTCCTCGCTGGAAAAATGGTCCGGCAATTCCGTTTCCGCCGAGCGCTACGAGACGCTGACGCGAAAGGCGGCGGCAGAGGGAGCTACGCTGATCGTCTGGCCGGAAACAGCACTGACTGTCACGATAGACCGCTCCGCCGCTGCCCGCGACCGGCTGAGCCGGCTCGCACGCGAAACCGGCGCAACCCTGCTGGTAGGCGTCTTTACCTCCGGGACGGGCACCGAAAGCAACCGGCAGTACAATTCCGTCGTCGCTTTCCTGCCGGACGGAAGTATGTGCGAAACAGTGTACAGCAAGCAGAAGCCCGTCCCCTTCGGGGAATTCGTCCCCTACCGGGAGCTGGTCATGCTGCTGGTGCCGCCGCTGGCAGACATCGGGATGCTGGAAAACGATCTGCTGGTCGGCGACCGCTCCGAGGTGTTCGACCTCGGGGTCGGGCGGGTCGGATCCCTGATCTGCTTTGATTCCATCTACGAAAGCACCGCGCTGGACAGTGTGCGCCGCGGGGCTCAACTGTTGGCGGTGTCCACCAACGACTCCTGGTTCCAGGACTCGCGCGGCGTCTGGATGCACAACGCGCAGTCCAGCCTGCGGGCAATCGAAACCGGGCGGTATGTCGTCCGGGCGGGCAACACGGGCGTGTCCTCCGTCATCGATCCGACCGGGCAGGTCACGGCGGAGCTGGATCCGCTTCTGACCGGCTACGTGCCGGGAACGGTACGTCTGTGCGAGGAACGGACGCTGTACACCCGCATCGGGAACCTGTTCGCGTACCTGTGCGCGGCACTGTGTGCGGCGGCTGTGCTTGCCAACCCGGCAGAAATGGTCGTGCGGCGCCTGCGCGCGGGCAGAAAAAGCGAATGAACCCCCGTGCTGATGGCTGTCCGGTGACATGAACTGTCCGTAAACTTGATGAATGTATGGTAAACTTGTGAATAATCACGGAATGCCCCTTGACAAATCCGTGGGGAAGGGCTATAATGACAGACGAAATCGGCGCCGGGCGTGCCGCTCCGCGACATCCTGTGCGACCGTGACATTTTTTGAAAGGAGTATCCCCATGAAAAAGTCTATTCGTATTCTGGCACTGGCGCTGGCTCTCCTGACGGTTGTTACCGTTCTGGCTTCCTGCGGCAACAAGCTGTCCGGCGAGTATGAGTGCAAGGTTGGTCTTGTCACCGTCAGCATCAAGTTCAGCGGCAGCAAGGCAACCTTTACCGGCGCGTCCCAAATCCCCGGTCTCACCGCTGTGACTGACGGCAAGGAAGTCACGTACAAGATCGTTGACAAGGACGACGGCTCGCAGACCATCGAGTTCACGGTTGAGGAAGGCAAGGATCCCGTTTCGATGCCCTTCTCTCAGGACAAGGACAAGAAGACCATCACGCTGGCTAAGTTGTTTGTCTTTAACAAGAAGTAAACAACCCTACGGAACCGCTCCTCTCGGGGAGCGGTTTTGCTATGCGGGGAACCGGGCTTTTTTCGGTTTTCTCATTGACAAACGCCGCGCGTTGATATATAATGGTAGGGCAATGTGAATACCCCTGCATGACGCAGGTGCAGAAAGGACAATACTCATGGAACATACAGGCAGATGCGCGCAGAATGCACCGCGCTCCACCTCCGGTCCCCTCATGGCAACCGATGCGCTGGGGCGCACCACCCCTGACCGCGCCGCAGGCGTCCCCGCCCCGCGCGAGAACCGTCTGGTCGGACTGTTCTACTTCCTCTGGCTGGGCGAGTGCGGCAAGCACAAGCCGTACAACATCTCCGAGATCGTTGCGGCGGATCCGCGGGCAGGGTACAAGCCGGACAGCGACGTCTGGGGCGGCGTCGGAACCTACCACCACTGGGGCGAACCGTTCTACGGCTACTACTATTCGGATGACGAGTGGGTTGTGCGCCACCACATGAAGCTCATCATGCAGGCGGACATCGACTTCCTCTTCTTCGATACCACCAACGCGCTGATGTACGAGCACAACTCCAAGCTGGTCATGCGCGTGCTGCAGGAATACCACGACGAAGGCTGGAAAATTCCGCAGGTCATGTTCTACACCAATACCGCCTCCGGCAAGACCGTGCAGGAAATCTACGAGAAGATCTACCGCCCCGGCTTTGCCCGCGACACGTGGTTCTGCCTGGACGGCAAGCCGGTCATCATCGCGGTGGAGGCGGAATGCTCCCCCGAATGCCGCGCGTTCTTCAATATCAAGATGTCCCAATGGCCCAACGAGCCGGATAAGCTGGGCGGCTGGCCGTGGATGGATTTCACCCGCCCGCAGCGCGTGTTCTCCAACCTGCAGGGCGTGCCGGAGGTCATCAACGTGTCGGTGGCACAGCACCCCCAGCTTCGCTTCGGCGATTCGGTACTGTACGGCGAGACGGGCAACTGCGGCAGAGCCTTCCACGACGGGCACAATGATCCTGCACCGGACGCCTGGAAGAAGGGGTACAATTTTGCCGAGCAGTTTGACCGCGCCGTGGAGACCGACCCGCCCATCGTGCTGGTGACGGGGTGGAACGAGTGGATCGCCGGACGCTGGCAGGGTATCCCGGAGCGTCCCCTAATGTTTGTGGACTGCGCCAACTACGAGTACAGCCGCGACCTGGAAATGATGCGCGGCGGGTATTTTGACAACTATTTCATGCAGCTCATCGAGAATGTCCGCCGCTACAAGGGCGTGGAGGACACGCCGGTGTTCGGACGCCTGCCTGTCCCGGACGGGGCGGCTGTCGGGTGCTTCTGCGAGTCCGACGCCGTCTATGATTCCTTCGACGACGGTGATTTTGCCCGTCACGCAGAGGGCTCCGGCTGCGTGTACGACAACCGCACCCAGCGCAACGCCATCCGCAAGATTAAGGTCAAGCACGACGGCGAGTACCTGTGCTTCCTCCTGCGTACCAAGCAGCCCGTCACGCCCTACGACGGCACCGGAAGCTGGATGCGCCTGTACCTGAATACGACGGGCGGGCAGGGCTATCAGTTCGTGCTCAACACGCATCCCGCGCCGGACGGCACCACCACACTGGCACGTGTGACCGGAACGGACGATGATCTGACCGCAGCCGATCTGCCGGACGTTGCCGCCTTCTATGAGGCGGACGGTGACAAGTTCAAGATCAAGGTGCCCCTCCGGGCTTTGGGGCTTGACCCTGACGGATTCACCGTCTGGTTCAAGGCGGCTGACAGCCGTGAGCCGATTGCCTCGGTTGAGGATTTCTATGACAAGGGCGATGTCGCCCCGCTCGGACGCATGAATTTCGTATACAGAGGAAAGTAAGAGCCTTATTTTCCCGTTTGCAATTCCGGTTCTGTCAAACAAAAATTTAGGGGGATCCCCAGCGGTCCGGCACGCCGGGGCTCCGCCAAGGGGTACCCCGAAACAAAGAAAGAAGCGATATACCATGACAAAAATCGACATTTTCTCCGGCTTCCTCGGCGCAGGCAAAACCACGCTGATCAAGAAGCTCATCACGGACGCCTACAAGGGCGAACAGCTGGTGCTCATCGAGAACGAGTTCGGCGAGATCGGCATTGACGGCGGCTTCCTTGCCGACGCAGGCATCCGGATCAACGAGATGAACTCCGGGTGCATCTGCTGCTCCCTGGTCGGCGACTTCCGCAAGGCGCTGGCGCAGGTCATCAGCGAGTACCACCCCGACCGTATCCTGATCGAGCCTTCCGGCGTCGGCAAGCTGTCCGACGTCATCCGCGCCGTGGAGGGCGCAGCCACCGAGGGCGCCGTACTGAACGGCTTTACCACCGTAGTGGATGCCGGCAAGTGCAAGATGTACATGAAAAACTTCGGCGAATTCTTCAATGACCAGGTTGAAAACGCCGGTTGCATTATCGTCAGCCACGCCGATTCCACGCCCGCCAAGAAGGTCGAGGAAGCGGTCGAACTGCTCCGCGCACACAATGCTACGGCTGTCATTGTCTCCACACCGTGGAACCAGCTGACCGGCGACCAGCTGCGCGAGGCAATGGAGCGCCGCGACACGCTGGAGGCAGAGCTGTCCCGCCTTGCCGCCGAGGAGGACGATGAGGACGAGCATGAGCATCACCACCATCACCACGAGGATGAGGATGACCATGATGAGCATGAGCATCATCACCATCATGACGGGGACGAGGATGAGGATGAGGACGAGTGCGGGTGCGGCTGCTGCCACCACGACCACGAGGGACACCATCACCATCACCACGATGCCGACGAGGTGTTCGTAAGCTGCGGCGCCGAGACGACCGTCCGCTTTGACCGCGCGGCGTTGGAAAGTATGCTGACCGCCCTGTGTGATGAGGGCAAGTACGGCACCGTTCTGCGCGCCAAGGGCATTGTGGCACCCGCCGACAGCGCAAGCGAAGGCTGGATTCACTTTGACTACGTTCCCGGCGAGCCCGACGTCCGCACGGGTGCTCCGGCTGTCATCGGTCGGCTGTGCGTCATCGGCTCCGGGCTGAAGGTAGATGCCCTGTCCGCGCTGTTCGGCGTAACACTGCACAAGTCCGAGGAGGACTGACGCGTAAGGAGAGCACACCATGGCATACGATTTACCTGTTTACCTTTTCACCGGCTTCCTTGAGGGCGGCAAGACCCACATGATCCAGGAGTCGATGGAAAGTCCGCAGTTCAATACGGGAGAAAAAACGCTGATCATCCAGTGCGAGGAAGGTATGGACGAGTTGGACATCTCGACCTTCAACGGGAAGAATGTCTATCTGGAGACTGTGGAAAACGAGTCCGACCTGACGCCCGACCTTCTCTCCGCCATGGCGAAAAAGCATAAGCTGGATCGCATCCTCATCGAGTACAACGGAATGTGGATGCTGAGCACGCTGTATGACGCCATGCCGCAGAACTGGGTTATCTATCAGCAGATGATGTTCGCCGATGCCAACACCTTCCTCAGCTACAACCAGAATATGCGCCAGCTGATGGTGGATAAGCTGATGAACACCGATCTGGTCGTGCTCAACCGCACACCGGCGGATATTGACAAGGAAACCATCCACAAGATCGTGCGGGGATGCTCCCGCCGTGCGCAGATTTCCTACGACTATCCGGACGGGCACGTGGAATCCGACAACATTGAGGATCCCCTGCCCTTCGACCTGAATGCCCCCATCGTGGAAATCGGCGACGAGGATTATGCCGTCTGGTACCGTGACCTGACCGAGGAACTGCAGGCATGGGACGGCAAGACCGTTCGTGTCAAGGGCATCGTCATGCGCGACCCCAAGCTGGGCAAGGCTGCCCTGCTGGTCGGCAGGCACGTCATGACCTGCTGCGCAGCCGATATTACCTACTCCCCACTGGTCTGCAATTTCTCCGCCCCCGTCCCCTACAAGACCCGCGATTGGATTCTTGTCACGGCTAAAATCCGCATTGAAACTCACAAGCTCTACGCCAATCGCCCCGGTCCCGTCCTCTACGCCACAGACTCCGCCCTGACCTCCAAGCCAGCCGAGGAAGTGGCAACGTTTTACTGAGCCTGATACCCCGCCTCCGCCCGCAGAGGGCAGCCCCCCGGCGCAGGTCGGGGGGCATATCCGAAAAGGGAGAACACCATGTCTGACAATATTCTTTCCCGCATCCGCGCCGACGCCGGCGTTGCCGTCGCCGAGCTGATTCCCGCCGCGCATCTTACCGCCGGGCAGATTCTCGTCGTCGGCTGCTCCTCCTCCGAAATGGTCGGCGGGCGCATCGGCAAATGCTCCAGTCCGGACGCCGCCGCCGCCCTGATTGACACCCTGCTCCCGCCCCTGCAGGCTGCGGGCATCCTGCTCGCCGCACAGTGCTGTGAGCATCTCAACCGCGCGCTCATCGTGGAGCGTGCGTGCGCGGAACGCTACGGGCTGGAGCCTGTCTGGGTCAAACCCCAGCCGCACGCGGGCGGTTCCTTCGCCACAGCGGTGTGGGAACGCTTTGCCGACCCGGTCGCTGTCGAGTGCATCCGTGCCCATGCGGGCATGGACATCGGGCAGACGCTCATCGGAATGCACCTGCGCCGGGTGGCAGTCCCGGTGCGGCTGTCCGTGTCGTGTATCGGCGAGGCGCCCGTTGTCTTTGCCCGCACGCGTCCGCCCTATATCGGCGGTCCCCGCGCCCAGTATCAGACCGAGGAACCGTGATCCGGCACACCCACAAAAAGCCCACCCCAACCGCCACGATCCAAGGATCGGGACGCGCAGGGTGGGCTTTTTGTATTATGACTGGTGCCGGAAGCGGGGGTCGAACCCGCACGGTATCGCTACCACTGGATTTTGAGTCCAGCACGTCTGCCAGTTCCATCATTCCGGCGTGAACAATCCGTATTATACCATAAGATGGTCGGCAAGTCAAGAGAAATTTCAAGTAAATTCGCAAAGTAAATGCACTTGCTCCGGGATGCGTGCTTTCCGAACACCCACGCGCCGCAAAAAAGCCTTGCATTTTCCCGGCGCGTGTGGTATAATGAAACGGAATCATGCACCCGCAAGCCGGGTGAATACATATAAACACATAAAATTAAGGAAGGCAGGAGAAAGCCATGCCCCAGAAGACCGGTGTAGGTGTAACCGAAGAAAAAACAGTTGCGGCTAAAGCGGCTCCCCAAAAGGATAAAAAAACGGCAAGGTCGGCATCCGCCAAGCCGGACGGATACGGCGATGAGAGCATCACGTCGCTCAAGGGCGCAGACCGCGTCCGCAAGCGCCCGGGCGTCATATTCGGCTCGGACGGGCTGGAGGGGTGCGAGCATTCCTTCTTTGAAATCCTGTCCAACGCCGTGGACGAAGCGCGTGAGGGACACGGATCGGTCATAAAGGTCACGTACTTCCGCGATCTGAGCATCGAGGTGGACGACCGCGGGCGCGGCGTGCCGCTGGGCTGGAACGAACGCGAGGGACGCTGGAACTGGGATCTCATCTACTGTGAGCTGTACGCCGGCGGAAAATACGACAACAACAGCAACGGTTCCGCATACGAGTACTCGCTGGGACTGAACGGTCTGGGCGCCTGCGCAACGCAGTATTCCTCCGAATACATGGAGGTCACATCCTACAGCGGGCAGGTCAAGCGGAGCATCTCCTTCCGCAAGGGCGAGGTCGTCGGTGAGTTGACCGAGGAACCGCTGGACAAAAAGAACGCCCGGACGGGCACCGTCATCCGCTGGCGCCCCGACCTGGACGTATTCACCGACATCCGCATTCCGCACGAATTCCTCACCGACATACTGCGCCGGCAGGCGGTTGTGAACGCAGGGGTTCGTTTTGACCTGCTGTTCGAGCAGGAAGACGGCAGCTTCCCGCTGGAATCCTTCTACTACCGGGACGGCATCGCCGACTACGTCGCCGAGAAGGAAGGGGAAAGCCTCCTCATCCCGACGGCACAATGGCATCTGGAAACCTCCGGGCGCGACCGCGCGGATAAGCCCGACTATAAGCTCAAGGCAGATTTTGTCTTTTCCGCATCAGCCTCCGCGCCGATGCTGGAGTACTACCACAACTCCAGCTTTCTGGAGCATGGCGGCTCACCGGACAAGGCAGTCCGCTCTGCGTTCGTGTACGCGGTGGATAAGTTCCTGCGGGCGGGCAAGAAGTACAAGCAGAACGAGCCGCGCATCACGTTTCAGGATATCGAGGACTGCCTTGTGCTGGTCATCAACAGCTTTTCGACTCAGACTTCCTATGAGAACCAGACAAAAAAAGCCATTACCAACACCTTTATATACAGTGCCATGAACGCTTTCCTGCGCGAACAGCTGGAGATTTACTTCATGGAGCATCCCGCCGAGGCGGAGGTGTTTACCGGTCGGATTCTGAACAACAAGCGCAGCCGCGAGAGCGCCGAGTCGCAGAAAAACCTGATGCGCCGCAAGTTCAATACCGTTGTGGATATGTCCAACCGGGTGGAAAAGTTCGTCAACTGCCGCACCAAGGATGTCGCACGCCGGGAGCTGTACATCGTGGAAGGTGATTCCGCTATGACGTCGGTCAAGCTGGCGCGCGATCCGGAATTTCAGGCAGTCATCCCGGTGCGCGGCAAGACGCTCAACTGCCTTAAAGCGGATTACAACCGCATTTCCAAGAGCGATATTATCTCCGACCTGATCCGCGTAATCGGGTGCGGCGTGGAGATAACCGGCAGTAAGCGCAAGGATGACGCATCCGACTTCAATCTGGCAAACCTCCGCTGGTCCAAGATCATTCTGTGTACCGATGCCGACGAGGACGGATTCCAGATACGCACGCTGCTGCTGACGCTGTTTTACCGTCTGCTGCCTACCCTGCTGAAGGAAGGCAAGGTGTTCATTGCCGAGACGCCGCTCTTTGAGATTACCACCAAGAGCAAGACCTACTTTGCCTACGACGAGTTTGAAAAAGCCGAAATACTGAAGCAGCTCGGAAACACCCGCTACACGCTCCAGCGCTCCAAGGGTCTGGGCGAGAACACCCCCGCCATGATGTCCGAGACCACCATGCATCCCGCCACGCGCCGTCTGGTTGCCGTCACGCCGACCGATGCCGCCGCGACTGCCCGTATGTTCGATACGCTGTTGGGCGATGACCTGCCCGCCCGCAAGGCATTTATAGCCCTGCACGGCAAGGAATACGTCAAGGACGCCGATCTGGAATGATATCCGACAAGGAGGAGCTTCCGTGAAAAATCTGTTTTCCATCAACCGGACAGAGGATACGCATTCCGTCCGTCCGGACAGCACACCCTTCGACGCAGAGCATATTGACAGCGCGTTGGAGGAGCAGTTGAGGCAGGCTTCCGACGCGGCGTTTGAAGCCTTTGACCAGCCCCTGACCCCGCCCCGCGGCAGGCAAGCCGGGGGACACGGGAGCTGGCAGTTGGGACTGGGGTTGCTGCTGACAATCATCGCCATCGTCCCGGTATTTCTCTGGCGCGACACGCTGTTTTCAGGCGACCGCGCATATTTCGCATGGATCCTGCTGGCTCTGCTGATTGCAGGCGGCGTGCTGGTCAGTTGGGCATACCGCATCCAGAAAAAGACCATGATGCAGGAGACGCGCGAACGGCAGGAGGCGAACGCCTCCGGGCAGAACGCCGCCGCCGTGGAAACCGCCATGAAGGAGATGACCCGCCTTCAGCGGCAGGCGCGCGCTCAGCTGCACGTGCCGGACGATGCACTGGAGCTGGACGTCTTTCCCTTCGTCTACGAAAAGAAAGGGGATCGCACGGTCGGACTGGATCGGAACGGGCGCTTTCAGAGCCTGCTGGTTCTCGCATGGCGGCAGGGAAATGACCTGTGCCTGTCGGACGGCATCTGCAATCTGCGCATCCCGACCGAGGCTATCCGGGGACGTGTGACCTGTGACCGCCCCTTCGTGGTGGATATGTGGCTCAAGGAGGAGCGCCCCGGCGAGGGACGCTTCAAGCCGTACCACCTTAAAAAGACCGGTCTGCTCGCCGTAAAGGGACGCACGTGGTACTGCGTGATGCTGGGCGCACCGGGCGGTGACAGCTACGAGCTGTTGATCCCCTGCTACGACCTGCCCCAGCTGGAAAAGCTGGTATCAATTCCCGAACCGGATGCCCGGACCGAAGACAAATAACCGATAGAGAATAAGAAAAGAGGTATCGTACAGTGAATTCCCCGTTCAAGCCCACCAAGAGCGCCATCGCAGCCAACAAGTACGGGATCGCCCGCAGCAACCTGTTGCTGGTCATCCTGTTCACCCTTATCAATTCGGTGATCTCCTTTGCCCATGGCAATTTCTACTTTCTGTTCTCCGCTTCCATCCCGTACTATGTAGCCAGCTTCTCCGCCGCGTGGGCATATAGCCCGGAGGATATCGGACTGGAGCCTGCCGCTAACCCGACAGCGATCCTGGTAATCGGTGCCGTCATCGCCGCCGTTCTGCTGGTGCCGTACCTGCTGTGCTGGATATTCTCCAAAAAGCACTACGGCTGGATGATTGCGGCGTTGGTGCTGTTCTCCCTGGATTCCGTCTGGCTGCTGCTTAACTTCCATATCAGCCTCATCCTGGATATCCTGTTCCATGCTTACGTGCTGTACTATCTCATCATGGGCGTGCGGTACGGACTGCTCTCCAGACAGGCGGCGGAAGCCGAAGCCGCCGAGGCATCTCTCCCCAACGGAACGCTCACGCTGAACCCGGACGGCACCATTGCGGATATGTCTGCAACAACCGCCAATGCGGAGGAAAGCGCCAATGCGGAGGAAAGCGCCGATGCAGAATCCGCCCCGACAGAACAGCCGGTCATCCCCGACACGCCGATCCTGCGCTCCGCTGATGAAACGGGCAGCGAAAAGGTTCGGGTGTACGTTGAAACGGCATGGGACGGGCACCAAATCCAGTACCGCCGGGTCGGAAAGATTGAGGAGCTGGTTGTGGACGGGCAGGTGTATGCCGAGATGCCCCGCGCGCGCGTGAACGGGGCGCACATGACCGCCACGGTCGCGGGAATGCAGCTGGAAGCCGGCGCTATGGGCGGCTCCAACATCGTCACTGTAAACGGCAAGGTCGTTGCCACGACCATCCGGTATATCTGACACCGGAAGGGCAACGGGTACCGTTTCCATGAATTCCACCACATCCGTACCGGTGGCGGACATTGTCGCCGCTCTGAAAGTACGCTATCCCGCCGCAGTCTGCGCCCTGGACTGGGGCGGGCAGCACGATTCCAATCCGGAAACGCGCCGCCGAAACGGCTGGCGTCTGCTTGTCATGGCGAGGCTGTCGGCACAGTGTACCGACGCGCGGGTCAATCAGGTCTGCCGGGAGCTGTTCCGGCTGTATCCGACTCCGGGAGCACTTGCCGCCGCGCCGCAGGCAGATGTGGAAGCCGTCATCCGCCCCTGCGGACTGTTCCGAACCAAGGCGGAGAGTATCCGTGCGACCTGCGCCATTCTCGCCGCCGACTGGGCGGGATTGGTGCCGGAGGACATGGATACCCTTCTCTCCCTGCCCGGCGTGGGGCGCAAGATTGCCAATCTCGTCCGCGGCGACCTGTACGGTCAGCCGGGCATCGTGGCAGATACGCACTGCATCCGCATCTGCGGGCGGCTTGGGTTTTACCCCGAGGAGCTGAAGGACCCCGTCCGGGCGGAACGCATCCTTTCCCCGCTCATCCCGCCGGCGGAGCAGTCGGATTTCTGCCACCGCATCGTGCAGTTCGGACGGGATACCTGCACCGCCCGCGCCCCGGCGTGCGGGGCGTGTCCCTTGCGGTCATTCTGTGCGCACGGGCAAAAGCTTCCCTGATGGGTATAAGAAACCGCCGAACAAATCGGCGGTTCCTTAAAAGGCACATCTAAATCTGTTTGTGTACGCTTTTATACTCGTCGTAGTACCGGAAGTAGGGGCACCGCCCGGTCTGCCCGGACGTAAAGCGCCCCATCTCGTCCTCGTCCAGCGACACACGACAGGTATAGGTCTCCCAATTCTCGTCGTAGTCGTAGAATTCACAGTCCTCACACCGCGCGGCAGGCTTCTTCGGCACAGTCTGCCGTTCCTTGCGCTTCTCTTCCATCATCATAGACCTCCCTTTTCATATTTTCCCGGGCACCGCCCGTAAGGAGCAAAAACATTGAACGATAAAGAAATATCCGAAATCCGCCGCCGTTACAGGGCGGAAAAGAGCGGCATCTCCCGCATCCGGGGATGCTATGTCAACGAAAAACGAACCATCATCTCCGAATTTGACCAGTCGCTGGGACTGATGTCCGAAAGCGAGGCAGAGGAGGTGCTGACACTGCTCAGGAAGGTGCTGTCCGGAAAAGTCGGAACCAATCTGATGGACATCGCCTTTTCGACTGCACAGGTGCAGTCCGGCGCGGAGCACGGTCTGCTCATGACTCTGCGCGAAAGCGCCCTCGGTGATGACGCCGCCGTCCACGCCTTTTACGAAAAGGTAATCGGTTCGCTGGCGCTGGAGGGCAACTACATGATCCTGCTCTGCCACGACAGCTATGACGTGTTCTCCTACCACAAGGACGGCGGACGCTCGGAGGACTCCGGCGAGATATTCCGCTACATCCTCTGCGCCATCTGCCCGGTCAGCATGGCAAAGCCCGCGCTGTCTTACTTTGTCCGGGACAACTGTTTCCGCAATATCACAGCCGACTCGGTCGTTGCGCCGCCCGCGCTGGGCTTCCTGTTCCCCGCCTTTGACAACCGCTCCACCAATCTCTACGGCGCGCTGTACTATACCCGCGACACCAGCGACAGCCATGAGGAGTTTACCGATGCCGTGTTCCGTGCCGGAAAGCTGCCCATGCCTGCCGCCGCTCAGCAGGAGACCTTCCGCAACGTGCTGGCGGAGTCGGTAGGGGAGGCGTGCAGTCTGCCGGTTGTGCGGGCAGTGCGCGCACAGATCTGCCAGGCGGTAGAGGATCACAAGGCGTCCAAGGAGCCGGAGCCGCTGACCGTGGACAAGTACGCTCTGCGGGATATGCTGGGCTTCGGTGGCGTGCCCGAGGAAGGCATCAACGCCTTTGAGGAGAAATTCGACCGCAGTTTCGGCTCCGGCGCCGCCGTCAGCCCCCGCAATCTGGTGGATACACGCAAATTCGAGGTCAGAACGCCCGATGTCGTGATCCGCGTCAACCCGGAGCGAGCCGAGCTGGTGGAGACCCGCATCATCGACGGCGTAAAGTACATTCTCATCCGCGCCGATGACGGTGCAGAGGTCAACGGGATTGATGTGACCTTCGAAAAGGACACTGCGGGACAGTAACTCCGAACCTCACCGCCGCCCGCCCTGTCCCGCCGCCATGGCGGTATAGAAAGCACGGCGCACGCGGAAGAACGCGGTTTTGTCGCGTCCGAAATGGACGGCGTTGGTCAGCAGAACGCCCCACAGACCGCTTTCCGCATCCACCCACAGGGAGGTGCCGGTAAAGCCGGTATGCCCGAAGGAGCCCTCCGCCATGAGGTCGCCTGCCGAGGACAGCGCAGGCAGGGGCGGCTTGAGCTGGAAGCCGAGTCCGCGCGCCTCGACAAGCCCCGGCGTATAATCGCGGATTGCCGCCGCAAAGGTGCAGGGGGAGAGCAAGCGTCCCTCCGCCGTTCCGAATGCCGCACCGGGCAGCTCACCGTGGGTCGAGCACATGACGGCAAAGCGAATCATGTCATCAAGCGGGGCAAACACCCCCGCGTTTCCGGACACACCGCCGAGGAAATGCGCGTTCTCGTCATGGACGTGCCCCTTGATATACGCCTTGTACAGGGCGGAATATTCGGTCGTCACCACGTTGTCGGACTCCGGACAGTAGCCCGTGTGCGCCATGCCCAGCGGGGCAAATACATACTCCCGTGCCAGATCGTCCAGACGCCGCCCGGTCAGCCGCTCCAGAATAATCTGGAGCAGGATGTACCCCATGCAGGAGTAGTAGACCTGCTCGCCGGGGCGGCAAAACGGTTCGGAGGACAGGATTATATGTGCCACGGCACTTTGCTCAGGCGTTTCCGTCCTGTTCCAGAGCGCTATATGCGGCGTGATGCCGGAGGTATGCGTCATGAGGCGGAATACCGTCACGTCGGCGCGCCCTTCCGGTGCCCCCGCCAGTTCCGCCGGCGTAAACCAGCGCGACATCGTGTCGGACAGGAGCAATCGCCCCTGCTCCACCAGCCGCAGGGCTACCATGGTCGTGGACACCAGCTTGGACAGTGACGCCAGATCATACAGCGTGTCCCGGTCCGCCTTCTCCGGTGCCGGAAACCGTGTCCGATCCCCCATCACGCCGGAGCGCACCACCTCCCTGCCCTGCCCGATGGCGAATGCCGCCGAGGGAATCACGTCCCCCGCAATACTTTCGCGCAGAATATCCTCACACGTATCAAAATACATTGCAATCTGTCCTTTCATCTCCCGAAAAAGGGGCGTCCGCACGGCGGAAGCCCCTTTTTTGTTCCGTACATATGGGAGCCTCCGGATTATCACCGCGCGTGTGATTTCCGGGGTTCCTTATTTTGCCAGCGCCTGCTCCAGCCAGATGATTCCGTACCCGAACGCCTCATACAGTCCCTTCTTGCCGCCCTGCCGGTATACTTTATTCTGATCTGCCGTTTCCACCACGCTGACGAACACATCGTTCGGAACGCGGGTGCCGCCCTCATCCTTATAGCTCATAATATCCATAACCAGTATATATTTTTCCGTCATATCGCCGTAGCAGATGGTGTCGCCCTCCCGCACCAGCGGACGATCCTTATACATCAGGTAGGAACCGCCGACCAGCGGTGCCCCCGTGACGTTGATTGGATTCAGTTTTTCCTCACTCATGGTATACTCCTCTCCGCCCCCGTGACCGGGAGCCGCCCTGCGTACTCAGACGCCTCTTGTGACCGTTCCCCCGCCGGATCCCGCCGCCGTGGCAATCGGACTCTTATCCACTTATAGTATACCACAGTTTTACGGAAAAGTCAATGCCGATTTTGGGCATGGAAACAGCATTTATCCCTTTTTACGGCGCGGGAACGGAGCAGGATTGCCTGCGGTGCAGGGTTTGCCCCGGTGACGCGGCTCGACCTGCCCCGTCGGGCACCTCGTTGCAGGTATCCAAAACTTCCGGGTATGAAAACATCTTTTCCGCTGTTTTTCCGTATGGTCATAAACCCGTCACAATATCGTGCTATACTGTAGGATAGCAACGTGCGCCAAACAGGCGTGCCGAAAGGGAGAAAAACAATGGTCAAACTGAAAAGAATATGCGGGCGGGCAGGCGCGATGGCGCTGGCGCTCGTGCTGATGCTCACGGCACTGGCAGGCTGCACGTCCCGGGCGGATCGGGAGAACCAGCGCGTGATCGGAGAAAGCGGCGGCTTTGACGTTCTGTATGAGGAGCTGCGCTTTGTGACCCTGCTGGTCAAGGATGCCATGGCGGGCGAATACGGCGCGGACATCTGGAAAAACGCCGACACAGCCGAGCAATACCGGGCAGAGCTGGAGGAGCGCGTCATGGACAAGATCCGGGCGAACTATATGGTGCTGGCGACCTGCGCCGCCTACGGCATAAGCACCGACTCCAAGGAGGCGGACAACTATGTGGACAGGCAGATCGACCAGCTGATTACGCAGGAGTGCGGCGGCAAGACCGGCAAGTACAAGGACTACCTGAAGGAGCACAACCTCACCGATCACTATCAGCGCTTCGCCCTGCGCGTAAGCTACCTGGAGTCCGTGCTGTACTACACGCTGGAGGCTGGGAAGCACTTCGCCTATACTGCCGAAAACATTGACGAATTCGTCGAGTTCGTACTGGAAAGCCCCGACTATGCCCGCACCATACACGTGTTCCTCCGCAACGACGAGGGCGAGAGTCCGGAGCAGAATCTGGCGGAAGCAAAGAAAATCACGCAGGCACTGCGGGCGGTCTCCGGGACGGAACAGCGTCAGGATGTCATGAACGGGTACATCGGATCGGCACTCAATGACGACCTGAGCATGGTATCCAAGGACGGCTACTACTTCACGCGCGGCGAAATGGACGAGATCTACGAGCAAAACACCTTTGCCCTGCAGGTCGGGGAGGTCAGCGATCCGTTCCTGTGCGGCAACGGCTATTATGTCATCATGCGGCTGGCGCCGGAGGCTGGGTATGCCATGCAGAACAGCTCCACCCTGCTGAAGTATTACCAGAGCGCCCAGATGGGTCTGCTGGAGGAGTCACGCGCCGAAGCGTGCCGCGTCGTGCTCAACGAGTACGGGCAAAGCATCGATCTGGTCGCCATGGAGTGACCGCGGCGCTATGAGGTCGAAGAAATCATCCTTCGTGCGCGTATCGCGGCGTTACAGCGCCGGCGCAACGCGGCGCAGCCGTCTGCGCGTTTCCCGCAATGTCCGGCGACGGGCAGTGGTGACGGTCGCCGTATGTCTTGCTGTCGTGGCAGTGGCTCTGATATGGGGTTCTGCCCTCAAGCGCCGCTCGGACGCTTACCACGCCGGGCTGGAAGCGGACGCATGGACTGCCTCCACGCAAGCCGCGCTACGGCAGATCACAGTTCCGGATTTTCGCGGGGGCGTGATATCCCCCGGCGGGGAGCTGCCCGGACTGCCGGCAGACGCGTCCGGTGCCGTCGTCACACTGTCGGAGAACCCGAACGGTCAGCTTGGCTACGCCTTTCCCACCGCCGCGACCGCCGGATTGACTGTCGCCGAAGGCGCGCCGACACCGGAGGCGGAAGTCGGACGGTTGCACCGCGCCGGACTGCGCATACTGGGCGTTTTTCGGGTGCAGTGCCTGGACGATGTGTACCGCGCGGATCCGGCTGCCGCCATTCTGCGCCGCGGCGTGGAGTTGAGTCTCCTGACCTCTGCGGCACGGGCAGGCGTCGATGAACTCCTGCTGCTTGGCATTCCGTGCGGGAACGATGACGCGGACACCCGCGCGCTGGACTTTCTGCGCGAGCTGAAGCAGCTGCTGGCGGACAGCGGCACGGCACTCGGCGTGGCGCTCCCGGCAGATGCTTTCGTGCAGGCGGAGGGAGAAACGGTGCCGGATGCTTTCGCGCAGGACAGCACCGGCGCAGGTATCGTGCAGTACACCGGCTGGCGCACGCCGGGGCGGATGCTGTCGGTATGCAATTACCTTGCGCTGGATCTGCGCACGGCGGATTCGGATTCCGCCGGGGAACTGCTCCGGGGCTTCCGGTTCACCTACGCGCGCTACGCCCTCCGCCTGCTGGTCGCAGACGCGGCGGTATCCGAAACAGCCGACGCCCACGGGATGCGGCGGCAGATTGTCTGTCCGGCAACAGACTGACGGACAGATTCTTCAGGGCTGAAAAGTCCAAAGATCCTCCCCTGCTCCGCGTGTTATCAATATCCGATCCTGAAAGAAAGGAGGCTTTTGCCGACGCAAAAGCCATAGCCATCAATATGAAAACCATCGCCAGCTTCACTGTCAACCACGATACGCTCCTGCCGGGTCTGTACGTGTCCCGTGTGGACGGGGACATCGTGACCTATGATGTCCGCATGAAGGTGCCGAACAGCGGGGACTACCTGCCCACGCCAGCCGCCCACACCATCGAGCATCTGTTCGCCACCTACGCACGCAACAGCGGGTACGCCAACCAGGTGGTTTATGTGGGTCCTATGGGATGTCGTACCGGCTTTTATCTGCTCCTGCGCGACAGCGTCAGCCGCGCCGAAGCCATCCGGCTGGTGCAGGACAGCTTTGCCTTCATTGCCGCCTATGAGGGAGAAATCCCCGGTGCGACGCGCACGCAATGCGGCAACTACCGGGAGCATGATCTGCCCGGTGCCAAAGCCGCCGCGGCGGCACTTTGCCTCACGCTGCGCGACTGGACACCCGAAAAAACTGTCTACGAAAGCGGCAACGTTTAAGCGGACACCGACCGGAGCGCGGATGGCTCATTCCCGTGCCACTGCCGGGAGTTCTTCGTCCGGCACGGCGTACAGCTCAATATCCCACGCAGGGACACCGTCCATGCGCCGCAGGTACAGGCTGGCACCGGGATACAGCGACCGCACAAGAAGCGGGAGTTCCCAAAGATCCGCGCTCCGGTGGTAGACAGACACCAGAAGGCGGGGGCTGTCCTGCCGGATCAGCGAACGGGATCCAAGCAGCTGTCTCTTATACACATCTCCGAGCCCACGAGACCGTACTAGATATCGTA
>ENA-OYXX01000272-OYXX01000272.1-human-gut-metagenome-genome-assembly--contig:-NODE-272-length-25067-cov-7.905206_pt1 | contig 25067 bp, 20 predicted proteins | sample MGYA00243976_ERZ653434 | MGnify/ENA primary metagenome ERZ653434 (study PRJEB26926, sample SAMN06165112) | human gut metagenome | biome: ENVO:00009003; feature: ENVO:2100002; material: ENVO:00002003...
CGAATGGTTAATTAAAAACAAATATCACCCAATTATTTGGATAGCAACATAGAAGTCTTGATCACCGTTGTCCAGCCGTGCTTGTCTTCGATGGTGCCGTACTGTATGCCGCGCAGCGTGTCGTAGAGTTTGCGCGAGATGGGGCCGGGCTGGCCGTCGGCGCTGAACGTGTAGCGCTTGCCGTTGTCGAGATCGTCGATATAGGATATCGGCGAGATGACGGCAGCCGTTCCGCAGGCTCCCGCCTCCTCGAACGTGTCAAGTTCTTCTTCGGGGATGGGGCGGCGTTCCACCTTCAGGCCAAGGTCTTCGGCCACCTGCATGAGGCTCTTGTTGGTGATGCTGGGCAGGATGGAGGTAGACTCCGGTGTGACGTAGGTGTTGTTTTTGATGCCGAAGAAGTTGGCGGCTCCACACTCGTCGATGTACTTCTTCTCCTTTGCGTCGAGATAGAACTCGCAGGCATAGCCCTTTTCGTGGGCCAGATTGTTGGCATAGAGCGATGCAGCATAGTTGCCGCCCACCTTGTATTTGCCGGTGCCGAGCGGTGCCGAGCGGTCGTAGTCGCGGATGATGACGTAGGGATTGGTTGAGAATCCGCCTTTGAAGTAAGGTCCTACAGGTGTCACGAATATCAGGAAAAGATATTCCTTGGCGGGGTGTACGCCCACCTGTGCCGACATGCCGACGAGCAACGGACGGATGTATAGTGTGGCTCCGCTCTCGTATGTGGGGATGTACTCCTGGTTGAGGCGCACCACCTTCTTCACCATTTCTGTGAAGAGCTCTGTGGGGACCTCGGGCATGAGTATGCCGCGGCAGGTGCTCTGCAGACGTGCGGCGTTTTCTTCGACGCGGAACACGCGTACCTTGCCGTCGGGGCAGCGGTATGCCTTGAGCCCTTCAAAAGCCTCCTGGCCGTAGTGCAGACACGTGGCAGCCATGTGCATGTTGATGTACTCTTCGGAGCAAATCTCTATCTCGCCCCATTTTCCGTCACGATAGTAGCACCGTACGTTGTAGTCTGTCGGTCTGTAGCCGAACGACAGGTTTGACCAGTCTAAATCTTTCATATCTGTATTTGTTTGTTGTTTTGTTATCTTGTTATCATTTGCAATGATGCAAATGTAGCCAAAATCTTGTTAATCCGCAATTATTTGGCGGCAAAAAAGCGTTTTGGCCGAATTATCTTATCTTTTGAACTGCATATGCCTGTCACTTGCCGAGTATCTTCTTTATCTCTCCGTCGGTCTTGGTCAGCCTGCTTTTGCAGAACTTTATAAGTTCCTGCGCCCTTTTCAGCTGTTCGCCGAGAGAATCGATGTCGAGTTCGTCGTTCTCCATCTGCCGGACGATCTGTTCCAGTTCGTGTACGGCGTCTTCGTATTTCATGTTTTTATCCATAGTTTTCTTTATTTTGTGGGATTTTGTGGGATTAATGGGATTTTATGGAATTAATGGGATGTTGTGGGATTGATGGGATGTTATGGGGTATTTCTTTTAATTTTTAATTCTTAATTTTCCCGATTGTCGATGTTATTTCCCCTTTTTCCACTTTCGTGATTATTTCGTCACCCGGTTTAAGTAGCGTGGCGTCGTGTACGGCACGGCCGTTGTGCAGGGTTATGCTGTAGCCGCGGCGCAACAGCTGCATGGGGTCGAGGGCTTGCACCCTTTGCGAGAGCATGGTCAGGCGGTGGCTTTCTGCCGTAAGGCGGCGTTCGGCGAGCGGCCTGATGCGTTCGGCCAACATGTCGGTACGGTGTGTCTCGCGGTCGATGCGGCGTGCAATGGCCGTGTCGATGCGGCTTTTGATGATGTCGAGCCGGGCGTCTTGCCGTGTCTTCACCACGGAGAACAGTGTGGGGATGCGCTCGGAGAGGCGTTCCATGCGCATGCGCTCGCTCTGCATGCGGCGTTCGATGGAGCGTGCGATGGCGTCACGGCTGCGGTCTATGCGGTCGGCGGTGGCTTTCAGACGGCTTATGAGCAGTGCCGCCGCCGCCGTGGGAGTCTTCACCCTTGTGTTGGCCACCATGTCGAGCACTGTCTCGTCGCGGTCGTGCCCTATGCCGGTGATTACGGGCAGGGGGAAGTTGGCCACGTTTTCGGCCAGTGTGAGAGTGTCGAATCCCGACATGTCGCTTGTGGCGCCGCCTCCGCGTATTATCACCACGCAGTCGAAACAGTCGGCGCGGTCGTTGATGCTGTTGAGGGCGGCAATGATGCTCTGCTCCACCTGTTCGCCCTGCATTACGGCGGGAAACAGTTCGGTGGCGAAGGCAAAGCCGTATTCGTTGTCGGACAGCTGGCGGCAGAAATCGCCGTAGCCCGCCGCCGTTTCGCTGGAAATCACGGCTATACGCTGTGCGAACATGGGGATCGCCAGTTCGCGGTTGAGGTCGAAAACGCCCATCTCCTTCAGCTTCGCCATTATCATCTGCCTGCGCCGCGCCATGTCGCCCATAGTGTATGTGGGGTCGATGTCGGTGACAATCCATGAAAAGCCGTATGCCTCGTGGAACTGTGCGTATACCTGCAGCAGCACTTTCAGACCGGCGCGGAAGGTCTGTCCCGTGGTCCGCTCAAAATACGGGCGCAGCATGGCCCATGTCTGCCGCCAGCATTTGGCCTGTGCCCTGGCTACGGGGGTGTTGCCCGACTCGTCTTTCTGAACCAGCTCCATGTAGCAGTGGCCGCGCGATTCGCGCGCTTCCGACAGTTCGGCCTCCACCCAGTATTCGCCTGGCATGCCGCGCTCTATCGTGCCGCGTATCATGAGGTTGAGTTCGAGGAGGGATATTGTTTTCATCTTTTTCTTTTCTTTTTTTGGGGGGGGATGGGAGTTATGGGAGTGATGGGAGTTATGGGGGATATGGGAGTGATGGGGGATTTATGGGGATACATGAACTTGATTTTGATACAGTTCCGTTGAGGGTGAGGCAAAATCCGGTATGCCATATCCGAAAACATTGTCCGGCGTGGCGTAGTTGCTGCCGCTGCGCCTTACGATGTCTATTATTTCGCGTGCCGTCTTGCCGGGCATCGACTGCCATAGGCATGCCACAAGGCCGCATACAAGAGGTGAGGCGAACGATGTGCCCATGTCGGGCATCACCATGCCGCGGCTGGATATTACCGTGGCCGGACTGCCGGGAGCCATGACGTCGGGCTTTACCCGTCCGTCTTGCGTGGGGCCTACACCCGAGAAAGGCGCGTTGACGAGTTGGGGTGTCAGTGCCCCAACGGTGATTATGTTGTCGGCATCGGCAGGAAACATAATCTTTTTCCATGGCCCCATGCCGCTGTTGCCCGCGCTGCATACAAGAACAATACCTTTGTCGGCAAGCATCGATGCCGAACGGGATATCATTGCGGTGCGCCCGTCCATCTCGCTGTAGCGGTGGTCGCCGTGGTGCCGGTCGTACTGGTTGTATCCCACGCTGCTGTTGATGATGTCGGCACCCACCGAGTCGGCAAACTCGGCCGCCATTGTCCAGTAGTCTTCTTCCACGGGCTGCTCTGTCTGGGTGTCCTCACAGCGCAACAGCCAGTAGGTGGCGTCGGGTGCCGTGCCTATGTATACATGCGGGGCGCAGGTGGCCATGACGGACAGCACCTTCGTACCATGATCTGTCTCGCGGTAGATGTCCCTTGACGGCGGATAGACAAAATCGTGCGTGCCGGCCATCCTTATCTTCCTGAACACGGGAATCCGGTCTGCATTGCGGAAACCGCCGTCGAGTACGGCTATTGTCATGCCACGGCCGGTGAATCCCGCCTTGTGGAGCGACTGGCCGTTGAGTGTGGCAGTCTGCTCTTCGGATGCTCCGTAGCGCGATGTAGCTACAGAGTCCCAGCTGTTGAACGTCTCGTGATAGTTGTATCTCTTGGCCGGAGGCGTGATGCTGTCGGGCGACTGCCATACCATAGTGCATTGCCGCACACAGTCGAGCATGCGCAGCGGGGCGATGGCGGCGGTGTCGGTGGTGAGCACCAAAGCGGAGTTGTGCCACCGGCTTGTGCCCACCACCTTTATCCCGTCGATGGCAAGCAGGTCGAGATAGGCGGGATTGACGGGCAGGTCGGTGGAGTCTACCGGCAGGTTCTGCCGCTTGCGTCTTTCCATTGCCTTGCGCGACAGGAACTCACGCGGGCGTTCGAGGCTGAACGGAGTGCCGTTCTTGTCACGCAACATGACACGGAAAATGTATGATTTCTCATCGGGGTATCTGATTTTTCGTGCAGACTCGTTCATCGTGCCGCCATGTGCCGATATGGTGACAACGAGGATAAGCAGTGATAGGAATATATTCCGTTTCATTCTGTATAGACATTTTTATGATGCAAACTTACTGCTATTTCTGCTAAAATCCAAATAAAAACAGTGTGTTCTTGTCTTCCGGACACGAATAAATTAGTATCTTTGCATACGATTGGCTGCACTCGGCAATTTGCAAACAAGTTTGCATTGCGCTCGTTGGCACTATCTTTGCACATTATTTAATGTTAACAGATGAATAAAAACAAGGCTACATTGGAATTGGGGACAAAACCGGTGGGCAGTCTGCTCCTGCAATATGCCATGCCTGCCATCATTGCGATGACCGCATCGTCATTATATAATATGGTGGACAGTATTTTCATAGGGCAGGGAGTGGGGCCTATGGCCATATCCGGTCTTGCGCTTACGTTTCCGTTCATGAATCTTTCGGCGGCTTTCGGGGCCGCGGTCGGCGTGGGAGCGTCGACGTGCATATCGGTGAAACTCGGACAGAGAGACTACAAGACGGCACAGAACATTCTTGGAAACACCGTGACGCTCAACCTCATCGTCGGAATACTCTTCAGCGTAGTGTCGCTGCTTTTCCTCGACCCCATACTGTATTTCTTCGGCGCGAGCGGACAGACGATACCATACGCCCGCGATTATATGGTTGTCATTTTGCTCGGCAATGTGTTCTCGCACATGTACTTCGGCATGAATGCCGTGTTGCGTGCTGCCGGCAAACCGCGGCAGGCGATGTATGCCACCATGTTTACCGTGGTGATGAACACTGTTCTCGACCCCGTATTCATCTATCTGCTTGACATGGGCATACGTGGTGCCGCCTTTGCCACGATTCTCTCGCAGATGATGGCCCTGACATGGCAGATGAAGCTGTTCTCTGACAAGGCGGAGCTGCTGCACCTGTGCCGTGGCATCTATGGTCTCAGGGCGGCGATAGTGAAGAACATCATAGCTATAGGCCTGTCGCCGTTTCTGATGAACGTGTGTGCATGTATTGTGGTGATATTCATCAACAAGGGACTGCTGATGTATGGCGGTGACCTCGCCGTGGGGGCCTATGGCATAGCCAACCGCGTGGCCTTTGTATTCGTGATGATAGTGATGGGCATCAACCAGGGCATGCAGCCGATAGCTGGCTACAACTACGGCGCCCGGCAGATGGACCGCCTGATGCGTGTGCTGAAGCTGGCCATGGTGGCGGCAACGGCGGTCACCACATTGGGATTTTTAGTGGCGGAGTTTATACCGGAACTTTGCGTGAGCCTGTTCACCACCGACAATGAACTGACAGGTATGGCGGCCCGGGGCATGCGCATCATAATGTGTACGTTCCCGATAATAGGTTTCCAAATGGTGGCTACCAATTTCTTCCAGAGTATAGGAATGGCAAAGGTGAGCATATTCCTCTCTCTCTCCCGGCAGATGCTGTTTCTGCTGCCCTTGCTGTTTGTCCTGCCGTTGCAGTTCGGTGTAGACGGCGTGTGGGCATCCATGCCGGTGTCAGACACTGTGGCATCACTGGTGACACTGGTGATATTGGTGAAGTATATGAGAAAGTTCAAGAATAATTATGAATAAGATAATCATAAACGTGGGCCGCCAGCTTGGCAGTGGCGGACGGGACATTGCCCGCAAACTGGCAGATGACTTCGGTTGCAGTTTCTATGACCGTGAGTTGCTCAACCTTGCGGCGCGCGAAAGCGGCTTCTCGGAAAAGGTGTTCGAGCAGAACGATGAGAACCGCGGTTTCCTGCGCTCGCTGTTTCATCTGCATGTGCCGCACATGAGCGATGTCAACTTCTACAGTAACAACATATCTCCCGAAAGCCTGTTCAAGTTTCAGAGCGATGCCATACGGCGTGCTGCCGACGAGGGCTCGTGTGTCTTCGTCGGGCGTTGTGCGGATTACGTGTTGCGCGACCGCCGGGATGTTGTCAGCATATTCATCACGGCCGACATGGAGTGCCGTATAAGGCAGGTGTGCGGGCGTTACGGATGCGACAGTGCCGAGGCACGGAAGATAATATCAAAGGGTGACAGCGCGCGCGCGGCCTATTATAACTATTACACCGGGAAGATATGGGGGCACAGTGACAGTTACGACCTGTGCGTGAACTCGAGCCTGCTGGGGCTTGACCGTACGGCGGAGTTCATCAAGAGATTCATAACCGAGCGGTTTGAACGTTAGGATTATATACGAACGTTTTGAACGTTAAGGATAGAGACGAATAATGAAAAAGATAGGAATACTCAGCGACACCCATGCTTATTGGGATGACAAGTATCTGCATTACTTCGAGTCGTGCGACGAGATATGGCATGCCGGCGACATCGGTTCTACCGAGGTGGCCGAACGGCTTGCCGCCTTCCGGCCGTTTCGGGCCGTGTGCGGCAACTGTGACGGTGGCGACCTCCGGCTGATGTACCCGGAGAAACTGCGCTGGCGTTGTGAGGATGTGGATGTGCTCATGAAGCATATCGGCGGCTATCCCGGCAATTACGACGCCTCGATACGCGGACAGATTTATGCCTCGCCGCCGCAGCTGTTCATCAGCGGCCATTCGCACATACTGAAGGTGAAGTACGACCGTACGCTCAATCTGCTGCATATCAATCCCGGTGCCGCCGGGCTGCAGGGATGGCACAAGGAGCGTACGATGGTAAGACTTACGGTGGAGGGCAATAAATTCACCGATTGTGAAGTTATAACAATAGGAAGATAGAGTGTCTTTCGGTAAACGTCAGAAGCGATATGGAAGATTTGTCACGCAAGTTGCAACGGGTGCTGGTGGGCATGGGCTATGCCCCCGATACCGTGCCGCACGATGTGTCTCACGGCATCGAGCACCTTCTCCGTCTCCTCGCTCCAGAAGATGAGGAGGTTATTGTGCATTATTACGGCCTCTTCGGCGAAGAGCGTCTCTCGCTTGCCGAACTTGCCGCCGCCCGCCGCATGAGCGAAGAAGACATGATGGCACGCATAGACGCATGCGTGCGGCGGATTGCAGTCACGCCGGAGTGGGAGATGTTGAAAGGTTCCTAATGCACCTACAGTACCTACCACACCTACTGCACCCATCACCCCCTAATCAACCTCAGAAACAAAACAATAAAATAAACTCAATATGAAAAAGATTCTGTTATTAGGCTCAGGCGAATTGGGCAAGGAATTCGTCATTGCCGCCAAGCGTGCGGGCCAATATGTCATTGCTTGCGACCGTTATAACGATGCTCCGGCCATGCAGGTGGCTGACGAGCGCGAGGTGTTCAACATGCTCGACGGCGATGCTCTGGAGGCTGTGGTGAACAAGCACCGCCCCGACATCATCGTACCGGAGATAGAGGCCATACGCACAGAGAGGCTTTTCGACTTTGAAAAGCAGGGTGTGCAGGTGGTGCCGAGTGCCCGGGCGGTGAACTATACGATGAACCGCCGTGCCATCCGCGACCTCGCATCGCGTGAGTTGGGACTGCGCACGGCCAAGTATTTTTATGCCAAGACATACGATGAGTTCAAGGCTGCTGCCGATGAGATTGGTTTCCCCTGTGTGGTGAAGCCCCTGATGTCTTCCTCCGGCCACGGTCAGAGCTATGTGCACAACGACGGTGAGCTGGAGAAGGCTTTCCGCGACGCAATGGAGGGAAGTCGTGGCGATGTGAAGGAAGTCATCATTGAAGAGTTTATAGACTTTGAGTCAGAGTTTACGCTGCTCACCGTTACACAGAAGAACGGCCCCACACTGTTCTGTCCTCCCATCGGTCATGTGCAGAAGGGTGGTGATTACCGTGAGAGCTGGCAGCCGTATAAGATATCCGACGAGGCTCTGAAGCAGGCTCAGCACATGGCCGACGAGGTGACTAGGGCTTTGACCGGTGCCGGCATCTGGGGTGTCGAGTTCTTCCTTACCAGACAGGGAGAGGTTATTTTCTCCGAACTGTCACCACGTCCGCATGATACGGGTATGGTGACGCTCGGCCACACCACAAACCTGAGCGAGTTTGAATTGCATTTCCGTGCGGTGATGGGACTGCCCATAGCCGGTATCCATCTGGAGCACGCCGGTGCGAGTGCTGTGGTGCTGTCGCCCGTGGAGTCTGACAAACCGCTGGACTACAACTTTGCCGACGCTCTCGTTGAAGACCACACCCGCATACGCATATTCGGCAAGCCGGAGGCTCATTTCGGCCGCCGTATGGGTGTGACACTTTGCTATGGCGAGCCTGATGCCGACACCGACGCCCTGCGTGACAAGGCGAAGCGGCTGGCAAAGACTGTTTTGGGGACAGACCCTTACATGGAGAAGGATTAGTCAGCTGTGATGGACAGAAACTTGGGATATATAATAGACCTGCCGAAGATATTCGATCCGCGGGGCAATCTTACGGTGGCCGAACAACGGAAGAACGTGCCGTTTGATGTGGCGAGAGTATACTGGGTCTATGACGTGCCCGCCGGCGAGAGCCGCGGCGGGCACGCCCACAAGCAGTGCCTTGAGTTCATCATTGCCGTGAGCGGCAGTTTTCATGTCACGCTCGACAACGGGCATGAGCGGCAGACGTTTCTTCTAAACCATCCTTATCAGGGCCTGCTCGTCGAAACCGGAGTATGGCGCACACTCGACGACTTTTCGTCGGGAGCCGTATGTCTTGTGCTGGCTTCGGAGTTGTACGAGGAGGAGGACTACATCCGCGATTATGATGAGTTTCTTAGGATTTATAGGAGTTAAAGAAGTTATCGCGGGCAGAGCCCGCTTAGGAGTTAAAGACAATAGCCCTGTTATGATGACTTTGCTGCGATGACCTTAAGTGACAATCTTGCTGCGATGATATTGTTTGACTTATTTGCATGCCACATGACAGGACATGCCACATGACAGAACAAGCCACAAGACAGAACATGCTATATGACAGAACATTTCATATAATAATTCATTTGTCTTTAACTCCTGAGCGGGCTCTGCCCGCGATAACTCCTTTAACTCCTATAACTCCTAAAAAAACAACTCCTAAAATTTTAAAAGATTATGTTTGAAATAAAGAGATATACTTCTTCTGAGGCCGCGGAATGGAACAACTTTGTTGCCGGGTCGAAGAACGGGACATTCCTGTTCGACCGTGGTTACATGGATTACCATGCCGACCGCTTTGTCGACTATTCGCTGATGATATACCGTGATGGCAGGCTTTATGCCTTGTTGCCGGCATGCGCTGATGCTGACGGAACATTGTGGTCGCACCGGGGCCTGACTTACGGCGGTGTCATAATCTCTGTTGATGCTTCGGCGGCCGATATTGTTTCGCTGTTTGCAGAACTGAACGGCTTTCTGCGTTCGGTCTCGGGGATAAGGCGTGTGGTGTATAAGGCCGTGCCGTGGATTTATCACCGTTTGCCTGCCGAAGAAGACCTTTATGCCATTTTCCGGGAGTGCAATGCCTGTCTGTTTTCGCGCGAGATTTCGTCGACGATATTTCTTGAATCGCGTGTCAGATGGAGCCACGGACGTAAGTGTGGCGTGAGCAAGGCCCGCAATAACGGTGTCACCGTGGAACGCAGCTCCGACCTCGCAGGATTCTGGCAGGTGCTGACGGCCAATCTCAACACCCGCTACGGTGTCAATCCCGTGCATACGCTTGCCGAGATGGAGCTGCTGAAGTCGCGTTTCCCCGCCAACATCTGTCTGTATGTTGCCCGGAGAGACGGTGAAGTGGTAGGCGGCACAGTGCTTTACGATTTCGGTCGTGTGGTTCATTCACAGTATATCTCCGCCAGTGCCGAAGGCAAACGTCTCGGAGCTATCGACGCCATCTACGACCGCATACTCAATCACGACTTTGCCGACCGCCGTTATTTCGATTTCGGTAAATCAACGGAAGAGCAGGGGCGCAGGCTCAACGAATCGCTCATATTCCAAAAGGAAGGGTTCGGAGGCCGTGGAGTATGTTACGACACCTACGAGTGGCTGTTGTGATACATGGGCTGAAGAGAAAGAACATAAGATGAAAGTTCTGGGATAAGCAGAAACGGACAGGCTTATGATGTGAATAAAAGAACAAATGTTATGAATATAAAATATCTTGATCTGAAAAAGATAACGGCCCGTCACGCCGGCGAGATACACGAAGCCGTCGACAGGGTGGTGGACAGCGGATGGTATCTGCAGGGTGAAGCAGTAGCGCGTTTTGAGGGTGAATACGCCCGTTATATAGGTACCCGCCATTGCATAGGTTGCGGCAACGGACTTGATGCCCTCACTCTGATTCTGCGTGCCTACATAGAGATGGGGGTGATGAAGGAGGGAGACGAAGTCATCGTCCCGGCTAACACCTATATCGCCTCGATACTGGCAATAACCGAAAACAAACTTGTTCCGGTGCTTGTAGAACCTCGTCCTGACACGCTGCAGATAGATGACACGCTGATAGAGCGGGCTGTGACACCGCGTACGCGTGCCGTGATGATAGTCCATCTGTACGGTCGGCTGGCTTATACTGCTCACATCGGTGACATATGCCGCCGGCACGGTCTTAAACTTATAGAAGATAACGCTCAGGCGCACGGACTTGTTTATGACACGGCACAAAAGATTACCGGTTCGCTTGGCGATGCCGCCGGCCACAGTTTCTATCCGGGAAAGAATCTCGGCGCTTTGGGTGATGGCGGAGCCGTGACTACTGACGATGACGAATTGGCTGCTACAGTGCGTGCGCTTGCCAATTACGGGTCCCAGCGTAAATATGTGTTCGGCTATCGCGGGCGTAACAGCCGTCTTGACGAAGTTCAGGCAGCAGTGCTCAGTGCCAGACTGCCCCATCTTGACGAAGACAATGCCGTGCGCCGTGCAGTGGCTTTAAGGTATATCGACGAGATAAGCAATCCGTTGCTTACGTTGCCTTCACGCGACTATTGGCGGCACAGTGTCTTCCACATATTTCCCGTGCTGACCCCGCGCCGTGACGAGCTTCAGGAGTATCTTGCGGCAGCAGGAGTGCAGACGGTGATACATTATCCCATTCCGCCACACCGGCAGCAGTGCTATTCGGGGCAGTGGCCGGATAGTATGGCGTTGCCTGTGACCGAGCGCATACATCGTGAGGAACTGAGCATACCTTGCAATCAGGTTCTTACAGACAGCGAGGTTACAACAGTTATAAGTCTGTTAAACAAATTCGGGAGATAGCCGTTTGGCTGTCTCCCGAATTTGTTTATGTATACGTCGGTTGTTCTGTCTTTTACTTCACAATCTTTTTCACGGTCTTGCCGTTGGTATACTTGACGATGCAGACACTGCCCTTGGCCGGAGTCTTCACCATCTGTCCGTTCATGTTGTATATGGCTTTCACCTCTTCCTTGCCACCGGCGTTTACAGATGCGTTGTTGATGCCTGCATACTGTGCGCTTCTTGTATTCACATAGTATGTATTGCTCTTCTTCAGGTCATTAGACGTTACGGTGATGATGGCATCGCTTCCGCCGCCGATGCAGTCAACGTCTGCCGTCTCTATTGTCACGCGTGCTCCCTTGCCGTCGGTTGTCACTTCAATGTCATCGGCGGTTATGTCGGCACTCTCACCGTCGACAATCACCTCGTACGTATTGTCTGCGGCACTGCCGAAGTTGGCTATCGGGGTGCCTTTCACGCTGATAGCCGTGGCCGAGCAGTTGTATATCAGTTCAAGATCGTCAACGTAAAGTTCGTCATTGCCAGTACCTTTGCCGGCACCGGCATTGGTTGAGAATGTCATGAGAATGGTTTTGGCGGCCTTGTCAGTGTATGAAGCATAGTCGAAAGGCATGGTCAACTTCTGCCATACTCCACCGTTACTCTCGATAGTGGCGTTGGAGGCACGTGCCACGATGATGTCTTTGTAATCCTTGTCTACAGGCTCCTGATAGTAGCTTCCGTCGGTGATTACAGCTGTAACAGTGGCATAGGGATAATCAGCCTGCGGTGTCTCCTGGGTGAATTTCACCCACACGCTCATTGAGTCGGGCTTACCGTAGAACATTGTATAGAACGGGTCGCCGTTGGCATCCGTGTCTTCGCTTGTGATGTCGATAAAGGCATTGTTCTTCGGGTCATCTGCGCTCATGGCGTTTGCGCTGAGGCGGCCATTGGTCATGGTTCCGTTGGCAACGACAAAACCGAGTACTTTTCCTGATTTTATGAGTACGCTTTTGGTTCCGGTAGAGCCGGGACGTACCTCTTCGCTGATGAATGTGTGGGGCACAGTGCTGACAAGACCGGCATAAGTACCGGTGCTGCTCATGAATGAGTGCCAGTTGTCGGGCTCGTCACTTGTTGCTTTTCCTGATGTTGCCGTATGGAATGTCTCGAATCCCGAGTTTGCCATATGGTAGCCTCCGTTGCCGAACACTACGCCGATGCTTTGTCCCAATGTCTTGGTCATGTCGATATTGATGACGGTATACAGCTTATTACCCCTTATCTCGGCTGTCATGTCCACTGGTACGGGTGGCAGATTGGGCCCCATCCATTCTTGTTCCAATATGCCCTCCATGTTGCCGGCCTCTATCTGTATGGTCTGCTTGGTCTGTATTGTTGTCACCTCGGGTGTTACGATACCTTCAACATCTTTCAGTGTGATGTTGCCCACAGGCATGGATCCCATGAGCACGAAGTTATTGAGCGACAGTGTATATTTTCCGTCACCTTGCTCGTCTACGGAGATTACGGCCGGCTGCTTGGTGCTCATGCCGTCGATAATCACTTCCAGCTCGTCTGTGTAGTCGGTGGCTGTTGCTGCAACAGCTCCGGCAAACAGTGTGATGAGTGTAAAAAGTTTCCTCATAAGTTTTCCTTTCTTTTAAATTTAAATACTAATGTTTTTGTTTCTGAATGTATATATTATGCTGAACGTGTATGTATCAGGACTCACAGCACAATATTTGCTTTTGTGAAGCATCCTCATTTCAGCTTGTATGTCAGTCCCACGGTTCCGAATATGGGATATAATGTTTGTTCTATTGTCTTGAAACTGCTTTTGTGTATGCCCGTCAGTCCCCACGACAGGTCGGCGTATGCGCCCCACCGGTGACTGAAATACCAGTCGACCCCCATATCAATACCGAATTGCAGACGCCGCATGTCATCGGAAAAGTCGTAACTGCCACGCTGCTCTTCGGTGTTGCCGAGGTCTATGCGGTCGCCCGTCGGGGTATTCTCGCGCAGATAGCCGTCGTAGGCGTAGCCGTCGAACTTGCGTGTCATGACATACGACAGGTACGGGCCTACTTTCAACTTTACGTTTTTGCCTGCAGAGTATGTCGCCAATACCGGCAGGGTGAGCAGCCATTCCTCCACGTTAACCTTGTTGTATCCGGTGAAATAACCGGTCAGCACCTGTCCGCCGCGCACTATCTCCATGTGGTAGTTCTTCACGCGTGCGTCCACTTCCATGCCTTTGTTCTCCAGACGCAGACCCGTCATCAGTCCCCACTTGCCGTTAAGGTCTTTCTGTACGTCGAATCCGTACGAAAGGTTCCATCCAGGACTGTAGCTTTCCATGCTGCGGATGGTGGCAGGCATGCCTATTGGCGCCGTACCTCCTATGTTGTAGCCCAGACGTATGTTGTAGTTTACGTTGTCCGTCAGTCGTTCTGCATGTACAGTGATTAGCGCAACCACTGTCAGTATACATGTTATGGTGAACGTTTTCATCTTGTCGTTAAGTTTATAATATATTGTGTGAATTAAAGGCTCGTGTTTATTCAGGTTGTTCGCAAACCACCCTTACCTTGTCTATGAGCAGTGTGCTGCCTATTGCTCCTTCAAATTTGTCACCTTCGTAGCTCGACGAGAACACGATGGCGAGGTTATATCCGAAGTTGCCGAGCAGTTCGGTGTCAATGTCACTGCCGTAGGCATAGTCCAGCTCGAACTGTGTCCATCCGTCGGTGGCGGTTACATCGGCCATACGTGCCACGGCCACCACATAGCGGCTTGTCAGCACGTCATCGCCGTAGAGCATCACGGCGTTTCCGGCCTCGTCATGGTTGCGGTACAGCACGGAGTAGATGGCTCCCTGGTCGGTCTGTTCTATAAAGTTGCCGTCCTTGTCCTGATACTTTTCGCCGGGCGTATACTGGTAGTAACCGGTTAGTTTTATGGGCTTCTTGTCGAACGGCCGGCCGAAGTTGGTCGACTTCATAGGCTCCGTAAGCACATATTGTGTGTCGAAGAATCCGTAGAAAAGGTTGCCGGCGGCAATACGCTTCTTGTTCATTATGCCGAACATTCCCGTGCTACGTGTCTCCAGTTTCACGCCGTGGCCGTCAAAGCCGTCTTCTAAAGGAACGGTGGGGTATGACTCCGGGTCGTTTACCAGAGGGAAGGCGAAGCGGAATCCCGGGTTGCCCGTAGCCCACAGATATGTCTCCTTGCCGTTGTCGTCGGTGTCGTACCATACGTAGAATTTTCCGAAGTCATCGTCTATCTTGTAATTCTCAAAGTCAAACTTAATCTCGCTTACGTGCACTTCGCTTTTTCGTTTCTCGAACGATACGCTGTATGTGCGGCTCCATTTTCCGTCTTCTGAAGTCACGGTGTATGTCACGGGTCCGTTGCTGAAATCGTGTACAGAACCGCTTGCGGGTTCTATCGTAGCCCCTTCGGTGATTTGGAATATCGGAGCCATGGCGGTAAGGTCGCTTTGGGGTTTCACTTCAAACTTTATTTCGTTGACCCTGTATGCCACCGTTATCAGCGTGTCGGTAGGGTTGAAAAACGTTTCATCCGGATTGTCCGAATGAACCCATGCCTTTTCAATGTCACATTCTGCGTTCAGCGGTTCGTCTTTAAAACAAGATGTCAGTGAACTGCTTATGATGATTGATAATAATGCGAATCTTGAGAATTTCATCACCTCATTTTTATAAGTCCGTTTTGGGTGCAAAAGTAGGTAAAAAACTTAAAATAACCCGTGTGGTTTTTCTGTTTTATGACTAATTTGTATTTATTTAACTTAATGTCACCAACCCGTTGGGGAATTATTTGTGACATAACCATTCCCGTAGGGGCAAAATGGCTACATGGTGCTTGGTAGGGACATATTCTTGTATTTGTCCGCCAAACAGCCATAGAATATCAGGATGTTACAGACGGACAAATACAAGAATATGTCCCTACAATGTGCATGAACCTTATTTTGACACACCCTCCTGCGGTAAACCGGCAATTCTTGTTCAGAAATTGCAGGGAAGAGTCATGAGCTGGTACATCAGCGTGCGTCCCATTCGTTCGTGACCGCGGTCGTTGGGGTGCAGACGATCGGTGTCGGCACGGTTGAAGTATTGGGCGTGCTCGTCGGCCAGGGGATAAAGACCACACAATGCGCTGAGGTCAATTACCGGCACCGCCCAAATGTCTCCGGCTTCTTTCACCGCCTCCACATAGCTGTCGAGATAAAGCCCGCAACGGTTCTGGTAGTCCTCGGGGCATTGCCAGTTTTTGTCGTTGGCATAGAATCCCGCGCGGTGTATGGGGGTGAGCAGGACTATTTGCTTGGTCGGGAAGGTGCGTTTGAGCGAGTCGAGGGCAATGTTGATGCGTCCGCGGTAGGTGTTGGCATCCATGGCGGGATGGCGGCGCAGGCGGTTTTCCATGCGTTTCACATACTCATGGCCATATTCCACGCTTTCTAACTTCTCGTCAAACCAGTGTCCCAGGGGCACGGCATGGTTATAGTCGTTGGTGCCCATGAATATCAGTATGGCGTCGAAGTCATCGCCGTGCTCTTTTTTCAACTGTGCCGTCTGGCGCGGAATGTCGTTCCACTGGCGGCCGCTCACTCCGTATACAAACGGTGTTATGCCGAGCCATTCCTGAAGGAAACTCCAGTATTTTTTCTTCGAAGCCTTGTTGCGCGGGTCTGTTATTGAGTCGCCGAAATAGGCAACTTTCTTGCCTTGCCATGGATGGGTTATCACGCTTTGGGCCAGTGTAGGCATCGCCATGATGACGCTCATTACGATGCTGATGATTTTTTTGTTCATGGATGTTTTATGTTTTGATTTGATGTATTTCTATTTTATGAATTATGGTTCTCTTTTCGGATTTTATAATATTAGGTACAAAGGTATTAATTAAATTTGAAATGTGAGTTGATGAACGATAATATTTATCGACAACGGCGAATTAATTTTGCATAAAGCGCGTCATACTTGCAGATGTGCGACAAAGACACATTTATGATTTTTTTTAATTGCGAATATGTTAAACAATGTAATCGATGGTTGAATCACTATTTTATATTGTACCTTTGCAGCAAAATTGCTCTTTGATATTTTAGACTATAGTAGAGAAATATTTGAGTTTCTGCTTCGCAGTATAAGTAACAGTCACAAGCCAGACGGATACATCAACAATACGGTTGTGAATTGCTTGAAAAGTTTCTGCTTCGCAGTATAAGTAACAGTGCGCCGAGCATAGAGGAATATGTCGGTATGTTGTGAATTGCTTGAAAAGTTTCTGCTTCGCAGTATAAGTAACAGTGGAAGATGCTCAAGAATATCCTGTAATGTAGTTGTGAATTGCTTGAAAAGTTTCTGCTTCGCAGTATAAGTAACAGTAAATCCAAATGCGATGCTCTGTGAGTGTTAGTTGTGAATTGCTTGAAAAGTTTCTGCTTCGCAGTATAAGTAACAGTAAAAAGTGGGAAAGGATTGTAAGAAACATGTTGTGAATTGCTTGAAAAGTTTCTGCTTCGCAGTATAAGTAACAGTAGTCTCAAACGTCACAAGACTATTATTGATGTTGTGAATTGCTTGAAAAGTTTCTGCTTCGCAGTATAAGTAACAGTCATGGCCAAACTTACCACGAGCAAGAGGCGGTTGTGAATTGCTTGAAAAGTTTCTGCTTCGCAGTATAAGTAACAGTGGCACACCCACCTGTGATACTTACCACTCGTTGTGAATTGCTTGAAAAGTTTCTGCTTCGCAGTATAAGTAACAGTTAGATGGAGTCGACTACGGACGAAACGGGAGTTGTGAATTGCTTGAAAAGTTTCTGCTTCGCAGTATAAGTAACAGTATACTTTTAGAAAGTATCTGATTATTAGGCGTATGCGAGTTAAATCAGAAAATAAAAAGAACTGCGATAATGGCAGAGTCCCGTCTTAAAGAGGCGGGATTTTTTGTTTATATGTTTCTATAAAATGATTATTTTCTGATAGATTAACGTATCGAAAAATTTTAGAATAGTTCTAATTGATGTCCTGAAGAGTTGGTCTTCGTTGCTTTTCTGCCATAATAGACTTGTATATTTCCAAATTGTTTGTCTGTAATGCACATAATACAGACGTTGCCGTATTCTGGTAGTATGGCTTTTACGCGGCGTATGTGAACTTCGGCGTTCTCAATGCTTGCGCAGTGTCTTATGTAGATAGAGTATTGGAACATGGAGAAACCGTCTCCCGTGAGGCGTTTCCGAAACTCAGCGGAAGCCTTACGCTCCTTCTTTGTTTCTGTTGGCAAGTCGAACAAAACCATTACCCACATAATGCGATATTCACTGAAACGTTCTGAGAGCATTGCCGTTACGACATTACAGGATAATAGATGCGTCGTATCTCACCCATGAAACACCGTGCGAGTGAGGCTGTTGTTTGACTTGCAGCAACCATCAGCGGACTTTGCCGGCCGTTTATCGTGACATCGAGTGTAGGAATTGTTAATAGTTTAGACTTAATGTCGCGTGTAAGTTCAAAGTCAACTCCATTTTCGTTGATAATGTCGTGCACCAGATTGTCCACGAACGGACGGTAAGGTTCCATTATGTCATCGGCAAGGCAGTAGGCGTTGTATCTGTTGTGATGGTGTATGCCGAGAGTAGGGAGCAGACCGCTTGATATGAGTGCCCTTGCTATTATGGCCCGAAGGATGGCATATCCGTAGTTAAGGAGGTTGTTCGGAAACATGCCTTCGCGGTCTCTTACGAAATTGTCGATGTGCCCGCAGAAGAAATTTTTCCAGTAGAAAGCAGCGGCTTTGCCCTCGACATTGCGTGCGTCACCGCTTTTCACATCATTGGCCCATTTGTGCATACATCCCGTGGCGGCTGTCGGACAACATCGTTCAAGCGCAGCGGCCTGATTGGCAATCTTCTGTTGTATGGTTTGCTGCCACAGTTGTTTTCGCAGTGGTAGTGAGGAGTCAAGCTGATGACGGAACCGCTCGTTCTGAACTGTGTTGCCTGCGAGCGGTAGCATAAGTCCGACCGGCATGCCGCGTGAGTTGCATGAGATGATAGCGCAGTTGTTGTCGAGCAACGCTTCCATGACTCCACTTGTGATGGTGATGCGCCGGTTGTCGAGTACAATGTATGCGATGTCCTCTATCGGTTTGGTGACGGTGGCGCGGGCTTTGAAATTGTTGTCCAAAGCCGCGCTGTTCTCCACTTCGGGTAGCTTTATTACGAGTTGCCCGAGGTGGAGAGAAAGATAGGCGGGATTGCCGAAATAGAGGGTCTTCTTGATCATAAGCTGTCGTCTTTTCAATATCCTAACTTAACGATTTGTCCCAAGCGGTCAACTTTGATGGGGATGCACTTTTCCTTGATGTTTTCGCCAGTCAAGGCTATTTCAATTTTGTTGTGTGAGTTAAACTCATATTTATCTATGATAGGGTTGGCTATCGTATTCCCGATAAAACAGCACCGGTTATCATTACAGCTTACCATCTTGTATATTCTGCTCTTGTCAATAGTCTCGACGGAGAGCGTTTCTCCTTCTTTGGGCAGATAGACCAAGTCGCCGGGGGAGAGAACGAACGTCGGAATGATACCGTCCTCGTCGGCTACGGGCATTCCTGCTTTCATGCGGTTGATGATGACGTTGAGCGGTATGGACGAATAGCTGCGTTTACCGTTCTCATCCACGTATACTGCAAAGAACAGGTTTGTCCCCTTGGCTGCTTCGACAAATTTCTTGGCTTTATTTCCGCTCTTGCCGACGGCAAATTTGTTGCCTTTCTCATACACGCGCACTTTGAGAATGGGCTGATGCCACTTTCCGTTGTTTAGTGTGCGGATGTTCCGGTTCATGTCCTCAATGCCTTCGGGTGAGAATGCCACATCCGGGTCTTCACCGTTGTTTTCAAGATGACGCAACATTATCTTTTGGATGCCGGTGTCGGTAATCTCATTGATAATCTTCTTGCGGCTGAAGGATTGATCAATGGGCTTGCGGGTTGCGAAATACCTGTCAGCGGTTTCTGAAGTGAAATAATATATTGGAATCTTGTTCAGGTTGATGTCAGACCAAACTTCGGCGTTGTCCTCAAAGCAAGCCTTTATTTTCTTCAGATTGTAGCCCAACTCGAGCATGGCCTTAATCTTTTTCTTCAGATCGCGGTCGATGATATCATCAGGGCGTGTGATGGCTTCTTTCAGTTTGACTTCTTTGTGCAGCCGGAGATTGACTTCTCCGTGTACGGTTTCTTTGTGCAGTGGTTTGCGTATGGCCCAGTTGTCGCCTTTCGTTTGCTGTTCGACCACTCGCTTGTTGTTTTCGAGTTTATGTATCTTGTTTGTGGTCTTGTTTATTATCCGCAGATTCTGTTTGAAGCTGACGATGATTTGTGAAAGAGCCGTGTTTACATCGGCTGGGAATGTATCCCAAGGCATGTTCACCGTCCATCGGTAGTTGCTGTTGGCGTCGGTGTGCTGCTTGTGGCACAGGGCGCGCTGCAGGTCGTAGCGTGTTGTCTTGGCGTCATGTTTGGCTGACTCGTTGTTCAGGTAGTTGACGATACTTTTTGTGGCGCAGGCTATGACGATGGCGTCCATAGCGTGGTGGCGGTGGTCAATGCGCTTTTTGCTGAAACCACGTTGTTGCTCGATAGGCATGTCGGGGATGACATGTCCGGAGGTGTTCACAGTAGTGTACAGTTGCTGTCCGCACATTTGGTTGAGTCTTTCGAAGCGTGGCAATACGATTCTGTTCCACACGTCGTTGACACCCCAGTCCTTTTTGAGTCGGTTGGTGACACTACCGGTACAGACAATGACGTTTTTAGATGTCGCCTCATCTTCTCCTTCCTCCCGGACAATCTTTGACATAAGGCCTTTCACGAGCTTGCTTATATAGCGGCTGTCATTGAGTTGGCGGTTGATGAATCCGTCGGGGATGTCATCCATCATCAGCTTTTTCAGTTTTTGCGGATTTGTCGAGTAGATCTTTTTCACGAGCTGTTCATATTCTTTGGGCTCGAGAATGGTCGCTGTTCTGCCGCGTGAAAGAGAAACTTTTTCGCCATGATGTCGCACGATGAATTCGTATCCGAGTTGGTTGTCCTTCAGCTTGTTTACTTCCGATTCGCAGATGACCTTGTTGGTGAACGAATTGTCGAAATAGCGGGATTGAGGTATGACGTGCTCTATTTCATAATCCGGAGTGAACAGACGTGCGAGGGGAATGGCCAGCCCCGTGTATGGGGAATGGTATTTTTGGTCGAGCCATAGTTTGTAGCGCAGCACGTCGGAGTGAGATGGCTGCTTGCTTTTATCGTTCAGTTTTCCGATAAGTTCCGTTATGCCGGGCTCGAGCTCTTTCGTGGAGCTCAAGACACCTTCCTCGTATATGCGGAGCAACTCTTGTTGTGAGGGCGAGTAGGGGTGCACGTTGTCTATTTTCATGTCAGGACAGGCAAATTCCCTGAGCAGTTGCTTGATTCGAATATTGGTGTTCTCGTTCTCTGTCATGTTTTTGGCCATTTGCGCGCGTTTGGCAGCCGGTGACTTCATTTCACGGCCCAATTCGATATGAATTTCGTCGATGTGTCCTTCGGTCTTCCATATATCCCTGACAGTACGCAATGTCTCCATGACAACCTGTTCAACGATGGGGTTGTTCAGCGAGTGCTGATGGAAGTGGTGCAGATAATCGTCAATGTCTTCAGGTCGTTCCCATCGCTTGCTGTCCGATGCTTCACTGTGGCGGTTGTACACGACATAGCAGGCAAGCCATAGCGGCAAGCCTTTGAAGTGTGAGATGTCATTGAGGTCAATCGCTTTCTCTCTGACCGTGTTCTTGATGTGCTCGTCAACCTCTCCGTCTATGATGCGATTGATTCTTTCTCTTGTCTTTGTATCGATGGAGCCTTCGCTCCAGTATTTGCCCATGCGTATGAGTGGCAGGAGTTTGTTGATGGCTTTCAGCGAATAGGCTCCGTAGTCTTTTTTGAACGGTGGTGTCTTGATGAAATGTTCGGTGAAAGTAGTCTCGTCCAGCGTGTTTTTACGTGCAAATGTCGCGAGAGCCGTTCTTAGTTCCTGTTTGTCGGAGACAGAATAAAGAATGTGCCACAAAGCTTCTTCTGTCTCTGTAGCTAAAAATGAAGCACTGATGCCGGCTTTCTTCAGGCGGGATAGGATTAGCTCGCGTGTTTCGTTGCATGGGTATTCCCTGTCCTCCACGTAATTCCATCTGTACAGATGTTTGCCGTTTTGCTTTTTCAGTTTGAAGAACGAAGAGAGTAGTGTGTCCTGCTTGATGGATTTTCTGCTGTTCAGAAACTCAAACAGACGTTCATGGTCTGTCTCGTCTTTCAGGAAATAGTCGGTCACGTCCATGTCAATCATTATTTTCCCGTTGACATTCTTCGTTCTTTCGTAGATGCGGAGATTGCTGATAAACTGCCACAGCCTAAACTCTTGGAATCTTGGGTGTGACTTTGAGACACACTTTATGCCGATGTGCTTTGTTTCTCCGGTTTCGGGATTTTTGTAGGCCCTGGTCTCGTATTGGCAGTCGGCAATCAACGACTTTTTGCTCTTCAACGGACGTTGGTAAAACAGGATGTCTTCAGCAAGCAGGTAGGTGAAATCTCTATGGATTATGTTGTTGCGATGGGCATCGTTGTTTGGATACAGTTCCTCAACGCATCTGTCGTATAGTTCCTTGGCGTTGAGTTCGGGGATGAACAGCTTCTGTTTTTCCAATATGGCCTTAAGCTCGCTTTTGTAGTATTTGCGCTCGATGGTGCGTACAAGACGGCCTTTAATCTTTTGTGTAGGGTCGGACAAAAGATTGTCGTAGATATAGCAGCCTACTGTCTTTGCTGATTTGTCGATGCTTGCTTCTGTCTTTTTCTTGAGCAAGCCCCAATCTTCTTCTTTGGGTTGCCGGAGTGAACGGCGTATTTGCCCGTCTTTGTCAACTTTTGGTTGTCCTTTGTCATCCAATAGTGTCGTTATGATAAAATCTTTTGTTTTGCCTTCCCAATCAAGGAATGTCTTGCTCGTCCTCCGGTAGACCATACCGTTCTCAAGATAGACGTTGTGCCATGTGTCATCGCCTTTCTTTTCGCCGGTTGCTTCAACCCGTATGATTTTCAGCGACTGATATTCCTCAATTTTATTTTGTGTATCTTCTTCGTCTTCCCCGCGTAATTGATAGTATCCTCGTTTCTGATTGAAATTGAGCAGTATCCATGCCAGTTCTTCTTTTTGTATTGGAGCGGTTAGGGCTTTCTTGCGCAGATAGTATAGTGTCCAGTCGTACGGAATCTTCTTGTCTTCTTCTGTGAGTTGCGGATTGTGTTCATATAATTCTTTCAGCATCTCGTTGAAAGACTGTTTGAACAGGAATTGCATTTTGCCATTGTCATCTTTGCGCCAAGCAAGTTTGGGTTCTGAACTGTCTGTGAATTTGCCGTAGCGTGTGAGGCATTCGGCAAAGTGTTTGGGTAAGAAGCCCATGAGAGTTAATATGCGATGCAGTCGCTCTCTGCGCAATATATATCGTTCTCTCAGATGCCTTGCACATCTGTATTCGGTTCTTTCTTTTGTCTGTGAAACGGAATTGCCTTTGTCAAAGTTGCCTAATATGCCTGCATCCATAGGTATGATCCTACTGCCTGCATTTGCAATCTCTTTTAAGATGAGTTTGCCTTCTTCGTTGGTTTCTCCGTAGATGGTAGCCCATCCTATGCTGTTTGTTCCGATGTCTAAACCTATAATTTTTTTCATATTTTTGTTAATAGTTTATTATTATTTCGGTTATTAGAATTTAATTCGTATCTTTGCAGAAACTTTCAAGCAATTCACAATAAGGATTATTCCGTTGTGAAAACATTTAAGGTGGAGATTTAATCTTCGCCTTTTTTTATCCCATCTGCATGTGCTTCATCTTGTGGCCGCCCCATTCGCTGTCGCCCACATGTCGGAATCCCACCTTATTATATAGCCGTTCAGCCCGTGGGTTGCCCTTGTCCACGAGCAGGCCGAGCGGGCCGATGCCCGACAGCCGTGCTTTTTCGGCAGTGGCTTCCAGCAACATTGTCGCTATGCCCTGTCCGCGGTATTCGGGCAGCACGGCGAGCGAGTCGAGATAAAGTTCTCCGGCCTGTGTCTCGGGGCTCATTCCACTGTGGTCTATGCCGAACTCCTTTTTTGCGCTGTCGATGAATGGCTGTCTCAGTTCTTCCAGACGGCCGCCGTCATAGCTTACGCTGATGCCCGCTATGCGGCCTTCGGCGTCAATGGCGCAGATGGTGTTCTCGTAGCTGTATTGCGTGTCTGTGGCTGCTGACAGTCGGGTCATCAGCCGGTGGAAGTCATCGATGGTGTGTTCGTTGCCGTAGAAATGGCGGCAACATTCTTCTGTCATGGCTGTTATTATCAGTCCGGCAATGTGCGGAGCGTCTTCGCGGCGTCCGGGACGCAGTGTTATCTTGTTCGTCATAATCTCTTTGGTTGTTATAAATCATTGTATTTTCTACAAAAGTACAATTTTTTTTGGTTGCATTATGTTGTGTTCTGATTTTTTATTGTTTTTTATGATACTTGTTGTGCGCTATCCGGAAAATATGAATACCTTTGCATTTGTATAACAATATTAATCTATAAAAATAAGGAAAAATGAGTTACAGAGATTTTGAAACGGACACTTTGTCGAGAGACCGTGACCTGGCCATGTCGGCCGCTTTTCCGGCTTTGATGCGTAAAGTATATGTATGGATGACCCTTGCCCTCGTCATCTCGGGCCTTACGGCCTACGGCGTGGCTTCAAGTCCGGGTGTGCTGATGGCTATAGCCACCAACAAGATATTGTTTTGGGGACTTATCATTGCAGAGTTTGCGCTTGTTTTTGGCATCAGTGGCGCCCTCAATAAGCTTTCTCTTACTACGGCTACCTTGATGTTCATACTTTATTCGGTCATCAACGGTGCCCTGTTGTCGTTTATTTTTGTGGCCTATACCATGTCATCGATAGCCAGCGTCTTCTTTATCACAGCCGGGACATTTGCCGTGATGGCTTTTGTTGGATATACGACAAAGACCGACCTCTCGTCGATGGGCAAGATATTGCTGATGGGGCTGATAGGTATTATCATTGCCACCGTGGTCAATCTTTTCCTGAAGAGCACAGGTTTGGCCATGATTGTCAGCTATGTGGGAGTTCTGATTTTCGTCGGCCTTACGGCTTATGATTCGCAAAAGATCAAGCAGATGCTCTTGATGGCTGAAGATGGCGGCGAGACGGCGCAGAAGTTGGCGCTTCTCGGGTCTTTGACGTTGTATCTCGATTTCATCAATCTCTTCATCCATCTGCTCAGTATATTGGGGAAGAAGGAGTGAGATACTACAGCCTTTGAATTCTCGGCAACGTAGCCGTGATAATTCTTAAAATAAAGTCCTTTCACGATTTAACGAATTGTGAAAGGACTTTACTTTAACATATGTTAAGCGACACCCGAACCCCGATTTCTGCACTACGACGCGAAATACGCGATTTTTCGTTCAAAAGGGGAGCGCTG
>ENA-OYXX01000274-OYXX01000274.1-human-gut-metagenome-genome-assembly--contig:-NODE-274-length-25023-cov-5.741389_pt1 | contig 25023 bp, 16 predicted proteins | sample MGYA00243976_ERZ653434 | MGnify/ENA primary metagenome ERZ653434 (study PRJEB26926, sample SAMN06165112) | human gut metagenome | biome: ENVO:00009003; feature: ENVO:2100002; material: ENVO:00002003...
ACGTAAGGAGTCGTCGGCAGCGTCAGATGTGTATAAGAGACAGGGTTATCGCCGTACCGACCTGATTCGCTATGGTCAGTTCACAACCAACAAGTACATCTGGCAGTGGAAGGGTGGCACCCACGATGGACAGGCTGTTGACAGCAAGTACAACATCTATCCAATCCCTAACACCGAGCTTACCGCCAATCCAAATCTTCATAACGACAACTATTAATAGGATAAAAGAATGAAAAAGATATTTAGAAACCTGATGATGCTTCTCTGCGCACTCACCGCCCTGGTGAGTTGCGACGAGAGTGGCGACAAGATATATCTGGATGGCTTCAAGGCATCCGATCTGATGGCATCGGCATCCGATGTGAAGCTGTCTGTAGATAACAGTAAGGACGTTGTCCTCTCGTTGGCTTGGCAGAATCCTACCTTGTTTTCGAGCGATGAAACCAAGCCTGCGGGCAGCGGAGTGTTGAAGACTTATCTGCAGGCATCCGCCTCAGAAGATTTCGCATCAGTAAAGGAATACACCGTAACCGACCTTTCCAAGGCTTTCACCGGTGCTGATCTCAATGCTGCAGCCAAGGATCTCGGCTTGTCTCCTGATGTGAGTTCACCTCTTTATTTCCGTATCAAGAGTCAGATGGGTGCCAATCTTGATGCCGCTTACAGCAATGTCTGCTAGGTAAAGGTTACTCCATACCTCATTGATATGAGCTACATCAATATCCTGAATGAGAAAAAGGATCAAGTTCTGACCAAACTCTATTCTCCTAATTCTGATGGAGTTTATTCTGGCTACATGAATGCCTCTTCTTGGTTCCATATCTGGGGTAAGGAAAATGATGGTACCATTTGGGGTAATGTAGGACAGGATAACCATGTGTACGAAATGGATAATACTGAGTCTGCATGGAACATCTGGTTCCCAGGTCAGACAGGTATTTATTATACAGTTCTTGATACAAAAGCTAAGGAACTTAAGCCAACTTACATCAAGTCGATGCAGTTGAATGGTGAAGATATGACCTATGATGCTCCTAACTATGCTTGGACCAAGGTGATTACAACCGCAGCCGATAATACTCCAATTAGCATCGTAGCAACAGGTGCAGAGTACAGCAAGGATACAGGTACAGAAGATGCTGCAGCTGTGGTGAAGACCATGAACTATACTTTGGCTGATGGCAAAATGACAGATGCTGCAACAGCTGGAAGTGTAAATATTGCCAAGGCTGGTACTTATACCGTAACCGTGAAAGTTGGTGAGCACAGCCAGCTGGAATACACCATCGTTGAGGGCGACCAGACAACTCCAGAGCCAGAGGTTAGCAATACCCTCTGTATGTTCTCTAAGGATGGTAACACCCTTCTTGCCGTGATGAACAAGGTGAGTGATGGCGTTTATACCTGCAAGTACAAGCCAACAGCTTGGGAGAATTTCCGGTTTATCTTCGTAGGTGAAAACAAGGACGACAAGCAGACTTGGTATGGTTCTGATCCAAGCGATCTTTTTAAATTGTCAACAGCTAGTGACTGTTGGGACATTTGGTTCAAGGATGATGTAACTGGTGGTGAAGTTACCGTTACCGCTGACCTCAACACCATGACATGGAAATATGAATAATTAATAAGAAAAATAGCAATGAAGAATATATTTGGAAAAGCCATATTGCTGGCTTCAGCACTCTTGTTTTCTATCACGGGCACGAGTTGCAGCAATGATGATAATACCACTCCTGAAAAGGAGAAGACATACGATATGAGTGGCTTCGCCAAGGGCGCCGATGTAAGTTGGCTCACAGAGATGGAGAAGGATGGTGTGAAATTCTATAATCAGAATGGCAAGGCTACAGAATGCATGAAACTCCTCCGCGAAGAGGGAACCAATTCCATCCGTCTGCGTGTCTGGGTAAATCCGGAAGGTGGCTGGTGTGGCAAGGATGATGTCATCGCCAAGGCTTGGCGAGCTCAGCAGCTCGGCTTCCGTCTGATGATTGACTTCCACTATTCTGATACCTGGGCTGACCCGGGCAACCAGAAAGTTCCTGCTGCATGGCAGGGCTATACTGCCGAACAGATGAAACAGGCTGTGGCTGATCATACAAAGGATGTGTTGACAGCCCTGAAGGATAGAGGTGTAACCAACGTAGAGTGGGTGCAGGTGGGTAATGAAACCCGCGACGGAATGCTCTGGAATAGCGATGAGGCTGTAACCGGTCAGGTATCTAAGAATGCAGCCAATTTTGCTGCTTATATCAACGCCGGTTATGATGCTGTAAAGGAAGTTTATCCTACGGCAAAAGTCATCGTGCATGTAGATAAGGGTCAGGACCTCGGTGGACTTACCTGGCTCTACGATAAGCTGAAGGACAATGGTGGAAAGTGGGATGTCATCGGACTGTCTCTTTATCCGGAAGATGATAACTGGCAGAGTTATGCAGAGAGTTGTCTCTCTAACATCCAGACTCTTTCTTCCAAGTATGGCAAGGACGTCATCATCTCTGAAATCGGTATGTGGTGGGGTTCTGAGCAGGCTGCGCCATTGATGAAGAAGATGGTGGATGGCTGTAAGAAGATTTCTACCTGCGAGGGTATCTTCTATTGGGAACCGGAAGTTTACAACAACTGGAAACCAGCCAACTATATCACTCTGGGTTGGGATGCATATACCAAGGGAGCCTTCGACAACAGCGGCAAACCAACTGCCGTATTTGATGCATATAAATAAGAATATTAAATAGCAATATGATCAAGAGAAGCATTACTTTCATGACTCTTGCCCTGGCACTCACAACGCTGTGCCAGGCGCAGAGCAGAAAGGTTATCAACCTGCCTTCATGGGACTTCTCCCGTGATGGCAAGGCGTGGCAGCAGGTAGCTGTTCCGCACGATTGGGCTATCTCGGGACCTTTCGATAAGAAATGGGACCTGCAGATGGTGGCCATCGAGCAGAATGGCGAAACCGAAAAGACCGAGAAGTCGGGACGTTCTGGTGCGCTGCCTTGGATAGGTGAGGGTATGTATAAGATGAACTGGACGGCTCCTAAGGGCTATAAGCGTGCCGTACTCGTCTTCGACGGTGCCATGAGCCAGCCTGTTGTCAGCGTCAATGGCAAGGAGGCAGGCAAGTGGGCTTACGGCTACAATGCCTTCCGCATCGACATCACACCTTTCATCAAGTTTGGTAAGAGTAATCTCATCGAGGTACATCTTAATAATGTAGAGGAGAGCAGTCGTTGGTATCCGGGAGGCGGCCTTTACCGTCCGGTTTCCGTAGAACTCTATGGCAACGAGAACTTCTCTACCTGGGATACCTTCGTCCGTACCCTGAAGGCTGATAAGCAGGAAGCTGAAGTAGAAGTAAATGCACTGCTGGAAGGAAAGACTGGTAAGTCGGGCAAGACCGTCATAGCCCTGTTGGATGAGGCTGGCGAGAAGGTTGCCGAGCAGACCGTCACAGGTGCCAATCCTGAAATCAAGACTACTCTGAAGGTAGCGAATCCTCAGCTCTGGTCTCCGGAATCTCCTTACCTCTATCAGGTAAAACTTACCCGATATGAAGGAAAAAAGGTGGCTGATGTCCAGACCCTGAAGACCGGTATCCGTACCATTGCCGTATCCAAGGATTATGGTTTCCAGCTCAATGGCGTTACCCGCAGACTGAAGGGTGTCTGTCTGCACCACGACCTCGGTCCGTTGGGTGCAGCAGAAAACAAGGCAGCTCTCATCCGTCAGATCAAGATGATGAAGCAGATGGGTTGCGATGCTATCCGTACTGCCCACAACATGCCTTCTACCATGCAGATGGAACTCTGCGATTCCCTCGGTATGATGGTCATGGCAGAGAGTTTCGATATGTGGATTTATCCTAAATGCAAGAACGGCTATGCCAAGTTCTTCAAGGAGTGGAGCGATAAGGATATCACCAATCTGGTAAAGCACCACCGCAATCATCCTAGCATCATCATGTGGAGTATCGGCAACGAGATTCCAGAACAGTGGAGCAAGGAGGGTGTGCAGATTGCCAAGCGTCTGCAGGATATCTGTCATCAGTACGACCCATCTCGCCCTGTAACCCAGGGTATGGATAAGGCTGAGGATGCCCTGAAGAGTGGATTTGCCCAGGTGATGGACGTTCCGGGCTTCAACTATCGCGTACATAAATATTATAAGAATATTGAGCAGTTGCCCCAGGGCTTCCTCCTCGGTTCAGAAACCGCCTCTACGGTCAGCTCCCGTGGCGTATACAAGTTCCCGGTAGTGGTAAGTGATAAGGCTACCTATCCTGATGGTCAGTGCTCAAGCTATGATACCGAATACTGTTCCTGGAGCAATCTTCCGGATGATGACTGGAAGATGCAGGATGACTACAGTTGGGTAATCGGTGAGTTTGTATGGACCGGTTACGACTATCTGGGCGAGCCGACTCCTTACGATACCTACTGGCCAAGCCGCAGCAGTTACTTCGGCATCTGCGACCTTGCCGGACTTCCAAAGGACCGCTACTATATGTATCGTGCCCGCTGGAACGAGCAGCAGCATACTACCCATCTTCTTCCTCACTGGAACTGGAAGGGTAGAGAAGGACAGGTTACCCCTGTATATTGCTATACCGATGGTGTGGAAGGCGAGCTTTTCGTCAACGGCAATAGTCAGGGCAGAGTGCGCAAGGACAAGTCAAGCCGTCTGGACCGCTACCGTCTGCGCTGGAACAATGTGAAGTATGAACCGGGTGAGATTCGCGTGGTTACTTACAACCAGTATGGCGAAAAGGTTGGTGAGGACGTGAAGCGTACTGCCGGTGAGCCTGCACAGATGAAGTTCAGCGTAGAAACACCTGATCATGAGCCTATTGCCTGCATGGTAGAAGGCTGTACCGATGAGCACAATGTGCTGCTGAATGCCGATGGCAACGACCTTGCCTTCATCACCGTGAGTCTGCAGGATAAGGACGGCAATGAATGTCCGCTTGCCGATGACGAACTGACCTTCGAGGTGAGTGGTGCCGGCACTTTCAAGGCAGCCTGCAACGGCGATGCCACATCGCTCGAACCGTTCACCCAGCCACAGATGAAACTCTTCTCTGGCAAACTCGTTGTCATCGTACAGAGCAGCAAGCAGAAGGGCGACATCATCCTGAAGGTAAAAGACAGCAAGCGAAATATCGAAAAGTCGATTACGCTCCAGGCAATATAAGAAGACTGAGACAGATTTCAGTTGGTTATAAAGTATATAGTTTATATCGGATCCTCTGGGAATAGCAGCGGCTATTTTTCCCAGGGGATTCTTTTTTTTTGAATTTTCTCCGATATTTTTTGGCGTTATCATGAATATTGTGTAAATTTGCACACATGAAGAAGTCAAAAGAACCTATAAACCGCATCAGCATGGCAATTGCTATGCTCTTTGTTTCGCTCGCCATCCATGCGCAGCGTTTCGTCAACACCTCCCTTGAAGGTGCTCAGTCCGTTTGTGCCATTACCCAGGACTGTGATGGAATGATATGGCTCGGAACCGACAACGGTCTTTACAGCTATGATGGTTATCATGGCTACCGCCATTTTCAGGAACATACATTCAGCAATACGCGTGTCAATGCGCTCGGTTTCGAGGGCAGGATGCTCTATCTGGCTACTGGCAACGGCATCCTGAAATTCGATACGCAATCTTATCAATATGCCGAAACACCAGCCATGAAGGCTTTTGCCGATGAGGCGAAGCGCAAGCAGCTGAAGGAACTCCGTGTGCTCGATATCAAGGGTGGTAAGACTGACTTCGGTGGCGATGTCTATGCCTTGCTCTCTACTCCGCGAGGCTTGCTCGTAGGTTCGCTTGCTGGTCTGCGTCTCGGCAGCAGACTGATTCCGCTCCGTGCCGGAGAACAGCCGCTGGTCAATGCGCTCGCCTATGATGCCAAGCGCCGATGCTACTGGATTGGTACCGAGGGCGCTCTCTATTGTGCCGACCTGCAGCTCAGGAACTTCTCACAGATTCCAGCTCTGAACGGCAATTCCATCAAATGTCTTTCTACAGATGCTGCCGGCAATCTCTATATCGGAACCGATAACGGACTCTATCAGATGGCACTCTCCAATGCCATCACCCATTATATCCACGATTCCCGCGATGATGCTTCTATTCCTAACAACATCGTCTGGGCTTGCTTTGTAGATAAATGGCAGAATGTATGGGTGGGTACTGACAATGGACTCTCCCGTCTCACTACCCATACCTATTACCGCTATGTATCGCTCGATAAGATTACGATGTCGGGTGAGGGCAACTGTCTCCATGCCATGCTCCAGACCCGTAACGGCGAATGGTGGATGGGCGGTACCAACGGACTGATTCATTTCACCCGGAATGCTGAAGGTTATCAGAATGTGGCATGGTACAAGCAGAACAGCTCTGCCTTCCCGCTGAGTCATAACCGTGTACGCAAGATTTATGAAGACCATGACGGCGATGTATGGATCTGTACCGACCATGGCATCAACTTCTATGACCGCAGTTCCCGTCAGATGCGCAACTTCATCGTCTACGATAAGAGTGGCAAGTATTCTACTGCCTGGGCTTACGATATTCTCCAGGACAAGAAGGGCAGGATATGGATGGGTTCTTATCAGGGCGGTGTCTTCGTGATGGATAAGGCGGCTCTTCTGAGCGGCAAGACCATAGCCGACTGGCATTACTCGGACAAGGGAAAGAATGCGCTCTCTGGTCTGCATGTAGGTCAGATGGTGATGGATGGAAAGGGTAGGATTTGGGTTTCTACCTATACCCGTCTCGACTGCATCAATCCGAACGATATGAAGGTGGTGCAGGTAGCTAACTCAGATGTTGTCAACTATCTGATGGCAGACAGCAAGGGCAATATCTGGATGGGTGATAACAATTCGGTAACCTGTTATTATGCAGCCGGTTCTGTGCTGGGTAACAGCTTTTCTTCCAAGACATGGCAGATTGGTGGCAAGGTAAGTACCATGTGCGATGTGGAAGGCAAGATATGGGTGGTATCGGGCAATGAATGCTGCGTAATCAATCCACAGGGCGAGAGCCAGCGTTTCATGATTCCTTCTGTTGCGCCGCTCAACATCTGTTACAGCAGACAGACTCATGAGGTAATGATGGGCGGCAATGACGGCTATGTGGCAATCAGTTCCGATGTAGCACAGAAGCCTAAGCAGTTTACCCGCCTGATGCTGGCTGGAATCATCGTAAACGGACAGGCTCGTGAGGAGCGTGGAGAAATCCTGAAACTGAAGAGTGATGAGAACAACTTCACCTTGCAGCTCACCGACCTTCCTTTTGCTGATCATCCTTCAGCCGTTTATGCTTACAAACTCGAAGGCAGCGACCACGACTGGCATTATCTGAACTCCGGCAACATCGATATCACCTACAATGGTTTGTCGTATGGCGATTATCATCTTACGGTTCATGCCGTGGATGGTGAAGGCAAGATAGCTGCCGAGGTTTATTCGCTCGACATCTCCGTCCTGCCGCCTTGGTATCTCTCATGGTGGTGCAAGCTCTTCTATATCACGGCACTCATCGTGTTTGTGGCATGGCTGGTAAGCTGGTATTTTCTGCGCAAGGAACTGGCTGATGCCCAGAAGCAGAAGGCTGAGGTGTTGGAGCAGGTACAGATGCGTATTGACTTCTTCAACCGTCTGACGGAAGATTTGAAGGCTGCCGTAGCTCATCATTCATTTGATGAGGTGACAGCTCTGATGGTCCGCTACCTGAATGTGAAGATACCTGAGGTGTCATCTTCTGTTTCTACTGGGTTATCCGCTTCGCCTGTATCTGAGCCAGAGTCATCATCTTCAGAACCAGTTCCTGCACGCTCTGAGTCTTCTGAAGAGGAAAAGAAGGAAGTAAATGTCTGCGAGTTGGATGGGGCAGACAAGCGTCTGCTCGAAGAGATCAATGAGGCGATAGAGAAGCACATGATTGATTCCGACTTCAATGTTTCGATGTTGCAGGATGTGATAGGCATAGGTGGCAAACAGCTGTATCGCAAGACGAAGGCGATAACGGGTCGTACGCCTGTAGAGTATATCCGTGAGATGCGTATGAAGCGTGCAGCCGAGCTCCTGAGCCAGGGCAAGTTCAGTGTTTCCGAGGTGATGTATACCGTTGGTTTTTCCAACAGCAGTTATTTCTCCAAATGCTTCTCCAAGGAGTATGGCATGACTCCTACGGAATATATGAAGGTGAAGAGGTAAATGTATCCTTCGGCTTGTCGAGATATCTGCGTCAGCTGATAAAATACGTTCCGATGCAGTAAAAAATGCGTCCCGATGTAGCATTTGCTACGTCCCGACGCAGCAAAAGATACGTCCCGACGTAGTACAAGCTACGTCGGGACGTAATTTCAGCTTTATGAAAACGGCTGCATAGAAACAAAAAAGTATGTATTGAACTTGTTTTTGCAAACTGTAATCGGATGTGACAAAAAATCGACAATTAACTAAATTTATGAGCAAATATGCTAAAAAACATAAATATTTCATATCAAACATTTAAATTTTAAGCGATAATCTTGGGCAAATAAGAAAATATTCGTAATTTTGCACCGATTTAAGTTAAATAGGTATTTCCATGCGTGCATATTAGTGAAAGAATGTATAAATGGAGGGGCGAAGTGTCGCCCTGAGTGCTTTCGGCTTTTACCAAACGAGAAAAAAATGAGAAAAAAATTATAATTATTAATTAATAAACTTGAAACAAACAAGGATGAGAAGATTAACTCTTTTACTTGTCTCACTTGTATTGTTGTCTATCCAATCGGTCTTGGCGCAGAGTTTCAGCGTCAAGGGTACAGTCGTGTCTGCTGAAGACAACGAACCGATGATTGGTGTGACCATTATGCAAGAGGGAACATCAAATGGCGTAGTGACCGATATTGACGGTAACTATACCATCGAAATTAAGGGTGCTTCGAAGGCTACGCTTGTCTACTCTTATGTGGGTTGCGTTACGCAGAAGCACGTTGTGAAAGCGCAGACAAATACGCTCAACATCACCCTTGCTTCGGATTCCAAGATGATGGATGAAGTGGTTGTGGTGGCGTATGGCGTGAGAAAGAAGGGAACCATTGCGGGTTCCGTGTCTGCCGTAAAGTCTGAAAAGATAGAAAATGTGCCGGCGGCAAGCTTCGACCAAGCTTTGCAGGGACAGAGTACTGGTTTGCAGGTCATCTCTTCTTCGGGTGAACCTAGCAAGGCGGCTACCTTCCAAATCCGTGGTACCAACTCTATCAACTCCGGAAAGTCGCCACTCTTTATCCTCGACGGCGTGCCAATCTCAAGTTCTGATTTCAATACTTTGAGTCCTAACGACATCGAAAGTATCTCTGTATTGAAAGATGCCTCTTCTACCTCTATCTATGGTGCACGTGCTGCCAATGGTGTGGTTGTCATCACTTCCAAGCGAGGCTTGTCAATGGACAAGGCGAAGATTACGCTCCGTGCACAGTATGGTTTCTCTGAGTTGGCACAGACCAACTGGAAGATGATGAATACCGACGAGCGTATCCAGTTTGAGAAAGAAGTAGGTCTGGATACAGGTAAGGATTACAATCTCCTTTCAAGAGTAAACGTAAACTGGTTGGACGAGGTGTTTAACGACCGCGCTCCGCTGCAGAGCTACGAACTCTCTATCAACCGTGCTACCGACCGCTTGAACTACTATGTTTCTGGTGGTTTCTACGATCAGGACGGTATCGCACAGAATTCAACCTTCCGCCGTTACAACATCCGCACCAATGCAGATGTAAAGGCTAGCAAGTGGTTGAAGGTAGGTACCAACACCATGGCTGCCTATGAGGAGGCTCAGCAGGCTGACGACGGTAGCTATACTACCGTTACTCCTATCTCAGCATGCCGATTCATGCTGCCTTACTGGAATCCATACGCAAAGGATGGCAGTCTGGCTTCACTTTCAGCAGGCAACTGGGCTGGAACCAGCGAGAACCCTATCGTTTACATGGGCTTGAATCCTATCAAGAACAAGAAATATAAGGTGCTCTCTACCATGTATGCTGAAATCTATCCGATAGAGAATCTGACTATCCGTACTCAGTTTGGTGTCGATTTCACCCATTCTACAGCATTCCTCCAGTCGTTCCCAAGTCTCTCTTCAAATCACGGACAGGGTACTGCGGCACGCCAGAGCAGCGATGCCATCAACCTGACAGAGACTACTACGGCTAACTACCGTTTCACTCTGAACGATATCCATTCGTTCAACGTGATGCTGGGTCAGGAGGCTGTCAATTTCCACTCAGATGGTTTCCAGGTATATTCCAAGGGTCAGACCAGCGATCTCCTGACCAACGTATCATCAGGTACACGTGCCAGCCGCTGGGCAGATTCATCTTCTGATTATTCTTACCTGTCATTCTTCATGCGTGGCGAGTATAACTATAAGGAGCTCTACTATGCCGATTTCTCTCTGCGTACTGATGCTTCTTCACGTTTCGGTAAGGATCATCGCTGGGGTACATTCTGGTCGCTCGGTTTCATGTACAACGTGAAGTCGACCGACTGGCTGAAGGATATGAAGTGGCTCAGCACAGCCCAGATTGCCGTAAGTACCGGTACATCGGGTAACTCTGAGATTCCTAACTATTATCACCTGGCTCTGGTATCGGGTGGTGCCAACTACGATAATACTGCCGGTTTCTATCCATCACAGAGTGGTAACGAGGAATTGGGTTGGGAGTCAACATGGGCAAACAACTTCGCCCTCCGTTTGGGCTTCCTCGACAGAATCAACTTCAGCTTCGAGGCTTACTACAAGCGTACCTCTAATATGCTGATGCGCGTTCCTGAGTCTTATACCGTAACCGGCGAGGGCTATCGCTGGAAGAACGTAGGTGTGATGGCTAACAAGGGTATCGAGCTGAGTGCTGACGGTGATGTAATCCGCACACGCGACTTCACCTGGAATGTAAGTGCCAACGTATCTTACAACCAGAACCGATTGAAGGAACTCTATAACGGTGTAACCGAGTATGTAAACTCAACCACCGGTTTGAAGTATGTGGTAGGTCACTCAGTAAGCGAGTTCTTCCTGAACCGTTATGCCGGTGTGAACCCAGCGAATGGTGAGCAGCTCTGGTATGACAAGAACGGCAACGTGACCAACGAGTTCCGTGAGAGCGACAAGGTGATGACAGGCAAGACCTATGATGCACCTTGGATGGGCGGTTTCGGTACAAGCTTCCGTTGGAAGGGCTTGCAGCTTTCTGCCCAGTTCAGCTGGATTGGTACACGCTACGTGATTAACAACGACCGTTACTTCGAGGAGAGCGGTATAACCTTCGGTACTGCTTACAACCAGTCAAACCGTCTGTTGTACGACCGCTGGAAGCAGCCAGGCGACATTACCGATATCCCACGTTGGGGCGAGGTAACCCAGCTCGACGATCGCTTCTTGGAGAATGCATCGTTCCTCCGTCTGAAGAATCTCAGTCTGTCCTATTCATTGCCACAGAGTCTGTTGCGCAAGACCAACTTCTTCTCTATGGTCAGAATCTATGGTCAGGCACAGAACCTCTTCACCGTAACCGGTTTCAACGGTCTGGATCCTGAGGTTTCATCCAATATTTACCAGGCACAGTATCCGGCATCACGCCAGTTTACTCTGGGTGTTGAATTGCAATTCTAACCAAGAAAGGAAAAAAAATGAATATCAAAAATATAAAGACATACATCCTGTCGGGAATCCTAGCCCTCTCTATGTCTTCCTGTCTTGATAAGTATCCTGAGGATTCTATCCTCATGGACCAGGCTATCAACACGGTGGACGACATGGACAAGCTGGTATACGGTATCTACGACAGTTTCAAGAGCAGCGCCCTCTATTCGGGCAATCTGACAATCCTGCCAGATCTGCAGGCAGACTTCGTGTACTGCGTGAAGGGCTACTCTAATGCCTATGGCGATATCTACCGTTGGAAAGATATCAAGGCTACCAACACCGACATCAAGGCGGTATATGCCGACCTTTATGATGTGATCAACCGATGCAATTTCCTGCTCGATAATGTTGAAAAGGTAAAGGCTGCAACCAATGATGATAAGCAGCTTGATAAGTTGGAGCAGTATGAGGGCGAGGCTTACTTCGCCCGTGCCCTGGCTTACTCAGAACTGATCAAGTGCTTCTGCAAGGCTTACGATAGCGATGAGCAGGCTGCGAAGGAACTCGGCGTTGTACTCACAGAGCACTATTACGGCAATGAGCCACAGAAGAGAGCCACTCTGAAGGAATCATACGATTTCGTATTGAGAGATCTTGACAAGGCTGCTGAATATCTGAAAGTAGACGAAGACTTCACAGGAAGTCTCTACAACGAGATTTACTTCAACGAGTATACCTGTCATGCCTTGCGTGCGCGCGTATCCTTATATATGCACAAGTATGATGATGCCATCAAGTATGCATCTAAGGTAATCGGCAGTAAGTATTATACATTAGAGAAGGCTTCTTCCAACACCTATTCAAACCAGGTGAATGATTATAAGTATATCTGGACCTATGGTGATTCGCGTGAGGCTATCTGGAAGGTAGGTTTTACCGTGAACAGCTATGGCGGTGCTCTGGGTACCATCTTCGATAACTACAACTTCGTAACTTATCGTCCAGACTATGTGCCTGAGACATGGGTCATCAACTCATTCGACAGCAAGGACCTCCGTGCTGCAGCCATCTTCACAACCCGTGTAACAGGTTATGAGCATGGTTTGCAGTGGCCTTTGCTGAGCAAGTATTTCGGCGATGCAGAATTCCTGAACAACAATATCCTGCATGTTCACCAGCCAATGGTATTCCGTCTCTCAGAGCAGTATCTGATTCGTGCTGAGGCTTACGCCATGAAGGAGGACTATGGTAAGGCAGGTAAGGACATCTCTACCTTGCGTACAGCCCGCTACTCTTCATATGGTGGTAACACCTCGATGAGCGAGAACAACGCCATGAAGATAATCGAGGCAGAGCGCGTGAAGGAACTCTATATGGAAGGCTTCCGTCTGAACGACCTCAAGCGCTGGCACAAGGGATTTGAGCGTAAGGCTGCCGACCAGCCTGCTGCCAACTTCGTGCAGAGCAGTCTGAAGGTTGAAAAGGATGACCCTCTCTTTGTCTGGCCAATTCCTCAGCATGAGCTTGAGGCACCAGGTTCTGAGATTCAGCCTAATGAAAGTAACAAATAAAATAAGGAGACGATCATGAAGAAAATAATGATGGGATGTTTGGCAGCCGTAGCTGCACTCATCGCTCTTGTGAGTTGTTCACAGGATTATACCACTTATGCTGGTTCAAGTCATATCATGTTCTCTGATACGCTCTATCAGTATGCTGTACAGGAAAGCAATGAGGTTTTCAATGTGCCTGTATCTGCAACCGAAAAAGCTGACTACGACCGCACCTTCGGCGTAGAGGTAGTAGACAAGCAGAGCAATGCCATCGAGGGTAAGCATTACCGCATCCTCAACAACACCGTTACAATCAAGGCGGGCGAGATGGTAGGAAATGTGAAGGTTCAGGGTATCTATGATAACATCGGCAAGACCGATTCGCTCGGCTTCACCCTGAAACTGGTGATTCCGGAGAAGTATAACTGGACAGATCTCTATAAGGACTATACCCACGTGGTAATGCAGAAGTCTTGTCCTTTCGATATCCACAACTTCTCTGGCTGGTGCATGGTTACATCTACCTTCTACAGTCAGTATCTGAACAACGTAACCAACCGTCTGATCAAGACTGAGGTAGTGGAAGGCGAGGAGAATACCGTTCTCTTGAAGGATGTTTACTATAAGGGCTACAACCTGAAGTTGAAGTTCAATACCAAGAACATTCTTGAGCCAAAGGTAGAGATGGACGACCAGATAGCTGGTGAAACCGGCGAGGCGTTCGGTACCATCTATGGAGACGGCAAGTTGCGCATCAGCCAGCCTTCTCTCTATACCTCTTATTATAACACCTGCCAGAACTATGTATTGCAGTATGTTGTTATGAGTGTAAACAACAAAGATGGTTCATTATTCGGCAACGTAGGAACCTTCATCACCATGTATGAATGGATCAGCGATGCAGAGGCAGAGAAATTGAAAGAACAAGGATATTAATCGTAGAATAAAAAGAAAATGAAAACATTGATTTCAAAATATTGGCTCGTATTGATGGCGCTGGTATCAGTGACTCTGTTCACAGCTTGTTCCAGCGATGACGATGCCGTAACTCCTGTGTTCCCACAGGTACAGACTATCGGCGGTGCAGCTGGTGCTGAGTTGGACTTCACCTTCGATGCCAACGAGAGCTGGAGCCTTTCTTCAGACAAAATCTGGTGTAAACTGGTGCAGGGCGAGAAAACAGACGCCTTCGTACTCAATGGTACTGCAGGCAAGCAGACCATCAAGGTTAAGATTACTGATGATGATGCCAGCAAGGATATGAGCGTGGCTCAGCTCTTCCTGAATATGGGTGGTCAGAAGGTTGCCATCGCTGAGGTTAAGCGTTCGGCTGCCGACCATAAGTTGCAGGTATTCGATGCGGCTGGCAATAATATCACCGAGACAGGTATCACTGTAGGTTACAATGTATACACCAAGTTTACCGTAAAGTCAAACTTCCGTTTTGCTGTTACCAATACTCCAGCTTGGGTAGACTTGGAAGGCGGCTTCCTGGTAGGTACACCTAACAAGGATGCTGTAGGCGGAGTTTCCTTCAAGGAGAATCAGGGCGTAAGTGCTAAGTATGCCATCGCTAAGGACCGCAACTACACCATAACCTTCACTTCTGAGGATGGCAAGGCTGCTGTAACCATACCTGTTATCTATAATGGTATGACCACCAGCACCATGGATGTTACTTATCCAACCTCTTCACAGTGGGCAGTATGGAATGTATCTCTCGATGGTAAGGTGTTCACTCAGAATGGTTCTAGCCTGAATGGTGGTGATACCAACGATTTCACCTTCTACAACTTTGTTCCTTTCACCCTCAAGACCTTGGGTGATGCTTACCAGCTGGTAGTTTTCGAGAAAAAGGAAGCTGGTCTGTTCGAGGATACATCTGGTGCTGTGAAACTGCAGGGTGAGAAGGGTGATGTGAAGCTCACAGTCGCTCCATTAGGCAGCGGAAGCCGTGAGTTCCTGGTCTATGCATTGCCACAGAGCGTATTCGAGAGTCTGGAGAATGGACCCGACGGAATGCTGGAGGAAGACTTCATGACTGTGAAGAGCGATTACGACCGCTACTTCCTGATGGATGTTGTACAGAAGGAGGCCAACTCTTCTGCTGATGATCAGTCTGCAGCGCCTACAATCTTGGAGATGAACTACTTGCCAGTAGAGTGCAAGAAGGATAAATCAACGTATGGTTCTATCATATCAAAAAAATTTGGCTACAATGGTGACGAAATATATGTCGCTCAGTCAGGAGTAGGAAGCTCTCTTACAGTTAATCCTAATATCAAGGATTGGGACCCTAACACTATGATGGAGACAGGCTATCTTACAGTTAAGGATAACAACGGAAATGATGTTTATGCAGAGCTTAGTATGGATATGAATAATAACAGTATATTCTTCGTAGATGTTCCTGCTGCTACTCCAATGTTTATGGTATTCAAGGACAACGGAACTCCTGTAAAGGTTCTTGTTGTTGAATCTCCTGGTGAGGGAATGAGTAAGAAACATACTTCTATCAGAAAAATTAGAAAGTAATGAACAGAATGAAAATATTTTCAAAGGCACTCTTGTTGCTCTTGGTCTCTCTCCTGACCTTTGCAGCAACAAGTTGCTCGGATGATGAAACTGGAGGCTGGGACGGCACATACGGATATGTGCAGTTCAAGCTCAGCAAGAAGGTTTCTTCAAGAGCTACCCGTGCTGCTGCCCTTGACAAACTTGAGAAACTGGATGATGCCAAGAAAATCAAGGTGGTCATGGAGCACAACGGTACAACTGTCTCTCAGACACTGGTGCTCAATTCTTATAATTCAGAGAATGCAGAGTATGGTCTGAGAAGTGAAAAACTGCAACTCGCTTCGGGTACTTACACCGTTATCGGTTTCTATCTCTATGATGCGGTAGACGAGGAGTTGCTGGCTTCTTCTGCCGGCGAAACATTCACTGTAGTAGGTGGCGGTCTGGAAGTACAGAACCTTATGGTGGAGACTGTGGAGCGTGGTAAGGTGAAGTTCAATCTCGTGAAGGAGTGGGAGAAGACCCGTGCCGGTGGTACTGAGTATCTCTTCTCTAACATCCGTCTCGTTGACGTCAGCGTAACCAACCTCTTTACCCGTGAGACCTATACCTTTCCTGAACTGAAGGTGAAATATAAGGAGTCTAGCGAAGAGCATCAGAATCCTGACAATGAGAACGATAAGTATATGGATACAGGTACAGCTTACTGCGATTCTACCGTATGGTTGCCTGCCGGTACTTATCAGGTTACCTCTTATACCACCTACGGGAAGACAGGTGCGGTGAAGACCAAGTACGAAACCCAGCCTGTAAAGGGTGAGGCGTTTATCGTAGAGGATAATCAACTGAATGATACGGCTCAGGTGCCTATCCTCCTTTCCAAGACAAAGGAGTATATCAAGGACTATGAGGCTTTGAAGGCTATCTGGGAATCTCTCCATGGTAAGGAGTGGAGCTTCTATGGCGATGCTACCTTCAAGGGAGCTAACTGGAACTTCAACAAGGAACTCGATATGTGGGGCGAACAGCCGGGCGTAACGCTCAACAGCAACGGCCGTGTCATCGGTCTCGTTATCGCCGGTTTCGGTGCAAAGGGAATCGTACCTGATGCCATCGGACAGCTGACAGAACTCCAGGTGCTCAACCTCGGTTCTCACGATGAGAAGATTGGTGCCAACATCTTCAATAATTATGATGCCAACAGTCTGACTGCAGCAAAGAAGAGCAGCATGCGTCACGACTATGAGAACAAGTTTCTGAAGTATGACCCACGTGCCAACATGTCGGATATGATTGTAGAAAGCTACAACTCTGATCCTAAGGTGGCACCGAAGAACAGAATTAAGAAGGACAGCCGCATCAACCTGAAGGATGCGCAGATCGGTACATTGACCAACAAGATTACAGGTGTATCTAAGGCCATCTATCGCCTGACTAAGCTGCAGCAGTTCTACATCGGTAACTCTTCTATCACATCCGACTCGGTTTGTGCGAAGTTCTACAAGCCTGACGATCCTGTTTATGGTAAGTTTGCACAGGAGTTTAAGGAAGAGGATTGGGACAAGATGGAAAACCTGACCGATATCGAACTTTACAACTGTCCGAAGATCAGTCGCATTCCAGACTTCTACTATAAGCTCCCTAAATTGCAGGCGATGAACCTGGCACGATGCAAGGGAATCCCTGCTAATCAGTTGAGAAAAGATTGGACTCGCTTAGCTGAGGAGAAGACAGGTAAGACACTCCAGATTCTCTATATGAGTTACAATAACCTGGAGGAGTTCCCTGAGTCTTCTGCATTGAGAAAGATGGTAAATCTCGGTTTGCTCGACCTGGCTTACAATAATATCAAGAAGGTACATCCGTTTGGTTCTGAGGTAGCTCTCTCTTCTCTCTATCTGAACAACAACCAGATTGAAGAGATTCCTGCTAATCTCTGTGCCTTTACAGATGATGTGGAAAGTCTGACTTTCGCTCATAACAAGTTGAAGAAGATTCCGAATATCTTCGATGCAAGTTCTGTTCGCGAGATGGGTTCTGTAGACTTCTCTTACAACGAGATTACAGGTGTAGATAATAGTCATGGTACCTACAAGGGTATTAATGCAGCTTCTGTCAGTCTGTCAAACAATAAGATAGAGAAGTTCCCTTCAGAGCTGTTTACTGCCGGTTCGCCAATCACAACCATCGATTTGAGCGGCAACCAGATGCGCACCATCCCTAAGGGTTCCATCAAGGGCAAGAAGGCTTATCTGCTGCAGGTTATCGACTTCCGATTCAACAAGTTGACATCCCTCTCTGATGACTTCCGCTCAACCACATTGCCATACATTACCAATATGGACTTGAGCTACAACTGCTTCACCGAGGTGCCAACCCAGCCATTGAACAGTGCCGTGCTCCGTGCCTTTGCCATCAACCACCAGCGTGATGAGAAGACCGACCAGCGTTGCCTGCGTACATGGCCTACAGGAATCACAACCTGTCCGAGCCTGATCCAGTTCCAGATTGGTTCCAACGATATCCGTAAGGTAGAAGAGACACTGACCTCTCACCTTTATATCCTGAATATCGCAGACAACCCTAACATCTCTATCGATGTAACGAGCGTCTGCGCATACATCAAGGCAGGTATGTATATGCTGTTCTACAACAAGAATCAGGACATCCGCGGTTGCGATGCTTTGGATCTCGAAAATTAAACCCTATAAGAAAGTAGTAATATGAAATATATGAATAAACTGACATTAGGTATCGTTCTCGCTGCCGGGCTTTTCACAGCCTGCAGCGATAAGGATGATGTCGATATCCCAGGAGGACTGGCGCTCGATAAAAAGGAGATAGCCATAGGCCCTCAGGGTGGAACAGAGCAGATTGCCATCGCTGCCTCACAGGACTGGGTAGCTAATACCTCTGAGCCTTGGCTGACGCTTTCGCCTGCCAACGGCGTGGGTTCTGTTGAGGGTACCATCAAGGTGGATTCTACTCTTTCCAACACGCTCCGCAGCACAGAACTCAGTTTCCAGGGTGCCAACGGACAGAGTCGCAAGCTTACCATCACCCAGTTCGGTTATGGCAAGCAGATCTTCCTGAAGGATTCTGTTGTAGAAATCGAAAACTCCGATTCTTACGATAACCGTGCTTTCGAGAGTCTGATTTCTGCCAACGTGGAATGCAAGATTGGTAAGATAGAGTATTCTTTTGAGGGTGATCTGACCGATGCCGAGAAGGCAGAGAACGAGAGCGAGCGTGAGGGCTGGCTCCTGAACAGTAAGGATGAAGATAAGCTGACAGGTACTAACCTGGGTATCGTGCTGGACAGAAAGTACCGTCCTCGCACCGTGAACTTCAAGTTCCGCTGGGCGATGAACGTGGTTCCTGCCGTTCGTGTGGCTAAGGTTCATCTCGTGCCAATCAAGGCTGAAGACCAGCTGGTAGATGCAGATGGCAATCCTACAGATGATGTTATCCTGACCGTTCGTCAGAAGGCAGCACCAAAGATTGAGGACAACCGTGCCGGTGACTCTCTCTCTGTCATCATGATCAACCAGAAACTGGGTAGCATTGCTACCTTCGATTCCAGCGATAACATGCGCAACTGGAGCGGCGTAACGCTCTGGGAAGCTACTGATGATTTAGTGAAAAAACATCCTGAGGCTTTAGGACGTGTACGTTCTGTCAAGTTCAGCATGTTCAACCTCAAGAGTGGCGAAACTCTTCCTAAGGAAGTGGGCAACCTCAAGTTCCTGGAGTCATTCTCTGTTACTTCCAACGAGAACAACCAGATTCGTGAGGTGAACCTCGGTGATGAAATCTGCTCGCTGAAGTATCTGAAGAATCTTACCGTTCAGGCTTACGGTCTGACTCAGTTGCCTGCTAACTTTATTAATCTGGGCAAGAGTCTTGAATCGCTCAACCTGGTAAGTAACAACTTCAACAAGTTGTCAGATATCACCGATATCGTCAACGAGAAGAACTTCCCTAAGTTGCGTAATCTCATTCTCTACGCACAGCGCCGTACGGATGTTCTCTTCGACATCGCTTCGCTGGGCGAAAAGAATGCATCAGGCGTCTATGTTTATAATAACTATCCTATCGGACTGTATGGTAAGGTAAATGCCGGAACCCCAGACCGCCAGGCGCTTCTCAAGCTCCTGACATGGGATAAGTTGAATACACTGGAGTTGTCTTACTGCTTCCTGGAGGGTGAACTTCCTACCGATGAAGAGATGACTGAGGCACTGGAGGCTGCCGGCAAGGCTACCCGATACACCAAGTCTGACTTCTCTACCAACAAGGAAGATTATCTCGACAAGCTGGTAGGCGATACCTGCAAGTGGTTGCTCTCAGGCTTGGATAATCCTGTAACCTGCAAACACAAGGATGGTTCTGTAGTTAGTGCGGCTGTTTATCCTCTTCAGGTGCCACGTGTATTGCCAAACTGCCGTCAGTTGTCACTCAACCTGAACTTCTTTACAGGAAAGGTGCCAAACTGGATTCTCTTCCATCCACACCTGGTAGAATGGAATGCACCAACGATGGTGTTCAACCAGCAGCCTAAGGGTAAGAATAGCGATGGCGCTGCCGTTGGTTTCTCTAATATGACAGATGACAGCTACAGCTACGACTACTATTACGGAACCAGCGACCCAGGCAGCAACTGGGAGGTTCCGGGTGTAGCTTATCCGCTCTACTACCGCACATACGTGGCAGCAGGCGATATTGATGAAGCTGCGCTGATGGCTAAGTACAGGAGAACTAAGAAAAAGTAAGATAAACATAAAAACAATATAGAAGCAAACAATGAAGAAAAAGTTTTTCTATATAGCAATGGTCGCATTGGCATTGACGGGCTGTTCTGACAGCCTGTCAACCATCGGCTCTTCTGACGGCAATTCAGAAATCACCATTCCTGCAGATGCTGAGGCGGGTGAACTGCTGATTAAGTTCAGTCCGGAGATGAGCGATATCCTCGATCAGGCACAACTGAGCAAGCCCCGCGCCGGAAAGGCTACCCGTTCGGGTATTCCTTCTACCGATGAGGTGCTCGACATCTTGGGAAGCTACAGCTTCGAGCGTGTGTTCCCGGTAGATGCAAATACTGAGGCAAGAACCCGCGAGGCGGGACTCCACCTCTGGTATACGGTGAAGTTTAATAAGGGAACCGACCTGAAGACGGCTGCCGAGCGCCTGAAGCAGTTGGGCGAAATCTCAAAGGTTCAGACCAACGGCCGCATCAAGCGTGCTTACAATACCGACAGCAAGCGCATCTATCTCAGCGATAAGGCACTTCAGCAGAAGTCTACCCGCTCAGCAGCCAATGGCGAGCCAAACGATCCGGGCTTTACCAGCCAGTGGCATTACCGTAACCTGGGCGAGGGCAACTATGATTTTGAGAACCTCAACAACAACAAGGTAGGCGCTAAGGCAGGATGTGATGTGAATGCACTTGAGGCATGGAAGACCTGTAAAGGCGATCCTTCTATCATCGTGGCTATTCTTGATGAGGGCGTGATGTATACGCACCCTGATCTGGCAGCCAACATGTGGTGCAACCCGGGCGAAAGTGTTCAGGGTGCCCAGACTGACGGCGACGGAAACGGTTATGAGGGCGACCTTCATGGCTACAACTTCGTTACTGAGAGCGGCGATATTACCTGGACTGATGCCAATGACACCGGTCATGGTACTCACGTAGCTGGTACCATTGCAGCCGTAAATAATAATGGTATTGGTGTATCTGGTGTTGCCGGTGGTGACGGAACTCCTAACTCTGGTGTCAAGATTATGTCTTGTCAGGTATTCTCCGGTCAGAACAGTGTAACCTTGGCAGGCGAGGCGAGAGCCATCAAGTATGCTGCCGATAATGGTGCAGTCATCCTGCAGTGCAGTTGGGGTTACAACTCTTCAGAGTCTAGTATCATCAACGGTTATACTCCGGGCCCTGCTACCGAGAAGGAATGGGCTGAGACCTATCCGCTGGAGAAGGAAGCTCTGGATTACTTCATCAACAATGCCGGTTCGCCTAATGGTGTCATCGACGGTGGTATTCCAGTCTTCGCAGCCGGTAACGAGTATGCTGGCAATCCTGCTTTCCCAGGTGCTTACTCTAAGTGCGTCTGCGTATCTTCATTAGCTGCCGACTTTACTCCAGCCTGCTACACCGATTTCGGTTCGCTCGTAACCCTGAGCGCTCCTGGTGGCGACTTGGAATATTACAGCAAGATTGGCGAGCAGGAAGATGAATACTGGGCAGAGACCACCGAGCAGAAAGGTGCTGTGCTCTCTACGATGATCAAGAACGGTCAGCCTGCTTACGGCTACATGGAGGGAACCTCTATGGCTTGTCCTCATGTTTCGGGTGTGGCTGCCTTGGGTCTCGCTTATGCTGCCAAGACGAACCGTCATTATCGTGCTGCCGACTTCGTAGCCCTGATGAAGAAATCTGTGAAGGATTTGGATAGTCATTATCAGAATGGTGCAACTAAGACCTACTATATGAACCATACTACCGTAGGTGCTTCGCCAGAGATTGTACAGCTCTCTAAGTACATCGGCAAGATGGGTGCTGGTCTGATTGATGCAGCTCAGCTCTTGAATAACATCACGAACAAGGTATTCAGTTCTGATATGAAGTTGCCTAACGTGTATGTAGGCATCGAGAAGACAGTTTCTCTCAACCTCGCTGCATATTTCGCAGGTCAGACAGGGGGATTTTCTTGCTCTGTAGCGAAGAACGGCGTAGCTTCTGCTTCGGTAGATGGCAAGACGCTCATCGTGAAGGGACTCGCTGCCGGAAGTACATCGCTCACCGTAACAGCTGCCGATGGTACCAGCCAGACCGTAGTTGTGACCGTTAGAAAGAGTGCCGGTAACAATGGTTGGATGTAATATGAAGATATTTGCTTTCCTATCGCTTTTCTTCCTGGCTTTGCCTGTTACGGTGAATGCGCAGGAGGAACTGCTGAAGTTTGAGCATCCGCTTATCGATGCAGGTGCGATGACCGAGGACGATGCGCCTCGCACCTTCACCTTCGTAGGTAAGAATGTGAGCAAGAAGATACTGCACATCACACAGGTGAGAACCACCTGTGGATGTACCAGTTCTTATGTCAGGGGCGATGTGATGAAGCCTGGCGATACCTGTCAGGTGCAGATCACCTTCACGCCTAACCGCTATCCGGGCACCATCAATACGGGTGCTTATCTCTATCTGAAAGAGGTAGAGGGACAGCCTGCCGTTAAGCTTGCCTTAACGGGAAAGGTACTGCCGGGTGCTGACCAGTGGGCACGCTATCCGCACAAGATGGGCGCACTCAGACTGAAACAGGTGAAGGCAAGTATCACAGAGGTAAAGCCGGGCACAGAGCCTGAGGCACGTATCCTCTGCGGAAACAGCGGTGACAAGCCGCTCCGTATATCCAGCCTCCTTCTTCCTCCTTATGCCCGTCTTACGACAGAGCCTGAGGTGATAGAACCGGGTGATGAGGCTGACCTCGTCATCACCATCATAGCCGATAAGATTCCGGCTACGATGCCCGAATCCTTCACCTTCCCTGTTATTCTGGAGGGCTTGGACGCCCGCCCGTCTGACAGAACGATACAGGTCGTTGTAAAGGTAAAAAGGTAAAAAAGTAAAAAAGAAAAAAATACCAAGACAATGAAATATTTGAAAAAACTCTTCACCCTCCTGGTGATTGCTTTGTTTGCCTGCGGCTTTGCTGCCTGCAGCAGCGATGATGAAGAACCGGAGGAGCCTTCTCTGGAAGTTACGCCTGCCAATCTTCATGGCACATGGAAGTTGGCTGAGTGGAACGGTGAACCTCTTGCTGAGGGCACATACTGCTACATCGTTTTCAATCGCAAGGACCAGACTTTCGAGATGTATCAGAAGTTTGACAGTATGTATGGTCGCCATATCACCGGTTCGTTCGCTATCAAGAACGATCCATACCAGGGCTACATCATCAGCGGAAGCTATGATAATGGTAAGGGCGACTGGAACCAGAGTTATCTCGTAACCCGCCTCCTGGCTTCCGGTTCCATGATATGGACTGCCAAGGACGATGTTACCGACATCAGCCGCTACAAGCGTTGCGATGAGGTTCCTGCCGAGATACTCAAGGAATGTAAAGATCTCACTGAAGAATAAAAAAAAGAGCGAATTATCTGCAAATTCTGCGGATTATTCGCTCTTTTTTTGTATCTTTGCCCTCAAACTTATCATCGGGTTCAAAGTTTAAGGATATGATATTAACGATTACAGGTTCAGACAGCACCGGAGGCTCTGGTGTGCAGGCGGACATCAGGACGATTGCCGAGTTGGGCGGTTATGCAGTTTCGGCGATAACCAGCATCACTGTACAGAATACGCTCGGTATTCAGGAGTTCTTCGATATTCCTGCCGAGATTGTTTCGGGGCAGATAGAGGCTATCATGAACGATATGCAGCCTGATATAGTGAAGATTGGTATGATACGCAGGGTGGAGACGCTGAATGTGGTCATCGATGCGTTGACCAAATACCGTCCTGCCCATATCATCTATGCCCCTGCCATCTGGTCGAGCCAGGGCGATGCGCTGATGACGGAAGATGTGGTGAGCCAGATCAAATACCGTCTGCTGCCGCTCTGTTCTGTCGTCGTGTCACGCAAGAAGGAGAGCGACATCATTCTGCAGAATTCCAAGCTGCTGAGCCTTGCCGAGAAGCAGGGACTCCGGATCTATCGCCTCGACAATGCCAATTCGCATGGTCTCATCAACCGTTTTTCTTCAGCTCTTGCCGTTTATCTGAATCAGGGCAAGAAGATGGAGGAGGCGTTGGCGATGGCGCAGGATTTCATCAATGTAGAACTCGTGCGCCAGAGCAATCTGCAGGGCAGAAGTTCCGAGCTTTACAACCAGTTTATCTCGCAGGTGAATAACTTCTGCCGCACTTATAGCGATGTTCATTTCTATGCCGACCAGTTGAATGTGAGTGGCCGTTATCTGGCTCAGGTTACCCGCCGCATCTCCGGCAAGACGCCGAAGGCAATCATCGATGAATACATCGTGAAGGAGATAGAGCGCGAACTCTCTACCACCACGCATACGGTGCAGGAGATAGCCAACACTTTCGGCTTCTCATCCCAGGCTCATCTCACCAAGTTCTTCAAGAAGATGAGAGGGGTAACGCCTTCTGCTTTCAGACAGAAAGGTTGAAAACAGGTGGCTTTTGACCAAAAGATTAAAATAATTAAGTTAAATTAGAAACACGGACAAATTGAATTTGTCCGGCTCTTTTGTCCGGTGGCTTGTAAGTTCT
>ENA-OYXX01000281-OYXX01000281.1-human-gut-metagenome-genome-assembly--contig:-NODE-281-length-24651-cov-7.718735_pt1 | contig 24651 bp, 20 predicted proteins | sample MGYA00243976_ERZ653434 | MGnify/ENA primary metagenome ERZ653434 (study PRJEB26926, sample SAMN06165112) | human gut metagenome | biome: ENVO:00009003; feature: ENVO:2100002; material: ENVO:00002003...
GGCAAAATTTGCCGAAAAGACGTGCGCATATGCTTGTGAAGACGGGTTCTTATAGATTTGAGATATGCTCGAATACCTTGTCGGTGCTCCAGAAGAACATATCGTGCTTGAAACGCTCCTGCTTCAGTCCTGTTCTTTCAAAGAGGTCCATAACTCCCGGCTGAACGCAGGAGAAATATACCATTCTTCCCTGGGAGATAAGTCTCTCGCAGTATTCGTGGAGGGCTTCTATTCCCGAGATATCCGCAACGGTAACGCCTCTCATTGAGAAGATTATGTTGTAGCTGTCACCGAGAGAGGATACCTTGTCCTCCAGCTTTGCGCAGGTTCCGAAATAAAGGGGGCCCGTGATATAAACAACGCTGGTGTATTTGAGCTTTTCGGGGTCAACGTTATCCTCGTCAAGCTTATCAGGATCGACCTCGGCAACCGTTACCTGCATATCGGATACCTTTACAACAAAGAGGATAAGCGAGAACACAACGCCGATAAGGATAGCCTTTGTAAGGTCAAACACAACGGTAGCTGTCATTGTGATAATGAACTGTGCAATGGCTGTTTTGAGCTTTTTGCTGAAAATGGACTTTATGGTCTTCCACTCGTTCATTCTCCATGCAGTTACGATAAGCACGCCTGCAAGAGCTGAAAGAGGTATCATAGACATTACGCCGCCGAGAACGAACATGGAAAGCAGCAGTACAACAGCGTGGATAACGGAAGTAAGACGTGTCTCTCCGCCGCTCTTTATGGCAACACTGGTTCTGGCGATAGCTGCCGTTGCGGGAACTCCGCCGAAGAAGGGCAGCAGGATATTTCCTATTCCCTGTGCGGTAAGCTCGATATCCGCATTGAGCTTTTCATTCTTCATTCGTCCTGCGGAAGCTCCGCAGAGCAGGGACTCAATAAGTCCCAGAGCCGCAATGGAAACAGCGGGAACAACAAAGTTGCCAAACTCGCTGAAATTTATCTTGGTAATGTCAAGTCTGTCAGCAAGGAAAATTGTTTTTGGTATCTCGCCGACAACGCTTACATCAAAGTTGAAGATAAAGTTTGCTGCGGTGGCAAGAATAATTGCTGCCAGTGAACCCGGGCAATACTGGCTCAGCTTCTGAGGATATACAAACATGAAAACTATAACGCAAACGCCGATAATGAACGCTGTAAGATTGAAGCTCTGAGGCGTTGTGAAATAGCTTGCTATCTTTTCAAGATTGTTAAGTCCCACAGACTTCATGCCGGTAAGGTTATCTATCTGACCGAGGGCGATGATAATGGCGATACCGCTGGTAAAGCCTGTGATAACAGGCGAGGGCAGGTATGAAACCAGTCCGCCCAGCTTGAATATGCCGCACAGCAGCAGTATGATGCCTGCCAATAAGCTTGCGATGAAAACACCCTGCATTCCATACTGAGCCACCAGTGAAACAAGTATGGCTGTCATAGCTCCTGTGGGGCCGCTTATCTGATAGGAAGCGCCCGAAAGTGCGCCGATGATAAGTCCCGATATTATTGCGGTAACAAGTCCCGAAGCTGCGGTAGCTCCCGAGCTTACGCCGAATGCCAGTGCCAGCGGCAGAGCCACGGCTGCGACTGTTACGCCTGCAAGAACGTCTTTTCCGAATTTCTTGCCGTTGTACCCCTTAAATTCCCTTTTCAGCATTTCTGCAAATTGCCTGAACATTTTTCTTTTTCCTCCATGATCTCCCAAACATAAAAAAGTGCCAGTGGCAGCACCTCTGAAAGATGCTGCCGTGAATGGCACGTCACTAAAATATTATATTACCCTGTGAAAAAATTGTCAATGTATATGCTGTACAAAAGCTTTGACTATCGGTAAATGCTTTATGGCAATATCACTCAATAGCCTTGAGTGAAGATGTCATATCTATCTTTTTGAGTCTGAAATACAGCAGGAAGTTTACAAGCACTGTGAAGATGACCATTACCGCCGCTGCCAGCACGAAGCAGAACCAAGGTATATCGGGCGAGAACATTACTTCATCTACCTCGGACTTGCCTACAACAAAGCTTTCAAGGAAAATTCCGCCTACCAGTCCAAAGGCAATGCCGATTATGGAGGAAATGGTGTTCTCACGGTAAATGTACGCTCCCACCTCGCCGTCAAAAAAGCCCAGCACCTTTATTGTTGCCAGCTCCCCTATTCTCTCGTTGATGTTGATATTCGCAAGATTGAAGAGTATCACCAGAGCAAGCGCTCCCGCAAAGACGATTATAACGGCAACTATCATGTTAAGGCTGGATACCAGCTTGCGGAAATTGCTCGTTCCGTCATACATAAAGGAAGATGAGATTATTCCGTCGCATGAGATAAGTTCAGCGGTTATCCTGTCTCTTTCCTCCCTGTCGGGGGTATCCCCTGTGTTTATCATGATAAGGTCATCATCGGTATCGCCGAAGAGAGAAGTGTAGGTGTCCCTTGTCATATAAACATAATGGAAGGTGTAGTTTTCGGCAATGCCCGATATCTCCACAGGTCCCGAAGCGCCGTCTATCGTAATGGAGTCGCCTGTTTTTACATCAAGCATACGTGCCATTTTTTCTGTGATTATGACCTTGCCCTCTTCAAGGAAAAGGTGCTCGCCGCTTTTTCTGTTTCTGAGCATAACATAATCGTCAATAGCTGAAACATCATCGGGGGCAAGGATATAGCCCTCCATATTGCCGCTTTCGGAATAAACATCACGGGTCTCCTGAACGGCGCTCATATGGGAAATTATTGCGCTTTCGCCGTTTATTGCGGCTTCTATATCGGCACGCTGCTCATCTGAGATATCACTGCCAGTAACAGCTATCGCATCATAAAGGAAGATATCGTCATACTGCTTTTCCGCAATGCAGGCAATGGCTTCCTTTAATCCGAATGCTGTAAGCATAAGGGCTGTACAGCCGCCTATGCTTATAACGGTCATGAAAAATCTGCTCTTGTATCTGAAAAGATTTCTGAAAGTTACCTTACTGCTGAATGAGAAGTGCTTCCAGATGGGTGTTATCTTTTCAAGCAGTATCCTTTTGCCATTCTTCGGGGGCTTTGGACGGATAAGCTTTGCGGGAAATTCCAGAAGCTCGTTTGCACAGGTATATACCGCAGAAAGCGATGTACACAACAGTGATACGCCCATGCAGCCCAGTGCATATGAGGGCATGAACGGCGCTTCAAATATGGGATAATTATACATCGTCTGATAGCAGATGAAGATTATCCTCGGCAGCAGGGCAAGACCTATGGCGGTTCCGACTATGCTTCCGATAACACTTGCTATTGCCGCATACAATACATACTGCATTATCACGGAGCCTGTGCCGTAGCCCAGTGCCCTGAGAGTTCCAACCTCTGTGCGCTGCTCCTCGACCATTCTTGACATGGTGGTGCAGCAAACCAGAGCTGCAACCAGTATAAAGAACACGGGGAAAACTGCGGCAATGGAGTCTATCCTTTCCGCATCTCTGCCGTAGCTCATGCAGCCGGGATTGAACTCGTCCCTGTTCCACACGTACCACTCGCCGTCGGCAAGCTTATCCTCAAGCTCGCTTTCAACATCGGCTATCTCTGCATTAGCGCTGTCTATATCAGCCTGAGCCTCGTCCAGCTTTTTCTTGCCGCTGTCCAGCTCATGCTTTGCTTTAGCAAGGTCGCTGTCATAAGCGGAAAGCTCTTCAAGGCCCTTGTCTATTTCCTCTTCGCTCTTGTCAAGCTGCCATTTCTGGGCGGATATCTGCTCCAGTGCACCTGCGGAAGCTGCTCTCACCTGCTCGTTTACGCCTGTTATGGCAGCCTGAGCAGCTGTTTTTGACTGGATATCCTTATCGGGATTTGTGATTATGAAAACCGCCAGAAGGTCGGATATGGAAGCCTCAATGTCATTATCGTCATACACCTGCTGGATACTTCTTGACTCGTTGAGAAGCTCCTCGGGAAGCACTTTGACGTATGCCTTTTCGTATATTTTCAGGATATCGTCTATCTGAGTGCAGGTGGCGGCAAGGGCGTTCATCTTTTCCTCGTTCTCTGCCAGCTCTTTTCTGCCGTCCTCGATATCCTTTTTGGCATCGGTAAGCTCTTTTTTCTGCTCGTTTATCTGACTGTAGGACTTGTTGTACTCGTTCAGACCCTTGTCATAGTCCTTTTTGGCGTCGTCATATTTTTTCTGACCGTCCGCCAGCTTTTCCTTTGCATCGGCTATCTGCTCATCTGCATCGGCACGTATCTCGTCAGAACGCTCGCTGAGAAGCTGAGCTGACATTTCCTCGGCGTATTCCTCGGCAGCGGCTACGATATCGTTGTATTCATCTGAAAAAGGCTTGACGCTTTCGTCCATAGCCCCTGTTACCGAAAGGTAAAGGTCGGTATAAGCGTCATAGGCAAAGTTTTCCTCGGGCACGTAGATAAATGCACTTACGGAGCCTGTTCCGATAGTTGTGGAGCCTCGATCATATGAAACATACACGGGAGATTTTACAAGGCCCACCACGGTATATTCCGACTGATTTAAATAGTCAGCCACATCATTGTCGCCGTCAGCGGAAAGCTTTACGGTATCTCCTATTTTAAAGGATATCTTGTGCATGGAATCATAATCGGCAACGCACTCCCCTGCCTTTTCGGGAAGTCTGCCCTCCATAAGATAAAGCTTGTTGAGCGGCTGATCTGCCGAATAGGAAAGCACTGTTACAGCCGACTGACCGCCGTTGTTTTCCGCCAGCAGGTCTGCCGAATATCCTGCATATCCGCCGTCAAAATGCTCACCGTCGGAAAGCTTTTCTATTTCATCGCCGTTAAAGCCCAGCGTGGATTTAATCTGAACGTCCGCAAGGGCATATTCCCTGTAATACTTCCAGCCCAAATTTTTAAGATCTGCCGACGCTGCCTTGACGCCTGCATAAAATGCACAGCTTATCGCAATGATAGCAAGGATCGCCACAAATCTTCCGGGAGATTTCTTTACGCCTCTGACAGTATTCAGTAAAAGCATATTTTTCTTCATAGCGTTATTACCTTACCATTCAATATTTTCAACAGGTGTGGGATTGGGATTGAGGGATATTTTTGCCACCTTGCTGTTCTTTATCTTGATAACACGGTCAGCCATGGGGGTTATCGCCTGATTGTGGGTGATGACTACCACTGTCATACCCTTTTCACGGCAGGTATCCTGCAAAAGCTTCAGTATTGTCTTGCCCGTGTTATAGTCGAGAGCGCCTGTAGGCTCATCGCAGAGCAGGAGCTTGGGTGATTTTGCCAGCGCTCTTGCAATGGAAACTCTCTGCTGTTCGCCGCCGGAAAGCTGTGCGGGGAAGTTGTTCATTCTGTCCTCCAGACCCACCTGCTTCAGCACCTGAGCCGCATCAATGCTCTTATCCTTGCAGGTCTGAGCCGCAAGCTCCACATTCTCATATGCGGTAAGGTTCTGCACCAGATTGTAGAACTGGAAAACAAATCCAATGTCATATCGACGGTAAGCGGTAAGCTCTCTGGGTTTGAGCTTTGCGATATCCTTGCCGTCAATGATAATCTCGCCCTCATCGCAGGTGTCCATTCCGCCCATAAGGTTCAGTACAGTGGTCTTTCCCGCACCGCTGGCACCTGTGATAACAACGAACTCGCCCTTTTCGATATCAAAGCTTACGCCGTCCGATGCGGTGATAGTTACCTCGCCCATCTGATAGCGCTTATATACATTTTTTAACGATACAAAACTCATATACAACCGTCCTCATAAGTTATTTGAATATAACAAACCACTTTATATTATACCATGGCAGCCCTTTAATTGGAATTGACATTTTTTACAAATTAAACAGAAAAGGGGTATATTTCTTAGCGAAATATACCCCTCATTATGTAGCAATATCACATCATTATAAAATACTGCATCGGATTTTTAGGATTTATCTTTACGGGAACATAGCCGCCCGCAAACTGCTCCTTGGGATTGGTCTCCAGATTTTTCTTGGAAAATCTGTACTTTCTTCCGTTGATAACAGCCTCGCAGAACAGGTTGTAATGAACTATCTCAGTGGTCTGACCAACAAAGAATTCGTTGATGCCTGTTATCTCTGCCTCAATGACCTCGCCGTTCTCGATCATTCTTTCATTGATAAGCGCATATGCGCCGATGACCGCAAAAACTGCGCCTATTGCTATGAACGCAATGGGTATCATCTTGAAGAACATAAAGCCTATCTCAGCCGCATCAAGATACGGATTGAGCACATGGAGCACTACCGAACCGAACACGATGAACACCAACGCCGCACCAAATGCTGCCAGCGCAGAGTATAAATATTCATGCCTCTTCATAAAAATCCCTCCCGAAAGGATCAGACATTAAAGCGGAAAAGAACGATATCTCCGTCCTGCATAACATATTCCTTGCCCTCGGAACGCACAAGTCCCTTTTCCTTTGCGGCAGCCATGGAGCCGCACGCCATAAGGTCGTCAAAGGAAACGACTTCCGCTCTGATAAAGCCCTTTTCAAAATCGGTGTGTATCTTTCCTGCTGCCTGGGGAGCCTTGGTTCCCTTCTTGATAGTCCATGCACGAACCTCAGGCTGACCTGCGGTAAGGTAGGATATAAGCCCCAGAAGAGAATAGCCCTCCTTGATAATTCTGTCAAGACCCGATACCTCAAGACCCAGCTCGGAAAGGAACATCTCCTTGTCCTCGCCGCTCATGTCGGATATCTCGGCTTCAAGCTCGGCGCAGATAGGCAGAACAGCTGCGTGCTCACGCTCTGCTATCTCGCACACGGTCTTATAGTGCTTGGAATTTTCGATGTTGTTCTTGAAATCATCTTCGCTGAGATTTGCAGCGTAGATGACAGGCTTTGCGGAAAGCAGCGGAGTTGTCTTGATTATCTCCTCCTGCTCCTCGGTGAAGCCGAAAGAACGGGCAGAGTGACCCTCTTCAAGATGAGCTTTCAGAGCTTCAAGAAACTCCAGCTCAGCCTGATACTTCTTATCGCCCTTGATGAGCTTCTTTGTGCGGTCGATACGGCGCTCCAGCAGCTCGATATCGGAGAAGATAAGCTCCAGGTCGATAGTTTCGATATCTCTCTCAGGATTTATCTCGCCGTCAACATGAACGATGTTATCGTCCTCAAAGCAGCGTACAACGTGAACGATGGCATCGACCTCACGGATATTTGCAAGGAACTTGTTACCGAGGCCCTCGCCCTTGGAAGCGCCTCTTACCAGACCTGCGATATCAACAAATTCAAGTGTGGCAGGGGTAAACTTATCGGGGTTGTACATTTCCCTGAGCTTGTCAAGACGGCTGTCGGGAACGGAAACTATGCCCACGTTGGGCTCGATGGTGCAGAAAGGATAGTTTGCAGATTCTGCGCCTGCATTTGTAAGAGCGTTGAAGAGCGTACTTTTTCCTACGTTAGGAAGACCGACCATACCTAATTTCATATCTTTGATTTTCCTTTGCTGATTTATTTATTGGGACGCAGATCATTCATCGTCGCTGAAATTCAGATTTTTAACATACTCGTCAGCGTCGAAATCGTCGCTTGAAGAGCAGCAGGCAGCAAACTTCTTGCTGAGTGCCAGACGGGCAGCTATAACGCCCGAAATAAGACCTATAATGAATGCACCGAGAGCTGCGGCAACAGCCATGCCCTTTGTTATCTTGATTTTCTCATTTGAATATCTGCATACGGAACCGATGATCTCTTCTAACATAAAATAGCCTCCTTAGAAAAAACGTATTTTACTTATTATATACTATTTTTCCAAAAAATGCAATAGCAATGTGAAGTTCCTCGGAATAATTTACAAATTTAAAGAGATACCGCACCTTGGCACGGTATCTCTTGATTTTAAGCTTACGGCTCGGAGCCTTATACCATATGGATCTTATTTGCGGCATCGGAGTTCTTTCCGTCAATGCCGTACTTCTTGTTGCGTCTCTTCTCAAAGAACTTGGGAGCAACCTTGGGGAACATTGCATAGGTAAGAACGTCCTCGTCCTGTTCGATCCATTCAGCGCATTCCTTGCGGAGAGTATCAAGCTCAGGCTCAAGCAGATCTGCGGGACGGCAGTCGATAGCCTCCTCGCCCTTGAGTATGGACTTGCGGAACTCTGGGTCGATAGGTGTGGGAGTTCTTCCGTACTTGCCTGCGATAACGTCCTTGAATTCCTTGGTAACGGTCTTGTATCTCTCGCCGCTGATAACGTTGAACACAGCCTGTGTGCCCACGATCTGGGAGGAAGGAGTAACAAGAGGGATATTACCTGCATCTGCACGAACTCTGGGAACTTCTCTGAGCACTTCCTCGAACTTATCCTCCTTGCCCGACTGCTTGAGCTGGGACAGAAGGTTGGAAAGCATTCCTCCGGGAACCTGATAGATAAGTGCATTTGCATCTGCAACAAGGATCTTGGGGTCAAGGAGACCCTCGTCGATATACTTCTTGCGCAGACCCATGAAGTAGCTTCTTATTTCGGTGAGCTTTACAAGGTCAAGACCTGTATCGTACTCTGTGCCCTGGAGCGCTGCAACCATAGACTCGGTAGGAGTATGGGAAGTACCGTGAGCCAGAGGAGACATTGCTGTGTCGATATACTCGCAGCCGTTTTCAATAGCCTTGAGCTGGCACATTGAAGCAAGACCCGATGTATAGTGTGTGTGGAGCTGAATGGGGATACCGATGTTCTCCTTGAGAGCCTTTGTAAGGGAAGCAGCTCTGAAAGGAGTAAGGAGCGCAGCCATATCCTTGATACAGATGGAATCAGCGCCCTCTGCTTCGCACTGCTTTGCGTAGTTTACATAGTAATCATCGGTGAAAACATCGCCCAGTGTAAAGGACATTGCTACCTGAGCGTGTGCGCCCTCCTTCTTGGCAGCGTGGATAGCTGTCTGGAGGTTTCTGATATCGTTCAGCGCATCAAAGATACGGATAATATCCATACCGTTTGCAACAGTCTTCTGAACGAAATATTCAAGAACATCGTCAGCATAGTGACGGTAGCCCAGCATATTCTGACCTCTGAAAAGCATCTGGAGCTTGGTGTTGGGCATATTCTTACGGATTATTCTCAGTCTCTCCCAGGGATCCTCGTCGAGGAAACGGATACAAGCATCAAATGTTGCGCCGCCCCAGACCTCTGCGGAATAGTAGCCAATCTTATCCATCTCCTGCATAATGGGGAGCATCTCGTCAATGCTCATTCTTGTTGCGATGAGCGACTGATGAGCGTCACGGAGAACGGTTTCGGTGATTTTTACTTTAGGCATTGTGGATCGCTCCTTTCAGCTTATGCGATGGTAGCGAGAACGTCATCGGAATTAACGGTATCGCCCTTCTTGGCAGCGATAGATGTGATCTTGCCTGCTACGGGAGCTACGATATCATTTTCCATCTTGAGTGCCTCGAGAACTACAACGACCTGGCCTGCGGAAACAGTGTCGCCTACGTTTACCTTGACATCAAGGATATTTCCGGACATGGGAGCCTTAACGGGTGTGCCGTTGCCTGCTGCAGGAGCAGCTGCGGGTGCGGGTGCTGCGGCAGGTGCGGGTGCAGCCGCAGGAGCTGCCTGAACGGGAGCGGAAGCTGCTGCTCCGCCTACTTCCTCAACTGCTACATCATAGGACTTTCCGTTTACTGTAATATTAAATCTCTTCATAATGTATATCGACCTTTCAGGTTAATTTTATCAAAGGGGAAGAATGTTGTGCTTCTTGGGAAGGCGCTTGTTAAGGCGCTTGCCTGCTGTAACATCAAGAACGGAAGCAACTGCTGCTCTTACGTTTTCGGCTGTTACCACTTCGTCAGCCGCACCCTTGGCTGCTGCTGCGAATGCGGAGCCTTCATTCTCGGCATATTCCTTGGCTATCTGAGCTCTTGCGGCTGCAAGGTCATCTGCGCCCTTGAGCTTGTCATGATAAAGGAACTCAGCTGCGCTGACAGGATCCATGGGAGCGATAACTGCCTCGGGAAGCGCATAAACTGCATCGGCAGCAACATTCCTGCCTGCAAATGCGATATAAGCCATTCCGCATGCCTTGCCGCTTACCAGTGCTATCTTTGCGCAGGAAGCCTCGGCATATGCGCCTGCAAGAGCAGCGCCCGCACGTACCATATCCGCACCTGCAAGGTCAAAGCCATCGGTATCGGCAACAGTGATGACGGGAATACTGTAAGCGTCGCAGAGACGAACAAATCTTGCGATCTTTGAGCAGTCTGCAGAGGTGAGCTTGTCCTTGGTCTTGTTGGTGGCAGCGATACCTGCTGTAACTCCCGAAACTGTGCAGAGCGCAGTGTAGGAAGCTGTGCCGTACTCGCCGTAAACCTCAAGAATGCTGCCTGCATCCGCAATGCTCTCGGCTGCGTTCTCGGCGTTATCGAAAGCTGCGCTCACGGGAGCGTCAAACTCAAACTCGGGAAGGGGTGAAAGATTATTCTGAGGCATAAGGGAAAGATATCTGCGGACAGTATCCATAGCCTCTGCATCGGACTTGGCATATGCGCTAACTGCGCCGCTCTTTGCTGCGCTCTCGGCGGAAGCGTTGTTTCCCGATGCGTCAAGATAAAGCTCAGCGCCATCGGTGATAACGGAGAAATCAGCGGAGGAAGCTATCATTGCCATAGTTCCCGCACATACTCCGGAAATAACCGATACCATGGGAACTACGCCGGAAAGGCTGCCCATGCTGAGAAGAATATCACTGTAAGCGTTGAGAGCATCAGCTCCGTCCTCAACGAATGCGCCGCATGAATCATATATTCCCACAACGGGAACGCCGTTCCTTGCGGCAAGCTCGAACATTTTGCATATCTTGGCACTGTGAGCAAGGCTTACTGCACCCTTCATAACAGTGCTGTCCTGAGAAAAGGCGTATGCGGGAGTTCCCCCGATATATCCGTATGCGGTTACCACGCCTGCGAGGTTCTCACCGGCTCTGAGATTTGAGCCTGTTTCCGTATAAACTCCATCGTCAAAAAGTGCTGCAAGTCGTTCTCTTGCGGGGCATTGACCTTTGACAGCCGCATATTCCGCAAGCGCCGCTCTCTGACTTTCAGTCATCATAATTTAGTTCCTCCATTTCGCAGCAAGGCATGAGCAAAGCTGTAAATAAAATTTATCCGAGTTTAATTATACACCCTTTTACTTAATTTTACAAGAGATTATATGCCATTTTTTTGCAGTGACAAAATGTTTTTACAATTTGTCAAAAAAGAAGCGGACGCCCGAAGCAAATCGGACGTCCGCAAAGGGTGGATTTATCAGCCGCAGCAGGAGGGCTTGCAGACGAAGGACATACAGTCTGTGCACTCGGGAACGGTGGGGTTAGCCTCGTGAGTGCCAACCTTGATGGACTCGAGAGAGCAGTAATGCTCTGCGTTGAGATTATACTTGCAGCTTGTTACATCGCACTTGATAGCAGAATTCTTAGACATGACAAATACCTCTTTTTATCTATATTTTACCGCATTCCATACAAATGCCTGCCCAAAGCAAGCGTTTGTACGGATCGGGTACATAAGTATTATCTGCGGCTGTGCGAATGTCATTCATGGAAAAATTTCCGAATATCCATGCAGCTGCCTATTGACAAATCCGTATTCATGTGTTATAACCGTATTATATCAGACGATACAGTTATAGCTATGTAACATTTCGCACTTTGCATTTGTATATATAGCGTGAGGGCTTCAATGCCTCAAAAGAAAAGAAAGGATATTCAAAAAATGAAAAAACTTACCGTCAAAGCAGTATGCCTCCTTGCATCTGCGGCAATGCTCACTGCCTGCGCTCAGAACAGCAAAACTCAGCCCGATACGGAAGCCGTCAAGACCCTGAACTATATCAGCACCCAGAGTATTTCTGACAGCAAGGCTATGGGCGAGATACAGGATTTTTCCTACTCCCCCGCATCGGACAGGCTCTTTTTCAGATCATATCTTATGACAGACGATTCGGCTGAATATTATTTCAACAGCATGAAGTCCGACGGAAGCGACTTCCGCTCCCGACTGATCACAGATGACCGCCGCTCAGAGATATCATTCACCGCTGACGGCTCGGGATATTATGTCAGCACCATGTATAACGATGATGGTCAGACCTGCACCCTTGTAAAAACAGACGCAGAGGGCAACGATGTATCGTCCCTGCCGCTTTCCCCCGAAGGCATCGACAACGATTTTTATATTGACGGAATATGCGCTGCCGAAGACTATCTTTTCGTCAACTGCTACAACAATATCTATGTTTTCGGATATGACGGCAGCTTTATCTGCAAAATGTCCGCAGAAAACATGAGCGCATGGAATATGGTCAAAGGCGCATCGGGAACGGTATATGTATGGTCATATTCAAACGGCTTTGTACTGTATAAGGCAGATATGACCAATAAGGAGCTTGTAAAGGCAGCGCTTCCATTTGACGAGGTGTATTCGTCCGATACATATCCTGTTTCGGGCTATGGTGACAGCGAGCTTTTTATCACCGACGGAACTACATTTTATTCCTATGACCCGGAAGCGGGCACAAAGACTGAGCTGTTCAACTGGATCGACAGCGGCGTCAGCATAATGGAGGTAACAAAGATATTCCCCACAGAGGACGGTTTCATATGCGGCGGAAGCGCATATCCCTCAGGCAGACCCTGCGCCTACAAAATTTCGGCAACGGACGAAAAGCCCGCACAGCGAAAGGAGCTTATACTTGCAGGCGATGAATACAGTCTTGACCCTTATATAAAAAATCAGGCGGTAAACTTTAACCGCAGGGACAGCGAATACCGCATAACCCTTAAATGCTACAACGACATACAGTCGCTGAATATGGATATGCTTTCGGGCAAAACTCCCGATATACTTATGATAGGCAACGAGACCCCTGCGGATACATATGTTACAAAGGGAATTTTTGCCGATATGTATGAATTTATCGACAGTGACAGCGAGCTGAGCCGTGAGGATTTCCTGCCGAACCTGCTTAAAGCCTCCGAGACCGACAGCAAGCTTTATACATTCAGCGACCGCTTCAAGGTATTCACCGTTCTGGGAAAAACTTCCATATTCGGCGATAAAATGGGCATCACCACCGAGCAGCTCAGAAATATTGCCGCACAGAGGCCCTCGGGCACGGAGATCTTCCCCGGCTCCTGCAAAAATGATATCCTTGACTACGCCCTTTATATGTCAGGCAGTAGGCTTATTGATATTAAAAAAGGCACCTGCGATTTTACCTCCGACTATTTTATCGGGCTGCTGGAATATGCCAATGAATATATGTCCTCACTGGATACCGACGCTTATTTTGATGACAGCTTCTGGGACAGATATGCCACCATGTATGCCGACGAAAGCTCTCTGCTGCTCATATCCCACCTCAACGATTATGCGGATATATACACCTTTGAGCATGAAAATTTCGGCGAGCCTGCCACCGCCGTGGGATTCCCAGTTGAAAGCGGCATAGGCTCTGCATTCGAGATAGAAACAGGCTTTGCGATAAGCTCCTCAGTCAATAAGGAGGGCGCATGGAGATTTGTACGCACCCTGCTGCTCCCCGATTATCAGGACTATGTTGACTGCTTCCCTGTGAGAAACGATTCACTTCAGAAAAAAGCTGAAAAAGCTATGACCCACGACAGCTCCCGTGTCACAAACCCCATAATCATAATGGGACATATGATGCTTTCAAGCGGAACTATGGGCATCGGCGAGCCTGCTCAAGCGGATATCGACAAGGTAAACGCCGTTATAAGCTCCGTGCAGAATATCCACAAATACAACACCACCGTAAGCGACATCATCAGCGAGGAAGCGTCACGGTATTTTAACGGAAACATCAGCTCAAAGGAAGCTGCCGAAGCTATCCAGAACAGAGTTCAGCTTTATCTTTCCGAAAGCTACTGATATTATGCAAAAGTCCGCTGTCACAATAATGTGGCAGCGGATTTTTTACTAAAACAAGCTCATCTGGTCGTATTCATACCCCAGTTTTGAAGCAGATATGATATCCTGCATTTTATAAAGTATGCCGTATTTTTCACATTCCTCGGTGAATGCTTTCCACAGCACCTTTACATTTGGGCAGGTGCATTCATAGGAATTGCCGAAGCGGTGGATATATTTGTCCGACAGCCGTTCCCCCGGGAATATGCTGTCAAGACTGCTGAGAAAATGCTCACGCTGAGTGTTCCTGAGAGTAACTCCGAAAGCGGGGTATATGAAATGCACTCCCGCTTCATGCCCAAGGCGGACTATGGAGCGGATATTCTCCTCGCTGTCCTCGATAAACGGCAGAACGGGCATCATGGTTATTCCCGTGAAAAGTCCGCTTTCCGACATTTTTGCCAGCGCCTCAAAGCGCTCCGAGGACACGCTCACATTTGGCTCAAGCTTTTTGCAAAGCTCATCATCGGCGGTGGTGACTGTAAGCTTGCACATCATGGGAGAATGTTCCTTTACAGAAAGAAAAATATCAATATCACGGGTCATAAGCGCACTTTTTGAAAGAACTGCACAGCCAAAGCCGTAAGCGTCGATAAGCTCCAGCGCATGGCGGGTAAGCAGAGCCTTTTCTTCATATGGATTATAAGGGTCGCTCATGGCACCCGTGCCGATGACCCCCGTATGCACCTTTCTGCGCAGCTCGTCACGGAGGATCTCCAGCGAGTTTGCCTTGCACCTTACCGAATCAAAGTCGCCGATGCCGTAGCAGTCGCTGCGGCTGTCACAGTATATGCAGCCGTGGCAGCAGCCCCTGTAAAGGTTCATATTATAGTCGGTGCCGAACCAGCCCGTGCTTTTGTTCCTGTGCAGTATGGAAACAGCCTTTACTTCCTCCATACGGCTTCCCCCTCTCATGTTGTCGGATATTGTCGTATTTATTTTATTATAACACATTTATCCGAATTTGTCATTCTTTTTTGAAAATTTATGTTCAAATCGCAGATGCTTTCATCGGATATTATATCACACTTAATATGACAGCGTTATGTCAGGAAAACTGAGCAATTTTTTAACAATTTCCTTTGAAATTCTTTGTTGACAAAAGCATTTCAATGATATAATCTATACTATTGATATATTTTTGAAAGGATAAAATACATGAAAGAACTTACATCGGGAAATCCTGCCAAGGTAATATTTGCCTTTTCCGTGCCTATTATAATCGGAAATCTTTTTCAGCAGCTTTACAGCATGATCGATACTATTATAGTGGGAAGGACTATCGGCGTTGACGCTATAGCGGCGCTTGGCTCCACAAGCTATATCTCCACCCTTATAATCGGCTTTATGTCAGGTCTTACCAACGGCTTTTCAATAATAACCGCAAGGCACTACGGCGCAGGCGATAACGTTAAGATGCGCCGCTCGGTAGCGGGAACTATAATCATTGGTCTGGCGGTATCGGCAGTGCTTACCGTGGCAAGCATATTCTTCATCAAGCCCTTTATGCACCTGCTGAACACTCCCGCAGATATTTTTGATGAGGCTTACAGCTACATCTCCGTTACACTGTTCTTTATGGTAACAGCCATGCTTTACAATATGTCCGCAGGTGTTCTGAGAGCCGTGGGCGACAGCATAACTCCTCTGGTGTTCCTTATAATATCCTCCGCCATGAACGTGGGACTTGATATCCTTTTCATTGCAAAATTTGGCATGGGCGTTTCGGGAGCGGCGTATGCGACTATCATATCGCAGGCAGTTTCATTTATCCTATGCTGCATTTATATAGTGATTCGCTTTCCCTATCTTATCCCAAAGCCTGAGGAATTCAAGATAACGTGGGAAGAGGTCTGGGAGCTTTTCTCCATGGGCTTGTCCCTTGCGCTTATGTTCTCGCTGGTAGAGGTAGGCTCACTTATCCTCCAGCGTGCAATAAACAATTTCGGCACACAGACCATTGCGGCACACACCGCTGCAAGAAAAATATCCAGCATACTCATGCTCCCCTACACCGCATTCGGCTCCGCCTGCGCCACCTATTGCAGCCAGAACATCGGTGCGAACAGACCTGACCGTGCGGGCAAGGGCGTAAAAAGCTCTATCCTTATGGCGTGGGTATGGTCGGCTGCGGCGGTCATTATCGGATATGTTTTCTCGCCATACATCGTAAGCTGGATAGCAGGCACGGACGAGCAGTATATCGTTGATCTTGCTTCAAAATATATGCGTGTAAATACGCCGTTCTACTTTGTGCTTGCGGTGCTTATCGTGCTGAGAAGTTCTCTCCAGGGACTGGGAAGAAAGGCTGTTCCCGTAGCCAGCAGCATTATAGAAATGGTTGGAAAGGCGGTAATCGCATTCACCGCCGCACCTGCTCTGGGATACTTCGGAGTAATGATATCGGAGCCTATCGTATGGATATTCATGACCATACTTCTCATTATAGGATATGCTTCCGACAAGCAGCTGATGGAAGCCACATTCGGGAAGAAAAAAATTTCTTCGTAAATTGTAACAATCTGCCCCGCTGATCTGTATTACTATCAGAGGGGCAAAATTATAGAAATATTACAGGGATATATGACAGGGGGTGAACGGGCAGATGCGGACTGATGCCGAAAAACAGCAGCTATTTAAAAATGTATTTGAAAGCTGCAGCCGACTTGTTTATTCGGTTGCATTCAGCTACATGAAAAACCGTTCAGACTCCAACGATGTTATGCAGGAAGTTTTTCTCAAATACTATAAGAACATGGATAAGCTGAGCGACTGCGGGCATATAAAGCCGTGGCTCATAACCGTTACGTCGAACATCTGCAAGAACACACTGCGCTCATCATGGTTCACCCGCATCGTCTCGGAAGATGATCTGGACACCGTTCCCTATGAAGAGGATTTCGGCGAGGAATCCGACCTTTTCCGCTCGGTGATGCGGCTGCCCGAAAAGGAGAGAGTTCCACTGCACCTGTTCTATTACGAGAACTTCTCCACCTCGGAGATAGCCCGTATGCTGGGAGTAAAGGAATCGACCGTGCGTGTGCGGATGATGCGTGGGCGTGAAAAACTGAAAAAGCTATATAAGGAGGAATCGGTATGAACGGCAGAAACAAATATGCGGAACAATTTGACAGAAATGCCGGCGAGCCTGCCGATTTTGACAGTCTTTTCCGTTTTGAAAAGGGCGAGCTTATTGCCAAGAAAAGGATAAAAATGCACAGCAGCAGGCGGCGTATAGCTGCCATGACAATAACTGCGGCTGCTGTGACGGCAGCAGCGTTCTTCGGGTTGTCCTATCTGAATTCCAGCGGAACATCTGACATAAGCGTAGCGGAGCTTGCGGAAATGTCCGAGACCACTGCGTCTCTTGACAAATTTCTTGAAAGCGGCAGCGAACATCTGCTGAGTGAGTTCATTAAACCCACAGACATCTGTTTCCACGCAGCAGTCACTGCCGATGCTTCACAGCAGGATATTTCTCTTGATGAAGCGGATATTATCCTCAGGTGCAGGGTGATAACAAAGAACTATCTTCCCGAAAGCGATACGGGACGGATAGAATATGAGCTGTCACCCATAGAATATTATTACGCCGATAATGTTTCCCCAAACAGCACTTTTACCGATATCATGTATGTGTCCTCCGATCCCGCAGCGGACGGCGAACTGGGCGAAATGCAGATAGGCGACGAATATATCATCATGCTGAACGTTTCCGATGAATACGAAAATGTTCAAATAAGCCTTTCCGAAAATACTGCGCCCATTCGCAGAACTGCCGAGGGCTGGCTCATTGATTCACGCTGCGCCGAGCTTTGCGAAAATGCTGTCCCCGTTGTGAACGACATCGAAAGCGAATCGGGCAGGAAAATTTTCCTTGAACCCTCCGACGATGCCATGAATGAAAAGGTGCAGTATGCACTGGATAAAAGCACTCGAAAATATTATCATCACACTGCTGAAATTGCCTCTGTAACATTAACGGACGGCGAAAGCAATGTCTCATACACATCGGATATCCGTGAGATACACCAATTCAGCGAAATATTCGGCGGCAGTGCTTCCGACATATTTGAAAAAATCCGCACCGAGGACGAGAACGGCGGAACAGTGCTTGTCCTTGACAACGAGGAATATTTTAAGCTTTATCCCCACATAACGGGCACTGTTTCCTTTGCGGGTCAGAATTACGAGGGCAGTGAAACCGTTATGATACTCACAGCAAGCGGCACTGCAAGGACTGTTATCTTCACAGGTCTTTCGAGCCGTGAGGTGAACGGCGGCGATCATGCGGATACAGAGACGCTTATCGGTCAATGCGGCAGTGAGCCTATATATATCCGCTGCTATGACGATATGGGACAACTTATGAAAATAAATATTGATGAGTAAAGCAAAAATCGGACAAGGCACACGCCCTGTCCGATTTTTTTATCATTTATCATTTCAGCTCAACAACGGTAACGCCGTCCTCGCCCTCGCCGAAAAGTCCGTTTCGGAAGCTTTTTACCGATGGGTGATGCTTCAGGTGGCGCTGTATGCCCTGTCTCAGAAGTCCAGTTCCCTTGCCGTGAATAATGGTTATTATGCCTGCATTTACCATTACGGCGTTGTCGATGAAAGCATCAACCTCGTGAATGCCCTCGTCAACGGCGCAGCCTCTTATGTCAAGCTCCAGCGAGCTTCTGCGCTCCATTTTCCCGCTGACCTTGGTTTTGGAAACTCCCGCTCTTGCGCCTGCGGGAGCCTTTTTGCTGCCCACAGTCACCTTGTCCTCCTCCGCAAGTCGCAGACGGCTTACGTTGGTCTTGGTCTTCATAATGCCCACCTGCACAAAAACATTTCCGTTGGCATCAGGGTCGCCGGCAAGTATTCCCTTTTTGCCTATATCAACGATAACAACGCTGTCTCCCCTCTTATAAGGACGTGGAGGCTTATACTCATTTTCCTTCTTGCGGACGGGATTTGCCTCGTCATACATTTTATCGAGAGAGCTGCGGCTCATGGATTTTGCGGCGCCGGTGCGCTTATCAAATGCTTCCTTGTTGCGCTCCTTGCGGATATCCGCCAGCTCTTCAAGAAGCTTATCTGACTGATAGCGGCAATTCTCAACTATGCGCATTGCCTGGGTATGTGCCTTTTCAAACTCCTCGTCCTTACGGGCTTCAAACTCCTGCTTCTCAAGTTCAAGGGCTTCTGCCTGCTCCTTTGCCTGCTTTTTCAGCTGAGCAAGCTCGGTGTTCTGCCTGTCAAGGGCACGTCTGGAAGCTTCCAGCTGAGTGACAACCTCTTCAAAGCGGCGGTCATCATCTGAGACCAGTGCCTTTGCATTGGCAATGATATCCGCAGGCACTCCCAGCTTTGATGAAATGGAAAATGCGTTTGATTTTCCGGGAGAGCCGATTATGAGCCTGTATGTGGGCCGGAGGGTCTTTACATCAAACTCGCAGGAACCGTTCTCTACATTTTCATGCTCGATTGCGAAAATTTTCAGCTCCTGATAATGGGTGGTAACAAATATCCTGCTGCCCTTTTCCATAAGCGCTTCGATGATTGAAACCGCCAGAGCCGCACCCTCAACAGGGTCGGTTCCCGAACCCAGCTCATCTATAAGGATAAGTGAGCTTTCGTCGGCGGTCTTGATGATGTTCACCACGTTGCTCATGTGGGAGGAGAATGTGGAAAGGCTCTGCTCGATGCTCTGCATATCGCCGATATCAACGAGAATATGCCTGAAAACGGATATCTTTGTTCCGTCAGCGGCAGGCACCATAAGTCCGCACATGGTCATGGCTGTAAGAAGTCCCGCAGTTTTCAGCAGAACGGTCTTACCGCCTGTGTTGGGGCCTGTTACTATAAGCGTGCTGTAATCCTTGCCCACGGTGATATCCACGGGAATGACCTTATCGGGGTCAATAAGGGGGTGACGTGCCTTTTTAAGCTCCAGCACGCCGTCATCGGATATCTCGGGGATACAGCCCTTCATCTTTGCGCCAAGGTTTGACTTTGCAAAGTAAAGGTTAAGCTCGGCGCAGGTCATGTAGTCATTTTTCATAGTCTCGGCGCAGGCTGCACAGTCGGAGGAAAGCTCGGCGATGATCCGCTCGATCTCCTCCTGCTCCCTGCCCTGGAGAACACGGATATCATTATTTGCCTCAACAACAGCCTCAGGCTCGATGAACAGTGTGGAGCCTGTGGCGGAAGAAGCATGGACGATACCCTTTACGTTGCCCTTGTACTCCGCCTTTACGGGGAGAACATATCTGCCGTCACGGACGGTTACGATGTTGTCCATCAGCGACTTCTGCACGTCGGCAGAGCGAACCATTTTGTCAAGGCTCTCTCTTATCCTGATGCCCGCCTGAGCTATCTTGCGCCTGATGTTGGCAAGCTCGGCACTGGCGGTATCGGCGATCTCGTCCTCGCTGAGAATGGCGTTCTGTATCTTATCCTCCAGCCACTTGTTGGGGGAAAGCTCGGTGAAAAGTGGGGTAAGCGTGTTCTCCGCATCTCCTGCGGAAGCGTAATAGTCGGTGAGCCCTCTTATCTGCCTGAGCATCACGCCCACGTCAAGCAGCTCACGGAGAGTAAGACTTGACCCCGACTGCGCTCTTTGCAGCGAGCCTCTTATATCCTTGAAACGGTAAAAGGGCGGCGTGCCGTATTTTACCGAAAGGTCGAATGCGTCCTCGGTCTTTTTAAGCTCTGTTCTTACCTTGTCGATATCGGTAACAGGCTCCAGCTCGGATATCATGCGGAGGGTCTCGTCATTTCCTGCCTGCTCCGCCAGCATATCCATTATCTTATGTAATTCAAGTGTTTTATAGTGTTTATTCATTTTTATTATCCTCATATTGTGCAGACGCTGATATTGAATGATAAAAATCCAGCGTCCTGAAATGTCTCTCAAAATGCTCCTGTGCATACAGCTCGCTTATTTTTCCCAGCTTTTTAAGAGCGCCCTCGGAAAGCCTGAAGCTGAATATCCTGTCAAGCTCGGACAGGCACACAAACCTTATAGCCTCAAACATTCCCGGGGTTATCTCAATATTATATTTGTTGGGGTACAGCACCCTTGTCTGCATATGCTCATCGCAGAGGAATATCCCCTGCTTTATGAGAAAATACAGCGGTACATCGGAGCGGTAGCACTCATCACAGCCCAGCAGTCCGGGCATCATTCCCAGGTCTGCGGACACTCTCATCTCAAAAACGAATTTTATAAAATCGCAGTCCGCTTCCTTTTCGGATATCATATAAAGGCTGTTGAGGAAAAGCCTGTATATGTCGTTTGCGGTCTGCCCTGCGGTAACGGCGCAGGTTATTATCTCGGAAAAATAGGACGCAAGGGCAAGCTTCTGCATATCAAGACGAAGCCCGTAGAATATCTTCACAGGCTCGCTGCTGTTAAGGTAATACCTGCCCGACCGCTCCCTGAAACAGAACTTTGAACAGGCAAAAAGCTGCGTTGAGGCATTATTGCCCGAACCCAGCTTTTTTGCGCCCTTTACCGAAATTTCCACAAGGCCCATATCGGGGGAAAGCACGGTGATGAACCTGTCATTATCCCCCACGTCCCTTACTGATATCACCGCTCCTACAGTGGTTATGAGCATCTGACGGCTCCCCTCCCGCTGACCTTGATGTGGGCAGCTCTCTGCTGCCTATGCCTTTATAGTAAAGATAATCAGCGACTCTTCCGCTGTTTTCAAAAACGTTCCATCTGTCACGGGAAAAATCCTCAGTCATAGCAAACCCTCCAATAGAAGTTTACTATAATTATTTCCCGAACCTTACTTTATATCATTGGTATTATTTGATAATCCGAAGTTGCGGATAAGCCCCTCACGGTTTCTCCAGTCCTCCTTGACCTTGAGCCACAGCTGAAGATTTACACGTATTCTGAAAAATTCCTCCAGTTCCTCACGGGCAAGGCTGCCTATCTGCTTGAGCATAGCGCCCTTTTTGCCGATTATCATGCCCTTGTGGGACTCTCTCTCGCAGTAAATGGTGGCGGAGATATTCAGTATATCCTCACCGCTTTTTGTTACGCTTTCGCTGAGCTGCTCAATGGTAACTGCTATTCCGTGGGGAATTTCGTCACGCATGAGAAGCATTACCTTTTCTCTGATTATCTCCGACATAATGACCCTTTCAGGCTGATCGGTAACGGAATCATCGGGGAAATAGTGAGGCGCAGGCACAGCCAGTGCGCTTATCTCGTCCATGAGAATGTCAAGACCGTCGTCCTCCGCAACGCTTACGGGAATGACAGACTTGAACTCCATTATCTGCGAAAACTCGGCTATCTTGTCAGCCACAGCGCCCTTGTCGTCAAGCAGGTCTATCTTGTTGAGCAGCAGTATAACGGGAGTTTTACCGTCCTTGAAGCTGTTCAGGGCGTTTATATCTATCTCGTTTATCTTCTTTGTAACGTCGGCAACGTAGATTATAGCGTCAATGCCCGTTACCGAGTCCTTGACAGCCTGATTCATATGCTCGCCCAGCTTGTTCTTAGCTTTCTGGATACCGGGTGTGTCGATAAATACATACTGTATCTCGCCCTTTGTGAGAACGCCCGTTATCTTTGTACGAGTAGTCTGGGGCTTGTCGGTGACCATAGCTATCTTTTCACCCACAAGCTTATTCAGCAGGGAAGATTTTCCCGCATTTGCACGTCCCGCAATGGTGACAAAAACAGATCTTGTATCCATAAATTCAATCCATCTTTCAATTATTTTTAGGTTTAAAAACAAACATAAATGCCAGAATGAGCCATACCGCAAGAAGGAGAACAGCTGTCAAATTACCCGAGAAAAACTCCCTTAAAACGGTAAGCCTTTCCCTGTTTATAAATATCACAGTACCGCACACTGCCGAAAACAATGCGCATATCAGCACCGCTCCCGCAGCGCAGTCCTTTGCCGCTTTTGCTTTCGGGGATATATTCTTTGAAGCGGCATCAACGGCATTCTCCACCGCAGTGTTTATAAGCTCTGCGGATATTACCGAGGAAATACATATGACCACCGCCAGCAGCTCCGCCCGTGTTATCCCGCATATAGCTGAAACCGCCGAAACGGTCACAGCAGCGCAGAGATGGAACCTCATATTACGCTCATGCCTGACAGCGTGCGTCACGCCCGAAAAAGCGTATGTAAAGCTTTTAAAGAAAGCCTTCAGCTCATTCAGCATCGGGTGTGAAGGTAACGTCTCTTGAAATGCCAAGCTCGCCCAGTATCGCTTCTTCCTTTTCACGCATATTTGCAGCGTCAAGAGGAGAAGTCTCATGGTCATAGCCCAGCAGGTGGAGCATAGAATGAACGGTCAGGAAGCCAACCTCACGCTCCAGCGAATGGCCGTAGGTCTTTGCCTGCTTTACGGCTGTTTCCATGGAGATTACCACATCGCCCAGCAGCAGCGCACCTGTTTCCTGATTGATATCGTAAACGCCGTCCTCGCCGAGAGGGAATGACAGCACGTCGGTTGACTTGTCCTTTCCTCTGAACTGCTTGTTAAGGCGGCGTATCTCGTTGTTGTTGACGAAAGAAACGCTTACCTCAGCATCATTGCCGAAATGCTCATAGGAAAGCACCGCAGCGCAGCTCTTTCTCACCAGAAGTCTCAGCCCTACAGGTATCTTTACATTCTTCTGATTGTTCTTTATATATACTTTAAGCTTTGGCATAAGATCACTTCTTCCTTTCTTCGTTTGCCTTTTCGTATGCCTTGATAATATCCTGTACCAGCTTGTGGCGGACAACGTCCTTTTCGCTGAAACGGACTATCGCAATATCATCTACATTTTTAAGAACTCTTATGGCATCTACCAGTCCAGATTTTCCTGCATCGGGCAGGTCTATCTGAGTGATATCTCCCGTAATGACCATCTTGCTGTTGAAGCCAAGACGGGTAAGGAACATTTTTATCTGCTCCCTTGTGGTGTTCTGCGCCTCATCGAGAATGATGAACGCATCATCAAGGGTACGTCCTCTCATATATGCAAGGGGTGCGACCTCAATGCTGCCCTTCTCCATATACTTTGCAAAGGTCTCCGCTCCCATCATATCAAAAAGAGCGTCATAAAGGGGTCTGAGGTAAGGGTCAACCTTGTTCTGGAGATCACCCGGGAGAAAGCCCAGCTTCTCACCCGCTTCAACTGCGGGACGGGTAAGTATTATCCTGTTTATCTCGTGATTCTTGAACGCCTTGACAGCCATTGCCACCGCAAGATAAGTCTTTCCCGTTCCCGCAGGACCAATGCCCATTACAATGGTGTTCTTGGATATAGCATCAACATATTTCTTCTGTCCGAGAGTTTTTGCTTTTACGACCTTTCCCGAGGACGTAACGCATATTCCGCCGTCGGTAAGCTTTACAGCCTCGTTCACGGAATTTTCCTCAACCATGGAGAAAATATATCGGAGGCTCTGCTCGTTTATGTTCTCGCCCTTGTCCGCCATTGCAGCCAGAGCTTCCACCGCAGCCTTTGCCTTCATAACGTTAGGCTCATCGCCGCTTATGCGTATATCATTGCCTCTGCTGAGTATGACCACGCCGTACTGCCTCTGCAATATGTTCAGATTTTCATCAAATCTGCCGAAAAGAGCTATTATACTGTCCATAGAAGAAACGTTTACTATCGCTTCCGCCACATTACCACCACCGATAAAAAATAAATATTCAATATATATTATATCACAGCTTTTGTAA
>ENA-OYXX01000285-OYXX01000285.1-human-gut-metagenome-genome-assembly--contig:-NODE-285-length-24573-cov-4.699201_pt1 | contig 24573 bp, 20 predicted proteins | sample MGYA00243976_ERZ653434 | MGnify/ENA primary metagenome ERZ653434 (study PRJEB26926, sample SAMN06165112) | human gut metagenome | biome: ENVO:00009003; feature: ENVO:2100002; material: ENVO:00002003...
CGGCTCGCCGCCGCTGCTTGTGGCAGCCCACTTCTTCTTGTTGTCCTTGACCGCGGTGTGAAGTTTCTTGATTGTCTGCGCAATGTCTTTGCGTCCCTGTCTGTCGGCCTGGTTGTGGGCGTCGGCCAGACAGTTTATCACCGTGTCGAGCATCGACTGGCGCACATGGTGACGACGGTCTATTTCTTTCTTGTCAGAGGTCTTCGAGCTGCCATATTTCATCACCTTAGAGATTTCTCTGACGGCGCCCGAGAGATTTTTGTCTATGTCTGCCTGATTTTCGCGGGCATTCTCTTCTTCCCGGGCTTTCTGGATGGTTTCGATGGCTTTGGCGTTGTCTATTTCTTTTTTGTCGTCGTCCTCGCGTGTGGTTGTTTTCGTGCTCTCCTGACGAGAGCCCTCAAACGGCTTGTCGGATTCGTCGTGTTCGTCGCTGCCTGAGCGCGAGTCAAACTCCACTACGTCGCTGATTTTGTCGTTTTCTTTGTCTTTGTCGTCGTCGCGGCCGAGCCACAGATAAAAGCAGACACAGAGGCTGATGACCAGAAGGGTCAGAAGTACACCCACGAGCATCCACGGGCCGCGGCGGTGGTCGTCGCCGCCGCGCCCTCCGTATGCCGGTGTCTCTTTGGTCCGTGCTTTGGGAGTGGGGGCAGCGTTCGTCTTCATGGCCGGACCCTTGGCTTTCGGAGCGGCTGACGTAGCCTCGCCGCCCCGGGCCGGGGCGACGTCGCGCGAGGGTTTGCGGGCCTTCTCGGCCAGAGCGTCGTTGAGGGTGCGCTGTGTCGATAGGGGTGCGTTCATGTTGACGCCCTCATCGGTCAGGGTGAACCCCGGTGAGGCCGGGGTTGCTTTGGCGGGAATGTCGACCACGGCGAGCGTCAGGTTGTCGTGGCCACCTCCGTTGTCGTGGCCCAGGGTGTCGACCTGGGTAGTGAGGTCTTCGGTGACGGTGGCGGCGTCGGTGGCCTGTGACAGGCGCCCGACGAGTGTCGGCTCGGGCATGGTGCCCCAGATGCCGTCGGACATCAGGGCGAACCTGTCACCCGGTCTGACAGCCACGACGTCGGTTTCGGGGTCGACCTCGGGGGCGCCTCCGATTGCGCGTGTGATGACGTTGGAGTATCCCGACGTGCGGGCCTGCTCCTCGGTGAGTGTGCCCCGTCTGACCATTTCGGCCACGTAGGAGTGGTCGGCTGTACGGAATGCTATCTGACCGGCGCGTAGCTGATAGCAGCGGCTGTCGCCGACGTGGACGATATATGCCTTGTCACCTCCGACAAGCAGGCAGACGCAGGTCGAGCCCATGCCGCGCAGGGCTTCGTTGGCGTTTTCGGCGGCCATCAGGGCGTCGTTGGCGGCGATGACGGCCTGTTTGAGCACGTGCTCGGGATTGGCGCCCGGGTCGGCCGAGCCGACCACGTCCATGATGGTCTCGCGGGCCATCGACGAGGCGGTTTTGCCGGCGGGACCGCCGCCCATGCCGTCGCAGACGACCACGAGAACACCCAACGGCGTGGAGGCCATGCCATAGTCGTCCTGGTTTTCGGAGCGTCCGCCGATAAGCGATTCGACAGAGAGTGAGATGCCTGAGGCGTCAGTGAAGCTTTCCATTCAGTAATATTGGGGTTGTAAAAGGGTGAGGAGACAGGTGATAAGGTGAGGAGACAGGTTATAAAAAGTGTATGGGAAGTATTTATTTCAGTTCGTCGGGGGTGAAGGAGAACATAATCGAGTCGGAGTTGCAGACATAGATATATCTGACTGACGATTTCGACTCAATCAGGGCTGATGTCAGCTCACGGGGGAAGAGGCCGTTGCGCAGACGGTCGAGCGTCGACGATTTGAGCGAGTCGGCGTTGATACGCTCCAGAGTGCCGGCTTCCACCTCGTTGCGGAATGTCAGCGTCTTGTCCTGATAGTAGCAGCCCACCATCGTGGTGGTGGCGTTGAGCTTCTCGGGCAGCTTGATTGCGCTGACGGCTTTCTCGATTTTTGACGTGGCCTCGGCCTCTTTGTTTTTAACACAGCCGGTGGCCGTCACGAGGACGGCCACTGCTGACAGTAGTATGGCTGAGAGATGTTTCAGTTTCATTTTCAGATGGTTTGGGGAGATTTGTCAGAGCACGTTGAAAGCGTCCTCATAGATTTGTTTGTCATCTTCATAAAAGTAGACCTTGTAGTTGCCGGGCACCCAGAGACCACCTTTGTCTGTTCCGAAGATGTCGAGGGTGTATTCCTCGGGCGATGTCTTTTTGGCCTCGATTGTCGAGACGGTGGTGTAGGTTGCGTCGCGGTTCGGCACGAGAGTCTTGCCGTCGGGGGTTACAATCTTCATGGCAATCTTGAAGACACCCTTCTTTGACGGTTTGATTGTCAGTCTTGTCTTGATGAATTTAAGTTTTGATTGACGCAGGGCATCATCGTAGCCTGATATTTCTTCACCGTCGGCGTCCGCATTGCAGGCCTCATACTTCATGATTTTCAGGTTGGGACCCTGATTGTCCTTGCCCATTACGGGTGCTTTGCGGGGCTGCTCGACAATTTTCTTAGTGGTGTCGGTGTTCATCCAGTAGTTGTGGATTGAGTCGACTTTGACGATGTTGCTCTTATAAGCCTTGTCAAATTCCGGACCGATATTCTCGAGAGACTTCAGCACACGTTTGAACACAGCCTGATATTCAGCGGGAGACGTTGCGTAAATCGGATATGCGAAATTAATCTTGTTGTCTTTGAGGAAAGCCTTATATTGTTGGGTGGCATTCAGCGTGTTGGCAGCTTTTTCGGCTATTTCGCGCTTACGGTTTGCAGCTTCAACGGGCAGATTTTTGCCTTCAAACCTGATTGACTGACGGCAGAGAGTGTAGCGCATGGCGCTTTCGTTGCCGTTGAACGTAATCCAGTAGAGCTCGTTGTTTTTCTTGAAGTTGATGCTTCCGTCTTTTTTGTCGATACGCGTGCTGTAGCCTTCTTCTCTGAGGTAGTTATCCATAGCGGCACGGGCTTTTCTTTCCGCATCATTGAGCTCTTGGGCAGTGATTGTTCCGGCGCCAATGAGAATGCAGAGGATTGCTGCGGCCAGGGTTCTGAGATTTTTCATTTTTGATTTTATGGTTTAGGTTTATATTTTTTTCGGATTATTTGTCACTCAGATCATTATCGTGTATACTCCGTTTACGGGGTTGTGTGCCATCCGCTTTCTTGTCGGGTAGGTCAAGTCTGACCTTTTTGGCCTTCTCGGGCGACGGATAGTCGCGGTAGCCTTTGCTCATTTTGTCGCCGCCGTCAGGCTTGTAATCCTGATTTTTGGCAGACTGAGATGACTTGTGACGCGTCGTCGGGGCTTTGACCGAGCTGTTGACAAGGTTCTCGGCGGCGTCGTAGTTGTAGCGGCGCGTTTCGCGCAGACCTACGGGGCCATAGACCTTCTCCTCGACCAATAGATTTGTCTGCGGGTCGAAGATGCGTTCTATGCGCGAGATTCCGGCCATTGTCGCCGGCATTTTCGATTCGTTCAGATAGCTGACGAGCACGCAGTTGCCTGTCTCGTCATATTTCATGCTGACGGAGGCCACGCCGTGGCTGTTGCGGACGTTTTTCTTGCCGTCCGGGCCGATATATCTGATGGCGGTCATATTGCCGCGGCGGTCATAATCATAGTCGGTGCCGAAGACGCCGTCGGGCGACGGTGTGGCTTTGCCGTTTGCGTCGAGATAGCGTTCGGTGGCCACGCGTCCCAGATTGTCAAACGTGCGGCTTACCGTCGAGTTGAAGCCCCGGAAGCGGGCCGGCGAGCCTTTTGCGTCGAAGAATGATGTCGAGATGTTGTTGCCCCCTTCGTCAAATTTCTGCTCGATAGACGCGTAGCCGCCCGGCATAGCCTTGGGCTGTCCCGCCTTGTCGTAGAAGGAAGCGAGGGTGATGTGGCCGCGGTCGTCATACTGCTGGCGTATGATGCTCACCGAGTCGCCGGCGACGTGCCAATAGGCCGGTTTGCCATTGGTGTCGCTCCAGGCTATTTCGGTCATGCGTCCGTTCTCGTTGAATTTCATTGTGCGGCGTGCGGCGCCTCCGGCGTCGGCCATGGGGCGTCCGTTGGCGTCGATGGCAGTCGATGTGATACGGTTGCCGCGCTCGTCAAACTCGTGGAGATAGCCGTAGGCTCCGGCCGAGACGCGCAGAGCGGCTTTGCCCTCGGCGTCATAATATCTTTCGGCGGTCGTGTTGCCCCATTCGTCGGTCTCATAGGCCACCGACGCGCAGTTGTCCGGTCCGCCGACACTCTGGCCTGCGGTGTTCTGAGTCGTCAGTCTGATGAGATTGTCATCGTCGTCATATTCATAGGACACGGCGCAGCGTCCGTTGCGGTCGTTGCGCGGCGACCCGTTGATGTCGAGACCTTTGACGAGGACCGGGCGCCCCTTGTCGTCATAGGTGTATTCGCGCGCGAAGAAGCGGTCGCCGTCACACAGCGGCTCGTTGTTCGAGCCGGCATAGCGGGCCATGGTCAGCAGACCGGTCTCCTCGTCGTGTTTGAGGAGTATGCGCGAGATGGGCGAAATGGTCTGACGCCAGGCGGTGTCGGCCATGAAGACGCGGGCGTTCTCCTCCGCGCCCATGCGTGCCGGGGTGCCGTATTCGTCGTCGTGCTTGAAGCTGACGGTGGCGAGATTGTCGTCATAGTCGAGCTTCATGATGATTTTCCCGGCGGCGTTATAGACCTTCTTGTAGTCGATGCGTCCGCCGTCGGTGTAGAAATATTCCACGTCGACATAACGCTGGCTCAGCACGGGGCTGTCGCCCTCGGGGACGTCGACGGGCTTGCCGGCCGAGTTCACCAGAGTGAGACGGCGCAGTTTGCCGCGCGAATATTCCATGCGGTATGATGCCGAGCGCCGGCTCATCTCCGAGTCACTCAGTTGTCCGATGCCCTCGGGCACCTCCCAGCGCACGGTGTAATCGCGGAAGTATTTTACTTTCGTACGGTTATAGTCCCATATCCAGAATCCGGCGCCGGCGAGCAGTGCGCAGCCCACGGCGATGGCAGGCCATAGCATACGGCGGTTTTTGCGCGGTGTGCGCAGACGGTCGACGTCGCGTATCATCTCCTCGCAGTCCGCATAGCGTCCTTCGGGCTCTTTACATGTGGCGCGGTCGACAATTTTCTGCGCTCCGTCGGAGATATAGGGATATGTCTCCTTCATGCGCGGCAGGGGGTTGCTCACGACGCGCTTCTTGATTTCGATGTCGCTCAGCGTTTCGGTGTCATAGGGAGGACGGCCGGTGAGCATCTCGTAGAGCAGGACACCTAACGAGTAGATGTCCGAGCGCACGTCGGGCTTGCGGTCCTTAACCTGTTCGGGACTCATGAACGACGGTGTGCCCCCCTGAACGCCCTCGGCGTCGGCGGCTTCCGAGACGATGGCAGCGATGCCGAAGTCGAGTACCTTGATTTCGCCGTCGTTGGATATCAGGATGTTCGAGGGCTTGATGTCGCGGTGGACGATGCCGCGCGAGTGGGCATATGAGAATGCGTCGAGGATGCGCGTCGCCATGGGCAGGGCGCGCTCCTCGATGATGAGTCCGTTGCGGCGCATGATGAAATCCTCAAGCGTCTGTCCCTCGACATATTCCATGATGAGGAACACGCCGCTGTCGTTCTCGACATAGTTGAGAAACCTGACTATGTTGGGATGGCTGAGCGAGCTGAGCAGCCGCGCCTCGTTGCGGAAGCGCTGGCGCAGAACCGGGTTTGACGCAAACCGGGGGTGGAGAGATTTGATGGCCACATACGTGCCCAGAGCCTCGTTACGGGCCAGGAAGACCTGCCCCATGCCCCCTTCGCCGATTTTGCGTATCAGGACGTAGTTGAGGATTTGTTTAGGTATCATTTGCCGGTCGTGTTTATTCTGACTGGGTTCGGTTGTCGCGATATTTTGAGTCGGGGTCTGACTTCTGTGCCAGACAGATAATCAGATAGATGGCGGGCACAAGCAGCACGGAGCCTAATACACACCACAGATAGGTCCATCCCGAGCGTCCCGTGTCGTGGAGGCGTCTGACAGCCACGCCCATCGAGGGGAGCAGCGTTATCAGCGACCAGACTCCGGCGGCGGCCGGATAATAGAGCATCATCGACTCGGGGTAGGGGGTAACGGCCATCACGATGCCGAAGATGACACACGTGACGAGCATGTTGAAGAGCGCGAACCACCAGAATTCACTCCTGGAGGCGCATCCCTTGAAGACGGCATACTTGCGGAAGCAGCGGCCCACGGCACCGAAAAACGACAGGCTTTCGCCGTCCGGCTCCTTCGGGTCGTCACCACCGCCGTTTATTTCTGTATCCCGGCCGATTACGGCGTCATAGCGCTCGTCGAGCAGCTCGGCTATCTTGCGGATATTCAGCCGACAGGTCGATTCGCCCGCCAGGCGGATGTCGGGATACGTGCCGCGGGGTATGTTGAACGACATGCCGTTTGAATAGCGCTGGCCGTCGATGACGGTGCCGTTGGTGCTACAGTCGGTGTAGACATAGAAGACGCCGCCGGTGAAGACTTTGCGCGTTATGTCGGCGTGATGTCGGCTGACCTTCTGATTGTCTCTGAAGACGACGATGTCGCAGTTTTCGCGGCCGACGCTGACCGAGATGTCATTGCTCTCGACGCCGGTTTTTATCTGTGTGCCGCCCGGCAGTGTCGCTGCCAGACGGGCGCCGAATTCGCGGCATGACCTGAAGCGGTTGAGCATATTCTTGTCGACTGCCTTGTCGAGCACCTCCTGCACGGTCGAGGGCACACCCTTGACGTTGTCGGCAAGCCTCGGAAACGGCTTGTTGAGGCTCATGAGTGTCTCGAAGTCCGAGGCCTGCTTGACATAGGCGTGACGGCCCGTCAGCATGAAGAAGAACACGCATCCGAGAGCATAGATGTCTGAGCGGTGGTCGATTGAGAGGCCGTTGGCCTGTTCGGGCGACATGTAGCCGTCGGTGCCTATAACGGAGCCGAGGACCGTGGTGCCTTCTTTGGGGTCTGTGACGGCGAGGGCTTTAGCCACGCCGAAGTCGAGGAGGCAGACCGAGCCGTCGGGTTTCACCATGATGTTGCCCGGTTTGATGTCGCGGTGCACGATATTGTGCTCGTGGACATACTGCAGGGTGTCGAGCAGGCGGGTCATGATCTTGACGGCGTCTTTCCAGGGTATGGGGCCGTTGGTGTTGACAAACTGCTCGAGGTTCTTGCCCTCGATAAGCTCCATGACAATGAACAGATTGCCGTCTAGTGTGAAGCTGTCGTAGACCTTGACCACGTTGGGGTGGTCGAGGTCATGCAGGAATTTGATTTCCTGCTCGATACGCTTGCGGTATTCGTAGTCGGAGACAAACTGCGGCAGAATCTTCTTGAGCGCTACGGGGAGTCCCGAGGGGGCATACCCCTTGAGAACCTCGCCCATACCGCCGGAGCCAATAGGCTTCTCTTCGACCTCATAATTACCAATCTGTATCATCACTTGTCTTCCAGGTCTTTTTCAGATACGGGGCCTTTGCCGCCGTTGTCATTCTGGTTAGCTTTGGGCTTGGTGCCCTGAAGCAATTTCTGGGCATTGTCGCCGGCATCGTCTTTCTTGGTTTTCTTGCCTTTGGGATTCTGAGGCAGCTGCTTGGTCTGTTTGTCAGATTTGCCCTTCTTGTCGTTGACGACAACTGTTGTCTTGGTTGTTGTTGTCTTGGTCTCGTGAGTCGCTGCCGGCGCAGACGTCTGCCGGGTTGTTGACGGCGATGTTTGCGGTGTGCGGGTGTCGACCACTTTGTCGTCGGGCTCTTTGACTTTCTTATCGCCCGGCTTGAGAAAGAGAAGCAGGGCGGCGCCGACGATGATGACAGCGACAGCGGCGATGATATAGTTGAGCATCTTCGAGCGTCCGGCCACTTTGGCTGCCGCGGCTTTGGCTGCTGCCGTGCCGTTGAACTCTACGAGCTGCACGGTGATATTGTCAAGTCCGCCGTTGGCGTTGGCCTGGGCTACAAGCGCGTCGGCTTTCTGCTGGAGGGTCTGGCCGGGCGTCTCGAGAATCTGCTCCATGCGGTCTTCGCTGACCATACCCGACAGTCCGTCGCTGCAGAGCATCAGGATGTCGCCGCCGCCGGGTTTCAGCGGAAGCGCTCCTAACTCGGGAGGAGTCATCGTGTCGAGACCGAGAGCATTGATGATTTCGTTTTTGCGGGGATGGTTTTCGGCCTCGGCGGCTGTTATCTGGCCGCTGTCGACCAGCGACTGCACGTAAGACTGGTCGCGCGAGATGCGCGTTATCTTGTGACCCGAGACTAAATAGATGCGGCTGTCGCCCACCCATCCGTAGCTGATCTCGCCGTTCTTGATGATGGCGATGACGCAGGTTGCGCCCATGCCCTCGAGTTCGGGGCTCTGGGCGGCGCGGTGGAGTATGCCCTGGTTTGCGGCCATGACGGCGCGCGTGATGGCCTCGTTGGGGGTGGCGAAGGTGTTGTTTTCGAGGATGTCGGTGATTATGTCGCATGCCAGACGGCTGGCGACGTCTCCGGCAGCCTGGCCGCCCATGCCGTCGCAGACGGCCACGACGCGTCCGTTGGGCGAGTCAAAGGTGACCATTGAGTCCTCGTTGACCTGCCTCGCCTTGCCTGTGTCGGTGCGGTTGGCGATGATGAATGTCTCGTTCATGATAGTTGTTTACTGTGGGATAGCGATAAAGATGAAGAGCGTGCCTCCGGCGCGGATGATGTCGTAGTTCTGGAGCTCGCCGTCGTCGCGTATCTCTTTGTTGATAAATGTGCCGTTACTCGAGAGTTCGTCTTTGAAGCGGAACTTGTTCTCGGCGCTGCGATAGGCTATTGTCAGGTGGTGTGAGCTCATCTGGCCGTCTTCGGGCAGCGAGATGTCACATTCGGGGCTGCGCCCTACGGAGTTGCGCCCCTCATAGAGGTTGAAGGCTTTGCCGTCGGGATGGTTGTTATAGGTCACCAGAAAGCCGACGAGGCGGCGCCCGGTGGCGTTTTTGGCGGCCGCACCGGCTGCTTTGGGGCGGCGTATGACGGTGTGGCCTCCTCCGGCCGGCACGTCGGGCTGACCTGCATCCTGCGGACGGCATTTGGTCTTGCCCGTGGGGTCAGCCATGCCGGCGGCTGCAGCGGCGGCGAATCCGCCCGCCGGGCCGGCTACGTGGGTGTGGTTGTCAAACGCCGGGGCAGGGCCGCCTGCCGGAGCGTTGGCGACGTGGGTCTTGGGTGAACCGCCGGCCGGTGCCTGTGCCCCGCCCTGAGGACAGAGGGGGCACTGGTCGCCGTATATACTCGGGTCATAGATATGACCGTTGGGACATTGTTTCTTTGGCATCTGTGGATTTCTTAGGAAAATTTTCTATCGGTTGTTGTCGGTTGACAGGGCGCGGCGGTTAGGCGAAGTCGGCGTCGTTGACGATGTCGTCGGCCGAGGTGCTGAAGTCGTCGGCCTGATAGTCATCGGCCTCGTAGTTGTCGGCCTGGTAGCCGGCGGCGGGCTCGGAGAAGTCTTCGACCGGCTCTGTGTAGTCAGTGGCAGGCTCGCCGTAGTCATCGGGATAGCTCTCGTTCCGGGCATATTCCTGTGTGCCGTGGTCTTCAGCCGATGCCGAGTAGTGGTCCACTTCCTCGTGGTTGCGGTAGTCGGGGTTGTTCTCGGCCAGGTCGTCGCGATATTCATCGCCGGTGCGCTCGTCGTGGAAGTCGTTGCGTATGTCATCGATGTCATCGTCTCTATGGGCGATGTCGATATCACCGGCCTTGTCTACTTCGCCCTGATGGTCGATGATATAGGCGGTTTTGTTGTCGCTTTGGCCCATTTCCCATCCGGCGCGCGAGATGTCGTGGATTTCGTTGCTCTCGAGGGTGCCGTTGTCGTTGATGTCGATGCCAATGGTGTCGCCGATGCCGTCGAGGTCCTGGTCTACTACCACGAAGTCGTGCCCTTCAACCGTGCCGGCGTCAAACTGAGCCACGGGGTTGCCTTCTTCGTCATAGAGCACGGCCGACTCGTTGAGCGTCACGTCGGGGGTGTCGTCGGGAGTTTCGGGTGCTACGTGGTGAATCACGTGGATGGTCTCGTGTGTGTTGTTCTCGATGGTCGAAGTCGTAGTCTGGCTGAGGTTTTCTTCTTCGACGGCGCCGGCCTGGGCGCCCGAGAGGAGGTCTTCTGAGTCGATGTCGTCGGAGCTGGCGTCAGCCACGCGTGTGGCGCCGTAAGCAACCGCGCCACCGGCGCCGAGGACGGCTGCACCGACGGCAGCGCCTTTTTTCCAGTTTTCGCTTTTCTTTACAGCTGAGTTCTCCATCTCTTCGAGTTCATAGTCGTTGGTTGCCATAATCAATAGATTTTTGTGTGGCCGGTCATGCCGGCACGGGGGTTATTAGAAAGGATTTTATTTGTTTTCGGGTTGTGATTATTTGTTTTGCAGGTCTTCGTCAGAGAGCGTTTCTGCGGGCTTGTCAGCGCCCGTTTTGGGAGCCTCGGCCTTTTTGTCGTCAGGCAGAGATTTCGCTTTTTTGTTGTTTTCGAGCATGACTTCCGCCTTCGATTTTGAATCCTGCTTATCTTTGTGCGTCGTTTCGACACGGGGCGTTGCGGCAGGTTGAGCGGCCTGCTCGTCAACGCGTGTGACGGTCACCTCCTCGGTCGCGGCGGCGGGCACGGCAGTCTCAGCGGCAGCGGGCTCCGTATCAAAGTTGACTTCAGGGTTCTCACGGGCCGGAATCACCGCATCTCGGAGCGAGGGGATGCAGAGGACGGCCACGACGGCGCAGACCACGAGAACCACGAGGCCGACGAGGATGCGGTTGACCGTGCGATATGGGTTTTTCACCTGACTCCAGTCAAGGTCGACGAGGTTGGCGAAGTTCACGCGGTCGCCGCGTCTGACGCGATAGCCGTTGGGTTTCTCCACTTTGACGCCGTTGACTGACGTTCCGTTTGAACTGAGGTCATAGATGAACATCTTTCCCGAGGGCCACACGGCCAGCACGGCGTGTTTGCGGCTGACGGTGTCGGTGTCGTCTTTGAGACGGATGTCACATTCGCGGCCTCGGCCTATGGTGATTTTTCTCATTGCGGTTTGGGTGATTGTCGGGTTGAATGATTTTCCTTATTTCTTTGGCGCGGCACCGGCGGGATTGTCGAGGGTGACGGCGCCCACATGGTCGTCTTCGCGTTTGCGTGTGCGGCCATAGAAGACGTTTTCTTCGGCCTCGCCCACTGACGTGGGATAGATGTCGTCGTCCTGGACGGCGGCTTCGTCGAGGCGTCCGGCAAAGAGGCGCGCGTAAATCTGCTCGCGCGGGTCGTTGTCCTGACGCTCTACAGCCTGAAAGACGGGTGAGGGGGCGATGTTGGTGTCGGCGGTCAGTGCGTGGTATCTGAGAGCATATCCTCGGCCTACGGCAATCAGGTCTCCGTCCTCGAGGGGCGTGCGGTCTCCTCCGATGCGTTGTCCGTTGACCGATGTGCCGAAGCCCGAATTGTAGTCGGCTATGCTGACCTGCATGGGGCGTCCGCCGGGGAGGGCGCGCACGAGGATGACGGCGTGGGCGGGCGAGACGGTCGCCTCGGCCAGATAGATGTCACACTGCGGGTCGGCCCCGATGGTGTTGCGTCCGAGATAGACGGGATAGAGTTCGCCGCGGTCGTCGGCCGAGCGGGTGAAGAGAAATCCGGCGATTTTGCGATCCTGGACTTTCACGGCGGCGGCGCGGCGTTCGGGCTCTTCTTCAGCGAATGCTGCGGCCTCGGGGCGGCGCTTCATGCCGGGCACGAAGGTGCGTGAGGCGGCGCCGGGTGTCTGAGCCGACGGGGCGTAGAATCCTCCGGCCTCTGCTTCGGGAGCATTGGGCTGCGGTGCAGATATTTTTGTGCGGTCTGACATTGTGAGGTTGTTTGCTGAGAGGTTAGAGAGTGACGATTATGTTGGTCATGCCCAGGAGGATGTTGTCGCCGTTGCCGAGCCGTGTGGTCTGCCCGGGTTTGAGCTGACGCGAGTTGACTACGACGGCGTTGGTGGCATTGAGCGGCGTGATGACAACCTGGGGCACGGGGCCGCCGCTGACCGTCAGCGAGGCGTGGGCGCGGCTCATGTAGGGGTCGGGGGCGATGCGGAGCGTGGCCTGGCTGTCGCTGCTTTCGCGTCCTAATATATATGTGCCTTCAGTCACCGGAAACATCTTGCCGGTCTCCTTGACGCGCAATATGATGCCACGGCCGCGGGAGTGGACCACAGTGCGGTGTTGGCCGCCGGCCGGCGCAGCCGGGATGCCGGCCGGCCCGGCTATGTTGGTGCGGGGCGAGGGGCGGTTGCCGGCGGATGTGGACGGCACGCCGGGAATCATCCTCGAGAAGGGTAGGGTAGTGCCGCATTTTGTGCACCGGAAGTTCTTGCCGGCGAGCACCGAGAGGCTGTCGGTTCTCAGTGTGTAGGCATTGTGGCACGACGGGCAGGTGAGTTTATACTGGGCCATTGGTTTGGTTCTGTGGGTGAGGATTGGATATTGCTATTCAGTCCTGGCAGTAGACTACCACCATGTCGTCGGGGAAGTTGCCGAACATCTGGGGATGCTGGGTGCCGTTCATATCTTCCTGTACTCCGGCGCTGACATAGTTGAAGAGCTCGCGGGCGGTGACGCGGTTGTCGCCGTTGCGGTCGGCTGCGCCCCTGAGGGCTTCGAGCAGCCGCGAGAAGAAAAACGAGTTGTTCATCGCGCCCGTTTCCCACGACAGCTCGTTTGCGCGACTGCTCATGAACAGCATCACGTCTGACTTGTTCGAGCGGAAGTTACGGCGTGTCTTGCCGTCATTTTTCTTTTTCGAGAATGACCCCGAGTGACAGCTGTTGATGAACATCACCTTGCGGCGAGCCTTGCAGCTTCTCATGATGTCCTGGATTTCGGTGCACCAGATGGCGTTCTTGGTGTCATAACACGAGATGCCGCCGTCAAATCCGTGTCCGCTATAGGCGAAGATAATCTCGTCTTTGGGCCCTGACTTGGAGAACTGATTCTTCAGCACGCGGAGTATATGGTCGCGCGTGGCGTTGGCGTCGAGGAGCATGAACACCTCAGAGTTGTTATAGTTTTTGAAAAAGCGGGCTATGGAGGTTGCGTCGCCTTTGGAGCAGGGCAGGGGTTTCTCGTTGTTGTCATAGTTGCCCAGCCCGACGCAGACCAGATAGGTCTTCTGGGCCGACAGGCCGGCGCTCATGACGAGGGCGGCGACGGCGATGGCTATTGATGAGACAAGACGGCGGATATGTGTCATGGATGTGATGATATGTGGATGGGTAGAGTCGATTTTTTGATTTGGTGGCTTCCGGTTGTGAAGTCGGTGATAAAGAGCCGTTGTCGGTGTATATCTATCACCGTGTGTGAAAAATTGTGTGTTTTTTTATTTGCGGTCTATCGACGAGTCATAGAAGATTGCGCCGCAGCGGGGGCACTTGCGCGCCGCCAGTATGTTTTCATAGACCTGGCCGCGGAAGGGTTGGTGACATTCGGGGCAACAATATTTTACCTGATAGTCGTGCTCGTTCTGATTGCGCCTGGTGATAATCTTGCGATTATACTTGTTGATGAAAACCAGCAACAGAGCCATCAGCACTCCGGCTATGGCAATCGAGATGCCCCACACCAGACCTTTTGACTCGTCGCCAAGACCGAGCTGATTGCCCACGACGCCCGAGGCGCCCCCGGCGGCGAGGGTCACGAGAATCGTCAGGCTCCTCAGGCCGTTGATTGTTCCGGCTTTTGACTCGAGGTCCATCTTTGTCTGGGTGTAGTTGTCAGAGACGCGACGCAGCTGTTTGATGTCGACTTTTTTCGGCTGTTTCGGTTTTTCGATTTTTTTGTCTCCGTTTATGACATTGTCACCGGGCTGTGGCAACACACGGCGCACGTGGAAGCGTGTGTCGGGTCCGAGCTGAATCATCGTGTCGGGTGTCACCTGATACGGGTGATTCGGAAAGAGCTTGACGAAAATCGAACCGTTATAGATATATGTGCCGTTGGTCGAATTGTTGTCAATGATGTCTATCTTTCTGTTGGTCGGGTCGATACGCAGTATGGCGTGGCGACGGCTCACCTTAGGGTCGCTGATGGCGAAGGGCTGACTCCCTTCTTTGCCTATGAGTATTTCTCGCATGGTTTGAGTTATGGTCAGGATATTCAGATGTGTGGCTTGGCTGCGATGTGTGTGTCAGAGGTTGTCGGTTTGTGTGTGATGATAAAAACCGGCGCATACAGCATGGAGCGGAGGCAAAGTTAACTAAAAACAGAGAGATTCGGCTTATTTAAATTAAAAAAATGTGAAAAACGAAGTGTTAAAGCGAAGGGCTGAAACCTCCGGAGACGCGCAGAATAGGTATGTGAGTAGAAGGTGAGGTGTTAAAATTAGGAGACACAGGCTATATTTTTGACACAGAGACTTACGTGTCTATAGGCTGACATAGCGCAGTTTAAATGTTAATCTGTTCACCGGAGCGACTATATTGGAGGTATGTCTCAGCAAAATGCGACGTCGTCAGACTAATTTTGTGACACTGTTAAATTCCATAATCAGAATCCATGAAAAAAAGACATTCAATTATGCTGGCCTTCGCGATATTTTGCTCGTTGCAGGTCGCGGCGCAGCACTATGATATGACCCGGTGGGGTGCGGACCGCGGCTACACACAGGCGCCCTATTGGCGCTATGAGGCCGACAATAACTACTGCGAGACAAACGGCAACCTTCTCCAGCAGACCGACGACCAACTGTACGTACAGAGCGAGGCGTCAAATCAGCAGGCAGTAGAGCTGAGCAACGGCCAATATGTCAGATGGACCAACGACACGGGCGACGCAAACGGTGTCACGATGCGCTATTCCATACCTTATCATACAACGGCTGTGGTCGGAATCTATGTCGACGGCAGGGAGTTGGGCCGGATGTCGCTCAATACTGACCACTTCTGGGAGTGGAACCCCTCGATAAAAGGGTCACGCAGCTATAAGCCTGAATTTTATTCAACCCATGGCAATCCCAAGTCATGGGCCCGCATGCGTTTCTCCGAGGAGCTGTGTCTGCTCTCTGATTATATCCGTCAGGGCCAGAGCTTTGAGGTACGCCACATTTCAGGCGCGAATGTGACGGTGGATTTCGTGGAAATCGAAAAAGCTGTCAGGGTCGAGAAACAATCCGACTGGGTTGAATGGGACGGCTCCAATATTCAGGAGTTTGTATGGGCACATCAGGGCCAGACCATCTATGTCGGTCGCGACGTCGAAATCGGAGCCACACTCAATATGGGCTCTGCCCGACTTCAGGGAGCCGGCATTTTCTATACACACATAACATTTCCCGGTGCGGGATTCGGCGCATTCGGAACATCGGTTCGCGACATGCGCATCTCGTGTAAGATTTCTCAACGTTATCCCAATATGGGCGACAGCGAATCGCCCGGCAGTTATGCTGACTGCAAGTGCTTCAACGGCAACAGTTCCGGTCTGATCGTTGAGCGAGTGCTCGTCGAAAACTTCACCTGCGGCGGCTGGTTTGACGGGAGCAACAATATGACATTGCGCCACTGTCGCGTGCGCAACAACTATGCTGACGGCGTCAACTTCTGCAACGGCTCGAGCAATAACCTTGTTGAGCAGTGTGACTTCCGCAACAACGGCGACGACGACATTGCCTCATGGTCAAACGGCGGTAATTCACAGAACAACCGCGTTGTCAATGTCACCTGCGAGCACAACTGGCGCGCGTCGTCGATAGGGTGGTTTGGCGGCGGCAACCACTCCGTGCGCAACGTGCTCATCAAAGACGGCATGGAGAACGGCATACGTCTCGTCTCGGACTTCGGAGGTACAGGCTTCAATGCTCCGATGACCTATGAAAATGTCTCGATTGTCCATCAGGCCTGTATCAGCGGCGATCCCGGACGCCATGGCGACTTCTGGGGCGTTGACGAGGGTGCGTTCCACATCGAAGGCTCGAAAAACTATGACATCCAGGGAGCAGTGCTCAAAAACGTAGACATCTATGACTCGCGCGGCAACGCAGTGTTTATCGGCTCAACCAATAACCGCACGAATAATCTGAAATTTGAGAATGTCACCGTCCACGGTGTACGCGACGGAGGTTCCTATGCCTTCTATTTCGAGAACCCCAAAGGCAACGCCGTGTTTGACGGTGTCGGCGCGGAGGATATCAACGCGAATCAGCTGACCAACATCAACGGCGGACAGCTCGTCTCGTCGTCGCTCAATAACGGCCAGTTCAATCTCGAAGTCAATCAGAATGTCTCCATCCCCGACGGTTTCAGGGTGAAAGTCAGCGGCATATCGTGGCGCCTCAAGTTGCCCTCTCGTGCTGCAGACATCAATGACGGCGACAAGGTTATCCTGGCCGTGAAGATTGAGAACAATTCGTCAGAACATCTGCCCGAAGGCCTCGCCGTCTCCACGCATCTTAAACTCGACGGCACGGCCATAGCGCTCAGCAACATCACGTCGCTCAAAGCCGGTGAGAGCCGCGTCCTCGAGACCGAGTGGACAGCTACCGCCGGCGGTCACACCCTGACGGCCGAGATCGACCCCTCGAATGTGCTCAACGGCCATGCCGAGGCCTATACCGTGACAAAAAAGTTTAACGTCAACGGCTCAGGCCAGACAGCCGACGACTGGCATACGCTCCCTTTTGTCGACAACAGCAACCGTCAGGCCGTCGGGTTGCTGTGGCGTAACGAGACCAAAGGTGAGACCACTTTTGGCCGCGGCCCCGTCAGCGCCGGTGACCGCATCCAGTGGGCCGGAGTCATCGCCAACAACAGCGGATCTGACTTTTCGTCGGGCGAGAAACTCGGGGTGCAATATCTGATTGACGGTAAGGGGTATGATCAGGCGCTTGTCAGTTGGAACGATACTCCCGGATTCTCGCTTCCAAACGGTTCGCGGCAGCTTTTCCCCACGACCGGTGGCGGAAGTTCGGCCACCGGAAATAATGAGTCATACAAATACTGGACAGCCACCGACGGCGACCATACAGTCAATGTAGTGACTGACGACCAGAACAGACACGGCGGCACAAGGACCTATAGTTTTCCTCTCAAGGTCCCTTTCGGCGGCGAGGTGACCGCTTTGTTCCCCGAAGAGGAGCTGACCGAGCCTGACAATTTTGACGGCATATCAACGTCGCTCGACACCCTGACGTCAGCACCTGTATGCGTAGCCGATGACAACTGGTATGGTCTCGACGGCCGCCGCTACACAAACCACCCCTCAACCCCAGGCCTCTATATCCATCATAATAAAAAAATACTTGTTCATTGAGAGTTAAAGAACGTGTGTCATCACACATTGTAAACTCATATATCCGAATCTCAGCCGGGACTGTCTGTGAAGATTGTCCCGGTTTTCTTATTTTTATGGAGAGACGATGTCACCTTTCGGTCGCCGGCTCCGTCTAATAGGAAAACAATTACAAACCGAAATTTATATTTTGTAGCTTTATGGATAAGAATATAGTCGCCATTTTTATTTGCTGCTTCATGCCTGTCTGCATCGTTGCCATAATCTTCCTGTCGAGATACCTGTCACAGCGTTTACGCGCCAATGTGGCTATCAAGGCCATCGAGAGCGGTTCGCCCACAGATGTCAGCCGTTTTTTTGACAGTAAACATTCGTCAGCCCGTCCTGCGATGACCTATCTGCGCAATAGCCTGATACTGTTTGCCGTCGGTCTGTCGATGCTCATTTATCTTATATTGGAGTCAGACTATGAGAACGTGCTGATGTTGCCGACGCTGATACTAATTTTTTCAGGCATAGCTTTCCTCATTCTTTATTTAGTAGCGCGTCGCGCACAGAACACCAAGAGAAACGCCGACTGCGACGATGACGCGCGATGAGTTCATCTCAAGTGTGAGGACGGTGCAGGATGACTTGCGCCGTTTTCTCCTTGTCCTGTGTTGCGGCAACGGTCCGCGTGCCGATGACCTGGCGCAGGATGCCCTCCTCAAGGCCTATCTTGCAATCAACTCGCTGAAAAAGGCGGAGTCGTTCAAGAGCTGGCTGATGAGCATCGCCTACCGCCTGTTTGCCGACTCGGAGCGCTCGGCGAGACCGACCGCAGTGGCGCTCGAATGCGGGGCCTCGGTGGCTTCGCCGGCAGCGGCGCCGATGGAATATGCCGACCTCTACGCAGCTCTTGCCCGACTCTCGGCAGCGGAGCGCACAGCCATCGTCCTTTATTATCTCGAGGGCTATTCAATCAAGGAAATAACAACACTGACCGGCGCCGGCGAGTCGGCTGTCAAGCAGCATCTCTCGCGCGGACGGCGTCATCTGAAAACCGCACTCTGTGATGAATAACGAATCAAACGAAAAAGACCCCCTGCGCAACATTTTTGCCTCATATCGTCCGGCACTCGGCGACAGCGACCTGTTTGACCGCACTCTCGAGAAGCGTCTCAGGGACGTCGATATGGTGCGCAGCTATCAGCGCCGCGAACGCCGCGCCTATCCCCTGGCGCTCGTCATCACTTTTATTGTGGGGGCAGTCTGCGGTGTCGCGGCTTCGATGATGACGCCCAAGGCTGCTACGCTGGCGTTGAGCCTCGGCGCGCTCGGAGGCACCGATATCGGCGTCGCCACCCTGCCGCAAGTCTGGCTCAACTGGGCTTTCGGTGCAACCGCCGCCCTTGTCTCGGGTGTCGTCGCTTTTCGCCTCGCCACGCTGAGACCGCTCCGTAGGGCTTGATATAGGCTAAATGGGGCTACATACAAAAAGGATAGGTCCTGTGTGGGCGTGGCGGTTTTCGGTGGGCAGATAAACGAAAACGGGCATGGGCGTGTTATCTGATTCAGGTAACCTGTGTTTTATGGCAGGTGATACTGAATTATGGATAACAGAGAAAATGAGATCTCAAAGAGCGCGAAACCGCAGTCACGTCTGCGACGGCTGACGCTGGCCGGGCTGCTTGTCACCGTGGGAATTGTCTTCGGCGACATCGGCACGTCACCTCTGTATGTGATGAAGGCCATAACCGGGGTGAACCCCGATTTTGATGCCGACTATATAATCGGGGCGGTGTCGTGCGTGATCTGGACGCTGACGCTACAGACCACCATGAAATATGTCTTGCTGGCTCTGCACGCCGACAACCACGGCGAGGGGGGCATCCTGGCCCTGTTCGCGCTGTTGCGGCGGTTGCCGCGCCGGTGGCTCTATATCGTGGCGGCTGTAGGTGCCGCGGCTCTTGTGGCCGACGGCATGATCACTCCGGCAATTACCGTGACCTCGGCCATAGAGGGACTGGGCACGATAGTGCCTGGTGTGCCGGTCGTGACCATCGTGGTGGTGATAATCACCTTGATTTTCGTGATGCAGCAGGCAGGCACAGGGCGCATAGGGCGCCTGTTCGGCCCCTTCATGCTGGTGTGGTTCGCCACGCTTGGGGTGCTCGGCACCGTAGCCATGGCGCAATGTCCCGGTGTGTTGAAGGCCTTCAATCCCTGGTATGCGGTCAGACTCCTGGCGTCGTCGCCTGAATGGTTCCTGATACTGGGGGCGGTGTTTCTCTGTACCACAGGTGCCGAGGCGCTCTATTCCGACCTCGGACATTGCGGGCGCCGCAACATAACAGTGGCATGGGGATTTGTGAAAACGATGCTGATACTGAATTATCTTGGCCAGGGCGCATGGCTCATCGCCAACGGGAACACAGGTGCCGCAGGCGTTAATCCGTTCTATGCCATCATGCCTCACTGGATGCTGATTCCGGGCGTGATGCTTGCCACCGGTGCGGCTGTGATTGCCAGCCAGGCGTTGCTCAGCGGGTCGTTCACCATCTTCTCTGAGGCGGTGAATCTCGATTTCTGGCCCGCGCTGAAGATAAAGTATCCCTCGACCGAAAAAGGGCAGCTTTATATCCCCGCCGTGAACTGGGCTTTGATGGCCGGTTGCCTCATGACGGTATTCATTTTCCGAGATTCGGCGCACATGGAGGCGGCCTATGGGCTTGCCATCACCGTGGCCATGCTCATGACCACGCTGTTGCTCACGTTCTGGCTCTCGAGCCGCGGTGTGGCGCGCGTGTGGTGCGTGACATTCTGCGCGTTTTTCCTTGCGCTCGAAGGGCTGTTTTTCATGGCCAACCTCAGCAAGTTCACCCACGGAGGATGGTACAGCGTGCTCATAGCCGGCGCGGTGGCGCTTGTGATGATAGTGTGGAGACAATCCACCCGTCTGCGGGCATCGTATATCGAATATATTCCTCTGCGCGAAAGCGTGCCGCTGATCATGGATATCAGCCGCGACAGGGAAATCCCGAAATATGCCTCCAATCTCGTGTTTCTGAGCCGTTCGATGAAGAAAGACCTCATAGAGTCGAAACTGCTCTACTCAATCACCATCAAACAGCCCAAGCGTGCCGACCATTACTGGCTGATACATGTTGATTATGTGGATGAACCCGATACGCTTGAATATACCGTCGATACCATAGAGCCTCATTCGGTATTTCTGGTGACGATGCATCTGGGATTCCGCGTGCAGCCCCGTCTGAGCGTCTATCTGCGCGAGGTGGTAGAGGATCTTGTGGCTCGCGGCGAGGTCGACCTGACCAGCACTTACCCCTCTTTGCGTAGTGCCGGAATTCCGGGCGACTTCCGTTTCATCATTCTGCACAGGATCTTCTCGCCGTCAAGCAACTGCCGCCGGCGCGAGTCGTTTTTGCTGCGCATGCACGCTTTCCTGAAACGTCTCGGAGTCTCAGACCAGTCGGCACTGGGACTCGACACCAGTATAGTCACATTTGACACCGTTCCGCTGATCCTGAACACCACGCCCGGGCGCCGCATCGTGTCACGCGGATAAGCCGCCACGGAGCAAAAGTGACGGAAAAACAAACGAGACGGGGCTGTGTCGTAATACGACACAGCCCCGCGATGTTTTCTGGGTGTCGGATCAGTGGGCGCCTTCAGAAGCGCAGAGAGCCTTGTAGGCTTCCTCGTCGAGGAGGTTCTCAAGCTCTGAGGGGTCGGTCAGTTCCACCTTGACAATCCAGTTTTTCCAGGCGTCTTCGTTGACGAGACGGGGGTTGTCGATGAGCTGTTCGTTAGCCTCGATGACGGCTCCGCTGACGGGGGCAATCAGGTCGCTGGCGGCCTTTACGCTCTCGACGGCGCCGAATTCTTCGCCGGCGGTGATGTCGTCGCCCTGTTCGGGCATGTCGACGTATACGATGTTGCCGAGGGCCTTCTGTGCGTAGTCGGTGATGCCGATATAGCCGATGTTGCCGTCAACCGTTACATACTCGTGGGTGGGTGCGAAATAGGTTTTCATTTCTTCTTTTGGGGTTATGATTTTTTATTTCTTGTAGCTTTTTTTGTAGAAGCGGCGCGGAACGACGGTGGCGGGGAAGCGTTTGCGGCGCACCTGCACCTGAAGTTTGGTGTCGCGTTTTGCCCACTTGGCGTCGACGAGAGCCATTGCGTATGAGCCCGGGGCAGAGATGCCCTGGTAGCCGGTCGTCACGTGGCCCACGACGTTGCCCTCGGGGTCGAGCACCTCGGTGCCCTGACGTGCGGGCACGCGGCCGTCGATTTCGAGGCCGACGATGGCTTTCTTGCGGCCTTCGGCCTTCTGGCGTGCGATGACGTCTGAGCCGACGAAGCCGCCGGGTTTCTCAAATTTGGCGAACATCGACAGCGAGCCTTCGACGGGCGAGATGTCGTCGACGAGTTCGTGGCCGTAGAGGGGCAGACCCACTTCGAAGCGCAGGGTGTCGCGGCATCCCAGGCCGCAGGGCTCGGCGCCGCCGCCGATGAGGCGGTCCCAGAGGCTGACGATAACCTCGGCGGGAGCGTAGATTTCAAAACCGTCCTCGCCGGTGTAGCCTGTGCGGCTAATCATGACGGGCACGCCGTCAATCTCCGTCTCGATGAAGTTATAGAACTCGACGTCCTTCAGGTCGATGCCCAGTACGCGGCGCATCAGCTCCTCGGCTTCGGGACCCTGGAGAGCCAGCTCAGACACGCGGTCAGAGAGGTTAATCATGGTCAGGTCAAACGGGCCGTCCTCTTTGAGACGCTCCTCGAGCCATGCGAAGTCCTTGTCGATATTGGCGGCATTGACCACCAGAATGAATTCCTTGTCGTTGCGTTTGTAGACCAGCAGGTCGTCGACGACACCGCCGTCGGGGCGAGTCAGCATGCCGTAGGCCACCTGACCGTCGTGCATCGGAGCCACCTCGTTGGTGAAAACATGGTCGACAAAACGCTGTGAGTCTTCGCCGGCGATATAAAATTCGCCCATGTGGCTGACGTCGAAGAGGCCGGCGTGGTTGCGCACTGCCAGATGTTCCTCAGTGATGCCTTTATACTGGATGGGCATGTCCCAGCCGGCAAACGGGCTCATCAGGGCCCCCATCTCGACATGACGGTCGTGGAGGCAGGTGTTTTTTGTTTCAGTCATGGATAAAGTTCATAAGGTTGTTGACGCAAAAGTAGGCATTTTCCGCCGTCTCCCAAAACTTTTTTATCAGATTCGCCGCAGTGTGTTTTGTGAGGGCGATTTTTTGTGGCGGGGAGTTGTATTTCTATTTAATTCACTATCTTTGCCGGACCCTTAAATCTCATAATAATTTTTAATAGAAAAACATGGAATCAGACGTAAGACTCTGCCCCAACCGGCTGGTGGAGTATCTCAAAAAATCGCCTGAGCAGTTCAGGAAGAGCGACATCGTGCGTTTTGTGAAGGAGAATGGCATACGCATGATCAACTTCATGTATCCGGCTGATGACAACAGACTTAAGACACTCAATTTTGTCATCAATTCAGAAGACTATCTTGACACCATTCTGACCTATGGCGAGAGGGTTGACGGTTCGAGCCTGTTCCCCTTTATCGAGGCTGGCAACTCAGACCTCTACGTGATGCCGCGTTATTCGACGGCTTTTGTCGACCCGTTCTCGGAGATTCCGACGCTCACGATGCTCGCCACATTCTTCGACAAGGAGGGCAAACCGATGGAGTCGTCGCCCGAGTATACGCTCAAACGCGCCTGCCAGGCCTTCACCGAGGAGACCGGTATGGAATTCTATGCCATGGGCGAACTTGAATATTATGTAATCGCTCCCGACCCCGAGCTGTTCCCGGCATCTGACCAGAAGGGCTATCATGAGTCGACCCCGTTCTCGAAGTTCAGCGACTTCCGCACCGAGTGCATGTCACTGATTGCCCAGGCCGGCGGCCAGATTAAATATGGCCACAGCGAGGTTGGCAACTTCACGCTCGACGGTCTCATCTATGAGCAGAACGAGATTGAGTTTCTGCCCATCGAGGCCACCCGCGCTGCCGACAATCTGATGATTGCCAAATGGATTATCAGGACCCTGGCCGCCAAACGCGGTTATGACGTCACGTTCGCTCCCAAGCTGACAGTCGGCAAGGCCGGCAGCGGTCTGCACATCCACTTCCAGGTTGTCAAGGACGGCGTCGAGCAGATGACCGACCGCTCGGGTGAGGAGGTTAAACTGAGCGACACCGCGCGCCGCGCCATCGCCGGCATACTCGAGTATGCTCCCGCGCTGACAGCTATGGGCAACAAGGTGCCGACGAGCTATCTGCGCCTCGTTCCCAACCAGGAGGCTCCGACCTCGGTATGCTGGGGCGACCGTAACCGCTCGGTGCTCGTGCGCGTGCCGCTGGGCTGGACCTGCCAGAACGACATGTGCTCACAGGCCAATCCTCTCGAGGCCGGCAGCGCCGCCACGAAGATGCCTCAGAAACAGACCGCCGAGCTGCGCAGCGGCGACGGGAGCGCCGACATCTATCAGCTCATCGCCGGCATGGTTGTCGCAGCCCGCAAGGGATTTGAGAATCCCGACGCCCTGCGCCGCGCCCAGGAGATGTATGTCGACTTCAACATCCACGACTCGCGTCACCGCGGTCAGCTCGAGAATCTGCGCTCGCTGCCCGACAGCTGTGCCGCCTCGGCCAAGGCCTTAGCTGCCAACCGCGAGGCTTTTGAGGAGAAAGGTGTCTTCTCGCCGCGCATGATTGACGGCATCATCTCGAAGCTCGAGGGCTATCACGACGAGGACCTGCGTCAGAAGACCGAAGGCGACCACAACGCCATGATGAAACTCGTCCACAAGTACTGGCACTGCGGCTAACCGCGGACTGTCAGTCACCGTATAAATAAAACCGCATCCCGCGCCATCGGAGGAGATTCTCCCGCCGGCGGCCGGGATGCGGTCTGTTTTTTCGAGAGGGTCTTAAACCCACACGCAGGGCCGCGTGTTTCATAATAAAAAGACAGATAATATGGAACCGCACGACGAACACACTTTCTATATGTGGCTGACGATAATCGCCGTGGTCTGTATCGCGGCCTTTATCGGCGCCCTGATTGACCGTTATCGCTTTGCACGCGCCCATCGCGCTCTGATGACCGAGCGCCGCCGTGAGGCCTGCTTAGAAAAGCGACCCTGTCTCTTATACACATCTGACGCTGCCGACGACTCCTTACGTGTAGATC